>ERZ1034984.2637-NODE-2637-length-14127-cov-4.233229_pt1 | contig 14127 bp, 9 predicted proteins | sample MGYA00520589_ERZ1034984 | MGnify/ENA primary metagenome ERZ1034984 (study PRJEB33766, sample SAMN09781790) | gut metagenome | biome: gut microbiome | host: Homo sapiens | place: Madagascar | study: EMG produced TPA metagenomics assembly of the PRJNA485056 data... | reverse complement strand
CCGTTGCGTAGGCAGTATAAGTGCAAACGTGCCTGCGTACCATAAAGGCACAACAGATATGGCTTTTTTAATATACTCTTTTGCATGTGCCCTCACACATCCCACAATCCTTACGCTGTGCAAGGGTAGATATATTTATGGGGTGGGGAGTGTAGGTAATTTATAGTGGTATAATTCATCGTTGATAGCATCAAGGTTAAAGTTTTTAGTGTTAATATAGGTTGCAATGATAATATCACGCGTATCTTTTGCATAGAGATCCCGTTGTCCGTAGGTTTCTAAGATTCGCCTTGTATATTTGCGATCCATATTCGAGGCGATACACAGAATGAGTAAAATATCACGGGAGGGATTCTTCTTAGTGCCGTTTAGAATATCATATATATAAGATTTGGAAATCAATCCCTTGCTATTGCGTACGATGTCGGACACGGAGATTTTGTGTTGTGCAATATACTCTGAAAAGATGGAGGTATTTCGCTCCGTGTGACCGTATTGCTCGATGTAGTGGTCTAATTGGGAAGGATCTAGTTTGTTTAGAACATTAAGTAATTCTGTTGTTGGTTTTTCTTGCATGGCAGACTCCTTTTTGTAGAATATTTTTAATAAAGATATCTGTTAGGTCCCATTGTTTCACTACTTGCAATGAGGTTTGAAAAATATAAAATATTTGCTATAATGAATTATAGTACATTTGAGAAGGGGTTACAAGGAAAGATACGATGACATTAGAAGAAAGATATGAGTTGTCCTGTTATGAAGAATTAGTACAATTTGATGATGACAAACCAATCTGGTTCGTTCGGCACAATCAGACAGGAATGCTTTATATCAAGAAACAGATACAACTATATAATAAAAGAGTGTATCAACAGTTACAGGAAAGTAATATTTTAAATGTTCCTAAAATTGTGTTGTGCGTGGAAGAAGACGATCGGTTGATCGTGATAGAGGAGTATATTCATGGTATATCTCTGGAGAAAATGTTGGAACGGGATGGTGTATTTTCGGAGGTTCGCACGGCACAGATTCTGTATGCGTTATGTAATATTATCCGGGCATTGCACTCGAGTCAACCTCCAATCATTCATCGCGATATCAAACCATCTAATATTATGATCAGCAATGATGGCGTTGTGAAACTGATTGATTTTAATGCTGCTAAGGAATTTAACTATAGTCAAAAAGAAGATACTTGCTTGATGGGAACAAAGAAATTTGCAGCACCGGAACAGTATGGCTTTGGCCAGTCGGATGAGCGGACGGATATCTATGCATTAGGCGTTACCATGTATTATCTGCTTACTGGAGAATTTCCGGAAAGTCAGATATATCATGGAAAACTATTGCCGGTTATTCAGAAATGTATCAATATGGATAAAGGAAAACGATATCAGACGGTAGATGAATTTGCAAAAGCATTGCGGCGCATTTTAGGAGGGAAAGATTCTAAAATGTGCGCGAATATGAATGAGGAAAATACGGCGGTGTCTGAACCGCAGGTAAACATATTTACGAGACGATTATATCCTTACAAGGAAAAGCTACCGGTTGGCTTCCGCTCCGGGGTGATGTGGAAAATGGTGGCGGCATTTTACGGATATTTGGGAAGTGTATGGATTGCAGTAACTATGACGGTAACAGATTCAAATGGAACCGTATTGACAGGATATCCGTTATGGTTGAACCGGTTTGCGATGTTGATAATTTTGATTGGCACAATTCTTTTTCTGGGAAATTATTGTAGAATACAAGATCAGTTACCATTTATGAATCGTGGCAGGATACTTCGTTGGATATTTGCTGTCATTTATTTGATTCTGTTTTATATTTTGATCATAGTGCTTCTTGTGTTTCTGGGAGTTTCGTGAATAGGAGTGTAGCTATGCGATAGCATTTTCCGCTATATAGCGGACGAAGGATCTTCACTTTTGGGATAGAATATATAAGAGTTTCTAATAAGGAACGAAACGGAATGAGGAAAAGTGGAGGTAGAGAGAATGGAACCAGAAACAAAAGAAAGCAAACAGACAGAAACGAAGATCTGTAAACATTGTCAGTCAGAGATTCCGAAGAAGGCAAAGATTTGTCCGAATTGTAGGAAGAAGCAGAGTGGAAAATTAAAGTGGATTGTGATAGCAATTCTGGTAATCGCAGTAATCGGAGCAGCATTTGGCGGTGATGATACGGAACAGGCAACCAAGACTGGGGAGGTTGCAAAGAAGACGCAAACAGATCAGAAAGATACAGGGGAATCGAGCGAAGAAGTGGATAATACATTTCACGTTGGGGATATAGTAGAAACACCAAATCTCAAGATTACATATATATCTGCTGAGGAATATCAATCAAAGAATCAATATATACAGCCAAAGGATGGGTATGTGTACTACCGGATGGAGTTTGAATTTGAGAACATTGGAGATACAGATCAGGCAGTTTCCAGTATGATATCCTGGGATTGTTATGCAGATGGTTATGCGATGGATGCGTCCTATGTGGGAGATGATGTGCTAGATGCTACGATGTCACCGGGAAAAAAGGCAGCAGGCGCGGTGTACTATGAGGTGCCGGCAGATGCGAAAGAGATTACATTAGAGTATGAAACGAATTTCTGGTCGCAAAATAAAGTGGTGTTTGTAGTAAAATAAAAAAATAAAACTTGCAGTGGCAAGTATGTAACCAGAGAAAGGTTGCTGCTTATGGATTAGGATTCGTAGGTGGCAGCTTTTTTGTTGGTTCGGAGCGAGTTTGGTGAATTTGAAGGAAATGTAGTATTAGTAGGAGTATGAAGCAACCAGGTGGTAATCAGAGAACAATAGTTTTCCTCATCGTCAAGGTCTTCTGCTGTGCAGTTGATGAGATTCGCAATCTTTTCTTTGTCAATCGTATTTGCATAATGACTTGTAACATATTTACAAAAACTATCAGCAAATGAATGAAGATCCTTTGGATGACGTTGACCGGAGCGGACACGATATAGATAAGAAGGATCAAAGTTTGTTGCAATAGCTAATTTTTTCATAGGTATATCAAGGAGCTTAATCAGCGTATCGTAATTGGAGGAAAATTGCTTGTAAATCGTATTTTTCTGATGATAAGAATTCTGTAAAGAGGAATATATCTCATCATAGGACATATCTGTCTGTTGGCTGGAACGCGCAATCGTGGCAAGACCGTGGGCTAATTTTGTAAGATTATCGGATGCCACATCCGGCTCACGTTCGCCGGTGCGGTAACGGCTGATAACCGCAGGAGAGAGTCCGGAAATATCTGAGAGTTCTTTTGCTGTACATTGTAATATCTCTATATAGGTATTCAGCTGTTCATTAAATTTCATGCGATTCCTCCCTTGCATATTTAACGATGATAGCAACTTTAATTATAGCAAAAATGAATAAAAATGGAAATAAAAATTGTCATATTTGTCACATTTGACAAGTGCCAAAACTGGCAACTGTCTTTGAGTGAGACAGATTTTGTTGTAAAATACAAATAACTGTTGCTGAATTAGCGAGCAGTAGAATATATATGATTTAAGAATCATGGAAAAGGGGGTTGTGCGATGAGACAACGCAATGGAAAACGATTAAAGAGCTGCAAACAGATTGTTGCATATGTGATGATGTTTGCAATGCTGACAAGTCTTCTGCCGGCTACGGTGGTGAAGGCAGATGAACCGGAGAGTGAACCCACAGTACAGGGGCGGGAGACGGGGTTGTATTTTTCATATCGGGATGATGATACTTTAAATGGACTAGATGATCTGTGGAATATTGATCTTCCGGATATGATGAGTACATCATGGATATTTGCCCAGCAGGGGATCGATGGAATAACCTATAAGGCTATTGATCCGGAGAGCATTACTGTAACATATTGTGGAGAGATATTGGAAGATGATGATTTGCGTCAAGGAAAGTATGAAGAGAGCAAGTTTACAGCCTGTAAAGATGGACAGATGCGTATGGAGCTTTCTACTGACACAATGAAATATAATTCGGAGGAGTATCATTTTCAAGAAGGAACACCGGAAGCGTTAAGGATTGCTGAGTATGAATTTTATAAGTCCGGTACATATCGATTTACATACACTGAAGATGAAAAGGTATATTCCTGCTATGTTCTAATGACCCACCGGGCATGGGATTTTTATGAAACAGATGAGATTACGGATAATCCGTTAAGAGAATATTATTATCAGGATATCTCGAAGAATCCTACAATTTATGTGAAACGGGATGATCCGAATTTTGAACTTGGTAAGCTCACATACGAGAATGGTAATGTAGTTCTTGATGAGAATGGTGAACCGGTATTGGCGAATAAGGGCAATCCGTTTGAGGTCACCGCATTTGAATGGGATGAGAATGGTAACGAGAAATGGACAGGAGACTGTTCAAATTGTATTTCTTACAAGATATTGGATAATGGGAATGCGGAGATTACCTTGGAAAAGGATCCGTCAGAAGTGACAGACAGAGATATAACCGATTACACGATATGTGTATATTTCCATATAGCAGAAGTTGTGACGGATGTGGATGGCAAGCCGGTGAAAGATGATAACGGAAATGACATAGTAAATTACTGGTATGACAGCACGGAACTTTGGATTCACAACGGAGAAGATACGAGTGATTCTGTCTGGATCGGTTATGATAATGATAACGGAAGTGCAGAGTGGCAGCTGCAGAATTCTGCGGATTCGGAACGACAGGTATTACAACCGTGGTCGTGGTGCAAAGGTGATAAGAATGGAATATATGATGTATATTTAACGGAGAAACCGGCTTATCCGGATGATTTTGACTGGGACAATACAACGGAAGAAGAACGCAATCAGTATGGCTGGCGTGAGGGCGCTGAACCTGTCGTAAGGATTAAGCATGATAATGGAACGATAGATTTATATAAAGTTGGTGACACAGATTTTCCGATTGATGATTGTGGTGATGAAGATACAAAGACATGGCATTTTACATATCCATATGAAGCATATGATGATGTTAATATATTCTGGAGTGCATATGATGCATTTGAGTTTGACCAAACGAACCAGTTCCAGATAATAGATGTGACAGAATCGGATGCACAGGGATCCGTTACAATTTCTCCAGAAGCAGGGGAAGGCAATTCGTTTAGTGATCCATCCTATGGAACAAAGTATAATTATTCTGTTGATCAGATTGGTCAGGTGAAGGTTACGGTTACGCCGTATAAGAACTATGAGATTAACCAGATTCAGATTGGAAATACCTGGTATGTGAATGAAGATTACAAGGATGAAGATAATGAACAGCCAACGTTTAAGGTAGATGAGAATGGATCTTATACACATACTTTTACAGAGGAAGAATTAAAGGAAGATTTTGTGAATGAGGATGGACAAACGCAATATAGTATATGTTTGGTTAATGCACAGTTTTTCCCAACCGAATTTAACAAAGGCTTTAAGTGGGGTGTGGATGAGCAGTCGCAAGATCTGGCTGCACAGGGAATAAAAAGTGTATCCTATAAAGTAAATAATTTTGGGGAATGGACCACGCTTTCTAGTGAGCAGTTGAAGGATTTCTATTTTGTAGAATCGTTAGAGGCTGGGGACACGATTACGGTTAAGATGACCATGAATGATGGCTATACATTAAACCCTTCCCGCAGCTGGGTTGGTTATTGTAATGCAGATGGACAGAGAGTTGATTATCCGATAGCCGGTTCCAAGAATGTTATGCAGGATATTGTAAATGGTATGATGAACAGCGAAGGATATACCTTTACTTATGATCCGCAGGAACATTCTAAGGATGAGGATGGAAATCCTACGATCACGGGGGATGCAATTCTTTCATTATCGACAGGAGTAATGAAGACATATGCGAAGAGTTGTAATATCCGTATGTTTGTGCAGAGTGAGGTTGGAAAAGATGACAATGGCAGCATCATTTATGGAGCGTTGAATGAGAATAACCAACCAATAGAGGATATGCAGCGGTATCCGGATATGGAATTTACCTTCAATGAGAATCCTTATGGCGGTCAGTGCATTGAGCCGATGCCAAATGATGGTGATGACCCGATCAGCATTCAATATATCTCAACCATTCCAGGTGAGAACAAAGGAAAATTGACAAAGGTTACACCTAGTAATTATTTGGAATTTGAAGCGGGAGGAAATACAAGCGGTGATACTTCCAATGTAATCCGGATTTCTGACCGGTTGATTGACAAGGTATATATTGATACGAATATGGATGGTACTTTTGCAGCAGACGAACTTGTAACACCGAATGAGAATAATGTTTATGAGATTTCGCTTGGTGCCGCAGAAAAGTATAATATTCTGATCCGTAAACATGCATCCGATGATGCGACATTGTCATGGACATACATAAAAGATGAGAATGGTCCGGAACAGGATAATCTGGTGGAACACGGAAAAGTGTATGTCAAAGAGATTAAGCGTGATGGTAAAATATTAATTGGTGGTGTGGAGTATGATAAAGATGGCAGCCTCCTATTAGATAAAAATGGATGCCCGTTTTATGACATATGGAAGTGGCAGGATATAAATGCAGAGTTTTATAGCTCACATAGTGATATAATTGCAAGAAATGGTGATGAAGTGACCTTGCTATTGATCCCGACTTACGGATATCAGTTAAAGTCAACAAGTATTAACGGTCAGGAAGTTGCTCCGCAGGAAGAAATGAGCACATTCAAAGTTACATTGAATGGCAATCTCCATTTCAGCAGTATATTTGAAAAAGCAGACAATGTAATCGCAGTGAAAGCAAAAGAAGTATCCGCAGCAACCATTGCAGATGGCGAGAATGCAGCAGATAGCGGTAATTTAAGTCTGACTGTCGAGAATAATACAAAGTATGACACAGATGTTACATCAGCAGTGAAATTAGGTGCGGATGAAACGATACAGAAGATTGCTTCTCTGGATATGACATTGGATAACATTGTCAGCAAGGGCAGTGAGAATGAATACTGGACTAAGAATATTTCTTCTTTTAAAGATGAGCTTACGGTTGGATTAACACTTAAGGATGTTACCCTTGCACAGGGTGAAAGCTTGGCAGTTATAAGAGATCACGAAGGCAAGCTGACATCATTGGATGCGAAGTATGATGCGGCAGGCAAGACATTAACATTCCCAACCAATCAGTTCTCTACTTACACAATTGTGAAGATTGTGGGAAAAGAGAAAGACCCGGAACCAACACCGACACCGACGCCAACACCGGAACATAAGCATAATCTGGTGAAGACGGAGGAGAAGGCAGCAACTGCTACAACAGCAGGTAATAAAGCATACTGGACTTGTTCAGATTGTGGTAAGGTATATAGCGATGCAGAAGGTACGACAGAAACAACGGTGGCAGCAATGACCATTGCAGCAACCGGAGTTCCGAAGAAGGGAACAAAAGTGCAGGATACCAAGACTGGAGTATCTTATGTTGTAACAAGTAAAGATGCAAAGAATCCTACCGTAACATATAGCGGAAACAAGGATAAAAAAGCAAAAACGCTCACGGTTCCATCTACGGTGACAATTGATGGTGTCACTTACAAAGTAACAGCAATTGCAGATAATGCATTTAAGAACAATAAGAAAGTGACAAAGGTTGTAATTCCAAGCAATATTATCACGATTGGAAAGAATGCATTTAAAGGATGCAGCAAGTTAAAGACGATTCAGATCAAGAGTACGAAATTAACAAGCAAGTCGATCAGTAAGAATGCATTTAAGGGAATTTCCAAGAAGGTAACGATCAAGGTTCCAAAGAAAAAATTAAAAGCATATAAGAAATTGTTCCGGAAGAAAGGTCTTAGCAAAAAGGTAAAAATGAAGAGCTGATCCTGGGGCATAATGTGTGAATGGGATCCTCCTGCAGTTTGTGGCAGGGGGATCTCTTGTATTTATATCGGAAATCGCAGCCGGAGACAGTTTCTGTCGGTTGCCAGCAGAAAAGAAAACGATTATAATGTGAAGGAAGAGGATTCTTAGATGATGGAGTTGTGATAGCATGATTCAGATTAAAATGCCGGAAAATGCAAACAGAATAATTAAACGATTACAAAAAGAGGGTTATGAGGCTTACATTGTGGGTGGTTGTGTGAGAGACGCCATTTTGAACAAAGAGCCGGATGATTGGGATATTACCACTTCTGCCAGACCGGAGCAGGTAAAGGCGTTGTTCCGGAAGACCTTTGATACCGGGATTCAACATGGAACGATTACGGTAATGATGCCAAATGCAGAGAGTGGAAAGTTGGAAGGATATGAAGTTACCACCTATCGTGTGGATGGAAAATACGAGGATCACAGAAGACCGACATCGGTAACATTTACTGCCAGTTTGTTAGAGGATATGAAACGAAGGGATTTTACGATCAATGCCATGGCATATAATGAAAAAGAGGGCATTGTAGATCATTTTGACGGAATGGGAGATCTGGAACGGCATGTGATCCGTTGTGTGGGAAAGGCACAGGAACGTTTCGATGAAGATGCACTTCGCATTCTGCGGGCGGTGCGGTTTGCGGCACAATTGGATTTTACGATCGAGGAGCAGACACGTCTGGCGATTGAAAAGCAGGCGGAATTGTTAAATGATATCAGTGCAGAACGTATTCAGGTGGAACTTACCAAGCTGTTAATGTCCAAACATCCGGAGAGGCTGCGGACGGCATATGAATTGGGCGTGACGGCAGTTGTGCTGCCGGAATTTGACCGCATGATGCAGACGGAGCAGAACAATATACATCATATGTATTCGGTGGGAGAACATACACTTCGGGTTATAGAACAGGTTCCTGCACAAAAGGCACTCCGCTGGGCGGCGCTGTTGCATGATGTTGCGAAGCCGGTTACGAAAACAACGGACGAAAAAGGAGATCATTTTTACGGACATAATGAAGCCGGTGTGGAGCTTGCACGGCAAATTTTAACGCGGTTAAAATTCGACAATGCAACGATTGACCGTGTGAAACGTCTGGTGTACTGGCATGATTATGCAATGGGTGCATCAATCAAACTTCGTACATTTCGACGGGGACTTAGTAAGATGGGTGAAGATCTGTTTGAGGATTATATCTGTTTGAAACGGGCGGATATTTTAGGGCAGAGTACTTACATGCGGCAGGAAAAATTAGACAGGCTTGATATTTTGAGGGATTATTATACACAGATCATTGAGGAGAACCAGTGTCTGTCGTTAAAAGATCTTGCGGTTACCGGAAAGGATCTGATCACGGAACTTGGAATGCAGCCGGGAAAAGAGATTGGAACAACTCTGCATACATTACTCGACCGGGTATTGGATGATCCGTCTTTAAATGAGCGGAATGTGCTGTTGGATATGGCAAGACAATTATAAAGTTTTCAAAATAAGTGATAATTTAGGCAACCCCTTCATAAGATGAAAGAGGACACATGATTGGAGGGGTTGTTTTTATGTCTGAAAAACTTGCAGAGGTATTTGAACAGTATGACATAGAGATTTTGTCGGCAAAAAAGGGACGGGGCGCAACGATTCTGACCACAACAGAAGGTATGCGGATTTTGGAACCGTTTCGTGGCAGTGTGACGAGGCTGGAACAGGAGTATGTGTTAAAAGAATTGTTTTTCAAGGCGGGTTCCGATAATCTGGACCGGATCATTCCCAATAAAGATGGGCAGCTTCTTACCTGTGATAAATATCGTCAGCCCTATGTGTTGAAATATTATTTTACAGGAAATGAATGTGATATGCATAATCTGGATGATGTTCTGCATGCAGTTGAAGCACTGGCTCATTTTCATGTTGTGGGGCAGGGGATTGCGGAACAGTTTTCGGTGGAATGGGATCTGTGCAGACAGAAGAAGGAACTCAAAAGGATTGAAGAAATCCGGAAAGCAATTGCAAACGGAGAAGAATTAGAGCGAATCACATACATATATGAAATCAGCGAAAAGGCATTGGAAACGGCATTAAAACAGGGAGAAGAGAACACATGTGAAGACGAACCGGGCTGCGGGGATTTGCCGGTGCATGTAAATGTTTCCACAAATGAGGAGACGGATTCCAATATGCAGTATATCCGGATAAAGGATACGTTTGAGAGGCATAATCGCGAGATAAAAAAGATACAAAAATATATTTCGGGAGTAAAACGGAAAAATGAGTTTGAAAAGACATTTCAGAATATTGTAAACTGTTATGTTCAAAAAGGCATGGAATGTGTCGGTATGTTGGAACAAATGGTAACAGCAAAAGATGATATATCGTTGTATTCCGTCTGGAAACATCATTATGGAATCTGCCATGGCAGCTATAACCATCATAATGTGATCCTGGACGGACAGGATGCTGCAATCGTACATTTTGAGCGGTTTTCAAAAGGAAATCAGTTAGAGGATCTGTATCAGTTTGCCCGAAAGGCAATGGAAAAAAATGAGTTTGACTTTGTGTTATTAGAGGATATCTTTCGCGCATATAACAAGGTGATCAGGCTCTCGGATGAGGATTACTATTATCTTTATATATTATTTGCATATCCGGAGAAATTCTGGAAGATTGCCAATAGTTATTACAATTCCAATAAGGCATTTCTATCGCCGAAATATATGGAAAAGTTAAATACGGTGATCTTGCAGGAACAGGAAAAGCAGGATATGCTTGAAAAATATTGGGGTTTCCATTCCCTTTGAAATCTATTATAATAATGGGAGTGTTAATAAAATGAGAACATATATATAATTAGTATGTTTGTATAGAAGATAAAGTTGGAGAAATTGTATGAAGGTACGGAAGATGTGGCAATTTCATATGTTGTATCGGTGTCTGATATGTGTTTTTTTACTTGGCATGCAGGCATTTTTTGTGACGGGCTGTTCAAACAAAGTGGAGGCACCGGTCTATAATGAGGATCTGGAACCGGCGGACGATGTTTCCATGTTAGCGGTTGTTTGCAATGTTGATGATGTAAATGAGAAGATTAAGGTACGGCAGATTGGGCAGGATGCGGAAAAGGAACTTGTATATACCGGTGGGACGGATGTCCGCGATTCCCATGATGATCTGATGCCGATGTCGCAGGTGGAATTGGGAAGTGTAGTTGATATTGTTTATGATGCGAACAGAGACAAGTTGGAATCGCTGCATATGACGAGTGATACCAATATTACAAAGTTAGAAAGTGTAGACGGGGCGGTTATTGATCCGGTGGATAATACGATTCGGGTGGACAATAAGACATATCAAATGAGTGATTCTGTCTGTGCATTTTCCGAGAATACAGAGATTGGTCTGGATGAGATCTGCTCGGAGGATCAGATTGCGCTGTGGCTTTACAATAACGTGGTGTATTCGGTATATGTTGAATTGGGACATGGTTATGTCCGTTTATCCGACTATGCTTCTTATATTGGCGGAATGGTGGAGATAGGATATGATGTCATTGTTCCCGTGACAGAGGACATGCTTCTTACTGTACGGGAAGGAACGTATACGTTGCGGATTGCAAAAGGGGATGATGCCGGTACGAAAGAGGTGACGGTGGTTAAGAATCAGGAAACCGATCTGTCCCTTGCAGATATTGCAATCGAGCCAAAACAAATGGGTTCGGTATTATTTAAAGTCATACCATCGGATGCAGCCGTTTATATTGACAGCCGCCGGGTGAATACAGAGGGTGCGGTTGATATTACATTTGGCAAGCACAGGATTAATATTATAGCTGAGGGCTATCAGAGTTATAGTGCATCATTTAATGTGAATTACGCCTATAAAGTAAAAGAATATACGTTGCAGAAAGAGGATGAGACAACGGAATCCACTTCTTCAACAACGACTGCGGAAAATGCAGGCGGATCAACAACGGCAACAAGCGAGGCAACTACGCAGGCATCCACTACTGATAATTCGGATGTAAAAGATGTGACAACATCGGAGGGAACGAAAACCAAGAATAAGGTTACGGTTTCTGCACCGGTTGGAGCCAGTGTGTATTTTGATGGACAATATTTAGGAATTGCACCGATTTCCTTTACAAAAGTAACGGGAAGTCATATAATTACATTGAGTCAGACGGGCTATCTGTCAAAGAGTTATACCGTGAATTTTACAGATGATGGTAAGGACAGTCCGTTGAAATATGATGAATTGATTTCCATTTCCAGTTTGATAGAATAAATGGAATCATTACATAAATGCAAGGACATGAAAGGAGTTATCGAATGGATTACAAGAAGATTTACGAGGAATGGCTTAGCAATCCGTATTTTGATGCAGACACAAAGAAAGAGTTAGAGTCTATTCGCAATGATGACAATGAGATTAAGGAAAGATTCTATGCGGATCTGGAGTTTGGTACAGCAGGACTTCGAGGTATTATTGGAGCCGGAATTAACCGGATGAACATTTATGTAGTAAGAAGAGCAACACAGGGATTAGCAAATTATATTAAGAAACAGGGTGGTGAGAACAAGGGAGTTGCAATCGCATATGATTCCCGTAGAATGTCACCGGAATTTTCAGAAGAAGCTGCATTATGTCTGGCAGCAAATGGAATCAAGGCATATCGTTTTGAGTCTTTAAGACCGACACCGGAATTGTCATATGCGGTTCGCCATTTGGGATGTATTGCCGGAATCAATGTAACAGCAAGTCATAACCCACCAGAGTATAACGGATACAAGGTATATTGGGAGGACGGTGCACAGATTACACCTCCACATGATACCGGAATTATGGATGAGGTAAAGGCGATTACCGATTTGTCTACCTGCAAGACAATGGATAAGGAAGAAGCGGTCAAAGCAGGTCTTTTTGTAACGATTGGAAAAGAAGTAGATGATGATTATATCGCAGAACTTAAGAAACTGGTTATTCATCAGGATTGTATCGACCAATATGGAAAAGATATTAAGATCGTATATACTCCACTTCATGGAACCGGTAATATTCCTGCAAGAAGAGTATTAAAAGAGATCGGATTTGAGAATGTTTATGTTGTACCGGAGCAGGAGCTGCCGGATGGAGAATTCCCGACAGTCAGTTATCCGAACCCGGAGGCTGCAGAAGCATTTGAACTTGCTTTGAAGCTTGCAAAGGAAAAGGATGCAGATCTTGTACTTGCAACCGATCCGGATGCAGACCGTTTAGGAGTGTATGTGAAGGATACAAGATCCGGAGAGTATATTACTTTAACCGGTAACATGTCAGGATGTCTTCTTGCTGAATATGAGATTAGTCAGAAATTAGCAACAGAGGGTTCACTTCCTGCGGATGGAGCTTTGATCAAGACAATTGTTACTTCTAACCTTGCAGATGAGATTGCAAAGGGCTACAACATTAAGTTAATTGAAGTATTAACCGGATTCAAATATATCGGACAACAGATTCTTAATTTTGAGACAACCGGTAAGGGAACATATTTGTTTGGATTTGAGGAGAGTTATGGCTGTCTGATCGGAACACATGCGAGAGATAAAGATGCTATCGTTGCTACAATGGCACTTTGCGAGGCAGCAGCATATTATAAGAGTCAGGGTAAGACCTTGTGGGATGCAATGCTTGATATGTATGAGAAGTATGGATACTGTATCGATGCAATTCAGTCCGTATCATTGAAGGGTATTGAAGGTCTTGCAAAGATTCAGGAGATCATGAATACATTAAGAGAGAATACACCTTCTAAGATTGGAAAATATGATGTATTATCTGCAAGAGATTACAAAGCAGATACGATTACCAATCTTGCAACAGGAGAGGTAACATCTACCGGACTTCCGAATTCAAATGTTCTTTATTATGACATGAGTGATTCTGCTTGGTTGTGTGTAAGACCATCCGGAACAGAACCAAAAGTAAAATTCTACTATGGTGTAAAGGGAACTTCATTGGAGGATGCACAGAATCTTTCAAAAGAACTTGGAGAAGAAGTACTTGCCATGATTCACAAAATGCTTTAATCTCCTTTGCACAGCGTAAGTGAGACGGACGATGTGTGAGGGCACATGCGAAAAGATATAGAGAAAGCCATGTGGGGTTGCCTTTATGGTACGCAGGCACGCTTGTGCTATGCTTCATACGCAGCGGTGCTAGGTTCGTAAGAACCTCACCAAGCACCGGC
>ERZ1034984.2636-NODE-2636-length-14131-cov-6.717036_pt1 | contig 14131 bp, 16 predicted proteins | sample MGYA00520589_ERZ1034984 | MGnify/ENA primary metagenome ERZ1034984 (study PRJEB33766, sample SAMN09781790) | gut metagenome | biome: gut microbiome | host: Homo sapiens | place: Madagascar | study: EMG produced TPA metagenomics assembly of the PRJNA485056 data... | reverse complement strand
CACGCGGAGTCACTGTATTGACTGCCGCAGTAACTTTAGACGTGCGTACAACTGGTGCTGCAGCCTCCTGCGATGCTGGCTGGGCCGCACTGGCGTGCTTGGAGCCCCTGTGCTTGACGTTTAAAGTCACTGCCGTGGCGTCCAACTGGAACACTTCCACTGTGACGAGGAGTTCTTGCGCTTGCATGCTCAGACTGGAAGCGGCCGCAGCCATCTCCTCAACCAGCGCAGCATTCTGCTGGGTTACGTGATCCATCTGGGTCACAGCTTCACCCATCTGCGCCACGCCTTGGCTCTGCTCTGAGCTGGCAGCGCTGATTTCACCCATGATGTCAGTCACACGCTGTATGGCATTAACCACTTTGGCCATGGTCTTACCAGCTTGATCTGCGAGTGACGTGCCGCTTTCCACGCGATCAACACTGATGCCAATCAAATCTTTGATCTCTCGCGCTGCTTGTGCCGCGCGGCCAGCAAGGCTGCGCACCTCAGTGGCAACAACTGCAAAGCCTCGACCTTGCTCTCCCGCACGCGCCGCTTCGACGGCGGCATTGAGCGCCAAGATATTGGTCTGAAAGGCGATCGAGTCGATGACACCAATAATGTCAGCGATCCGGGTGGAGCTGTCATTGATCTCCCGCATGATACGCACTACATCAGCAACCACTTCGCCTCCCTCTGCAGCCACGGCAGAGGCGCTCAGTGCAAGCTGGTTGGCTTGCTGTGCATTATCTGCATTCTGGCGCACGGTAGAGTTGAGCTCCTCCATAGAGGCTGCGGTTTGCTGCAAAGCACTAGCTTGACTTTCTGTGCGCGAGGATAGATCTTGATTGCCATGGGCTATCTGCTCACTGGCGGTCGCCACGCTTTCCGAACCCTCACGCACCTTGCTAACCACCTGCACCAGACCCTGCTGCATGCTTTTGAGAGCTTGCATCAGTTGGGCAGTTTCATCAGAACCGTGGATTTTGATGGAGTTGTTAAGTTTGCCCGCAGCGACGGCATTAGCCACTTGCACGGCCTGTCCAATTGGACGAGTTATCGAGCGAATGATCCACAGTGCCATGAACACAGAGATGATCAATGCGCTGCTGGTACCCAGCAGGATCGCAATCTGGATGCTGCGCACGGCGTCAGCAGCGCGTGTGATAGAGGCGTCCATCAGATGGTTCTGATAGGCAATCACATTGTCAAGCGCTTGATGGTAACTGGCGCGCGCGGTGGAAAAGTCTTGGAGCAGCAGGCTACGGGCATCTTGCGTGCGGCCAGCCGTAACCGCATCCATGTAGCGATTTTGCACGGCAATGTACTTAGCCCCATGCTCCTTGAATGCTTCCAGGGCGGCCTTCCCACGATCTGTAGTGATTTGTCCTTCTAACTGCTTCAGCAAACCGCTTATCTGCTGGCGTGTCTGCTGGACCATAGCAGCCTCTTTGGCGACGCTAGCGCTGTCGTCCTGATGGTGCAGCATGCTGTTAAGGGCAACCTCATTGATGCCCAGTAGATCCTTGATGGCGTGCAGTTCGCTGATCTTCGGATACTGGTCATAGACAACAGCACGGAAATCACGATGCAAATGGCTGGTTTCCCACAGTGCCACTGAGCTTTTGATCACTATCAGCAGGGCTACGACACCAAAGCCTGACGCAAGGCGTGCCCAGATTTTCATATTTTGGAAGTTCATAAGGTCTTCTCGATCAAGAAGGAAATGACACAAAGCGCAAAGCAAAGACAGAAATCATTTGGGAAATTTGAGACAAATGGTAAATCACACAAAAGACTTTATCATTTTTATCATTAAAATTTAATACAAACGCAGAAAAATTTAACAACCAGAAGTGGTGCATTTTTTGCTAAGGAAGATCTGTACAAAGCGCCAAACGATGTGCAGAACACCTGAACAACATTGTTGCACAATGGCCTGCTGCCGGTTTCAAAGACACCTTGTTAAGGTGGAAGATGAAACCGGAGGTGGTTTATGGGAACGAGACGGCAGTTCAGCCGGGAATTCAAGGTTGAAGCGGTCAAGCTGGTGACCGAGCGAGGCGTCGCAGTGGCGCAAGCTGCGCGTGACCTAGATGTGCACGAGACGCGGCTGAGGGCATGGATGCGCGAGCTGACAGCAGATTCGCAGCAAGCGTTCCCCGGCAAGAGTGTGATGAAGCCCGAGCAGGCCGAGATAGAGCGGCTGCGCAAGGAGGTTGCCAAGCTCAAGATGGAGCGTGACATCCTGAAAAAGCCGCGGCCTTCTTCGCCAAGGAGTCGATGTGAAGTTCGGCTTCGTTGCGAAACACCGAGGGGCCTGGCCGGTGAATCTGATGTGCGAGGCGCTCGGTATCTCGCAAAGTGACTTTTATGCCTAGTTGGTGAGGCCACGCAGCCAGCGTAGCCTGAGTGAACGGAACTGAATGCTGTGCTGCCCAAGATGAGCCCTCTGAACCCGCAGTACCTCACCAAGAAGCAGACGGTGTTTCAGAAGATCGCTGCGTTTGTGGAGAAGTTCAAGGGTGTGGGTGGGCAGGTTTGAATCTGCCCTTTTCTCGCCGGAAAATCCATAGGCTGCAAGAATGACAGCAAGGAGGTGGGGATCGCACGTAGGGCTGTGTGACCCCCATCCTGCAGCGTGACCTGATTGGGTCAAGGCCGAGTTGTCATGCAGGCAGTTTGGCTGCAAGCAGTTCGACCTTCTCGATATTGGGCGGAGAACTGAGCAAGGTCGCTGCGTTGGCCATCAAGGCCGCGGCGATCTGGCCGTTCAGATGTGCCTGGCGACCTGCCTCATCAGCAAAGGCATCGAACACACCAAACGTCGAAGGGCCAAACTTCAATGCGAACCAGGCCGTGGTGCCGGACTCGGCATTGGCGAGCGGCAGTGCGCTGGCCAGGAAGTCGGCAAGCGCAGCCTCCTGGCCGGGTTTAGCTTCGAGGCGAACAAACAGGGCGAGCTTGGTCATGCTGTATTCCTTTGGGTAAATGGAAAAGTGGGTGAAGGGATCGAAGAGACTGCAGTCTAAGTCTTCATGACAGACATCTCTATAGGCAATAATGACAACATTGATATCATTGTTGCCATGAAACTCCACCTCCTTGTTTGTGATGGCGTGTTTGATCTGGGGCTTGCGGCGCTCACTGACACAGTGGGCTTAGCCAATGCGATGGCGGGCTCGCTGCCACAGGCTCCCGCGCACATAGAGCTCACGCTGGTGGGCGTGCGGCGTCGCATCCGAACTGCGCAAGGCTTGACGGTCCCCGTTGTCACTGCGCATGGTGTGCCCGAACCAGACGTAGTGCTCGTGCCAGCGTTTGGCGACAAGATGCCTGACACGCTCTCGGCTCGGCTCACACGCCCCGATGTGCCCGACGCGGTCGCAGTGCTACAGCAGTGGTCCACCGCTGGCGCGCACCTTGGTGCCGCTTGCTCCGGTAGTTTCTTGCTTGCAGAGAGTGGCCTGCTTGATGGGCATCGTGCGACGACGTCATGGTGGCTGGGGCCGATGTTTCGGCAGCGCTATCCGAACGTCGCGCTGGACGAGTCACGCATGATCGTGAACTCGACACGCTTCACCACCGCGGGTGCCGCTTTGGCCCACGTCGACTTGGCCTTGCGCATCATCCGAGGGCGCAGTCCGGCGCTAGCGGCCCTGGTGGCACGCTATCTGCTGGTCGAGACACGCAGTTCGCAAGCCGAGTTCGTGATTCCCGACCACCTTGCGCATGCCGACCCGATGGTAGAGCGCTTCGAGTGCTGGGCCAGACGTCGGCTCGCGCAGGGGTTCTCGCTGGCCGAGGCGGCCAGCGCCGTGGGCACAAGCGAGCGCACCTTGGCGCGGCGGCTGCAAAGCGTTTTGGGAAAGACACCGCTGTCGTATTTCCAGGACCTGCGCGTGGAGCATGCCGTCCATCTCTTGCGCACCGGGAACGCCAGCGTCGATCAGGTCGCCGCACAGGTCGGGTACTCGGATGGAGTGACGCTGCGGGCCCTGTTGCGCCGCAAGCTGGGCCGGGGTGTCAGGGAGTTGCGACGCGGTGGATGACCAAAGGCGTTTGGTGCATGTACGGCTGGAGACCGCCGTGAAACTGTCGGTAGCAAAGGCTTACCCACTTGCGTCTACTACATCGTGCGTTGGGTGCAAAAGCACCAGCCGTGCCAAAGCAGTCTTCAGTGGCCTTTCAAAGGTCTGAGTATTGGGAATACTGTTAGCTTTACCACTGTTTTCTGTTCACTAATCTGGGTTTTCATCCACATGCTATTCAATCCACTTCAAGTAGGTGATGTTGCCCCTGTTTTTTGGAGTTCTTAGCTCCCTACTTACGCGGTCTTTTTGCGCTGTACCTCGTACCAGCGTTGCTCGTATTGCATGGGACTGAGATAGTCCAAGCTCGAATGCCTTCTGCGGTAATTGTAGAAGGCCATCCAATTCATAACGACCTGTGTAGCTTGCTCCCGGCTAGCAAAGCGCTGGCCGTGCACGCAAGCTGTCTTTAATCGCCCCCAGAAGCTTTCAATGGGGGAGTTGTCCCAGCAATTGCCTTTACGGCTCATGGACGAGCGTATTCCCCATTGGGCTAAAGCAGCTTGGAAGTCATGACTACAGTATTGGGTAGATTCAACCGGTCGTCGCAACACCTTTAATCAGGAGGTGTTTATGGGACGTCCCGCAGGATGGATGAAGCAATTTACTGGCAGAGATGCCATGCGATCTCCTGGTGCTCCGTCACATCGACGTGAGATCGAGCGTCAGTTCTGGCTTCAGATTGCCAAGGGCATCACCAGCGAGAAAGCAGCCGAAGCTGTTGGCGCATCACAGGCGGTTGGGGCTCGTTGGTTCAGGCATCGTGGCGGCATGCCATTGTTTATGTCCAAGCCTGTATCCAACAGGTATCTGTCGTTTGACCAACGAGAAGAGATCGGATTGCTTCGTGCGCAGGAGATCGGCGTGCGGGAGATTGCTCGCCGAATTGGCCGAAGTCCGTCTACAGTATCAAGGGAGCTGACACGCAATGCAGCGACTCGCGGTGGCAAGTTGGAATATCGAGCATCAGTTGCGCAGTGGAAGGCAGAGCTAGTGGCTAAACGCCCCAAGCCATCCAAGTTAGTGGTGAATCCACGGCTGCGTGAATATGTCCAAGAACACTTGGAAGGTTCCATTTGCGACGCGCAGGGACGGGAAGTCGCCGGCCCCCAGCAAGCGGCATTTATTGGCCGCAACAAGCCTCATCGTTGTGATCGCAAGTGGGTCAAAGGTTGGTCGCCACAGCAGATTGCCAATCGATTGCATCTCGACTTCCCCAATGATCCATCAATGCGTATCTCGCACGAAGCCATCTACCAAGCCCTGTACATTCAGGGCCGAGGTGCCCTCAAGCGAGAGTCTGTCAGTTATCTGCGCACCGGGAGGGCCTTACGTGTTCCTCGAGCACGATGCCAAGCTAAAGCGTGGGCCCATGTCAGCGAAGAATTAATGATCTGCAATAGGCCACCCGAGATAGAAGCTCGCAAAGCACCGGGGCACTGGGAGGGAGACTTGATCATCGGTTTAGGGCGATCAGCGATTGGTACGCTGGTCGAGCGCACAAGCCGCTTCACCATGCTTGTGCACTTGCCTCGAGAGGATGGCTATGGCTTGAGCCCAAGGGTAAAGAATGGGAAGCCGTTAGCTGGCTATGGGGCTGCCACGATGGCCAATGCGCTGAGAGCAACTGTCACTGAACAGCCTACTCAACTATGGAAATCGTTAACGTGGGATCGAGGTAAAGAGCTGTCAGACCACGCACGGTTTACTGCCGAGTCAGGGGTGCAGGTGTTCTTTGCTGATCCTCATAGCCCATGGCAACGTGGTACGAACGAAAACACCAATGGGCTGCTGCGGCAATACTTCCCCAAGGGCACGGACCTATCTCGATGGAACCATCGAGAGCTTCAAGCTGTGGCATTGACACTCAACAATCGACCACGCAAAACGTTGGGCTGGAGAACACCTGCGGAAGTCTTTAATGAGTATCTAGAATCGGTAACTTCACTTGGTGTTGCGACGACCGGTTGAATCTACCTTGGCTGCCCCTGTCGCTGTGGAAGATGGCTCCTGGTTCTGGACGCCTTCGCCACCAAGCCATCGCCAGAGCATCTTTAACTAAGCTGGTTTGCATATGGGGCTGCAGGCTCCATCCCACTATCTGACGGCTGAACATATCCATGACAGCGGCCAAGTACAGCCAACCTTCATCGGTAGCGATATAGGTGATGTCACCGCACAGAAGTTGGTTGGGTGCCTGCGGCGTAAAACGCCGCTGCACCAAGTCCGGAGCTACCGCTAGGTTGTGCTTGCTGTCTGTGGTCACCACAAACTTGCGCTTGGTTTTAGCCCTGATGCCATGGCTGGCCATCAGCTTGCGCACCCGCTCTTTACCAATGCGCAGCCCCTTAGCATGCAACTCTTTGTACATCCGTTGCCAGCCATACTCGCCCTTGAACTCAGCATGAATTGCTCGAATGTGGGCCAGTGCCAATTCATCGCTACAGCGCTGTGATGTCTCACCTCCGCTGCGCCGCCAGCGGAAGTAACCACTGCAGCTCACTTGCAGCACATGGCAAGAAACAGCAATCGGGTAGACGTACTTCATTTGCTCGATCCAGGCATACCTCGCAGCACGTCCTGCGCGAAGTACGCCGCCGCTTTTTTTGCGATATCTCGCTCCATCCGCAGCCTGGCGTTCTCCGCCCGTAACCGAGCCAGCTCCATTTGCTCCGGTGTGACCTTGCTTACTACACCATCGACAGCTCCAAGCTTGAGAGTGCCTGTTCTTGCCTGCCTCACCCAACTACCCAAACTGGCCTTCGGTATGCCCAGCGCCTGGCACACCTGCATTTGAGATTGCCCGCTTTGCACCAAGCGAACAGCCTCCAACTTAAATTCCTGCGTGTACGCCGCTCGCACTTGCTTTGTCGCCATTTCTTAGCTCCTTGTCTACATTTTGGACAAAGCTAAGAACTCCCAGTTTTAGGGGCAACTTCATTTTTAGAAGCAGCCAGTAACGGATCTTATTCAAACCAGCCCCCCCTACTCTCAGCAAATCGGATTGGACAGAACAAGGATGCCCATCACTTCAGCGAGCATGAAGGGATGCAGCGTTGTCTGTTGAACTATTTTGCGGCTGGCAAATTGTAAATTTGACAATTTTTTAGTCAATTGTGTCCACCACGCGATTTCGGCCTTCGCGTTTGGCGAGGTACAAATTTTTGTCGGCACGCTCTATGGTGCTTGCCAGCATTTCTTTCTTATTGCGCCGCAGTGCCAGCCCTACGCTGATGTGGATCTGAATCACTTTTTCCCCAACACGCACTGGCTGAGATTGCATTGCAAGGCGCAACCGCTCAGCGACCGCACGAGAGCTAGCTTGGTTGGCTTGGCGTAACAATACGATGAACTCTTCACCACCATAGCGCGCCAGCACATCACCTTCACGCAACTGGGCCTGCGAGCGATGAGCGACCTCTCGCAGCACTTTGTCACCGACTGGATGACCAAATCTATCGTTGATTTTTTTGAAATAGTCGATGTCAAACATCAACACAGCCAAGTCCTGGGATGTATCGCTATCAAACGCTACCTTGTCTTGGGAGTTTTGTGCTTGATAGTGGGCTTGGGCTAGATCGAAAAAAGCACGGCGGTTCAACAGCCCAGTCAGGGGGTCATGTGACGCCTCTCGTCTCAGCATTCGCTCGAGTCGAATTTGAGCCGTGACATCTTGGAAGAGCCAAACTCGACCATTGTGAGCATCATTGAGGACAGGGTGTGTGTCTACTCGCCAGATGCATTCGTCCAGCTCCCAATTGGCTGTCACCTGAGCATTCAGAGAGTGCTGCAGCGCCTGGTAGACAGACTCCAAGTCAGCGGCGTTATCGCAACGCATACGCGCAGCACGCATGGCTTGCGCGAGTGTGTTCAGTGGAACATACCCGGCCGAGATGTTGAGCAAACCTGATGCGACTTGATTGACTTGGGCATGTTGGCCCAGACCTGATACGACGACGACCCCCTGTGGCACGCTGTTGAAGATGTCGTGAAACTTCGCACCAGACTCAATGGTCTCTTCAGCCAGATGACGAGCATCCAGCAAACGTGCATAGATTGGTCTGAGCAATCCGATCAAGTGCTGCTGCGATAGTGGATTGCTGCTTAGCGTTGCCGCTTTGGGTGCTTGGGAAGCATTCCACACAAAAAGTACACCACCCTCTGCCCGTTCTCCAAAATCCAAGCAATTCAGATAAGCGACTTTAGCTGCGGTGAATGTCAAACCAACCGTCAGCATGCTGGGTAAGTCTGCGGGGCACAAAAACTGCAAGGCCCCAGCTTCGTTGCTTAGTTCTTTAGGAACGCGCCAAGACCATGCTGTGCCGCGCTGCCAGCTCAAAGGAGGCTCGCTACGCAGCGGTACAACCTGATCAGCCGCGCGTTGCTGCAATGCGATCACCAAGCTTGCTTGAGATAGCTGACGCGCCAACTCCAGAAAAGCCGCCAGTGAATTGGTGTGCATCCTCACGGGCAGAAGCTCTCAGCAATCCAAGAGATGACGCAATACGGCAGGTGCCACGATCTCAGGTTGCGTTATGTGAGGCAAGTGTCCTTCCAACTCCAAAACCTCGGACACACTGCCAGGCATGTGGGCATGCAGCCAGTGGGCAACATCGACTGGCACAGCCATATCCTTGCGACTATGAATCAATCGAGTGTGCGTAGTCACACGAGGCACAAGACTGCGGTGATCACTTTGAAAGATCATGCGCAGTATGTGTTGTGCGATATCTGGTCGAATTTTGAACAACGTCGCGCTGAAATGTGCAAGGGAGTCCTGCGCTGCCAAGCCCATGACCATGGGCACAAAACCAGCTGCCCAACTCTGATAGTTGGTGGCCATGGCATCGTAGAGTGCATTCAGGTCATTTTGCTCAAAGCCGCCGACATAAGACGTTGCAGGATCATTCAAGTAGCACGGAGAAGGCTGCAAGAGCACCAAGCGACCAAACAACTCAGGCCGTGCTACTGCTGCAATCATGCCGATCATTCCACTGACCGAATGACCCACATAATGCACTCGGCTCACTTGCTGCTCGGCAATGAGTGCCAGCAGATCATCGGCGTATCCAAACAACGAGCTGTGCAAGTGCAAATCATAGCTAGCCTCGCCGTGGTCGCCACAGCCAGCCAAGTTGTAAGAAAGCACCCGGAAATTTGCATCCAAAACGGGGCGAATGTACTCCCACGATGTCTGATCGGAACCAAAACCGTGGCTGAGCACAACTACTTCGTCCCCAGAACCACTCCACGTGGCTTTCAAACGGTTGGAAGCTGTTATCACGTCAGAAGGCTGGTTGGTCATGGTTTTTTAGAATATGGAGTAAACCAATTTTTGTCATACAAATCTTTAGAGCCGCGAACACTACCCAGCAAATCGAAGATTTGCCTCTTAGACGAGGCGTTTAAATGTGCATCGGCTTAGAGCCGCTAACACAACCGGTCAACGAAGCGTGCGCAGATGATTGCTGCCGCTAATTTGAGCAAGGCCAAGTGTATGTCCAGCCGCCTCTCAAAGCGTATGCGTAGCTTTCCAAACCCTGCAAACCATCCATGGGTGCGCTCCACCACCCAGCGATGCTTGCCCAGTTTCTCGCTGCTTTCAACACCACGTCTTGCGATGCGGCTGAGGATTCCACGCTTTCTCAGGTGCGCTCTGCAGCGGGCGTAGTCGTAGCCCTTGTCTGCGTGAAGCTTGTAGGGCCGCCTGCGAGGGCGGCCTTGCAGTCCTTTGACTGCAGGTATGGCGTCCAGGCACTGCTCAAACATCTTGGAGTCATGCCGGTTGGCAAGCGCTTCTTGATGACGGCACTTGATCATGGCGATCCATGGGCAGGCTCAGAAGGGCTCTTGGATGGCTGAAACCTTGCCCCAGTCCTGGTTGATTTCAGCTCATGGCAACGATTCGCCGAAAGATTATTTCTTCTCGTAGTCCTTGCGGAGATTTCCAACTTCCTTGTCACTGCGGGCATTTCGACCGTCGGGGTTCCTGATGTGTACAGAGCCCGCAGGAAGACCGTAGTCTTTCTCAATACGTTTTTCGATTGAACCAACGCGAGCATCGCTACGAGCATCACGGAAGCGACGAGCATCTTCACCACGGGTTGCCATTTTTTATCTCCTGAGTTTAGATAAGTAATGGTAACAAAACGATTCAAAAATTTCTTACCTTCAGCGACACTCAATCCGTCCCAAGAGCTGGTCGATTCCGTTGGCTATCGATTGATCGCGCCGATAACGATTTCGTGACGTTGGTGCGTCAGCGGTAGCGTGATTGATTTTTTCAATCTGCAGCTCCACATTCCCAGTGCGATTCACTCCTATAAAGCACTCGCCAGAACATCCTGCACTGTGGGAGGAATCATCGTCGGGACGCGCACGAAACACTAACGGGAAGATTCTTGTACTGTTCTCCGAACTTTTTGGATCCATGCGCACCGACGGCATAGGCGTAGACATTCAGCCGAACTTAAAGCTGGAGGTTGCACCAGCCAGATGGCCTATGCTCATCGGCGGCGTGTTGTACCACGTCCAAGTGGTGGCTTGGGTTCAATTCTTGGCCTACAGTAAAATAATTGCCCCAGTTTATCCGCCAGGTCGCCCTGCGAAAGTCAAATGAAATCAGATAGTTATGACACAGTTTCGGCATCAGAAGCAGTCAAAGCTCCGAAGGTTGGCTTTATAAGTCTTGGGTGCCCGAGAGAGGGAATTGCCCCCCTTTTTCTTCAACTCAATCACAAGGGGATTGAGTTTGCTCTTGCTTCCACCCAGCAAGCTCCAGTGGCCGCAGCCCAAACCGCACTGCATTCCCGGCATGCAAGCCAGCCAGTTCCTTGAGCACGAGCTGTGTGAAGTGCTCGCGGTCTTCAGGCTGCACACTTCCAGGAAGCATGGCGTTGACGCTCGCCTTATTCACGGGCTGGCCGCTGCGAACAACAGCTGCAATCACGTCACCTAGCACTTGCCGGTAGCGTAAGCGCAGGATATCGGGCGGCACTAGACTTTGCTGCACCGCCACGTACTGCTGGCAGGAGCGCTCGTAAGCCCACACAAAGACATCCCGCAGCAGATCAACCTGATTGAGTTCGTACACACCGATCATCGCGTCCACGTACGCTTGCTGCGGCACATCAATAAATGACAGCGGGCACAGGTTGTGGCGTATGAAAGGAATGTTGGCAGCCAGGCGCGACACCCGCTTGTTCACATCCTCGAAAGGCTGCAAGTAAGGCAAGTGCACCATCAAGAAGAACGCTTGCTCAAACGGATCTTCGATTTCTGCGGCCATGCCCACCACGATGCCGAACAACTCTTCCAAGCGCTGCGGCAAAGCCACTGGCAGGTAAACGCTACCGCCAATTTCAATTGCACGGCTGCGAATACGACCGCACATGGCGGGGTCAGCCATCAAGCCATCAGAAAGCAAAGCATGCAGGGCCACGATGGTGTCCTGCGAAACCACGGCTTGCTCAGGTGAGTGCACTAGAAATTCGATAGCCTGCTTGTGGTTCAGGATCATCTGCGTCTCAAAGGCATCCTTGCCCTCAGCTACCTGACCAAACTCAATCAACCGTGCGGTATCCAAGCGGCTGTAGGTGTTGCCCTCCAGTTGCGAAGAAGCCCAGGAAAGGTCAATCAGCAGGCGGTTGAGAATGTCCCTGGCAAAGGTGCCTGCGGGTGTTTGCTCCGCAGGTGAGCGCCCCAGGGCATGTAGCTGTTCACGCAGCTTCAAAGGCAGGTATGCGGTGTGGTTGGGGTGGTATTGTTCTAAAAATTCTGTGCGATAGACCACGGGCTTGCGTAAATGCCGTGGCTGGCGCACATATGCCTTAATAGCTGCGCCTTCAGCGCTGACAGGAACATATGGCTCGATCGCAGCCTCTCGGCCTGAAGAAGCTACGCCACTTGGGCTTTCATCTTCCAGAACAGGAAAGTAGCGCACGGCCCGCGCTTGCCCCTGCACCCTAATGCGCCCTTGTTCAACCAATAAGGCCAATCGGCGCTGAAGGCTACGGCGTTGCAAGGCCAGCCCAGACTCATGCAGCACCTCTTCTGCGCTCACCCCTTCTGGGTGACGCCTAATGACGTTGACCAACAAGTCGAGCTCTTGCTGTGGTTTGACGCTATTCATGACGCGAATTATGACGCAATATGAAAATTGCGCCAATCAATTGACGCAATAAGAGAACGTTGTGACAGCTGCTAGGCGCTGCCCTGGTGGGCACTCTGAACCAACAGACCCCACTTTTCCTCGTAGGTTTTGAAGCCTAGGCCACGCTCAAACAGCTGGCGAATAGTCGTGAATGCAGCCGCTTGCAGCTCCGGGCTCCGAGCCAGCTCAATGTCCAAGCCTGTTGCCAATTTGACCTTCTTGCGGGCATCACGATAAGCGTCCTTGGAAACACCACGGCTAAAGGCTAGAACATCACCCAAAAGCCAAAGCCGAAGCTTGTTTTGCATGACTGGGGAGAGCCGATTGATGCCGTTGACGTCAGGCAGCACACCCTCAGCTTGCTTCAACTTGAACAGCCAAGGCAACAGCTGCTTTTTGGCTACGCCTTCATTCCACGCCATTGGTGGCGTCAAACCGAGGCGTGCCAATTCTTTGCCACGCAGCGTCAGTTCAAAGCGCACCAAACGATCAGCAACTTCCGTCAAGTATTCGCACCCATGCACATGAGCAGGAATTGCACGCCCCTTCTTCTTCAACTCGATACCCTTGCGGTACCACTTGAGGGTGCGGCGTTTCGAGCCCTGACCTATGTAGCCAGTTTCTAAGCCATACAAGCTCACATCACCAGCATTGCTGACGATGTATTCACGCAGGGCAATCATCAAGGCTTGGGCATTCTCCGATGATCCGCAATCAACATGTACCGCCACATCAACACGCGTGAGGGCGTAGTCACCGCGACCAATAGCTGCACACTCCTCCGGTGATGGAAGAAAGCCCAAAAGCTTGAATGCCTTTTTGATAGCAGCAAGAACTCCCGCATGCAGGTTCAAGTGACCTACGATGTTTTGCCCTGTTAGAAATTTGGGTACGCTGAACTCCAGCAACAACGCTTGGCAGTTTTCTTGGCTAAACATTTGAACGCACGCACTAGTAAGTGGGCATTTGATAAGGAACTTGTAGCCATCCTGCTTGACGTTGGCATTTTTCAGCGCAAGTTCTTGCAAAGGTGGGTGCTTCACCCGCACTTTGACCTTGACCGTATCAATCAACAATGAGTAAAACGGCTTCCATGCCTTGGTTTTAGCCTTGGCTTTGCTTTCAGCTTTGGCTTTAGAGGCCAAGTCAAATTCCAAATCAAAGTCCAAGCGCAAGTCCAAACTTACGTTGGGGTCTGAATTCAGGCTGACATCTACTCCCACCAGGCTTGGAACACGCTTGAACTCGGGAAGTGAAGCACTACAAATATTTGCCAGCAAACGTTCACGCAAAGTCAACTTTGTTGTGCTGCGTGCTAAGTTATTGAAATTCATTGGGAATATCCAGGGGCTTGAGCAGGCTGATGTCATGTATTACAGTCCGTCATGAATTGAGTGATGCTTGCTGCCACACTGTCATGCTTAGTGCTTGTGACGTTGTGACAACGTGACAGCAGGAACTAGCTATCCAGCGCAATCAGATGAAACGAATGCGACTGAGCACTGCATAAAAACGCTTGCGCTCTGATTCGCCGTTCATGCTTGGAACGCGCTTCTGATGCTGATAGCCAGCAACCTTGGTGCATTTCAGAAACCCCGCAGCCGAAAGTGCGCGTGCAGCGGCCTCTGTGCCAAATTTCTGACCAAAAAGCTTCTCAAAAACAGAAGGTAAGAACAAATATTCCGCATCCTCGCCCTGACCTACGCGATACCCATAGATGCGTGAATGATCAGGTGAATGAAACTGTGCGAGAGGAGGAAACTTGCTCGCGTTCTGGTCAATACAGGCACGTACAGTTGCCACGACTTGCTCGGCAACGCTGTGGCTGCCATGAACGTTGCGCTTCAAATGTGAAGTTGCCCCTAGAAATGGGAGTTCTTAGCTTTGTCCAAAATGTAGACAAGGA
>ERZ1034984.2635-NODE-2635-length-14131-cov-17.743819_pt1 | contig 14131 bp, 15 predicted proteins | sample MGYA00520589_ERZ1034984 | MGnify/ENA primary metagenome ERZ1034984 (study PRJEB33766, sample SAMN09781790) | gut metagenome | biome: gut microbiome | host: Homo sapiens | place: Madagascar | study: EMG produced TPA metagenomics assembly of the PRJNA485056 data... | reverse complement strand
TAACAATATACTTTTAAAGAAAAGTTAATATATTTATCTTCTCTCAATGATTTTCAGTAACTTTGTAGGCATGAAACTAAGCATCATCATACCAGTCTATCGCACACAAGACACGCTGCCAAGATGTCTTGACAGCATCTTGCGGCAATCATTCACCGACTACGAGGTTATTCTCGTAGACGATGGCTCGACTGATGACAGTCCTAAGATCTGCGATGCATATTCCAGACAAGATGGCAGAGTCAAAGTTATCCACAAGGAAAACGGAGGATTGAGCGATGCACGCAATGCTGGAATTCTACAAGCCAAAGGAGAATATATTACTTTCATAGACAGCGATGATACGATAGCAGAAGACACTCTTTCACTCGTCATAGAAAAAATAATCACGTATCCTGAAACAGATATTTTGGAATATCCTGTAATGGAAAGATTAGGAAACGGTCCAAAAGAACATTTGCTGTCTTTTAAAGAAATAGAATATCAAGATGCCATTGACTATTGGCTGGAAGAGAAAGCATACAACCACACTTATGCCTGGAATAAGATATATAAACGTGCTTTATTTGAACATATATGCTTTCCTAAAGGAAAAAATTTCGAGGATGTCCTGACTGTCCCATATCTCATAGGCCTTCTGCCATATCATGGGAGTTTCGTTACTCCTAACATCAGAACTACAAACGGTGGTTGCTATGAATATCGATGGAATGCCAAAGGCATCACGGCAAATGCAACATACAAGGATTTATACAATCTGTATGATGGTCATACCCAAAGTCTTCAAGCCATTATGAACAAAATCGGGAGTCAAGAGAAACTGATCCAGAAATATAGCCTTTCTCTGCAAATTTTCATGACACAAATTCTTAATGTCTTGCTCGACCTCTATGAGTTATCGGGACAATACGAAAATAATCCACCAGTTATCCACCATGTTGAAAAACTTGGTAAATCGGTGAAAATCAAAGTTTTTAAACTAAGATTACTTAACATTATAGGTTATCATAACCTATGCAGACTCAACAAATTCGTACACAGATTATATAGAAGAAAATAATATGATTGCAAATACACAAATACCTTTAGTAAGTTTCATCATCACAACTTACAACCTGCCATTAGAATATCTTGTGGAATGTCTGAAAAGCATCCTGCAACTCTCTCTCAACTCAAGAGAAAGAGAAATCATTCTGGTAGACGACGGAAGCGATATTTCGCTCATCAACGATTTAGTGGAATACCAAGATGACATTATCTATATACGTCAACGTAACCAAGGTCTGTCTATTGCAAGAAACACCGGACTGCAAAATGCTTCCGGCAAATATATCCAGTTTGTCGACGGAGATGACTGTCTTATCCAGGTAGGGTACGAGCATTGTCTGGATCTCTTACGCTATCACAATCCTGATATTGTACATTTCACTTCTTCAAATAAAACATTTGATAAAGAAGTTCCTTATCAGTATTCTGAACCCATAAGTGGCAGTGCTTATCTATACAACAACAATCTTCGGGCTGCAGCTTGTTGTTATACCTTCAAGAGAGATCTCTTGCAGCAACAACGTTTCACTCCTGGTATTCTGCATGAGGATGAGGAGTTTACTCCCATACTTTTTTTAAAGGCAGAGCGCATCATAACAACAGATACAAAAGCTTACTATTATCGTGAGAGAGAAGACTCTATTATGCATAAAACAGAAGATAAGCGTCATTATCTCAAACGACTGGCCGATACGGAGAAGGTAATTTTCCAACTACAAGAGAAATCAAATTATCTTTCAGAACCAGAGCGTATCGCTCTCAACCGACGAATAGCCCAACTCACCATGGACTATCTGTACAATACTATCGTATTGGCAAAGAACTACAAACATTTAGAAAAAAATATCAAGAGATTGCATGATAAAGGATTGTTTCCGCTTCCTGATAAAAAATACACGAAGAAATATCAGATATTTGCAAAAGCCATCAATAACAAGATTACCAGAAAAATCCTGTTCTACACTCTTTTAAAATTGAAATAAGAGAAAGCCAATGATGAAAATTCTTCTTTTGGGCGAATATAGTAATGTGCATGCCACGCTTGCTGACGGACTTCGCAAGCTGGGGCATCAGGTAACCGTGCTTTCTAATGGTGACTTCTGGAAAAATTATCCACGAGACATCGACCTGGTACGAAAACCAGGGAAAAAGGGAGGTATTATCTATTTAGCCAAGTTGCTGACGGTCTTGCCCAAACTGCGCGGATACGACATTGTGCAACTCATCAATCCAATGTTCTTAGAATTGAAGGCTGAACGCATATTCCCCATCTATCGTTACCTTCGCCGGCACAACAAGAAAATCATCCTTGGCGGATTCGGTATGGACTATTATTGGGTCAATGTATGCTGCAAAGACAAGCCGCTGAGATACAGCGACTTCAACATCGGCAACCAACTACGTACCAATGCTGACGCCTTGAGAGAAAGAAAAGACTGGATAGGAACAGAAAAGGAACGCCTCAACAAGATGATAGCAAAGGACTGCGACGGAATCGTTACCGGCCTGTATGAATATTGGGTATGCTATAAGCCTTCTTTTCCAGATAAAACAACATTTATTCCCTTCCCCATCCGACCTTACGCCCAGCAGGCAGATATCAAAGGTCAGACACCCGATAAAGTAAAACTTTTCATCGGCATCAACAAGAACAGAAGTGAATACAAGGGAACCGACATCATGCTGAAAGCTGCACAAGATATAGCTGAGAAATACCCTGAAAAGGTGGAACTCCGCATAGCAGAAAGCGTTCCCTTTGCCGAATATATTGAGATGATGAACGGTAGCGATGCCATCCTCGATCAATTATACAGCTACACACCTTCCATGAATCCTCTGGAGGCCATGGCAAGAGGAATCATCTGTATAGGAGGAGGAGAACCCGAAAACTACGAGATTCTGCACGAGGAACATCTGCGCCCCATCATCAATGTACTGCCCAATTATGAAAGTGTTTACCAGCAGTTGGAACACTTCATCGAGAATCCCCTGCTGATTCCTGAACTCAAAAGACAGGGTATAGAATACATTAGCCACCATCACGACTATGTGAAGGTGGCTAAAGAATATGAAGCTTTTTATCAAAAAATACTCGCTTAACAGGTCTTTCCGTTATCGCCTTATGCCTGTATCTTCTTTGCTCTTCTGAAGCTGGAGGCGATGCTCCATACACCGAGAAGAATAAGAGGAATGCTGAGAATCTGTCCCATATCCATAGGCAGACCAGCCTCGAAGGCTACCTGAATCTCCTTCGTGTATTCGATGAAGAAACGGAAGGTGAAGATAAGAGTAAGACACAGACCAAAATAAAGACCAGAGCCTACGCTCTTAGGCCCCTTCTTCTTGTAGATAGAGAAGATAAGGAGGAAGATGATGAGATAGGCTATAGCCTCGTAGAGCTGTCCTGGATGGCGGGGATATTGGTCTTCCTTGACAAAAATGAAAGCCCATGGCACATCGGTCACCTTGCCGATAATCTCGGAATTCATCAGGTTGCCGATGCGGATAAAGGCGGCAGCTATGCCCGAGCAAATGCCCATATTGTCGAGCACTACCCATCCTTTTACCTTCAAGTTACGGCAATAGAGCCAAATGGCTACAAACAAACCAATCACTCCTCCATGGCTGGCCAATCCCTCATAGCCGGTAAACTTCCAACTGCCGTCAGGAAGATGGTGCATAGGAATCAGCATCTCTACAACATGATCCCACTGACTGAGAAAATACTCTGGCTGATAGAAAAGGCAATGCCCCAAACGTGCACCTGCCAATATACCGATAAAGATATAGATGAAAAGTGGTTCAAACTTCTCATCGCCTATCTTCTGCTGTCTGTAAAGGCGCTGCATCAGCAGATAACCCAACAGCAAGCCTACAAGCCAGCAAGTGGCATAGTAACGCAATGCTATCGGACCCAAATGAAACAGAATGGGATCAGGATCCCAAACAATATAATTGAGCAGATTAGCCATCATTTCTATATTATATAGGAGTGGTGAAAAACGCGCAGGGTTAATCACCACACATTATACATTATATATTATTATACATTGAATCTGAAGTGCATGATGTCGCCATCCTGCACAACATACTCTTTTCCTTCGATACCGAGCTTGCCTGCCTCACGTACAGCAGCCTCAGAGCCATACTTGATATAGTCGTCGTACTTGATCACCTCGGCACGAATAAATCCTTTCTCGAAATCGGTGTGAATTACACCCGCACACTGTGGAGCTTTCCAGCCCTTGTGATAGGTCCAGGCCTTCACCTCCATCTCGCCGGCTGTGATGAATGTCTCCAGATTCAGCAGGGCATAAGCCTTCTTGATGAGACGGTTCACGCCACTCTCCTCCAGACCGAGTTCCTCCAAGAACATCAACTTGTCCTCGTAAGTTTCGAGCGATGCGATGTCTTCCTCTGTCTTGGCTGCGATAACCATGCACTCGGCGCCTTCCTCCTTGGCCATCTCCTCTACTCTTTTGCTGTACTCATTACCGGTCTTGGCCGAAGCCTCATCCACATTGGCAACATAGAGAACTGGTTTGGTTGTGAGAAGGAAGAGGTCGTGAGCCACTTTCTGCTCCTCTTTGCTCTCGAAAGTCACGGCACGGGCATTCTTGCCCTGCTCCAACACTTCCTTATAAGCTTCGAGCACAGCCACCATCACCTTGGCATCCTTGTTTCCTGCTGCTGCAGTTTTCTGCTGCTTGGAAAGCTGAGACTCAATAGTTTCCAAGTCCTTGAGCTGCAACTCGGTATCGATGATACTCTTGTCCTCTAATGGATCTACGGCAGCACCACCTTCACGAACAATATTGTCATCGTCAAAACAACGTACAACATGGATGATAGCATCACACTCACGAATATTTCCCAAGAATTTATTTCCAAGGCCCTCACCCTTGCTGGCACCTTTTACCAATCCTGCGATGTCTACAATCTCGCATGTAGCAGGAACGATACGACCTGGATGAACTATCTCTGCCAATTTGTTAAGGCGCTCATCGGGTACGGTGATGACGCCCAAGTTTGGTTCGATAGTACAGAAAGGGAAGTTGGCTGCCTGTGCCTTTGCACTCGACAGACAGTTGAACAATGTGGATTTTCCTACATTAGGAAGACCCACAATACCACATTTTAATGCCATTTTATCTTTAAACGTTTAAATTTCTTCGTGCAAAGGTACATTTATTTGCAGACACTACAAAATAATTCATGGTAAATAAATGAAAAATAATCATAGGGATCTTGCGTACTTCAGAAAGATTGTTGTATTTTTGCGCTTATGAAAAATAAAATCATCATCACCATATTGACTCTCTGCATCTGCAGTTGCCAGTACAAGAGTAGTCACACATCCTGCAACACGCCACAAGGTTCTGTTGTCCAAGAAACAAAGTTGATAAGCACAACCCCTGTCAAGAATCAAGGCAAAAGTCCTCTATGCTGGGCATACGCCATGCTTGCCACAATGGAGAGCGAGCACATCATGAAGGGCGATTCGGTCAACCTGTCCGTGGCTTATATTGCCAGAATGATGCTACAGGAGAAGGCCGTAGAATACTACTTTTCTAAAGGGACCAAGCCCATCAGCATGAGAGGCATGGCGCCCATGCTGATACATTATATAAATAAGTATGGTATAGTTCCCTACGACAGTTATGAGGACAAGAAGGATATCGACATGAGAGTTCTGTGCCGCAAGGTGGAGTTTCTGTGCCGCAATGCCATTGCCCAACAAATAGGTATAGAGAAACTGAAAAGCAGACTCAACCGTCTTTTCGATGACGAGATGGGCTATATGCCTGCCAAGACTGTATATATGCTCGGTGCAGAATATACGCCCGAAGAGTTTGCCAACAGCGTATGCTTCCCTGGCGAATATGAGATGCTCACCAGTTTCACACATCATCCCTTCGGCGAGAGATTTGCATTGGAAACACCCGACAACCAGACCCAAGAAGTTTTTCTTAATGTGCCCATCGACCAGCTGATGCAATACATCCGTAACGCCATCAGCCATGGACATCCAGTTTGCTGGGAGGGAGACATCAGCGAGGAAGGTTTTCGTCATCCCCGACATGGTTTTGTAGACGTTCTGCCTTCTCAGCTTCCCACCACACAGGCGTCACGCCAAAGAGAGTTCGAAAGTCTGAGAACCACCGACGACCACGTGATGGAAATCATCGGCATGATCAGCAAGAACCATCGTAACTACTATGTATGCCGCAACTCCTGGGGCAACCATTGGGGCAAGGCAGGACACATCTGCCTCTCGGAAGACTATCTGCGCCTTAAAACCATAGCTGCAGTTATCAGTAAAGAAGCACTAAGATAGCTGTTTTTGCTTGTGCACGCACACAAATAGTTGATTTAGGTCAAAAAAAATGGCGTTTTTCTTGCTTTTCCCATCAATTATTTTGGCAGTTATCTCTAATCATCGTACCTTTGCATCGTCAATAAGACAAAAGGTTATTAGGTTTTTAGGTTAAGATTGTTAGTTGTTTAGGTTTTAGTTAGTAAATTTAAGGTAGATTAAAAAGATTGTTTATTCAAGGACAACAGGTATTAGAAAAGTAAGGTAAATAAAAGATTGTTTATTCAAGGACGACGAAACAGAGTGTGAAACTTGCGAAAGCAGAACACTTTTTGAGTTATGAAAAATTTGGGAATATAGTATTCTAAGTACGCAATTTCGACAAAGTTCGGAGTTGCGTATTTTTTTTATCATTTTATTTTGTTTAACCAACGAAAAGTCGTATTTTTGCACATAACATTAAAATAAGATATGTATTATGGCTAAACATCCCCTTTGGAATGAAGAATACTGGCTCTTGCTGCTACAATTGTATCAGAAGAAGCCCATGGGTGTAAAACCGCTCTATTCGAAAGGTATGGTAGACCTAAGCCTGGAGTTGCACATACCACCCACCTACCTGCATGAGCAGATGTTCAAGCTGAGAATGATGACACCTCGCATCACACGGCTATGGGAGAAGTATGCCAACAAGCCAGGCAAGCTGTCTCACGACATCAAGATGCTCAGAAAGATGCAGGGCTACGGCAATGCAGAGGCATTCTACCAGGGAGTGAAGCTCAACGAAACATTCGAGCGCGACTGGGAGCCGCTTGAGGCTGACCCCACCCTCACGCCCATGAAGCTCATCATCATACTCGACCTCTACTTCCAGCTCACCCCTATCACCATGGTGGCTGAGACGCCAGAGATTATCGATCTTGCCAAACTGATACATACCACACCGGAGAAGATAGCCGACGTGATGAGCATATACATGTTCTGCGACCCGTATCTCAACCGAGAAGACGTGCTCATCAGTCCTCTGCTCAACGACTGCAGTGCCATCTGGCAACGATATGGGAACGGCAATCCTGACAAACTCTATCAGCTTGCCACAGAACTGAAAATTTACTTCAAAAAACAATAAATACAACTCACACCAAGTAAAAATGGCTCAGAAACTCATTCAGACACAAGAACAGAAGCTTCAACAGCTGCAAAAGCTCTCTGCCCAGCAAATGTTGCAGGTGAAACTCTTGGAAATGCCACTTACCGAATTAGAAGACAGCATCAATGCTGAGCTGGATGACAATCCAGCCCTGGAAAGCGAGAATCCAGACGACATGCTGGCAAATGACACAAACGAAAACGATCATTTGCCGGAAGACAACGACTCGCATAACAATGACGAGGAGGACGACTACGAGGCACAGACAGAAAAGGAGGAAAGAGAAGATGCTCTCGACTCGGCACTGGAAAACATAGGACGCGACGACCTGATGCCCGACTATAATTCAGACCGAAACAACAAGCAGGATGCCGACTACGAGGAAATGGTTTACGGCGACACCATCTCCTTCTACGACAAGTTGAAGGAGCAGATGGACATGCAGATGCTCGACGATACCGAAAAGCAGATCATGGAATATCTCATCGGATCACTCGACGACGACGGCCTGTTGCGCAAAGACCTCGACAGTATTTGCGACGAACTCGCCATCTATCAGAATATAGACGTTAGCGAACAGAAGCTGGAGAAGATATTGCACATTCTGCAAACCTTCGACCCTGCCGGCATCGGAGCAAGAAACCTGCAGGAATGTCTGCTTTTACAAGTGAAACGCATGCCTAAGGGCGTGTTGCGAAAGTCGATGGAAGAAGTATTCACCGACTACTACGATGAGTTCACCAAGAAGCATTGGGACAAGATAAAGACGGGACTTGAACTGAACGACACCCAGCTCGCCACCCTGCAGGAAGAGATACGCAAACTCAACCCTAAGCCGGGAGCATCGTTAGGCGAGACCGAAGGCAGAAACCTGCAACAGATAACGCCCGACTTCATCGTCGACACCAACGACGACGGCACGGTGACATTCTCGCTCAACCGGGGCAATATGCCCGAGCTGACCGTCTCCACCTCATTTACCGACATGATAGACACCTACAAAAAGAACAAGGGAAACATGAGCCGGCAGGACAAGGAGGCATTGCTCTATGCCAAGGAGAAAGTTGACAAGGCACAAGGATTCATCGAAGCCATCAGGCAACGCCGACACACACTCATCGTCACGATGAAAGCCATCATCGAAAGACAGAAAGCTTTCTTTCTCGATGGCGACGAGGCCGACTTGAAACCTATGATTCTCAAGGATATAGAAGAACGTACAGGACTCGATAAAAGTACCATATCGCGTGTCAGCAACATGAAATACGCCCAGACAAAATGGGGAACTTTTCCGCTGAAGTTCTTCTTTACAGACAGTTACACCACCGAAGACGGCGAGGAAATGTCGACCCGTAAAATCAAGTTGACTCTGAAAGAACTGATAGAGCACGAAGACAAGAAAAAACCTCTCAGCGATGATGCCCTTTCCAAGGTGCTGAAAGAAAAAGGGTTCCCTGTAGCCCGCCGCACGGTAGCCAAATACAGAGAGCAGTTGGGCATTCCTGTAGCAAGGCTTAGAAAATAGATGCAAGGCTTAGAAAACAAAAAGATTGTTATGAAAGAAAAGAATATCATATTGACAGCACGCATCATGAGCATGCTTTTCACACCGTTCTATCTGCCCTTGGTAGGACTTGTGGCATTGTTTCTGTTCAGTTACATGTCGCTCCTGCCTTTGGCTTATAAGTTGCCCATGCTGCTCACCGTCTACTTGTTTACCATTCTTCTGCCTTCGGTACTTATCCATATCTACCGCCGATACCAGGGATGGAGCACTACCGAACTGGGCAAGAAAGAACGACGCATCGTGCCCTACATCATCTCCATCGTGTGCTACTTTGGGTGCTTTTTCCTGATGGAATACCGCAACACTCCCCGTGTCATCAGCATCATCTTAGTGGCTGCTTTGATTATACAGATGGTGTGTGCCTTCATCAATATATGGTGGAAGATATCCACCCATACAGCAGCCATAGGCGGTGTGGCAGGAGCCTTACTGGCTTATTCTATCAGTTTCTCGTTCAACCCCATCTGGTGGCTCTGTCTGGTACTCATCCTGGCAGGCATGGTAGGTACAGCACGAATGATACTGCGCCAACACAGCCTGTCGCAGGTTGTAACAGGATTCTTCATCGGACTCGTCTGCGCCTTCCTCGTCATCTGAGGGAAAAAACTGTCAGCAGGAATAATAGAAAACAAATTCAGTAAAATTATAAATATAAGAAAACAATGAAACCATTAGTTAGCATTATCATGGGCAGTACAAGCGACCTGCCTGTTATGGAAAAAGCATGTAACTGGTTGAACGACAACCAGATTCCTTTCGAGGTAAATGCCCTCTCAGCACATCGCACCCCCGATGCAGTAGAATCATTTGCCAAGGGAGCCAAGGCTCGTGGTGTGAAGGTCATCATCGCAGCTGCCGGCATGGCTGCAGCCCTGCCTGGAGTTATTGCCGCATCTACTCCACTTCCTGTTATCGGTGTGCCTATCAAGGGTATGCTCGATGGTCTTGATGCCATGCTCAGTATTATCCAGATGCCTCCTGGAATCCCTGTGGCTACTGTCGGAGTCAATGCTGCTCAAAATGCAGCCATCCTTGCTGCCGAGATGATTGCTCTCTGCGATGAGGAAGTGGCTCAGAAGGTAGAAGCATGGAAGGCTGGCCTTGGTGCCAAGATTGAGAAAGCCAACAAAGACTTGGCGGAAGTGAAGTTTGAGTACAAGTGCAACTAACATGGTAGACTTATTCAATTACACTCGCCGTGCCTCTTCTGTGGCTCATATCGGATCACTCGACTTAGGCGGCGACAATCCCGTACGCATCCAGTCGATGACCACCACCAATACCAATGATACCGAGGCTTGCATACGTCAGGCAGAGGAAATCATCAAGGCTGGTGGCGAGTTGGTACGCTTTACCACACAAGGTTCACGGGAGGCAGAGAACATGAAGAACATCAATGCCGGCATTCGTGCCGACGGCTATCTGACACCGCTTGTAGCTGATGTTCACTTCAATCCTAACGTTGCCGACGTTGCTGCTCTCTACTGCGAGAAGGTTCGTGTCAATCCTGGCAACTATGTTGATCCTGCCCGCAAGTTCATCAAGCAGGAATATACCGATGAGGAATATGCTCACGAACTGCAGAAGATAGAAGACCGATTCGTTCCATTCCTCAATATCTGCAAGGAGAATCATACTGCCATCCGCATCGGCGTGAACCACGGCTCGCTGTCCGACCGCATCCGCAACCGCTATGGCGATACTCCCGAAGGCATCGTAGAGAGCTGTATGGAGTTCCTCCGCATCTGCAAGAAAGAGAATTTCCACGATGTGGTCATCAGCATCAAGTCGTCCAATACCGTGGTGATGGTTCGCTCTATGCGCCTCTTGGTCAGCGAGATGGAGAAGGAAGGCATGAGCTATCCGCTGCATTTGGGCGTTACTGAGGCTGGTGAAGGCGAGGACGGAAGAATCAAGAGTGCTGTGGGTATCGGTGCCTTGCTTGCCGATGGTATCGGCGATACCGTGCGTGTAAGTCTGAGCGAGGAACCTGCCGCAGAGATTCCTGTAGCCCGCCATCTGGTGGATTATATCGGAAAGAAGCAGGGGCAGCTGCTGATTCCTGGCGAGGCTTGCCCCCAGTTCGACTGGCTTCGTCCTGTGCGCAGAGAGACTCAGGCTGTAGGCAATATTGGCGGAAATCAGGTTCCCGTAGTCATCAGCAACCGTATCAATGGCGAGAGTACGATTTGCGACAATGAGGATGCCAAACCCGACTATATATATATAGGTGGAAAGAAGCCTCAGCAGTTTGCGCCTGGCCAGAGCTACATCGTAGATTATAATGTCTATGAGACCCTGAACAGCAAACCAGAGACCACGGGTGCCAAGCTCTATCCTATCTTCCCTGCCATGGCTATGCCGCTCATCGCCAGCATCAGGGCTGACATCAAGTTCCTCACCTTGCAGTTTGGTACTCCAGCCGAAGAATACATCGCTTGCTTGAAGAATCATCCGGAGGTGGTAGTCATCTGCGTGAGCAATCACCAGAACCGACTTGGCGACCAGCGTGCCCTGGTACACGAGATGATGAATGCAGGATTGAAGAACCCTGTCATCTTCGCAGAGATGTATCAGCACAGCAAGGAGGAGAAGAGCGACTTCCAGTTGGAAGCCGCAGCCGACATGGGAGCCTTGATGATAGACGGTCTGACCGACGGCATTTGGCTGATGAACAATGGCGACATCCCTGCCCAGACCATTGATGAGACTGCTTTCGGTATTCTCCAGGCTGCCCGTCTGCGTACCAGCAAGACCGAGTATATCAGTTGTCCGGGTTGTGGCCGTACGCTCTACGACCTGCGCGAAACCATTGCCCAGATCAAGGAAGCCACCAAGCATCTGAAGGGCTTGAAGATTGGCATTATGGGCTGTATCGTGAATGGTCCTGGTGAAATGGCAGATGCCGACTATGGCTATGTAGGTGCCGGTCCCAACAAGGTAAGCCTATACCGCAAGCAGGTTTGCATAGAGAAGAATATCCCGCAAGAAGTGGCAGTAGAGCATCTGCTTGCCCTCATTGATGCGGATAAGAAATGAGTCCACAGCATCATCAACCTAAGAACTGATGTCCCCAGATACTTTTCTCCATGTCTCGGCAGAGCATGGAGAAAGTGTCGAAAAGGGACTCCGACCACTTCTTCATGCCAAAGATTTTCTTCTTCTCCAAGAACATCTCCTTGTCCCACTGTGTATAGTCGTACTCGGAGAATACCCTGATGAGGTTGTGGTGCTAATTTATTGAAAAAATAAGCAGAAAATATGGGATTATTTTTTTGTGGTAAAGTTTACATCGTGATGTATTTTTTTGTATCTATAAGATTTCATATCAGATACTTTTTGGATTTACCGTTGAGCATGTGCTCATACGTAAAAAGTTTTTTTTATGAAAAAAGTGTCAAAGTATCATCCTTTGGCTGAACATATAGATAAACAACTGACACATAATAAGATAGAAGAATGATACTTTTTCGTTTATTTTACAAGAAGTATCATAAAAGTATCATAAATCTGATAGAAGTATCATAAAAAACGTCATCTAAGTATCACAAAATCGTCATGAGGCATTATGCATAAAAGCAAAGCCGCCGATCTGCAAGGAGTGCCCAAGAATCGCCCGACTTTTGGGCACTCTGTGAACACCGCACGGGCAATCAATGCCCAACGCTTGTTCGGTTGATGCCCGTCACTTGTTCAGTCGATGCCCGACGCTTGTTCACTGAGTGCCCAATTGACGGGCAAGACAGACCACCTGATGGTCTCTGACAGAACGGCTTATGTGATTTTATTCCTAATCCAGCTTGTCAATCTTTCTTCTTATTCATAGTTTGTATTGGCATTCTTTACATACAGGAAGAGTAGGTGCTAAAGTTTTTTATAAAACAGGAATAGAAGACACTTCTTTTTTAGTCTTTTAAATCGACTCAAAGCCGAATTTAATGATGTTTCTTGCGATTTGTGATACTTTTATGATACTTCTTGTAAAATAAACGAAAAAGTATCATTCTTGTATTGTACAGTGTATCAGATGTTTATAAGAATATCGTGCTAAATAATGATACTTTGATACATTTTCCCGCAAAAAACACACTCATGCGCAAGTAATTATTTTCAATACATCTTTCATATTATCCAGCAGATAACTGATAGTCTTGTCTTCCATTTCTTGAGGAAAACCAAATCGAGCTTCGGCTATAGAGCCGATGATGGTTCCGATGGTATCGCTGTCGCCACCATGAGAAATGGCAAGGCGAATGGCATCCTCGAAGGATGAGGATAGTGTGATGATATGGAATGACAAGGGAACTGCATCCATACAGGTCTCATCGAAGTGTCCCTTGGGGTAAGCTCTTGTGTCGAAGTCAGGATAATAGCTTGCTGCTATTTCTTTGATTCTTTCAAGGCTTCATGATCTTCTTCTTGAAATCTTACTGATTGTTTGTAACACATTGATACTCAATTCTAATTGGTGATACGATATAACGAAAGAAACAAATTAGGAACAACAAAATTGAGAAACCCCAAAAATGAGTATGAGAAAACATAAATTAACACTGAAAACAACGATAATTTTCCGATTTTGTCATTAGAATGTGCTATCTGAGGCTGACTGATTTCTTTATTTAAGTGGTCGTTTTCATCTGTCACAGATGTAAATGTCTTCAAAAATGCAGCAAGATTGAATAAATATAGCATTAAATACTATATTCTAAATATTATTTTGTATCTTTGTGGCAAAATTGAGAAAAATGAAGTTGAACAGAATAAAATCAGTCTTGGTCGAAAAGGATTTATCACAGAAATGGCTTGCGAAGCAACTTGGAAAAAGTTTTAGTACGATAAATGCTTATTGTTGTAACAGACAGCAACCCAATTTAGATACATTATACAAGATTGCAAAATTGCTATCTGTAGAATTAAAAGACTTGATTGTTGACAAAACTATAGAAGAAAATGTTGAATGATGTTTTAAGGTAAAGTAGAAATAATAAGCCCTTATGGAAAACGTATTTAGAGATTATGGTAGATTTGAAAACGAATCCAACAATCA
>ERZ1034984.2634-NODE-2634-length-14132-cov-12.323506_pt1 | contig 14132 bp, 32 predicted proteins | sample MGYA00520589_ERZ1034984 | MGnify/ENA primary metagenome ERZ1034984 (study PRJEB33766, sample SAMN09781790) | gut metagenome | biome: gut microbiome | host: Homo sapiens | place: Madagascar | study: EMG produced TPA metagenomics assembly of the PRJNA485056 data... | reverse complement strand
TATAAATATCGGTGGAGAATACACATATACATATATAAAAACCCATGGAATAATCATATATGTATATAAAAATTCCGTGGAGTATAATACGTTTAAATCGTCTATGCAAGCAAGAAAAATCCATGGATATATAAACATATGTCGCTTGGCGTGGACACGCCATAGAACGCAAATAAATGAATTTTATCGGTGGTTGTGATGCGTTGTATCTTGTGGTAAAACAATAATCGACAGCGAACGAGAAAACATTTGTTTGTTTTATTGCTCGTTCACAAAAATGTTGCCATGGCTACATTCCAACAGGAACGCTTCGGTCAATATATATCGTTCAAACAATAGTATAAACGATAATCATTATCCATATGAATAAACAAAAATATCCACCGAAGATATACCAATGCCGTGGACAAGTATAATGTATAAGCGTATATGCTGCAACGGTTTTATCGTTGACATATAAAGAATACATTGGTATAATCGGTGGATGTTATTGTCATGAGTGTCAACGCATTTGTAGCATGGCGGATGTCGCAACCCATTGATGGAAACGTATGATTAAATGTGTCGTGGTACGTTTGGGGATGTACCATGGTGACAACCATCTGGGTTGACATTCAACATGTATACAAATGATACTCCGATGGGCACTCATGTATTCGCAATCGTTCTATTATGAAAACAATGGCTTTTGCATTTGTGTTTACATGGGAAATTCTTGCGTTTTATTTTTTGAAATCTTAAATTCTAATTTTTGGTTTTTAAATTTTTGGAATTGGGTTATTGGTTTTTGGTTAAACCAGTAATATCTTGGACTAAAACAGAATATGTCGCATGACAGTTGATACCAATAGAGCCTGTAGATTCATCAACATACACATATATAACATTCTTTAGGGATACCGTTGATTCTGTAAATCTAGTGACGACTCCAATATAAGCATGCTTACTTGATTGAGATATTACAATATCTCCCTGTTGGAGTATTCCAAACTTGGTTTTTAAAGTCGCAACCGTTGGTAAATCTTTAATGGATTTTTCAACAGGCTCGTTGTTAAATAACATGGTACCAGACGGAATGACATCTGAAGTCTTATTTTCAGGTTTTAAAAACAATAACTTTAGATATTCGATATTCTCTGGTGTCACATCTAGTTTTAATTTTAGTGTTCCCATGGAATCGCTTTTGGTTTTCATTTTTAGTCCTCCAATAGCTCCATATTTTCACTAGATGCAAACCAAGCGTTTTTACTGTTGACACCATCCACAGCAACTCTGGCAATCCACCCAATGTCTTTATCGTCTAATTCCACAATGTATGCAGGTGGATTATCAACATATTCCATTGGCAACTTGATAATTATGCCTGTTCGCTCGTCTGATTTATTCTTGTTGATAACAACTCGGTCTCCGATTTCAAACTGATACTGTGGTTCATTGATTAGTTCTAGGTTTGTCTCTGTGGCGAACCAAGCATTTGTGCAGACAACACCATCTTCATCTTGTGTTGTAGAGAACCCTTGATTTTTATTATCTAGTTGTACGACATACCCCTCTGGGAAATCAACACCACTCATTGGTAATCTGACGATTGTACCTGTGAAGTCGTTATATGTTACGATTACACGGTCGCCAAGTTTAAACTTAGGTTCTGTAATTGGCTGCGATTGGTCAACCAGATTTTCAGCTTGTTCATTCGACTGTTCTTCTTCCAAAATATCTACAAGTTTGTCTGCATAGTGTTTAAACTCGGTAGTGTCAAATGGTTTGTTCTCCAATAGCATCTTTAAGATATAACCCCTTAAGTATGCAACGTAATCAGCTTTTGTGAAATTTTCTTCAATAATATCTAAGTATTCCATATGAACCTCCTGTTAACTCTGTAGATAGACGACTTTGTAACCATTGTCAACATATCTTTTAAGCTCCCTTAGTTGTTCTACTTGGTCTGGATATAACAATGGTTCTTCTATGCTGGTCAAGAGACTACGAGCCAATGTTTTGTTTTCGTATCTCATTATTAGATTATGAAAGTGTGTTTTCGTTAAAGAAAACCATTTTTCTTTTTTAAAGTCTAAAATATTTTTACTGAAAAACAATCCTATGGCTCTATTATGAATGTTGTAATAGTCCTTAGGAATAATATCGTTTTCATCAAACACATAAAACTCGTTATAAATACCCATTATTTTACCTCAACCAAAACGATACTGGAGATGTTATCCATATTAAACAATACATAGTGTTCTCCGTGTTCATCTCTAGCACAATATACAAACGGTTCACCTGTTTGTTTAGACCGCCAGATTTCTTTTAGAACGGCAGTTGGCTCAGGCATGCGACCCATATCAATTGTTTCGTCTCCACCATAATGTGTAATCTGTGCAACATATGGCTTTGCATTTTTAAGATATTCTCTATTCATGGCATCCCAATAGCCTTGGTATAAGTCGTTAGTAGAACTCATTAATCTACCTCCTGTGGTATATAAATGGTTTTTTCAATAGTTTTTGGATAGACTTGTTGAAAATATGTACTTTCGACATCACCCATAGAACTATGTTGAGTGACTGTCAAACAGAAATATCGACCATCGTCACATTCAAAGATATAATCTTTGGTGTCGTAATATTCGTCTACATCCACAAGGGTTTCTTCGATTTGTGTCAAGAAATCTGGTGTATCATATACCAATTCTTCCAATAAGTTGTCATCACCCATTAACATTCTATTAAGTTCTTCTTGTTGTGCTTCTGTTAGCATCATTTGTTATATACCTCCGTTTAATATCTCGTGAGATAAACTTCAAACCAGTTTTCTCCACTCATAGGTTCTACAATATCAATAATATCTTGTAGTGTATCCATTGATATTTGATAAATCAAGCCTTGTGTTTTATCACAACCGCTTAGATAAGATTCTTTCTTTTGTTGTGTATCAGATAACCATTTGTATAAAAACGTAATATCTATTTGATGTTCACTTTTGGTTCCCCAGTCCAAATTCTCATTGGCATAACGCTCTATCTCCGTGGTCAGAAAACCATAGTGTAGGTATGGACATCGTTTGTTCTTTTGAAAAATATAAATTTCCATTTTCATTAGTCCTCCTGTGTTCTCTTTTGTAATTCTTTGACAACGGCTTGTAACACATGGATGTTGTTGTATACTTTAGTACCACTATATGAAAACACTTGACCATATTCCGTATATACACTAAAGACAAATGTTTCGTTAACAAAAATTGACACATCTATTTCAGATAACACATCTCCATAGCAGTCTCTTTTGTCAAGCTCTGTCACGACTGACAAATCCCCAATTCTAATCAGTTGTGGATAGTCTAAGTGTTTCAATAGCTGGATAATTTTATCACATAGACATTGTTTATCATTTGATAATTCCATTGTCTTCACCGACCCTTTCTACCAACAAATAGTCAATCGAGACATGAGAAAACAATTGTAGAAAATATTCAGGTGCTTCTTTTGTATATACTATTTGAGTTTTACCACGTCTATCTCTATAAGTGATTTTATACATAGTTTTCCTCCTGTATTATCGACCACACGACAATAAGATGGATGTAAAAACAATACTAAAGAGAACTAATGTTACGGCAACACCAACAGGGATATATCTTGTGTTATACTCAAAGCCACCAATGATGTCAACAGACTTTTGTTGAATTGCCTTGGTTGCCCATTCTAAATGATACTGTTTGTTAGATACTTCCCATTGTAAATCATATAATTCGTTGCGGACTCTCTTTAGTGTGCTTTGCAAGTCTTCAATATATTTGTCTTTCGCCAAGATTAATTGGTTTTGCTGCTGAATGGTTTCATGCAATTGTTGCGTATCTATTTTAAAACACCTCTTTTTCTAAATGTTCTTTAAACAGATTTAAAAACTGTAGTTCTGCGTTCAAGTCATCTGATTGCTTGGTGTCATACATTACTGCGTCTACAAGGGTCAAAAGAGATAATCCATATGCATAATCTGTAATCTCACCATTGTTACGAATGAACATCATTTTTGTATATGGGCGTTGGTCTCCAAAGAGTGACATACTATGAGTATAAGCAATCATATGCCCCTGTTCTAATGTAATAGAATATACTTCACCAATCTGCTTATGAATGTCTCCAATGTAACTATAAATGGTTTCAACTGTATTGTCAATTTTCTCTAGTAGTTGTTTGCGTTTCAATGCTTTTTTCTGTTTCAATAGTTCTTCCTCCTGAGATAAGTCATTGTTTTCTTTTAAGGCTTTATACACCTCTTCTGCTGCGGAATCATAATCCCAATCCCATGCTTTTGCAGCAAGTCTTTTTGAAAACTCATATTCTTCTTTGTCGATTTTTACACCCATGGCTGTTTGTTTTCTAATTGATTCTGCACGATTGTGACAATCTTTTGGAATGTTTGCTAAAGGATTCAATTTTCTACCTACCTTTCTTGTGGTACCTCATGTTTGTCTGCAAGTGTGATACATTTGTCATACATTTTCCCTAATTCAGAGATAACAAATGTAGTCATTTTGTCTAATTCTTTAATCACTTGTTTGACTGCTAATAAGTCTTCTTTTGTTAGTTCATTGACTTCTGCATTTGGTAATAACATCGGAATATCTTTAATTGTTCTAATAGACTTCCATTCGTTTACTTGTTGTTGTAACATTTCAGTAGACAACGAATGTTCTTGAATGGCATCCATTAGTAACTTATAGATGGAATAACGCAAGTGTGCAACTTGTGGTTTTTCCGTATCTCTGTCGCTCATGTTTGTAGCCATTCTATCTATGTACAATGTTACCACAACGCCTGCCATTGTGTCAATAACTGATTGTTTTGTGATTTGTTCCATTATAATTCCCATCCTCCTAGTTCAAGTTCTCTGTCAATTTCTTCTTGCTTTTGTTTCCAATATGTTCGACTAAAGTATGCAGCTTCACAAGCTCGTGTACAGTATTCTTGGTTTTTACGCTTTGGTGTAAACCAACGACCACAACCATTACATTGCTTCATATGTTTTTTACGTTCTTTTTCACGCTCGTAAAACGCCACTAAGAACTCTTGAGATACCGATGGGCTTGGTCGCCCATCGAAACATTGTTTTCCCTGTAGGAACTCTGGTAATTTAGACATTTTCTCCTCCTGCTACAGCTCATACACTTTGCGTACTTTAGATTGACCATTTTGGTTTGGGTCGAGCAATGCAGCTTCATAATTCTCAACGAACACTCGTAAGTTGATGTATGTATAACCCTTTCCGTTGGTAATGGCATCTTCCATCAATTGGTGAGTCATTACGTTGAACATTCGGCTAAGTAACTGAACATTAATCTTTGATACATCTAAAGAGATTGTCATATTAGACATTTCGTTATCAAGAATGATGATTTTTGCATTTTTCGCATCGAATGTAAAATGGCTTACGAATGTAGTTGTTGTTTCTGTACTGATTTTAAAAAGCATAATTTATTTCTCCTGTTTTCTGATGATGTCTCGAACCATTGCACAATACCATGCACACATTGGCTCTTTCAATAGTTGTGCCTGTTGTTGCCAATACTTTTGACAATCGTCAGGACTTAAATGTTTTTTCTTTTGAACCGCACCCAACAGCTTACGACCTTTGTTGATACTACGGACATACTTCCTTAGTTCTTTCTCTGGGACTTGCATTTGTTTTAACCTCCTGTAATAAAAAACCCCAGACTGTTTAATGTTTATCAGGTGTTTTCCTGTTCCTTGATTACATTATATCAGTTGGGGTTTTGTGTGTCAACACTTAATTTGAAAAAATTTTGGTTTTTTATTAAATGTCACTTATTCCATATTGTCGTCTGAATTTAATCACTGGTGTCCATTCGTATCCGTGACCAATAACAGGATATACTTGAATAAGCACTTGATTGTCTTTTTGGTTTACTCGAATGTCATTTCCAACAAGAACCATATGGGTTGACTCAGGCTCACATAGTTTATATGTTTTGTCCATAAGACTGAGAGCCATATTGACTTGGGTTTGAATATCAACAGCATTTTCTTCAGCTTTCTTTATGGCGGATGCCACTTTAGATAAATCATAAGTGCCAATCTTTTTCCACTCTTTATACTCATAGGTATCAATTTCGTAAATTCCAACATTGCTAAAACAATAAATTGTTTCATAGTCGGAATCAACCCTACACACAATAACACTTCCGCCGTTTTTGTGCTGGAGAATATCTCCGACTATAAATGGTATCTTATCCATCGTATTCCTCCAAGTCTTTTTCATCGTCTTCATAATCTAGCTCGACTTCATCAACATATGTTACATGACCAGAAATGTCAACATCATAGTCATCATCAAAATTATATGTATCAATAAATAAGTCGTCCAACATCTGTTCTGCCATTTCATTGGCTTCTTCCAGCGAAGCAGCCGTAATGGTTTGCGTAACAGAATAACTGCCGTCTAATTGGATAACATACTCTCGTTGTCTCATATATTTAATCCTCACATATTAACTTAGTAACGACCAGCAGAATAATCCATAAGATTGTAATCTTGACTGATAACCAAAAGATTGTTGCCGTGATTGCCATGGTAACACTAAATAAACCAATCAAGGATAAAATAAAGGCAATCCCTGTAGCAAGCCACGCAAGTTTGCATACAATGGCAATTACCACAAGGGCAACAACCATTAGACCTCCGAAGACAATCTTAAGTCCATTTACAATTTTGTTATCCATATTATAATCCTTTCTTTAGTTCAACAACAACTGGAGTCTTTGGTTTTTTCTTGTGAGTTGTAAAGTCGCAAGACACCTCTTTACAACCATTGCACATCCCAAGCATCTCAAGATTCACAATAGATGGATACAAGTAATTTAACCGTTCGAAAATCAAACGTGCCACTTGTTGGTGTTCCGTGGATGCTCTCTTGCAGAGACGCTTTGGCAAATACTCCATCCATGTACGCAATGAACCACTCACGGTCATTGTCACGTTTGTCGCCAATGGTAACACATAAGATGCTACTTGATATGGAACGCCTGCATCAACCAATCGTCTGTATTCTAAAATTTGGTTCTCAATCAATTTATTCATGAGTTGACCCATGTCGTCCGTAATCTCTGGATGTTCCGTGGAGTCAAACCATGTGGCATCACCAAAGTTTGCTCCTCGTGTAGACTTTACGGTAAAAGACAAGTGTCTGTGTCGTGTAATCTGTGCAAGACATTTTTGCGACATTTCGATGTCAAAAGAAACCATTGTATGTTCCAGTAAAGACAAGTGTCCACTAGAGATGGCTCTTATTAGTGCATCTTCTGTGAGTGACTTACCATAACATTGCCCCATGGCATGGGTTGCGGTAGTCAATGGTGTATAATTCTGTAGTTCTACTTGCATAAAAACCTCCGTTAAAACATTTGTACTATTAGAAATACCATCATAACGATGGTAAAAATCGTAAGACCCAACAGCCATGCTTTAAGCCATGTAACCGTGCGTTTTACCCCTTGTAAGTCATTATAGACAAAACGAATTTTATCTCTAGTGTCAAAATAAACATCGTGTTCTAAAGTGGTCAATCGGTCACGCAACTCTTTAATATTTCGCTTGTTTGCAATCGACCGTTGATTCGCTTCAGTTTGACCGCTAACCAGTAAATCTATGGCGTGAGTCCGCTGTTTAACTTTTTGTTCTAACTGTAGATATTTACCAATTAGTTTTTGTATTAACTGCATTGTTCCTCCTGTATATCAACGATAAACCACGACATATTCCGCAGAACCTCCATTGGCAAGACCAGCGGTAAATACAGAATGGAACTGCCAGCCGTCTTCAAACAGTTCATTCAATTGTTTTTCTGCTGAGTCAAGATAGATTGTCTCCAATAGAACACATTTGTATTCCGTTACATGTTTTAGCTGCATAAGTTTTCTCCTGTGTAATCCTCAAACATATCGACCAAAGACCAAAACGAGTCGCAGTAAAAGTTTGCTTCATCCTCAGTAACAAAACCAAACTCGTGGTCTTTGTCGAAAGAATCTACATCTTGTACTAACTGTTTTATCTTTTGTAGCTTTTTCTCTCGTATTCTATTAGCCATAAGTTATCTCGTTAACCAATAAATCAAAGAACCAAAATTAACCACAAGAACCGCAATCAAATACCAAAATATATGCTTATGGGTTCTTTCAACCACACGTTCTAAATTGTTTATCCGTGCAGCCAATAAAACTATGTCGTTATCGTGGTTAGATGAAACCTCTCTTAGCATAGTAATAGAGTCACACAGGGTCTTGATAGACTCCTTTTGAGCATCTTGTGCTTTATCTAATAGTTCAATCTGTTTGCGGTGTTCTTCAACAACATTTGAGTATTCCCCTAGTTGGACTGTTGTAGACTGTAGTGTCTCATTGTTTTTACCAACATTCTTTGCCAGTGTTCCCATCGTTTCGTGTGTGCGTTGGTACGCATCCAGTAGTTCTGCCATTAGTTCTTCTCCTGTTTAATTTCAATCGAATAAAAACAATCGTGCAACCCATAGTCAATCATTATGTAATCGCCATGGTCAATCAATCGCATATACGGTGGTTTATAATCGTTTTGAATCCACCAATCTTTAATTGATTGTATTGCCATATCCATTGTACCATAAGTTCCATGGGTATGCAACTCGTTTGTGATGGTATTCCACCATGAGACTGTGTATTGTGTTTTCATCCGACCCACTCTCCATATTCATCCATCCAATAAGTATCAAGATATTCAAAATAAAAGATTTTACCATCTGGGTCTTCTTCTGTGTGCGGCTCAACGGCGTAACCCTTTTTATAGCACTCATGCTCCATACACAATTTTTGCAGTTGTCTGCATGCTTCATCGTATGAGTCTTGTGCCATGACCTTGTGCATTACGTTATTATTGTCTATTGTAAATCCACCGTACTTCATTAATCCTCCTGTAGTTGGTCTACCATTTTTCTCAATAGTTCACTATTAGGTTTTAAAGAACTAAGGGGAGCACAAAATCGTTTGGTGCGACCATCTCGTGTTCTCATACCGATAAACTCAATTAAGTCTTTCCAGTTATGAGACTCTTCGTCAGAAATCGTTACATACGCAACCTCGAATTTACTGTCTGATAAGTCAAGGGTACAACCCTCAAGAGATTTAAACAAATTCAAGTACTTTTCTGCAATCGGTAACGCTTTATGGTACAACTCAAAGATTTTAAAGTCATATGCTTCTCTGATTGCATTAATACCACTTTCAGTATCAATTGTTTGCATATGGAAGAAATATCTATCCACAGGTCTTAACTCTCGACTATCTAGGGATTGAAAAATATCTCTCTTAGGATTGTATACGATGCACTCTGCCCCAATTACATAATTTAGAAAAACGAATGTGTTACCAAAATGGTCTCCGCACAGTTCACCTTTTACAAATTTACTCATTAGCGTTTACCTCCTGTGTTATCAACTGTTCTTTTGCGGTTTTAATGCGTTCGACCGCAATATCAAAGTAATCAACATTTAGTTCTATACCAACGAAATCACGACCCAATTCGACCGCAGCCACGCCAGTTGTACCAGAACCCATGAATGGGTCGATAATAACATAATCATCAGGCAATAAGCCAATAATGTTTTTCATCACCTGTAATGGCATTTGACATGGATGTTTGGTTTTCTCTTTAGAGGTGTTCTTTACGATATTAATATTCCACCAATCATAAATCGGTACACCCTTAGAACCATTCTCAATCAAGCGTTTTACTCGTTTGTCGCTTGGGTCTTTATATGGTTGCAACACACGCTTGAAGTCAGGATAAATACCAAAGAACGCAATATCTCGATGCTGCCTGCGATTATTCGTGTTATATACCCAAGAAACAACTCTTGCTGGAGGTCTATTAATGTCAACTGCAAGTTGATACAATTGTTCTGGATAGTGAATAACTACAGAGCACTGTGTATAACCAAAAATATCACACAACATTTGGCGATAATCCCCCTCCGACATTCTATCGTGATACTCATTGTAATGATACCCAATGTTAAACGGAGGGTCAGACACCATGATGTACGGTTTATTCTTTGATTTCAAGTCCTTTTTAATGTCATCCAATATCAGACGACAATCGTTTCTGTATAAGTCTACCATAAAACTCGCTCCTGTCCATCAAATAGTTCTCGAATGTTGTCAGGCGTTGGTTGAACTTTTAACACCTTTAGTATAACATCCTTGTCCTTTTCTGTCCAGTGTCTACGGCAATTTAATTTTTGAGACAACATCGCAAGACCAATGCCAGTTCTTTTAGACAACTCTGTCAATGTGAGACCCTGTTTCTTGACAATCTCACGCAATTTCTTGTGTTGTCGATTGTATCGTGTTCCCATGTTTTCTTTGAGTCTATACAAGTATAACAACACATCGTCCACATCTTCAAAAGCAGAGCTATTGAATGTCTCCATGAGTCTGTCTATCATGACAGCAGTCTCTTCAATTTTCTTGAATGTATTCTCAATGACTTCACCATTGATGCGTACATATGTTTTCATAATATTTCTCCTGTTGTAGAAATGGGGCGATTGTTATACCGCCCCAACATCATTATTTACTTAACAGATTTTCCAACATTTCAACACGTTCTTTAAGTTCTTTTAACTCATCACGTTTGACATTCGTTGTTTTACCGACTTTGAAATTCACGGATGCATTTGTGACTTTGGCAGAGCCAAAGGATTGACCAACGTAGAACATTACGTTTTCATTTGGTGCATAGAACGCACCCAACGCACCAGCGTTTGCATTTTTGTAGTGACCAAAGCCAGCACTAAGGGAGAATTTGTTATGTGCATCGAAACCATTCCAATGTAAGCTGCTTAGGGCAGATACACTTGCGATTGCCTGATTTGTACCACGCTCAAGTTCATTGATTTTGTTATCTAAAGAACCAAGCATTTGTTGACCTTGGTTTTCTAGTGTGGTAATCCGAGTTTCGTGCTCCATAGATGCTTGTTTTAACGCTGAAATATCGCCTGTATGAGCGTTTTGAACTCTCTCAATGGTATTTGTTCGTGCACCAAGGTTTGTAATCTCTTGATGATTATCATTGATTAATGCCATGCTTGTGCCGATGTCAGCCGCATTTTGACGGATGCGATTATCAAAAGTACTTACAGTTGTTCCTAGGTTATAAATTTTGTTACCATTGTTATTAATTTCATCAATGGTTGCAAACAATTGAGAACCGTTGACTGCATCCAAAGAGTCTGCTGTAATGCGACCAGCGGAGACATTCTGAAGCTGTCTATTATAGTTGTGAATACCGCTATATGTAGAGGATTGTTGAGACCCAAAAGATACGCTAGAGTTTGGTTGTTCCCCAGCAAACACATGAGTCACACCGTTGATGTCCATTTGACCAAACGCAACAGGGTCAGATGTTTGAGAATTTGTGCCAATGGCAACGGAATTTTGCACTGGAGCACTTGCGTTGTTGCCAATGACTACGGCATCAATACCACGGACTACGGAATGAGTACCAACGACAATAGAGCCTTGGTTATCAACTGTGTTGTTTGCACCAATAACGGTTTGTTCTTGGTGATTGCCAATGTAATTATTATAGCCAATCACAGAGGATTGATTCGCACTTGTTGTACCATTGCCACCACCAAGGATAATATTATCGTTGCCATTAATTGTATTATCACGACCCAATACAATCGTATTAGTGCCGTTTACAACTGTGTTTGCACCGATTGCAACACTATTATACCCTGTAGCCACAGGGTCTACCGCAGATGGTTCTAATTGACCAATCGCAACTGGGTTTGCGAACACACCAATAGATGCCATCGTCAATACTGTAGATAAAATTGCTGTTTTCATTTTGTTATTCATTCGTTTTCGTCTCCTGTCTTAAATAGAATTGTTTAACTTTTGTAGATACGCCAATAAATCTTCTTTTGGCGATGCCTTTTGATAGTCATTAATGACTTCCCAATCGGATGCATTAATGGCAGTTGCATCTAAAGATTTTAACTTACGATGCCATTGGTCTGTACAAACGTAAATACTGCCGTGTTTCATCCGTAGACATTGGTCTTTTCCCCAACGGACTCGTCTGATTGCTTTACCAGACTCAAGCCGTTCAAAAGCTGCACCAAAACGCATAATTTCACCCCCTGTTAGTCTTCATATGGTAATAAACAACCAATAGTCAGACACAATAACATTGCACCAAACCATTGAGTGTCATCAAAAATAAATACTCGAATAAATGACCCAATAGTAATCAATAGACAACCCAACACGATTAGCATCATCAGGTCTTTCTTTAGTCTTTTATCCATTATTTTTTCTCTCCTGTTCTAATTTGTCTCGACCAATCTTTTGTAAGAAACTCCATGAACGGAACAGCGGAATATAGTCAAGATTCAAATATGTGCGGTTCTTGGGATGCTTTGGGCAAGCCAAGTATATCCAGTGGTCTTTCGTTGAGCGTTGATGTTGAACGACTGCTACAGGTCTTGTGCCACATTTGTAACACTTGTCTGCTGTTTGACATCTATCCAAGATGTTGTCAAAACCATCGCCACGCTCAATAAAATACTCTCGTCTGTCTGGTAGTGTTCGACCACCACCAAACCCTTTGTATGCCATATGAACACCTCCTGTAAAATCATTGTTTTTTATCTTATGTGTATACTATAACATACAAACGGTGGTGTGTCAACGGTTTATTCCGCTAGTTTGGCTTGCATATATGGGATAAGGTCTCTATTATCGCTTGACCATTTTGTTGTGCCACAAGGATAAACATAAACAAATCCATCTTCAAATTTTGCAAAATATCGTCTACCCCAAGTATGGCTGTCGTCATCTCGTACTAACACAGGCGTGTCAACTGCAACTTGTGACCAATCGACAATGTTTAACTCTTCTAGGACATCAATATAGTTAGCACCGCTCAAGAAATCGTTTAGTATTTTAGAAGAAAAACCATCGACAAAATCTTGTCTAAAACCATCGCAATACATAAACATATCGTCTTCAAAACATGGCTTTTCTTGAGATGCTTGAAATACATTTCTATCGGAGTTAAAGAAAATATATCTAAACCCTTTGTCATAAATATGTTGTAACATTGACTTAATACCATCTTGTGTTAAATATTTAGATTCTAACATGATTATAAAACCTCCTGTTTTGTAAAAAACATATCTTTGTTCTGATATAATAATACCATACCACAAACCCAAAGTCAACAACAAAATAAAAAAAAGACGGAAGAAATTAATCTTCCGTCAATCGGTAATGCCACAAGGCACATTCTGTTATTTCACACAACCGAACTTCTTCAAGCGTACCGCAACAACACTCTCGACATTTCTTGTGAATGGCATCAAGTGGTGTCTTTGGTTTAGATGGCTTGCGTTTACGTTTGATTGTCTTCTTATTTGTTGCCATCCGCTACACGCTTTCGCAATTCCTCCAGTTCTAACAAGCGGTCAATGCTGTCGTGAACTCGAATTGACTTTTTGTTACGCTCCCCAGATAGCTCAACAACCGATGTACCACAATCAAGTGGTCTATAACCCTTATCGGCGGAATAACCGCCCCAACCAAGGAACAAACCAGACTGTACATCGTAATGTTCAATCATTGACCAAGCCTTGGCAATACGGTTTGGTTCTGCCACAAAGGTCTTCTCGTAGTTTGTCTTATGTAGATGCTCATAGAATGTAATGTCGGTATGTAGCCATTCCATTGCCGTTGGTTTTTTGGCATTGTGCCATGTACCAATGACATACAGATTCTTATTTACATTAAAGAATACACTTGCCATTCCGTGATAAAATGGTACACCCAGCAATTCCGCCAACATCTGCTCTGGAATTAAACGATTGTGTTTCAACGCACGTTCATAGCCATGATTACCACTACGACAGAACAAGATGCGGTCTTTAATCGGTTCTAAGAGACGATACGCAGTCAGCACTTGGTCTCCACCGTGTTCCGATTGTTCAAAAACAGATGATGCGGAACTTGTGGTTGCGTTATCAGTTGAATCACCACCGATAATCAAATATAGATTGTCAATGGCTTTGACTTTCTT
>ERZ1034984.2631-NODE-2631-length-14136-cov-11.429870_pt1 | contig 14136 bp, 10 predicted proteins | sample MGYA00520589_ERZ1034984 | MGnify/ENA primary metagenome ERZ1034984 (study PRJEB33766, sample SAMN09781790) | gut metagenome | biome: gut microbiome | host: Homo sapiens | place: Madagascar | study: EMG produced TPA metagenomics assembly of the PRJNA485056 data... | reverse complement strand
TGTATATCACGGGGTCAAATGCCTATGTCCTCTCTTCCGATCTTGCAACGCTTATAGGGGGGCGTTATGTGGAGATGAAGGTGCAGCCGCTTTCGTTTTCCGAGTATCTTTCTTTCTCTTCCTATTACGACGTGCATTTCCCGAATGAGGACTCGGCATTTGCGGAATACTTGCGTTACGGAGGCATGCCGGCCTTGTTTCACCAAAAAGAACGAGACCAGGATCGTATGGCCCAGCTGCTGCGTACGGTGTATGAAACGATTATCCTCAATGACGTGGTGGAACGCACGAAAATCGGTGATGTGGACTTGCTTTCGAAGCTTGTTCGCTACGTGTTCACAACCTCGGGGTCGCTTTTCTCTGCGAACAAGATTGCCAACACGTTGACAAGCTACGGCCGCAAGACTCGAATCGAAACGGTGGAAGCGTATCTACGTGCGTTGGTCGATGCTTTGATCCTTCACGCGTGCGAGCAGGTCGGGTTGTCGGGCAAGGAAATTTTGCGTCCGCAGCGTAAGTTCTACCCGGTGGATACGGGATTGAGAAACCTCGCAAGTGGATTCGTCTTGGGGGACATTGGCTTTCAGATTGAAAATGTGGTTTGCAACGAGCTTCTGCGACGTGGCTGGAGCGTGTCGGTGGGCTCGCTTCGCGTTGGGGAAGTCGACTTCGTCGCCGAGCGCGCGCAGAAGCGGATATATATACAGGTGACGGAATCGCTTGTTGACCAGGGAGTGTATGAACGGGAAATATCCCCTCTCCGCTTGATTGGCGACTCGTGGCCCAAGCTTATCTTGACAGCCGATCGCCTTCGGTGCGGCGCGACTGAAGAGGGGGTCGTCATAGTGAATGTCATCGATTGGCTGCTGGATAGGTAGAGGGTTGGCAAGATGCCGATCTTGGGCGGCTCGCATAGGAAGGGAAGCTCTGGTTGAGCTGGCGGCCTTCCAAATCCCCAGTTGGTATAATGGCCGCAAGAAGAAAGCATCAGTAACCTGGTGCTTTCTCCCATTTTTTCGACCGAAAAGAGCGTCGAGCCAGACATGCGCTGTCAAACGGGGATTCCGGCCAAGATAGATAGGGCCAAGGGCGAGATTAACCGCCCTTGGCCCTCGTTGCCTATTGACAACGTCCTGCTCATATTAAAAAGAGGGCGCAGTCCAATGAACCAAACACCCCCTTTGCGTAGCTAACGCCCGGTCTAGTTTTCTTTGTAAACGATAAACGCCTCGTGAATCTGGCCGTTTCTCGTTATCTGATCGAGTTCTTCGGTGGTGCTGAAATGAAGCTCCTCAATCGGCCAGGCGTAGTCGCCGCGGTTCATGGCATAGACGTAACCCCAGCAAATGCCACCCTCCTCGGGTCCTTTATCCTGAGCATTCACCATTTCCTGGGCTGCTTCTTTAATCGGCTTGAGTTTCGGCTTTGCGTAGATTCGATCGCCTCCGATAGGCCCTTGCATAGTGCTCTCCTTACCCTGAAAAGACATTTACACTCTGAGACGAATGGTAGTGCGTAAACTCGTGCGCGGAGTACCTGAGAAGGGCAACGAAACGGGAATCCACTTCAACAAATGGTAGAGGTATGTTTCATTACTTGTAAAAAGCCAGTTCAACTGGATGATTGTCAGCAATTCCAGCAGCAATTACGACCTCAATGAAAACTTGAGGGCGACATCAACGACTCGCTGATGTTCTAAAGCGAAGGCAACCCCTATCCTTCAATCAGTCCAAACAAAAGTGAATTGGAGGATTGACATGTGCTTCAGACCAGCAGCCGCAACCGCCGGAAAGGTTGCCTGTCCAATGTGCGGATTCGAAAACGATATTAATGCTCCGCGTTGCGCGGAATGCGGATTTACCGTATCAGCTCCCGGCACGCCCTCTGCTCCCGGAGCTCCGATGGCTCCAGGCGCCCCTAAAGCTCCCGGTGCTCCGATGGCCTCCGGTGCCCCTAAAGCTCCCGGTGCCCCTAAGGCTCCGGAAGCATAACGCTGTCGCCATCCCCTCGGCTCTTGCGGTTCTCCTTCCTCCCCGCAAGAGCCGTATCTCCCCGCCTAAGGGTCTCCCTGTTTCCTTGCAGTACCCAAAACGCGAAGAGCGCCTTAAAATGAGGCGCTCTTCGCGTTTTATTGCTTGGTGAGCGAGAATAAATCGCCGTCCGTTTGATTCCGCTCGTAAAAATCGTTTAGCGAATCCACAAAGCTCACGAAGGCAGGCGAATCTAGGTCTTTTTTCAACCCTATGAATCCGATTTCGAGCCGATAGGTATCAACGAAATCGCGCGAAACCACACCCTGTCGGTCGTTTTCGCGAAAGAGTTTTCTGATGGCGGGCATGAAGGCGACAGCGTCCCCTGTTTCGACAAAGCGCATGCGAAAATTGAACTCTGCCGAGGTCATAATCACGTTTTTCTTGCCGAATCGTTCAACGATGGTGTCGTAGAGAATGGTGTTGGTGCTCACGATAGGGTGATTCGCTATATCTTCACTTGTCAAGGGATTTTTCTTTGCCAATTCAGAGTCGGCCGAGACAATGCATTCATCGTAGGTCCGCAAATAGGGTCTATAGGTGTATCCGAGTTCTTCCAGCCGGCGGATATAGGCCATGCTATCCTGTTTATCTATAGCGAAAGAGCAGACGACGCCGATTTGTCGCGATTTCGGTTTGCCACCCGTTTCCGTGATGCTTTGATGCAGCGTGCTGGCGATTTCATCGTTGGTCATTTCCCTATAAACCAACGGGGAATCCAATCGGTCCAAAAGCGAGACTGTTTGCGGTGGGATGAAGCACAGGCCGCAAATAGCTTGGCAGAGAAGGTATATGCGGTTATCCTCATCGGATTCGTCGTTGGACGCTCCCAGCTCGATTGCGTAATCTGCCAATTGGTCATACTGTTCCACGACTTTTTTTGCAACGGGTATCAACGCCTCGCCCTGCTCAGAAATCGCAAGCTTGTTTGAGTAGCGGACTAATAGCTTGCAGTCCAACTCCTTTTCAAGCTCGTTCATCGCGCGGCTCATGCCTTGCGGCGAGATGAAGTTCAAACGTGCCGCATGTGTGATGGATTTCGTCTCTGCCACGTCGAGATAGTAGCGCAGATAATCGATATTCACGATGAACCTTTCCCCCGAATACTGTGCATATGCCCCAAACTTGTGCACTAATAACTCAGGTAGGATAACACCCTGTTTCTTCTCTGGCTAGCGAGTCGCATGCTCCACGAATTCTGGGGCCACCTCAACTAGTTGCTGATTTTCTCGATGTGCGGTCGTTTTTACACTTAAGCGTAAAGAGGGACGCCTCTGATATGTAAAGGGCAATTAACGATGGAGAAAGTAGGGGGAGTATGAAAACTGCTGATAAAACAGTTGTGCAGAACATGTCGTTGTGTTCTTTCGGCAACGGCGCGAACATCACGGCCATCGACGCGATGGACGGCAGGATAGTTCGCATGCGTCCGGTTCATTTCGATGATTACTACACCAAAGAGGATTTGAATTATTGGACAATCGAGGCCAAGGGGCATACCTTCGAGCCGTTGATGAAGTCTTTGAATTCGCCGTTCTCGTACTTGTATAAGTCGCGCACGTATTCGCCGAACCGTATTCCTTTCCCGCTGAAGCGCGTGGATTGGGACCCCAAGGGCGATCGTCACCCCGAGAATCGCGGCAAGAGCAAGTTTGAGCGCATCAGTTGGGACGAAGCGACCGATATCATCGCGTCTGAAATCGTGCGCATCGATGAAACGTATGGTCGTAATTCCATTTTCGCGCAAGCCGATGGCCATGGTGAAACCGGCTCTTTGCATGGGCCGCATGGCTGCATGGCGAATTTGCTGGACATGACGGGCGGGTTGACCATGCAGGCGCGCCAGCCTGACTCTTGGGAAGGATGGTACTGGGGCGCTAAACATGCATGGGGCCAGGAGCCTTTGGGCCAGAATACCCATCAGCATAACCTCTTCAAGGATATCTCCGAGAACTCCGACGCCGTATTGTTCTGGGGCTGCGATCCTGAAACCACGCCGTGGGGCTGGTCGGGCCAGCAGGCGAGTCGTCTGTGCTTCTGGTTCACCGAGCTGGGTATCAAGCAGATTCATATTTCGCCGGATGTGAACTATGCGAATGCGGTTCACTCGGATATGTGGATTCCCATTCTTCCGAACACCGATGCCGCCATGCAGCTAGCGATTGCATACGTGTGGATGACGGAGAAAACCTACGACGCTGACTACATTGAGACTCACACCACCGGTTTCGATTGGTTTGAGTATTACGTTCTGGGCAATGAGGACGGCATTCCGAAGACGCCTGAGTGGGCGGAAGAAAAGTGTCATGTGCCCGCCTACCGAATCAAGGCATTGGCGCGTTACTGGGCGAAGCACCTCGTTTCCATTGCTCACTGCAACGGCGGGTCTTTCATCCGCTCGGCATACTCGCATGAGCCTGGTCGCCTTGAGGTTTATCTGCTTGCTATGCAGGGCGTTGGCCGTCCTGGTGTTAATCAGGTGAAATTCATCGAATGGGCGCTAATCGGCATGGACTCCTTCAATCCGCTTCCCCCGGGAGAGTTTCTGCCCGAAGTTCGCGCTTGCTATCATGGCGCTGTTCTGGGCGAGCTCCCCGCATCCTTCATCCCGAAGACGAAGGTTCCGGAGTGCATTACCGTGCAACCAGGTGAAACGGTTACCTGGTATGGGCATACGACAAGCCGCCATCATCGCACCGATCAGTTCAAGGAATTCCATTTCCCGCAGGAGGGCGATGCTGGCATTAAGATGATCTGGTCCGATACGCCCTGCTGGTCCACTTGCTGGAACGGCGGCAACAAATTCCAGGATGCTCTGACCAACCCCAATCTGGAGTTCTTCCTGGTTCAGCATCCGTGGTTCGAAAACGATACGCTGTTCGCGGACATCATTTTGCCTGTTTCCACCAAGCTCGAGCTGAACGACTTCGGTGTCGATACTTATTCTGGGCAGTTCAACCAGATTATCTGGGAAGAAGCGGCTATCGATCATGTTGGTGAGTCGCTTTCCGACTATGAGGCTGTTTGGGAGGTTGCGAAGAAGCTCGAAAAATACGGCGGAATCTACGAGGATTGCGCTACGAACTATTCCGGCGGCCTGAGTGAAGAGGAATGGATTCAAATCGGCTACGAGGGTTGCGGCCTTCCCGAGGACCAGCAGAATCTGGAGCTCATCAAAAAGCAGGGTTACCAAACCTTGCCCACTCGCGAGGGCTGGGCAGATGAGCCTGCGGGTATGATCGAGTTCTATGAGGATCCTGAAAACAATCCGCTTGAAACCCCTACGGGCAAGATCGAGTTCTACTCCACGGGTCTGGCAAACTTCTTCCCCGACGACAAGGAGCGGCCAATCGTCGCTCATTGGATTGAAGAATCCGAAAGCCATCACGAGCGCATTTCCTGCGACCGAGCGAAGGAGTATCCGTTCCTTTTGGTTTCCAACCATCCGCGTTGGCGTATTCACGCGAATTACGACGATTGCGTTTGGATGCGCGAAATCGAAACCTGCAAAGTTGTCGGCAAAGATGGCTACGCGTACGAGCCCATTTGGGTCAATCCCGTCGATGCAGCGAAGTACGACATCGAGTCAGGCGATATCATCGCCGTGTACAACGAGCGAGGCACCGTTCTGGGTGGCGCGTACGTGACCGAGCGAATCATGCCTGGTGCCGTGTATCAAGACCATGGCTCCGAAACCGACCCGATTGTAGCCGGTTACGGCGGAATAGATCGCGGCGGCGCCAACAATCTGATTGCCCCGAGCAACACTTCTTCCAAGAATGCTGCGGGCGAGGTGACGGGCGGCTACTTGGTCGGTTTGAAAAAGATCGATATCGACGCTTTGATGGCCGAGTATCCCGAAGCATTCAAAGACGAGCACTACACCGTTGAATCGGGAACCAACGTTTGGGACTCGATTCTCGATGGCGGTAGCCATGAAATCAGCAAGGCGCTTGAGGGGGTTTGCTAATCATGAAGAAGTTTCTGTTTGATGCCAGCCTGTGCAATGGCTGCTATGGCTGCCAGTTCATTTGCAAAGATGAGCATTGTGGCAACGACTGGTCTCCCTATGCTGCCAAGCAGCCTGTTTCCGGTCAGTTCTGGTGCAAGCTCGAGCAGGAGGATCGTGGCAAGGTTCCCGAGGTCAAGATAAACTACAAGCCCGTTATGGGTGCGCAGAACGAGAAGATTCGCGAGTATGCTCCCGAGGTGCTCATGGAGCGCGAAGATGGCCTGATCGTCATTGATACCGAGAAGGCGAAGGGTCGCAAGGATATCGCGGACAAGTTCGAGGGCATCTATTGGAACGAGGAGCTTCAGCTTCCCCAGGGTTGCACGGGTTGCGCACATCTGCTGGACGACGGCTGGAGCGTCCCTCGCTGCGTCGACATCTGCGCTACCGGCGCTCTGCAGTACGTCGATGAAGAGGATCTTCCGGCGAATGCGGAACCCTCCTGCGAAGGCTCGCACATGTACTACGTGAACTACCCCAAGCGTTGGGTGTACGGCTGCTTCGTCGATCGCCAGAAAAACGAAGTGCTCATTGGCGCCGATGCGAAGCTGCTTGACGATTCGGGTACTGAAGTCGCCGCCTTGAAGACGGACGATTTCGGCGAGTTCCGTTTCAAGGAGTTGGAGGACAAGCCCTATAAGGTTGTTCTTTCGGCTGATGGCTACAAGGAGGAGACCTTGATTGCCGATACGTCAGAGGAAGATGTAGTGCTTGGGGATATCTTCGCGACTGTCGCGTAAGGTATTGATAAAGGGGTGGGCTTTGCCGCTTGCGAAAGGCGGCAAAGCCCCAAAGTCATATTCTAGGAGGGATAATGACGTCTGTCGCAAAAGACAATAAAACAATGATGAAGTACATCTGGATTATTGTCGCACTGATAATGGTCATGATTGGCCAGTTCGGTCCCTTGTGGTCTCCGGATTTGAGCCGCGAGGGGCAATCTGCGATTATGGTTTTGCTCGCAGCTGTAGTGATGTGGGCAACCGAGTCGCTTCCGCTCCCCATTACCTCATTGGTCATGGTCGGTGCATGCGGTTTTTTGGGTATCGCGAAGTACAATGACATTTGGGCTGCGACGTTCAGCGGCGCTCTATGGATGTTCATCGGCATCTTCGGCTTCACTACATTTTTAAGTGCATCGACGTTCCCCAAGCGCATGATTGCCCAGATTATCAGGATAACCAAGGGTAATACGAATCTTATCATCTTGGGCTTCATGCTCGTGTCCGCCGCCATCTCTGTATGCATGTCGAACATCGCCCTGACGGCAATCATGATGGCCTTCGCGATTACTTTGCTCGATGCTCAAGGTGCTGTCCCGGGCGAGTCGAAGTTGGGCCGTTGCATCTCGATGGCGATTCCTTTCGCCGTCATGTTCGGCGGTTGCTTGCTTCCTTCCGGCACCCCCATCAATGTTGTCGTTTTGGGCCTGATGGAATCCACCGTCGGAATGTCCATCACGTTTGCCGAATGGTTTGGATACACCATCATTCCGGTTGCAGTGTCTTTGCTGCTTACCTGGATTGCGCTGATCAAGATTTACAAGCCCGAGCCGCTTTCTCAGGAAGCAATCGATAAGTTTTTGGGCGAAGTCGATGCGATGCCGGCAATGGATTTCAAAGAGAAGTTCAACATCGGCGTTATTCTTGCGGCCATCGTTTTGTGGATTGCAAGTTCGTGGCTGCCTGTCCTCAATACCACGTTTATTGCGCTTCTCGCGCTAGGCTTCTTGTTCCTGCCTGGCACTTCCATGATCACCATAAAAGAGTATCGCGAGGAAAGCCCGTGGGAGATTCTGCTCATGATGGCTTCCATCAATGGTATCGTAAAGGCGATGTCTGTCTCAGGCGCTGTTGCGTGGATTGTTGACATCTTGCTCTCGGCGACTGCCGGCATGAGTTTTATCGTGCTGTTCATCATCATCTCCGTTGCGTTGGCAATTATTCACAACTTCTTCCCCTCAGGTCCTGGTTTGGCTGCACTGGTTTGCGCGCCAGTCTTCGGTCTAGTCGGCGCAGTGGGAGGCAACTACACCGCAACTGCCTTGATGCTTGCTTTATGGTGCGCCCTTTGCTTCCTTGTTCCGTTGGATTCCGTTTTGCTTGTTTCGTACTCGCGCGGATATTTCAAGTTTGGAGAGATGTTCAAAGGTGGTCTGCCGACTACGATAATCACGTTCGTCGTGTTCTCGGTTTGCTTGTTGGCTATTCCGCCGATGATGGGTGCGTTGTAGGGGTTGCCCTTTAGATGATTCGTTTCGCCATTCCCCAACAGGGAGGGTGCATGCCTTTCTTTGTTGGGGAATGCGTCATGCGAAATGTGCTCCATTTCAAATGTAATTGTAGTAACCGGTCGGTAGCATGGGTTGCTTCCTGATCGGCTATGGCTCTCAGGGCGCGAGGGGGATGCCCCTTTGCGTACCCCAAACGACAGTAATAGCTATCCAAAGGGGAGGATACATGTCGGAGCTCATCAAATCAGCTTCGTCCAGGAGGCGAAGCGCTATCGTTGTTACGATTGCTGCGCTTCTGATCGCGTCTGCGGCCCTTTTGCCAGAAACTGCGGGGTTGACATACGAGGGTCGTATGGTTTTGTCAATCCTGGCGGCGGGCGTATTGCTCTGGGTAACCGAAGCGCTTCCATTGGCGGCAACCGCGCTGCTAGTTCTCGTGATGATGCCAATCACAGGTGTTTGCTCGTTCAGCGATGCATATGCGAATTCCATAGGATCGACGGTATTTTTCCTGATGGGGACGTTCGCGTTTACCGTCGCACTCGATGCCACCACCATCCCTACGCGTGTCTGCGGATTGGTTTTGCGTTGGGCAGGAAACGACAGTCGCAAGGTTGTCCTGGGCTTTATGTGCGCATGCGCGTTGCTGTCACTCGTGATGAGCGATGTCGCTGCGTGTGGCGTCTTTATTTCCGTGGGGAAACGCTTATTGGAGCTCAACGGGACTGAGCGCGGCAAATCTCGGCTTGGGACGACAATGATGATTGCTATCCCGTATGCATCGTATGCGGGCGGCATGGCCTGCATGGCGGGCAATGGCTGCAACGTTTTGACGGTGAGCCTGTTCTCCAGCTTGTTCGGCGTGGAGATGAGCTTTGTCCAATGGATGATGATCGGCGTGCCGTTTGCCGTTGTTATGCTTGTTGCGAGTTGGATATTCCTTTGCGCGTGGTTTAAGCCAGAGAAGATTTCCCAACATGCAGTCGACGAGACTATGCGCGAGGTTTCCGATTTGCCGAAGATGCAGGTATGCGAATGGAAGACAGTGGGGGTTATTGCTGCCGCATTGGTGTTCTGGGTCGCAAGTTCGTGGTTGAGCTTCCTGAATACGGCTGAAATCGCCATTGTGGCAATGGTTCTCTTGAGCATTCCAGGCTGGAATCCACTCGACTTCAAGAGCATTCTTAAGCGCATGAACTGGGATATCATCCTGTTGATAATGTGCGTGATTTCGGCAGGTCATTTTGTCGTCGAGACGGGCGCCGGCAATTGGATTGTGGAAACCATCATGGCTGTTACGCCTGATGCTATGAAGGTGCCGTTGGTTTTGATGCTGGTAGCATCGTTTATCGGCGCGGTAATGCACAACGTTGTGCCCGTTGGCCCTGCGGTTGCGGGCATTCTTGCATTTCCCTTGGGCGCTATCGCCATGGACTTCGGTATCCCCATGTACGCCATGCTTATGGTTGTGGCGTGGGAGGCTTCCGTGAGCTATATTCTACCGCTTGACTGTGTGCCGGTTCTCACCTATTCAACGGGGTACTATTCGATGGGGCAATATGCGAAAGCGGGCATCATCCCCACCGTATTCCTGATTGTCTTCACTTCGGTGTGCCTGCCGATTATCTGCACATTGTACGGGTTTATCTAGGGATAGAGCCAATACGCGTAAGACGGCTTCGGGTCATGCCGGATATCTCCCGCCCTTAATGTGGCGTTCAATCTACGATACCGCTCCATCTATGTCCATTGATGCGAGGTGCTGGTGTGATGCCGACGCGTCCTCATTTTCTCAAGGGAGACACGAAGCGCACCTGCACGGGAAGTTCGTAGAAGACGATGCGCTGAAGGGCATGTGCGATAAGCTGGGCGATTGTGGCAAACGGCCATATGCCAAGCGCTGCGAGGACGACCGCCGCAGTTTCGGTTGCCCACGCGCAGCGGATCTTGCCATGCAGCTCATCGTATCGAAGGAGCGTCAGCGCAATGCGCTCGTCGCTTGTCGCGCGCTCGTTTTCGAGGCGACGGCGGCGCGATCGATGCGAAGCGATATCGAGCGCCAGCCCGGCAACCGACATCGCGACAGTAAGCGCCCAAAGGGGCAACGGTACACCGCCCCAAGCAGCTCCAGCAGCGCTTGCGGTTCCTGTCGCTTCCGCAACTACCGCGGCCGCTGAGGCCATCATCGCTTCTGCGGCCGCGCCGACGCCGAGAGCGCAGGCGGCAAGCTCCATAAGGCACTCGTTGCCGCACCACGCGGGCCGAGTCGAGACTTTGTAAGCGCGGGCGATGATCGTCAAAAGTGCAACGGCGACGAGGACGGCGGCGACGTGTCCTGCAAGCGAGATCGTCACGTCGTGCGCAAGTTCGCCGAGCAGCCACAGGGCCAAGCATCCCCAGTACAGCGACACTGCGGCGATCTCGCGGGAAAGCCATGAGCTTCTCAGGCCTCGAAGCGACGTCGGCGCTCGAAGCGGCTTGGCAAGATGGGCAATCGATCCGATCATGCCCGCTGTAGCCAGTCCGATAGCTGCGATTGCGGGCCATAGCCCGTTGTCGATTAGGGAAAACGTTGCCAAACCCACCGAAGCGGGCACGAGCAGCGTGAAAACCACCAACGCGGCCTCGCTTGTCTTCTCTTGGGTGAGGGGAACCGACATGGGTGTCCTTACAGCAGTCTTTTCGCGGCAGACATTCGCTTGGCCGCCTGTTCGCGCACTTCGTTGTGCGCGGATTCGACACGTTCGAGTGTGATGGCGCCTCCGCAGCAGCTCTCGACGCAGGCGGGCTTTCGACCCGCACGGAGTCGATCGATGCACATGTCGCATTTCGTCATAAGCCCGTCGCGGTCGAACTGCGGCGCACCGAATTCGCATGCCCAGGAGCAATATCTGCATCCCAGGCACCGGTCGCGATTGACCAAGACGGCGCCGAATTCGTGGTCGCGATAGATTGCTCGAGCTGGGCACACCGACATGCAGGCAGCGTCTCCGCAGTGCATGCACGCCATCGAGACATACTGGATGGGATTGGGCCCCTTATCGTTTTTTAACTCAATGACCTGGCGAAACCTCGGGCCGCCCACCCCAGGTTTTTCCTGAACATGGGGTCTTAGCCCATGCTCTGATTTGCACGCAACCTCGCACGCAAAGCATTGGGCGCATCTTCTTACGTTGAAATGGAACGCATATTGCATGGCTACCTCACCTTTTCCGCGTCGTCGATCTTGTCGACTCGCCCCGCGCACATCGTGTAGTTCGCCTGGCTCGATATGGGGTCGAGCTCGTCGTCGATTCCCATGACGTTGTAGTTGGCGTCCGCCCAACCTCCGGGCACGTAGAGCCAGCCTGGCTTTATGATGGGCGTGGGCTCGGCCTTGATTCGGATTTTGCCGCGCGGCGAGGACACCTCGACGAGCTCTCCGTTTTGGATTCCCAGCTTACGGGCCCAAACGTTGTTTAGCCAGAGATATGGTTCGGGCTGGATTTCTCGAAGCCAGGGGATGGTGCGGCGCTGCTCGTGGACGTACATGGGGCCGCTGCGGCCAGTGAACAGCACGCATGGGTAGTCTTTCGCGATATCGGGTTTTGCGCGAGACGATTCGGCTGGCTCGATCCAGATCGGAAGCGGGTCGAACCCATTCGCTTCAAGCACCTCGCTCCAAATATTCGCTTTGCCGCCGGGTGCTCTAAACCCGCTCTTCTTGAACTTCTCGTATTCGATTTGACCGAACCAGACGCCGTGAGGGTGCTCGCGTAGCCGGTCGAGCGTGATGCCTGCAGGCGAGAGGTCCTCGTCGATGTAGTAGGCGATGTCTTCGGTGGGGAATTCCTCTTCGTATCCCAAAGCACGGCCGAGCTTGATCATGATTTGCGTGTCGGGGAGAGCCTCGCCGACTTCTACGCATTTCTGGCGAAGCGTCAGGATGGGGAGCCAGACGTCGGATTTGAACCATTCGGGCTCGGTGCGCTCAAGGTAGGTGGCGGCGGGTAAGACCAGGTCGGCAAGTTCTGCGGTTTCGTTTAGATACGGGTCGATCACGCAGATGTAGTCCACGTTCGCCATCGCTGCACGAGACGTGTCCGGCGATGGTTGCGTGACCATGATGTTCGCGCCCTGGAATATGGCGACTTTGGTCCTGCCCTCGTGCATGAGGCGATACACGTCCGGCGTCGGCAGAAGCCCCTGGCCGCTGAAGAGCAAGGGCCATGAGCTGTCGGGGTGGTTGTAGGGGGGCACGTGGAACATCTTTGTGGGCCCTTCGGGGACGAAGTTAGGCACCACATGATTCATCATGGTGAAGTTGGGATTTCTGTCAGGGCTTTTCGGGGTGAAGACGTCGCATCCGATGCGGTCGAGATGGCCAGTGATTATGCGCAGGATGCACAGGGCGCGAGTGGTTTGCGAGACGTTGACGCGGCCTTCGAGGCCGTGGCCCGACACGATGCCGGCTCGCTTGGTGGTGGCGTACTCGACGGCAAGGTCGCGGATGTCTGCGGCGGCGACGCCGGAGATTGATTCCGCCCACTCGGGCGTGTACGGGATGCCCTGGCCGTTCTCGCCGCGCACGTGGGCGGAAAGGCGTTTCAAGCCAGGGTCGTTCGTGTAGGCGTCGACGAATTCGCTGTCCCACAGTCCCTGCTCGACGATGGTGAAGATCATGGCGAGCATCAAGGCGAGGTCGGTACCCGGTTCGGGCTGCAGCACCTTGTCGGCGGTGGCTCCAAGATGGAAGTGGAGCGGGTCGATGCAGATGAGGCGTGCGCCTCGGTCGTGCGCATCGTAGATTTTCCGAAGGGATGGCGCGACGCTGAAGGCTGGTTGCTTTCCCCAGAAGATGAGCAGGTCGGCGTTGTCGTAGTCGCAGTGGGACGGCATGCCGCCGTAGGAGATGCCCTCCATCACCGCGCGTGGAACGAAGCATTCCGATGCGCCCATACCCACATCGGTTCCCACGGTGTGGGCGAGTCGCTGTGTGACGTCGTAGGTGAATCCCCACCCGGGCGCTTGGCCGCGAATGAAGCTGATTGACCGCGGGCCGTCGGAGGCGATGGCCCGCTTCATTTTCTCCGCAAGCTCGAAGATGGCTTTGTCCCAGGCAATGCGCTCCCATTTGCCTTCGCCCCTTGCGCCGACGCGGCGGACGGGGTACATCAGACGACGTGGGTCGTGTGCAATCTGCGGGCCGGCTTGGCCTTTCGAGCAGATTGCTCCACCCGTGCGCGGATCGTTGGGCACGCCGCTCACCTGCACGACGCGGTTGTTTTCAACCTGTACGATGATTGGGCAGCAATTATGACAGCCGCCGCAAACGGTTTTCACCTCGGTCATATCCACTCCTCCTCTTCGTCCCCCGACGAAATCTCGTCCAGAACAAGAGTAGCATGCTCAGGGGCAGCTGGGGAGCTTAGCGAAGAACGCGATCTTGCCCTGCGACTTACTAAACCCTGCCGGGCTCAAACAGGCGTCAGCGAATTCGCCGACAGCGGGACCGCTATCGGCGCGGTCGACTCTTCTATCTCGGCGGCGTTCCCCGATATCCTGCGCGCGAGCGGTCTCGCCGCCTCGATTTCCGGCGTGTATTCGCTGCGATAAAACTGGACGCTCTGTCCAGGATGCACCAACCGCAGCTTCCTATGCCGATGTCGAGGCCGAGAACAAGGTAGCTGCTTTCCTTTTCAGAAAAAGTCGTTTTGGGGTTGACCATAGGCTTCCTCCTAAGATCGTCGATATGCAAACAGTGTAGTGTACGAGCTTATGGGCTTTGGCGCGATTTGCTCAACATTTCTAATGGCCTCGTCAATTCCCAACCCGATTATTTCGCTCGGGAAACTTTTCTGTGATGGACCCCATTTAGTCGT
>ERZ1034984.2628-NODE-2628-length-14140-cov-18.539581_pt1 | contig 14140 bp, 14 predicted proteins | sample MGYA00520589_ERZ1034984 | MGnify/ENA primary metagenome ERZ1034984 (study PRJEB33766, sample SAMN09781790) | gut metagenome | biome: gut microbiome | host: Homo sapiens | place: Madagascar | study: EMG produced TPA metagenomics assembly of the PRJNA485056 data... | reverse complement strand
GATTTATGGAAAATAATAATAAGAGAAAATATTTTAATTGGGAGAATAATAATACTATTTATAATAGACTTATGAAAGAGACTATTATTAGTTATATTCCTTATTTGGGACAAGGCCTTCAGTTTGGAGTAGGAGATATTGTATTAGAAGAGGAAGGAGATATTTATAAGTTTTATATTATTGATAGAGATGTAAAGTTCTGCTACGAAGAGTTTGATAATGTTGTTAATGCTACTGAGAAGCTTGTTACTTATTATGATGAGGCTGAACTTATTGATGATCCTGATAAGATGATGGGTATTTTTTGTGATACTTTAAATATAAAGAGAAAAAAGGGTATTATTAAGAAGAGAAATAGATAGATTTTATACATATAATTTAAAATATAGTATATAATAATATTGCAAATTCTTTGCACATACATTGCACTTGACTTTTGTGCAAAAATGTAGTATTATTATTTACGAGGAGGGATATATTATGAATACTATATCTAATACTACTAATATGACTATCAGAATAGATAAAGATTTAAAAAAGAGTGTGGATAGTTTGTTTAAAAACTTGGGAACAAATACCAATTCTGCTATTAATATGTTTTTAAGACAATGTGATAGAGAACAAGGACTTGTATTTACTCCTAGTATGATTCCGGCTCCTAGTAAAGAGTTATTAGAAGCTTTACAAGAAATAGAAGATTATAAAAATGGCAAAATTGAATTAGACAGTTATGATGATGTAAAATCTATGAGAAGAGCTTTAACTGATGACTAATAAGAAGTGTACTTTGGTTTTATCTAATAATTTTAAAAAACAATATAAAAAGGTTGCAAAACAGGGTAAGAATTTAGATAAAATAGATGAAGTTATTGATAGATTAGCACGATTAGAAACTTTGGATTTTAAATATGGAGATCATAACTTAATTAATGATAGATATTATAAGAATTGTAGAGAGTGTCATATAGAACCGGATTGGTTACTTGTATATCAGTATGAAGATGATAAGCTTAATCTTTTATTGATTGCTACAGGTAGTCACAGTGAATTATTTAAATAAGGGGTGATCCTCTTTTTTAATTGGATAGATAAATTTTATACTTTCTATATATTATAAGTTATGTTATAATTATATAGAAAGGTGTTGCCAAATTAGTTTAGTGGTAGAACAAAGCCCTCGTAATGCTTAGAGATAAGTTCGATTCTTATATTTGGCACCATTAGTTGATAAGTTTAGGTGGCTGAACTTTAATATATGTTATAATAATTGATAGAAAGTAGGTGCTATTATGAAGAGCAAATATAATATGACTAAAGAAGATAATATCTTTTTTGCTAAGAGAAAGTTAATAGATAATTTATATAAGAGTGCTAATTTAGAGGGAATAGCAGTAACATTTGCGGATACTGTGGATTTTGTAAATAATGTTAATAATGGTAAGATATCAGTAGATGATATGCTTAAACTTAGAGGTTTAAAGGATGCTTGGGAGTTTGTGCTTAATACTATAGATGATCCACTTACTACAGATTATATAAAAAAGATACACTTTCAGATATGCAAGGGTCAAAATATTGAACCGCTTGGAGAATTTAGGGATAGAGGAGTAGGTATTACTGGTACTTCTTATAGACCTAAATTACCTAGTGAGTGTAATTATGATGAAGAATTGGATAATATAATGAAGATGGAAGATCCTTTGGATAGGAGTATAACATTGTTTTTATGGATACAACGTAGTCAGATGTTTTTGGATGGTAATAAGAGAGTAGCTAATCTTGTGGCTAATAAGGAAATGATTAGGAATGGTCTTGGTATTATAGCGGTACCAGTAGAAAAGATTGGTGAATATTTTACGGTGTTAATAGAGTTTTATGAAACTAATGATTATGTGAATATTAAGAAATGGATTTATGATAATTGTTTAGATGGTATAAATTAAGTAGTTACTTGAAAAGAGTGACTATTTTTTTATTTATATTTCCCCGTAAGTCATTTGTCTTACGGGGTATTTTTGAGCCTTGAGGTCTCAAAAATAATCTTTTTTGTATAATTTATGTTTATTTAACAATACTATTAGTGGTGATCTTATGAATAGTAAAATATATAAAGAAATAGTAGATAAAAATACTCCGAGGGAAGATAGTTTAAAGAGTGCTATTATATCTTTTTTAGTAGGAGGACTACTGGGGGCTTTGTCTGAGTTGTTATTAAGAGGGTATTGTTTATGGTTTGATTTACCTAGGAAAGAAGCAGGAGTACTTGTTATTTTGACTTTGATAGTAATAGCTTCGATACTTACTGCGATTGGGGTATTTGATCTTTTAGTTAGTAAGTTTAAGATGGCTCTTATTATACCTATTACTGGTTTTGCTCATTCAATGTCTTCGGCTGCTTTAGAATATAAGAATGAAGGATTAGTGCTTGGTATAGGAGCTAATATATTTAAATTAGCTGGTACAGTAATATTATTTGGAGTAGTGTCTGTATATCTTTTTGGGGTAGTTAGATTGTTAATAATGGGAGGATAATATGACGATTAAATATAATAATGTATATATAGAAGATGCTTATACTATATGTGGTAATTATGAGAATGATGGCCCTTTAGCTGATTATTTTGATAAGAATTATGAAAAAGATTTATATTTTGGAGAAAAGTCTTGGGAGAAGGCAGAAACTTATTTATTAAAAGAAGCTAATCGTAATATATTAGATAAGAATAAGTATAAAGATAAAGATATAGATTTATTGATATCAGGAGATTTACAAAATCAGATAGCTGCTAGTGATTATATGGCTAGAGAGTTTGATATTCCTTTTCTTGGTATATATGAAGCTTGTGCTACTATAGGAGAGGCTATGATGTTATCTAGTACTTTTATAGAAAGTAAAAAAATGAAGAGAATATTAATATCTACTTCTAGTCATAATATGGTTAGTGAGAAACAGTTTAGGAATCCTACGGAGTATGGGACTCCTAAACCTAAGACTGCTACTTTTACAGTTACTGGCTCTCTTAGTGCTATTATTTCTAATAAGAAAGGTAATGTTAGGATAGAGGCTGCTACTATAGGAAAGGTAGTTGATCTTGGTATAAAGGATGCTAATCATATGGGAGCAGTTATGGCTCCAGCGGCGGGAGATGTTATTTATCAGCATTTGAAAGATACTAAAAGAGATATCTCTTACTATGATTTAATAGTAACTGGAGATCTTGGTGTTTATGGTAAAAAGATATTAAAAGAATATATGATGACTTCTTATAATATTTCGCTTTTAGATAATTATGATGACTGTGGTACTATAATTTATGATGTAGATAAACAACCAGTATTTGCAGGTGGATCTGGACCTGTTTGCTCGGCTTTAGTTATCTTTGGTTATATTTATAAAGAAATGTTAAAGGGCAAATATAAAAAAGTATTAGTGGTTCCAACAGGGGCTATCTTTTCACCAACTTTTACTTTTCAGAAAGAGTCTATACCTGGTATTGCTAACGCTATTAGTTTGGAGGCAGTAGAATGATTACATATTTATATGCTTTTCTATTTTGTGGGTTTATTTGTTTGACAGCACAAATAATACTTGATAATACTAAATTAACTCCAGGACATATAACTAGTATCTTTGTGGTAGTTGGGGCTTTTCTTGATATTGCTGGTATTTATGATAAGATAGTTTTATATGCTGGAGCAGGTGCTTTAATACCTATTACTTCATTTGGACATTTACTTATTCACGGAGCTATGACTACAGCAGATAGTATTGGACCATTAGGATTAGCTTTTGGTATATTTGATCTTACTGCAGCAGGTATATCAGTAGCTATTGTTATGTCTTTTGTTTTAGCTCTTATTTTTAAACCGAGACATTAATATATTAAAAATAAAACAAAAATACTTGTTTTATTTTTAATTATAGTTTATACTTAATATTGTAAGGTGAGTAAAAATGAAGAAGCTTAGTAAGAAAGAAAGTAAGAAGAATAAAACTAGATTGATTATACTGTCTATAACTGTTTTAGTTTTAATTATAATAGGTACAACAGTGGCTTATTTTGGATGGAGTAGTTCTGATATAGATGAAGATTCTATAGTTGATGTATCGGTATCTAGTGGTAGTGGTGTATGTGAAAAAGCTAGTGATAATGATAAACTTTTGGTACCGACTTCTAGTAGGGAGAATGGAAGAATAATAAAGATAAATGCCAAACAATTAATGGCTCCTAATGCTACTATTACTTGGAATTTAGTAGTTAATAGAATAAATACAACAACAACTACAACATCTGGGTTAAAACATAATAGTTTTAAATATGAATTAATAAATAATACAACTGGAGTTTCTTATGGTAGTGGAAATTTTGCTAATATAACTAATGGTAGTACAATAACTTTTAGTAGTACTCTGGAGACTATTGATTATGATACTAATTATGAATTTATATTATATTTGTGGATTGATGGAACACTTGGAGATAATCCTTTAGATATGGCAGATCAAACTTTTGATTTTGATATAAACTGTAATATAACAGGAACTGATACTAAGTTAGGAGCATAATAAATAAACTAAATTAAAATAAATATATCCCACTTATAGTGGGATATGTCTTTCTATAATAAAATGAAGTAGGTGTAGTAAAATGGTTTTAGATATATTAAAATATAATATAGAAGATATGACTACTTTTATTATTAACAATATAAATAATATAAGCAACGAAGAAAAAGAAGAAATACTTAGAAATAAAAGAGTAAGAGAAAGATATTTTGAAGAAGATAATCATTATTATTTTGTTTATTTAGTGCAGAGATTAGGACTAAATCTTAGTTTTTTTTATGATGATGATTTTTTAGAAAGGCTTGTAAAAGATAAGAAAGTTTTTGATAAATTGTTTGCGCTTATTACTTGTGATTCTTTAGCTAAAGAATATATTTTAGGACAAGAATGCGTTATTGATGTGATAGAAGAATATGATAAGTTACAGAAATATTTAAAGAATTTAAATCTTAATTTTGGTAAACCATATTTTGATTATTTAATTAAACATAAAAAGATAGATAATTTTATATATTTGTCTGATAGAATACAAGTAGCTTTACTTACTAATAAAATTAATCAAGATAAGTTTATTAGTGCTTGTTTGGAGGCTTCTGATAGTAAGATAATAAATGATAGTGTTAATGTTTTGTTATTAGATAATGATGATTATGTGAAGAAATTAAATAAACTTAGTGTGGATAATCTTGTTAAATTATCTAGTAAGGGAATAATTCTTCCTAGTAATAGAACTATTATTAATAAGTTTGTCAGTGTAACAGATAGTGATTTATTTTATGAATATGTAGAATTATTGAAAGAGAATAATTATGATATAGCATCATTACTTGAAGAAATTAAAGAGGAAGATGTATATTTTAATGATATTTTAGTGGCTTAATAATTGACAAATATTTAAAAAAGTAATACAATTAAAGGGACATTTGCTAGTTTACAATTTGGTTAGAGTTCAGCTAGAGACTACATAATAAGTGTAGTTTTTGGTCGTGTTAGGAGGGATGTTATGAAAATTACTAAGGAAGAATTTGAAAAAGAAGAGAAGTATCTTGATAAGACAGTTGATTTAGTTAGAAGAAAAATTTCTAATTTAGGACAGGAACTTTATGATGATGATTCTAAGATATTAGAGTTTAAGAAGTTTATTTGGGATACAAGAAGTGAGATGGATCCTACTGAAATGAGAAGTATGATGGCGGAGTCTGATCTTCAGGTATCTATTATGCAAGGTAAGGGTAATTATCTTCAGAGGTTATTTAGAGTACAGAATAAGCCTTATTTTGGGTCTATTAGGTTTATTGAGGATGGTAGTGAAGATGAGGAAGATATTTATATTGGTATAACACATGTAGAAGATAGACTTAATTATTATGTTCACGATTGGCGTAGTCCAATATGTAGTATGTTTTATGACTATGAGACTGGTAGAGCAAGTTATGAAGCTCCGATGGGAAAAATTAGTGGTAATATAACGAGAAAAAGACAATATATAATTGAAGAGGCTAAGTTAAAACATATTTTTGATAATGATTTAAATATTAGTGATAGTCTTCTTCAGGAAGTACTTGCAGAAGAGTCTTCAGATAAGATGAAGAATATTGTTAATACTATTCAAGAAGAACAAAATAAAGTAATTAGAAATACTGAAGATAAGAATTTAATAGTAGAAGGTATAGCAGGATCTGGTAAGACTAGTGTGGCATTACATAGAATAGCCTTCTTACTTTATAGAATACCTAATTTGACTTCTAATAATGTTGTAGTATTTACGCCAAATAAAGTTTTTTCAGAGTATATTTCTAATGTTTTACCAGAACTTGGTGAAGATAATACTTATGACATGACTTTTTATGATTTATTATGTCAAAATATAAATGAATATAAAAATATAGAAAATTTTACTGAGTTTATTGCTAGATATTATAAAAAGAATGTAGATAATTATGATGTTATTAAGTATAAACAATCTGATGAAGTGATTAATGATTTAGATAATTATGTTTCTGATATAGTAGATAATATTAGATTTACTAGTGATTTTGAATATGATAATTTTATTGAGATAACAAAAGATGATCTAAATAAAATGTTAACTTATAAATATAATAGATTTCCTTTATTTGAAAGGGTTAGTGAGATAGCTAAAAGAATTGCTTATGATAACTATAATGGTAGTTATAAGAGGGCTTCTTCAATTGAAAATAAATTAAAAGAGATACTTAATATTAAACTTGATTTGAAGTATTTATATAATGATTTTTTAAGTAGTAAGTATAGTAAATATAAAGATAGTGTTGATGGTAATTATTTATATTATGAAGATGCTTGTTTATTCTTGTATTTAAAGAGTTTACTTGTAGGATTTAATACTAATCATATTATAAAACAAGTTGTTATAGATGAAGCACAAGATTATAATAAACTTCAATATTTAATTATTAAGAAAACGTTTAAAACAGCTTCTTATACGATATTAGGAGACTCTAATCAAACGATTAATCCATATTATAAGTATAAGTCATTAGAAGAATTAACAAGTTTATTTGAAGGATCTAGATATATAACACTTACTAAGACATATCGATCTACTGATAAGATTATTGATTATACAAATAGAATATTAAATCTTTCATTAGCAGTGGCTATTAGAAATCAAAAATCTAACGATATTATATTTAGAAATAATGTTACTAAAGAGGACTTTGTAAATGATATTAATTATTTAAAGAATATATCTAAGAGTATAGCTATAATTACTAAGGATGATAGTGAAGCAGAGAAGGTATATAATTCTTTAAAGGATGACTTTGATATTATGTTACTTGGAGGTTATGGTCATATAAAGAGAGATTTGGTGGTGGTTCCTTCATATACAGCGAAGGGATTGGAGTTTGATTCAGTAATTATTTATAATGATATTGATAATAAATATACCAAAGAAGATAAATATTTATACTATGTTGCCTGCACAAGAGCACAGCATAATTTAATAATTTATAATGGAGGAGAGTAGAAATACTTCTCTTTTGTTTAACAAGTAGTTAACTAAAATGTGATAATAATTAACGAACAGTAAACTATTGCAAAAACACAAAATAGTTTATAAGCCCTTTATTTACAAGGAAATAAAAATTTGTATTTGACAAACATTTCTATTTATGCTACCATATTGATTGTCCGCTAAAAAAATGAGGTGTTGAAGTTGAAAAAACATAAATTAGAAATTACAGCGTTAACTCTTTTACTTGGAGTATTATGCTATGCATTTTATGATTGCAATATTAAAGACAGTGAACAAAGCTTTGTTTTAAGTAACGAACTTTTATCTATGAGAAAGATAAGTAGTAATAGTAGTAAGGAACAAACATCAGTTGAGATGCTTGCGTTACCTACAGAAAACTTATTAAGAGAACAGGAAGAGAAGAAAAAGGAAGAAGAATTAAAAAAGCAAGAGGAAGAATTAAAGAAAGCTGAAGAAGAAAAACAAAAAGAAGAGGAAGCAAAGAAAAAAGAAGAAGAGACTTTAGAAGTAACTGATAAAGAAGTGGTTTCAGAAAATCAGGCATATAGTATTAATCTAGCGGAAGAAGAAGAGACAGGAGTGCCTTATAATGAAGTTGTTTCTAATCAGATAGTAAACTATGCATTGAATTTTGTTGGTAATCCATATGTATATGGTGGTAATTCATTAACTAACGGTACAGATTGTTCTGGATTTACTAAGCTTATTTTTAGTAATTATGGTATCTATTTACCTAGAAGTGCACCAGAACAGGCGTATTCAGGTGTTAGCGTTGGACTTGATAATATAATGCCAGGTGATTTAGTATTATCTGGTTATGGTGGCCAAGTTTGTCACGTAGCTATATATATTGGAAATGGACAATTAGTACACGCTCTTAACTCTGATGTTGGTATTGTTGTAACTAGTTTGTATATTATGCCAATTCTAGATGTAAGAAGAGTAGCTTAATGTGTTTGTAATAACTATTTAGTTATAAAATTTTATATAAGGAGAGAAATGCTTTGAAATATAGGCATTTTTTTAGTTCTTTACAAACTACTTTAAATAGTGTATTATTAAACTAGAGGAGGAGTTATGAAGAGAAAGATTTTACTTTTTGTTTTTAGCTTGATGATTTTTTTGATGGGAAGTTTTGGTGTGTCTGCTAAAACACTAGATGAAATAAAAGAACATAATAAAGAAGCATTAGAAAATTATACTTTTGATTTTAAATATGCTAATTTAGATGATAGTATAGAACGTAATTTAGAATATTTAAGTAAAGATAATGAGTATATAGCTAGTCATCCTAATGAATATAAATATAGACTAAAGTTTAGTTTTCTTAGTTATTTAGTGTTTAGAGATCTTAGTAGTATTTTAGATTATGACAATGTTATGGGTATTGATATGAATTGCTTCTATAAAGGGGATAGTAAATATGTTGATGCTAATACTAGTGAAGTGGTAGATAGAGATCACTGTGATATTAGTATTTATTACAATACTACTGAAGACTATTATTCTACTACTATTTATGGTAACATAAGAGAAGTTAGTGGCGATGCATCTATTAGTAGGGAGGCTAGTAAGGTAGCTAGTGATTTATATGGAACACTAAATGTTGGAGATATTGATATGATTAATCACTTGGTTAACTATAAAACTGATACAACAACATTCTTTTCTTCAAAAAATGCTACTTTAGAATTTTCTAAGATTAAAAATGTAGTGGAGAAAAATCCAAAATTTGATATTTTTGTTGGTTTTGAAGAAACTAGACGTGGTATTGCTTTAACTGGTATAGCTAATGGTATATCTTATGTTAGTTATGATGGAGTTATATATGACTTTGCATTTGATACTTTTTATCAGTCACAGTTCTATTTTGTTCCAGTAGGTACAAAAGAAGAAGATTATGCTGATGTATTATTAGGTAAAATTAAAGATTATGTAAAAGATGACAGCGTAAATATTAGCATTGAAGAAGGCGGTAATGCTGATAGTGATTATGTTGATGTTTCAGAGATTATTACAGAGATAACAGATTTAACTGGAGAAGACTATTACAATATTATTGGTAGTGATTACGAGACTGAATATGCTAAACTAAAGAAAGGCTGTCATATTGATGGTAATTCTTCTTATTGTAATAATGATGAAGAATACAATAAGACAAAGAATGTTATGCCAGCGAAGATATATACTTTAAAAATAAATGGAGATAGTTATCAGATTGGTATTATACCAATGAGTGAAGAATATTCTAATAAGTATGGTGTTATATCTTCATTAGATAGTAAGACAGGTATTATACTTAAGACTAAAAGTGGTAATGTACCATTAGATGCATCTTTAATAACAGAACTATATAATCTTAGCGAAGAGGAAATTAATTTACTAAAGAATAATGGTTATACTAATATTAATGCTTATTCATTAAAGTTATATTCTAGTATACTTGATAAAGTTATTAATAAGTTTAATGGAGTAACTGAAGTTCTTATTCCTTATAGTAATGATTACTCTAATAAGAATTTAAAGATGTTATATATTAAGGATAATAATGATATTGAAGTATATGATGTTGATACAGTTATGTATGAAGGTAATAAATACTTATCTTTTAAGACTAGTCATTTTAGTAATTATGTATTGGCTACTACTGATGGAGAGACAGTCAATCCTAATACTGGGGATAGTATAGTACTATATATGATTATATTAGCTTTAGGTGTTATAGGTGTTATATTAATGACAATTATATTAAAGAAAAAGAAGAAGATTGATTAATAAATAGAGATCATACAGTAGTATGATCTTTTACTTTTAGCTATTTATTTGACAAATATATTAGTTTGTGTTATAATAGAGCCCGTCTTTTTCAAAAAGGCGGAAAGAAGTGAAATTATGAAACCTAATGGGCTGTTAAAGACTATGATGGCTTCGGTATTAACTTTAGGAATGATTACTAATGTAATCTATTATGATAATATTAATAAAAAAGAAAATGTGGTTCTTGATAGTGAACTTTATGAACCAGTAATATATGAGGGGAATTTGGTAAGTAATGATCTTGTAAGTACTGAAGATACTTCTAATGAAGCTACAGAAGAGACTGTAGTAGAAGAAGAACCAGTAGAAGAGAGAATTACGGTATATGAAGATATGACAATGGAAGAGCTTGCTGAAAAGCTAGATAGAACATTATCTTCTGATTTGTCAGGTATGGGTTATACATTTGCTAGTTATTCGATAGAACTTGGAGTAGATCCTTATCTTGCAGTTGCTATTGCAATGCACGAGACTGGTTGTACTTGGAACTGTTCTAAGTTAACTAAAGAATGTAATAACGTAGGTGGTCAAAAGGGTACTGGATGTGGTGAATACCAATCATTTGAATCCTTAGATGCTGGTATTTATGGATTTATTGCAAACATTAAAAATAAATATGTTGACTATGGTCTTATGACTGCTGAAGCAATGAACCCTAAGTATGCAGAGGATCCTACTTGGTCTTCTAAAGTTAATAATTATATTGAAAAAATAAGAAATAGTTAAATAAAAGGAGCACTATAGAAGTGCTTCTTTTATGATATATTAATATTTAATGGATTATTTTATCTAGAATACCATACGATAAAATACTCATAATTATACTAGCTAATATTACTCCAAGCATTATGCTAATAAATGCTTTCTTTTTATTTAAATTAAGTAGTACTGCTAGTCCTGCACCAGTCCAAGCACCAGTACCCGGTAGTGGTATACCTACAAATAATAATAGACCTAAGTAACCATATTTTTCAATTTGTCCTTTTTTAGATAATATTTTCTTTTCTAATTTAGAAATTAATTTATTTAGTTTTTTTGACTTTTTAAGAAAATTAAATACTTTATCTAAAAATAATAGTACTAGTGGAATAGGTAGTGTGTTTCCTACTATACTAATAAGATAGGCAGGGACAAAGTCCATTTTTAGTAGAGTGGCTGCAAGTAGACCTCCTCTTAATTCTAATAATGGCATCATTGATATTATAAATACTATAACTTCTTTACCTAGACCGCCAAAGGCGTCAACTAGTGCTTTTACTAATCCATCCATTTAATCACATCCTAACTTCTATCATTATAATATAATCTTTAAATATATGTCAATAATATTTGATTTGATTGTTAAATTATTCTTGAAAATTGTAAATAATTATATTATAATTATGATATATGGTAGGAGTGTAGATATGAAAAAGAAGGTTAAGATATTATTTAAATGTTTATTTACTTTTATATTATCGTTATTTATTATAGTGGGAGTAGATAGAGTAGATGCTGCAGAGGTAGTGCAGGGTAAAATAGTTAGAAAATTGGAGAGTTCTCAAAGTGATATTATGGGAACTGGTAGTTTATCCTTTACTAGAAAAAAAGCAGTTGACAGCGAAGGAAATGAATATATAGCTTATTGTATACAGCCAACCGTTGCATTCTCAAAAGATGCTTCTTGTACAAAAACAGATATATCTTTACCTACAAGTATTCGACCTAAAATAAGTTATATTTTATCTTATTATGATAGAGTAGATTTTACTAAGAAAAAACATGAAAATGCTAATTTATCTGACAAAGAATATTTTATAACACAGATGGCTCTTTGGTATTTACTTCGTGGTTGCCAAACAACGGGTACTTATAGATGTTCTGCTACTGATTGGAGGACATTTAATAATTTTGAATTTAATTTTGATACACCAAAATTTTCAACTTATGCTAATGTAAGCAATGATGTAGCTATTCAGATTGCTAATATAATAAAAGGAACAAATACTGTTGCAACTATTCCGACAGCAAGTATTAAATTAAATGCTAATAATATATCTTTTAAAAGAGATGGGGATTATTATGTTAGTTCGGCGATTAGTGTTACTGCGGTAAATATAGAGGGAGGACACACTGTTACTTTATTGAATGCACCTAGTGGTACAATTGTTACTGATGGCAGTGGCGCATCTAGAACTAAGTTTGGGGTAAATGAAATCTTTTATGTTAAAGTTCCTACTTCAGCCGTTAGTTCAGTTACTAATATTAAATTTTCTCTTAAAACAGATGCTCAAAGTAATAGAATATATGATCCATATGGTTATGACTGTGCTGGTGGAGCTCAAGATATTACTATAATTAAACCTAGAGTAATTCCAGTTACTGATAAAGTTGATTTTTCTTTGACAGTTAATAGTGCTAGAATATCTAAAGTTGATTTAACTAGTAAAAATGAATTACCTGGAGCTCATTTAATGGTTAAGGACTCTGATGGTAATGTAATAGATGAATGGATCTCTACTAAGGAACCACATTATATTACAGATTTAAAACCTGGTGAGTATACACTTATTGAAACTATTGCACCAGATGGATATGCACTTAGTACTGAGGAACAGAAGTTTACTATTACAGATGGAGGAGATATTCCTACTATATATATGACTAATGATAAAACTAAAGTTAGTATTAGTAAAGTTTCAATGACTTCTAATGAGGAGTTACCAGGAGCATATCTTGCTCTAAAAGATAGTAATGGTAAATTAATAGAGGAATGGAAGTCAGAAGGTGTACCACACGTAATATATGGTCTTATAAAGGGTGAGTATTATATTACTGAGACTATAGCTCCTGATGGTTATATACTTAGTGAAGAGACTGTTAAAGTTGTTATTAGGGAAGACGGAACAGCAGATCCTGTTGTTATGAAAAATGAAATTACTAGAGTAGAAATTAGTAAGCAAGATGCTACTACTGGTAAAGAATTAGCTGGTGCTCATTTAATACTAAAAGATAGTGAAGATAGAATAGTAGAAGAATGGGATTCAACTGAAGAGGTACATGTAATTACAGGACTTTTAACAGAAAAAGAATACACTCTTATTGAGACTATAGCACCAGAAGGATATGAAGTTAATCCAGAAAGTGTAAAATTTACTATTCAAAAAGATGGAACAGTAGATAAAGTAATTATGAAGAATGATCGTATTCCAGAACAAGTTCCTACAGGTGATATGTTAGTAACAGCAATTTCTGCTATTGCAGTGTTAGGACTTGGAGTGGGTTATTACTTTTATAAGAAAAGATCAGAAGTGAAAATATAAGACTTTTGGTCTTTTTTTCTTTTATAATATTATAATTAAATATAGAGATATCAATTGATTTTTTGATATTTTTAGTGTATAATCTTAGTGTGAGGAATAATTATGAAACTAAAAATTAAAAAGGCTATACCTAATATAATTACTATGTCGAGAATTATAGCTATAATAATTGGAATGATATATTTCATTAAAAACAAATTTTTGTTTTCAATTCTTTTTTATGCTTACGGAGCAATATCGGATATGTTCGATGGTTATTTTGCTAGAAGGTTAGATGCTTATTCTAATTTTGGTAAGTATTTAGATGCCATAAGTGATAAACTATATCTTTTATCAATAATTATTTTATCAATAATTAAAGGTAATTATTTTGTAATTATTCCTGCAATAATGGAAGCTATAATATCGATTATTAATTATATAACAATAATTAAA
>ERZ1034984.2627-NODE-2627-length-14144-cov-4.998084_pt1 | contig 14144 bp, 14 predicted proteins | sample MGYA00520589_ERZ1034984 | MGnify/ENA primary metagenome ERZ1034984 (study PRJEB33766, sample SAMN09781790) | gut metagenome | biome: gut microbiome | host: Homo sapiens | place: Madagascar | study: EMG produced TPA metagenomics assembly of the PRJNA485056 data... | reverse complement strand
CCGTTCTGGAGAAACAGCCCGCAGGGAGTGGTCTTTGTGCCGCTGATCGCAAGCATTATCTTTTTGTTTTACAGATACAATCTTGTATCCAAGATCTGTTGTGGACTGAGCATGACCCTGATCATTGCGGTGGTCATCTCCAATATGCATGTGGCCTGGAAAGCGACCAGCCTGTTTGTGACGGTGGTGATCTTTGTCCTGCTGTTTGGCGGTGTGGGACTGTTGGCAAAGGTGTTGTTTGCAAATCCGGAGGGAGATCATGGCAAGAATTACAGGTAAGACACTTCCGCAGAAAAAACAGGCGATCCTGTATATTTTAAGTGCGGCATTTTTCTTTGCGCTGATGAACCTGTTTGTCAAGACGGCCGGGGATCTGCCGGTGTGGCAGAAGGCAATGTTCCGCAATCTGGTTGCGCTGTTTATCGCGCTGGGCGTGGTGCTTCGGGAACATACCTCCCTGATCCTGAAGAAGGGGGCAGGACAGTGGCCTGCGCTGATCACACGATGTGTGGCGGGATCTCTGGGGGTATTCTGCAACTTCTATGCGATTGGCAGACTCAACATTGCCGACGCATCCATGCTCAATAAGCTGTCGCCGTTTTTTGCAATTCTGTTTTCGATCGCAGTGCTTCGCGAGAAGCCAAGCCGCCGGGAATGGGCCATGGTATTTCTGGCTTTTGGAGGCGCATTGTTTGTAATCAAGCCATCCTTTAATATGGCCTGTGTGCCGGCGGTGATCGGCCTGATCAGCGGCATGGGGGCAGGACTTGCCTACACCTGTGTGCGTAAGCTGGGTATCCAGGGGGTGAAGGGACCGGTGATCGTCTTTTATTTCTCTCTGTTTTCCTGCCTGGCGTCCATCCCCGGAATGGTGCTGACGTACCAGCCGATGTCAGCCTGGCAGCTGATCTCCCTGCTGCTTGCGGGAGCATCTGCGGCGGGAGGACAGTTTTCGATCACAGCGGCCTATTCGCGGGCACCTGCCAAGGAACTGTCAGTATTTGATTATACACAGGTGATCTTTGCAGCGTTGATGAGTCTGGTGATACTGGGAGATTTCCCGGATGGCTGGAGTCTGGTCGGCTATGCGATCATTATCGGAACTGCGGTGTACAAGTGGAAGAGCGATCAGTAGAAAAAAATACAGGAAATGAAGATGTTTTTTAACGATTTTTGTATAATTGTATACAAAAATCGTTTTTTGTCTTGTAAAATGTATTTCATAAGGTTAATATAGACAGTGGTGAAATTAGAATAAATAATTTCCAATTATTGTTAATTATCTTAAGTTTACCCAAAGGAGAGAGACGATGAAGGCATACAGCGAGTTATCAAAAGATGAGTTGATGGAACTGCATGAGACGCTGAAGGCAGCGTATGAGGAGAAGAAATCCCTGGGATTATCCCTGGATATGTCCCGCGGAAAGCCATCTCCAACACAGCTTAATGTGTCCCTGCCACTGATGGATGTGCTGGACAGTGCGGCGGATCTGAAGTCAGAGGGTGGCCTGGACTGCAGAAACTATGGAGGACTGGACGGAATCCCTGAGGCAAAGAAGTTGATGGCAGACATGATGGGGACGACACCGGAGCATATCTTTATCGGTGGCAATGCCAGCCTGACTCTGATGTATGACACCGTTTCCCGTGCATATACACATGGTCTTCTGGGAGAGACCCCATGGTGCAAGCTGGACAAGGTAAAATTCTTATGTCCGGTGCCGGGGTATGACAGACATTTTGCGATCACAGAGCATTTCGGTATTGAGATGATCAATATTCCGATGAATGAGGATGGTCCGGATATGGATCTGGTGGAAAAACTGGTTTCCGGGAATGAGGCAGTCAAGGGTATCTGGTGCGTGCCAAAGTACTCCAATCCTGCCGGAGTCTGCTACAGTGATGAGACGGTTAAGCGTTTTGCAGCACTGAAACCGAAGGCAAAAGATTTCAGAATATTCTGGGACAATGCCTATGTGATCCATCACTTATATGAGGACCGACAGGTGCAGATCCTGGATATCATCAGCGAATGTGAGAAAGCCGGCAATCCGGACATGGTATTCGAGTTTGCATCCACTTCCAAGGTCAGCTTCCCGGGTTCGGGAATTTCTGCCCTGGCTGCCTCCGAGGCCAACCTGGCAGATGCCAAGAAGACCTTTACGATCCAGACGATCGGTCACGACAAGCTCAATCAGCTCCGCCATGTGAGATATTTCAAAAACATCGATGGACTGATGGCACATATGATGAAGCATGCGGCACAGATGAGACCGAAGTTTGAGGCATCCCTGGATGTACTGGATCAGGAACTGACCGGTCTTGGCATCGGAACCTGGACCAGGCCGCTGGGCGGATATTTCATTTCCTTTGATGCGATGGAAGGCTGTGCAGCCAAGATTGTCGCAAAATGTAAGGAAGCCGGCATGGTATTGACCGGAGCCGGTGCTACCTATCCATACCACAAGGATCCAACAGACAGTAACATCCGTATTGCGCCGTCCTTCCCTTCCGCAGAGGAGATGAAACAGGCTACAGATCTGTTTGTACTGTGCGTGAAGCTGGTCAGCGTGGAGAAACTGCTGGAGACCAGATAATCCATAAAACCATATCTGGGGGAGTTTGCCAAATTTCATACGATATCTTGTATAAATTACTGGACAAGCCATATAAAGAGTGTTAACATATTTTTTATAAATGCAATATTTCCTGTGGGGAAGATTGCCGTTGAAAAAGAATGTGTCAGCACTCTTTTTTCTATTTGGAGAATATCACAAATTGGAGTGAACGGATAAATGATCAACATGTATGAGTATGGAACGGAAAATCTGGATACCATTTTGCTGATTCACGGAGATATGATGACCTGGGAATGGATGCTTCCGGTGGTGGAGCTTCTGCAGGATGATTTCCATGTGATCGTACCGGCCCTTCCGGGTTATGATTTCCGCAGACCGGGAGATTTTACAGGGATCGCAAAGATCTGCCGCCAGATCGAGAGATGGATGGTGGAGGCGGATCAGCAGGATATTAACCTGATCTATGGTATGTCTGCCGGAGGCAGTGTGGCTGCCAGGCTCGTGGCCAATGGAGTGATCCATGCGGACCGCGTGATCCTGGATGGAGCATTGATGCCACGCAGACAGGGATGGCTCGGAAGGTATCTCAGTGCCAAGAAGCCGTGCTGGAAGATCCGGATGGCCAGAGCCAGCCGTTTCCTGCTGGAGCGTATGTATCCGGCAGACCGGTATGATGAGGATGATGTGGATGAGATGCAGTTGTTCCTGCATGAGATCAGCAACAGAACCTATTTCAGAACCTATCTTTCCTGTGACACCTACAAGATGCCTGAGAAGGTGCGTACACCGATGGGCTGTCAGATCCAGTACTGGTACGGACAGCAGGAGGAACATAAGAGAAAGCGCGATATCCGGTATGTCAAAGAGACATTTACCCACGTAAGATTCCGTCAGATCCCGGGCATGGGACATGGCCAGTACGCAATCGTCAGGCCGGAAGAATTTGCAGCGGATCTCTGGAAGATCTGCGAACCGACCAGACGGCCGGAAGAGTTATATGAAGAAGAATATTACGAAGAATTTTATCGTCGCGCACAGTAAAGCAGACTGACAGATATAAAATAAACCGGCAGACACTCATCAGAGTGTTTGCCGGTATTCTTTTGGGCTGATCCCGAAATGTTTGCGGAATGCTTCGCAGTAATAGCTGGCTCCGTGAAAGCCGGATTCCTCGGCAATCTGCGCGACCGATTTGGAAGTGTTTTGCAGCAGGCTGACGCTGCGGCTGAGGCGGTAGTCGATCAGATAGTTGTTGGGTGACTGCTTCAGATACTGCTTGAACAGGGCGGAACACTTGCTTTTGCAGCAGTTGCCGGCATGGGCAATCTGATCCAGCGTGATCTTTTCCATATAATGAAGCTGGATATATCCGATCATGCTTTTCAGGGAATCCAGGCGAAGCGCGGATTTTTCGGTCATGGAATCGGACGCAGAGACATTGGCGCAGATTTCGCGGAAGATTTCAAAAAAGTCCGTCTGGATCACGACGGGAGCCAGTTCGTCCTCGCGGTGATCGTAGATGTCCTGTACCAGATCGATCATGTGCTTCTGCCATGGGATCAGTTTCTGCAGATGCAGATAGGGCAGATTGTCATTGTACAGAAGTGGCAGGACATACTGAGAGCGGAACCAGTCATTGACACAAAGAAGCGATGTGTGAAGGATGATACAAAGGAAAGTACATTCCCTGCGCACCGGAGAATAGCCGTAATGGAGTTGACGGCTGTTGACCAGAATGCCGTTGCCGCGGGTAAGTTCTACCAGTTTGCCGTTGATATTGTAGGTCATATGTCCATCCAGGATGATGATAAATTCCAGATCGTCGTGCCAGTGTGTGACTCCGGCGTAATTTGGGAACATGGAAAGGTTCATCTTGTGGATGTGAGCCGGAAAATGCGGGTTCATATATTCTACATTTTCGGACAGATCACTGTTGATAGGAATTTCTCTGAGCATAATGCCTCCTGAAAAGTTATAGTTTCTTAATTATACTCATAAAAATATCACAATTACAACCTTGCAGTAAACTGGCGAAATATAGTATAATTTTAGGATAGTGTAAAAGAACGAGACGGTGAACGGCGTCTGCTGAATGGGGGATTGTTTTTGAAGACGAAAATGCTTTTTATTTACAATGCCAATGCTGGAAAGGGTAAGATCAAGGCATATCTGTCGGATGTCATGGAGAAGTTCTGCCGCGCAGATTATGATGTGACAATCTATGCGACAGGGGCATCCGGTGAGGCCAGGGATCTTGTGCTGGAACGCGGAGAGGAGTTTGAGGTGATCGTCTGCTCCGGCGGTGATGGCACGATCAATGAGGTGCTGGGAGGGGTGACCAGACTGACCCGCAAGCCGAAGGTCGGATATCTTCCTACCGGTACGGTCAATGATTTTGCGTCAAGTCTTCAGATCCCGAAGGATCCGATGGAGGCGACGGATCTGATTCTGAAGGGACATACCTACTCCTGCGATGTCGGGAAGTTCCAGGATCAGCATTTTAACTATATTGCGGGATTTGGTGCATTTACGGAGGTTGCCTATGAGACATCGCAGGATCTGAAAAATGCGCTGGGAAAGACAGCCTATTTTGTGGATGCGATCGGCCGTCTCTCCGACCTGCGGGGCTATGAGATGCACATTGAGTGCGATGACGGCAGGGTAGTAGACGGCAATTATATTTTCGGCATGATCGCCAATACCAAATCAGTCGGAGGGTTTCCGCTGGAAGGACCGAATACCCGGGGAATGGACCTGGACGATGGACTGTTTGAAATGGTGATGGTGACGAATCCGCAGACACCGATCGAACTGGAGCGTGTGCTGGTGGCTCTGATGAACCGTGATACGAACAGCCCATCTCTGGATACCAAGCGCGTCAGGGCAGTGAAGATCACCTGCGATGAGGAAGTCCGATGGACGTTGGACGGTGAGGACGGAGGGTATCACAAGGAGGTGGACATCCAATGTCTGCATCTGGCGGTGGATATCTTCAGCCCGGTATTGAACCGGTCCGAGATCGATGAGATCCGGGCGATCGAGAAGGCGAATGAACGGGCAGCCATGGAGGCTGCCAGGGAGACGATCGCGCAGGGAAAGGCACCGGAGGAGCTGTAATCCTCTATTGAGATAGCCATTGGAGTATGCTATAATCAAGAGGATTTCATTGACGTGACAAGAAGATACAGAAAGGACAAAAGACATGAGTGATATGAATATTGTATGCCTCGATCTGGAAGGCGTTCTGGTACCGGAGATCTGGATTGCGTTTGCGGAGGCAAGCGGAATCCCTGAGTTGAAGAGAACGACCCGTGATGAGCCGGATTACGATAAACTGATGAACTACAGACTGCAGATCTTAAAGGAGCACGGACTGGGTCTCAAGGAGATCCAGGAGACCATCGCCAAGATCGATCCGATGCCGGGAGCCAGGGAGTTTCTGGATGAGCTTCGCAGCCTGACACAGACGATCATCATCAGCGATACCTTTACCCAGTTTGCAAAGCCTCTGATGGAGAAGCTGGGCTGGCCGACTATTTTCTGTAACACACTGGAGGTTGCGGATGATGGAGAGATCACCGGTTTCCGTATGCGCTGTGAAAAGTCCAAATACACTACGGTCAAGGCATTGCAGTCCTGTGGATTTGAGACGATCGCCAGTGGTGACAGCCACAATGACCTTGGTATGATCCAGGCCAGCAAGGCAGGGTTCCTGTTCAGGACCACACCACAGATCAAGGAAGAATATCCACAGTATCCGGCGTATGAGACCTATGATGAACTGCTGGATGCGATCAAAAAGGTTCTGTAGGAACATATGATGAAGTGATAATGAGGGCAAAACAGTGGGTTTTGCCCTTTTTTCAGAGTACAGGAGGAGAGGCCGTGCGCAGATATATGGACATGGATCAGATTTCAGATGGCAGACGCTACCGCCGTCAGGATCTGGTGAAACTGGGATGCCAGGAGTGTGAGGGCTGCAGTGCATGCTGTCATCAGATGGTGGAGATCCCGCTTGACCCCTGGGATCTTTACATGCTCTACACGCATCAGGATGAGACTATGCAGGAACCGTTCACACAGAAACTTGCTTTGCAGGCGGTGGACGGCCTGGTTCTTCCGGTGCTTCGAATGGACGGTCCACGGGAGGCGTGCCGGTTTCTGAATGATCAGGGAAGATGCAGCATTCATGCGTTCCGCCCGGGAATCTGCAGGCTGTTTCCGCTGGGACGGATCTACGAGGAGGACGGATTTTCATATTTTCTGCAGGTAGATGAGTGCAGGAAGACGAACCGTACCAAAGTAAAGATCGAAAAATGGCTGGGAATCCCGAATCTGGCAGCATATGAGAAGTTTGTCGTGTCCTGGCATGAGGTGCTTGAAAATGTGAGGGCAAGCAGAGAGGATCTGGATGCAGATCTGTTTAAGATGGTCAATACCAGACTGCTACAGACTTTTTTGCTGACACCGTATCAACAGGAAGATTTTTATGAACAGTTTTCGGAAAGGCTGCACAGATGGCAGTCCATGTAATCAAGAAAGGAATGAACCGACATGACACATAACATGGAGTTTGAGAAGACCGCGACCCGGGTGTCCACCGTCAGCATCTGGGGCAATCTGATTTTGTCCCTCTTTAAGCTGCTGGCCGGGATTCTGGCACATTCCGGGGCGATGATCAGTGATGCGATTCATTCTGCATCCGATGTGATCAGCAGCATTATCGTGATCATCGGGGTGCGTCTGTCGGCCAGAGAGTCCGACGAGGGGCATCCTTATGGGCATGAAAGACTGGAGTGTGTGGCTGCTGTGGTTCTTTCGACAGTGCTGCTCATTACCGGTCTCGGGATTGGTATGTCTGCCGTGGAACATATTATAGAATATGCCAGAAAGGGAGCCGGCACATTGCAGATCCCGGGGATACTCGCACTGGTGGCTGCTGTGATCTCCATTGTCACCAAGGAGGCTATGTACTGGTACACCAGATATTATGCCAGATGCATTGATTCCTCTGCGCTGATGGCGGATGCCTGGCACCACAGATCAGATGCTCTGTCTTCCGTTGGAGCTCTGGTGGGTGTAGCCGGAGCGCGGATGGGCGTGGCTATTCTCGATCCGATCGCCAGTCTGGTGATCTGTATGTTTATTATCAAGGCTGTCTATGACATTTTCACGGATGCCATGGATAAGATGGTGGATCACAGTTGTGACCAGCAGATCTGTCAGGCAATGGAAGAGTGTATCCTGAAACAGGAGGGCGTGCTTTGTATCGATCTGTTGCAGACCCGTATTTTTGGCAATAAGATCTATGTGGATCTGGAGATCGGTGCTGACGGGGACCGGACGCTGTGGGAGGCTCATGGTGTGGCGGAAAACGTACACAATGCTATCGAGCAGCAGTTCCCGAAGGTCAAACATATTATGGTGCATGTCAATCCGGTCAAGAAACTGTGACTCAGGGAATGCGACAATGATCGGACAGGAGGAAAATAGTGTGAAAAATACTGTCGGTACAGTATTTTTACACACGGCTATTTGTGCCGCAGACGTCACAAAATAGCCCTGATCGCAGAGCAAAATCTGATATTTTGCTCGCGATTCCTTCGACGCAAAGCGTCTGCGGAATGGAGAATAGTGTGAAAGTCAGGGAGATGCTGGTTCGTCTGCAGCAGGGAGAACTTTCTGTGGAGGACGTGGAGAAACAACTGAAAAAACAGCCTTTTGAGGATCTTGCATTTGCCAAACTGGATGGACACCGAAGGATCAGGCAGGGCTTTCCGGAGGTAGTATTCTGCCAGGGCAAGCCCGATGAGTATCTGGTGTCCATCTACCGGAATATCCTGCAGCAGGAGGGTGAGGTCTTTGGAACCAGAGCGACCCAGGCACAGTATGAGCTGGTGAGGCAGGCTATTCCACAGATCCAGTATGATCCGGTATCCCGGATTCTGAAATATCAGAAGGAGACACCGGGGAAGCAGGGGCTGGTTGTGGTATGTACGGCCGGCACGGCAGATATCGCAGTGGGAGAGGAGGCGGCCCAGACGGCAGAGTTTTTTGGAAGCCATGTGGAGCGCATGTATGATGTGGGGGTCAGCGGCCTGCACCGGTTGTTGTCCGGCATGGAACTGCTTCAGAGTGCCAACTGTATTGTGGCGGTAGCCGGTATGGAGGGTGCGCTGGCCAGTGTGATCGGCGGATTGGTGGCCAATCCTGTGATCGCCGTGCCGACTTCTGTGGGCTATGGTGCCAATCTGCAGGGGGTATCGGCATTGCTGACGATGATCAACAGTTGTGCCAATGGCATTGCAACGGTCAATATAGATAATGGCTATGGTGCGGGGTATCTGGCAACGCAGATCAACCGACTGGCCTGTGGACATACGGGGGAGGCTGCACATGAGTAGAATACTGAGTTTTGACTGCTTCGCCGGGATCAGCGGAGATATGACAGTGGCAGCACTGCTGGATCTGGGGGCAGATGAGAAAAAACTCCGGGAGGGGATTTACAGCCTGCCACTGTCGGGGTATCATATCGACGTGAGCCGGGTGACAAAGGCGGCGCTGGACTGCTGTGATTTTGCGGTGGTTCTCGAGGGGCAGGACAATCACGACCATGATATGGAGTACCTTCATGGGGAGCCCCATCATGAGGAGACATCGAGCCACGGGCATACCCACAGAGGCATGCGTGAGATCCGTGAGATCATTGGAGCGGGAAACTTGACCGACGGAGCCAGGGCACTTGCGCTTCGCATCTTTGAGATCCTGGCGCAGGCGGAGGCGCGCGCACATGGAACCGGCGTAGACCAGGTGCATTTTCATGAGGTGGGGGCGGTGGATTCCATCGTGGATATTGTGGCGGCAGCCATCTGCCTGGATGATCTGCATATCGACCGTGTGGTGATCCCATATCTGGCAGAGGGAAGCGGTACGGTGCGCTGTCAGCATGGCGTGCTTCCGATACCGGTGCCCGCGGTGGCGGGGATCGTATCGACGTATGATCTGCCGCTTAAGATGACAGAGATCCGGGGAGAGCTGGTGACGCCGACCGGGGCGGCCATTGCGGCGGCGCTGGAGCCGGCCAGGAACATGCCTGCGGATGTCAGATTGCTCGCCTGTGGATATGGAGCGGGCAAACGGACTTATGAGCGGCCGAGTATCCTGCGAGCCATGCTCTGGGAACAGTGTGATCCCGGTCAGAGCACAGAGGAGGCACAGGACATTGCCGGAAAGGAGTCGAACCGGTCCGTGGAGAGTATCGGAGAGACCTTGGAAACCTGGGAGCAGGACAGGGTCTGGAAACTGGAGGCCAATATCGACGACATGACGGGGGAACATCTCGGACTGGTCATGGAACGTCTGGTGGATTCCGGAGCGAGAGACGTATATTACACGCCGATCTATATGAAAAAGAACCGGCCGGCATATCTTCTGGGGGTACTTGTCGATGAGAAGACTCTTCCGCGGATCGAAGAACTGATCTTTGAGGAGACCACCACGATCGGGATCAGGCGTTGTCTGATGCAGAGGAGCATTCTGGCCAGGAAACAGGCCGTAGTCTGTACACCGTGGGGAGAGGCACGTGTGAAACTGTGCGAAACCGCTCATTCCAGAAAATGCTATCCGGAATATGAGAGCGTGAAAGAATTGTCCCAAAAAGCGGACATGTCATACCGGGAAATGTACATGGAGATCGTTTCGCGGTATCAGGGATAACCGACAGAGCCAGGCAGCATTATAATAACTACAGAGGAGGACGACATTATGCATATGGCAGACGCATTATTATCAGCAGGAGTGGCAGGCGCCATGTATGCCTGCTCCGGAGCAGTGACCGCTTACAGTGTGAAAAAGGTACGGCGGCTTGACGAGGTACAGACGGTTCCCGTGATGGGAGTGATGGGAGCCTTTGTGTTCGCAGCGCAGATGATCAATTTCACAATTCCCGGGACGGGATCTTCCGGGCATCTATGTGGAGGTATGCTGCTTTCCGCTATTCTGGGACCGGAGGCGGGATTTCTGACAATGATCGGTGTGCTGCTGATCCAATGTCTTCTGTTTGCCGACGGCGGACTTCTTGCCCTGGGAGCCAATATCTGGAATATGGCATTCTTTGGATGTTTTCTGGGCGGAGCGGTGATCTGGAGACTTTTCATGAGACATGGGATGAGCCGTGCGAAGATCGTGGCTGCTTCTGTACTGGGAAGTGTGGTCAGTCTGGAACTTGGGGCCTTGTGTGTCTGTCTGGAGACGTTGGCTTCCGGTGTGACGAAACTGCCATTTCAGGTGTTTCTGGCGGCGATGATGCCGATCCATCTGGCGATCGGACTGGTTGAGGGACTGATCACATCCGGAGTGCTTCTGTTTATCTATCAAGCCAGACCACAGCTTCTGGCAGGATATGAGCAGAAGGATGGACAGGGGATGAACTGGAAGGGAGTCCTGGGAATCCTGACTGCGGCAGCTGCAGTGACAGCCGGGCTGTTATCTCTGGCGGCGTCCTCTCTCCCGGACGGACTGGAATGGTCTATGCAGCAGGTGGCCGGCACGACAGAACTGACGGCCAGAGGCTGGGTGTATGATATGGCCGCGAAGATACAGAATCTAACGTCATTTTTGCCGGATTACCAGTGGAAGGGCCACGGTGAGGCGGCCGGAACGTCATTGGCCGGTCTGCTCGGAGCGGCGGCAGCGGTAGTGCTCTGCGCAGGGATCTGTCAGACGATCAAGGTATTAAAGAAGAAAAAACATCATGGATAAATTTCAAACAGGAGAACACCAGATCCGGCAGATAGACCGGTATCATATGGAAAAGAAGCCGGGCGCAGGGATTCATCCTGCCGCCCGGCTGTTTGTGGTGGTAGTGTTTCTGATCTGTGTTATGTCCTGCCCGGCGGGCAGACTGGATATTTTGTGTGGGCTCGCCGTGTTTCCGGTAGTGACTGCGCTGTGGGAAGAAATCTCACTGTGGCAGGCCATCTGTCATTTCCGGGTGGTTCTTGTGTTTCTGGTCTTAGTGGGATTGTTTAATCCCTGGCAGGCGATGATCGGCATTCTGGTCAAGGGAATCTGGGCGGTATGTGCGACCTGGCTTTTGATGTCTATGCTTGGGATCCGGGGGATCTGTGCCGCCATGCGCTGGTTCCACCTGCCATCCATCCTGGTGACAACGGTGGGATTGATCTACCGGTACAGTACGCTCTGGATGCGTGAAATGCAGCAGATGAGCCAGGCGTATGCATTGCGTGCTCCGGGGAAGAGAGGCATTGCATTCCGGCACTGGGGGAGTTTTCTGGGACTATTGCTGCTTCGTAGTGTCGATCGATCCAGAGAGGTGTATCAGGCCATGCTGTTGCGAGGGTATGATCCCGAACATCAGATGGCCATCCCGGCGGAAAAGCCGGAGGGCACACGGAGCCTTACCTACGTGTCCATATGGAGTGTCGTGCTTCTGGCGGTGCGTATCCTGTTTTTGCATGCAGCCTGGGTGGGATAAGCGATGAGACCGATGCTGCAGAGCAGTATTTATTTATCGGAGAGGGGATACAGTCCCCGGTTCACAGGATTGGAGAGGAGTGGTTCGATATGGAGAATGCGTTGATCGAAGCGAAGGACCTGACATTTTCCTATGGAGAGGTTCCGGCGCTGGAACAGATCAGCTTTGAGGTCCGGGCTGGGGAATGCATTGGACTGGTCGGTGCCAATGGTGCCGGCAAATCTACTTTATTAAAACTGATGATGGGTCTGCTGGAAGGATATGCGGGAACTTTGTCGGTGGGTGGTCTGCCTGTGATACGGAAGAATTATCCGCAGATCCGCCGTCTGGCGGGATATCTGTTTCAGGATTCGAGACACCAGCTTTTTTCACAGACCGTCTATGAGGATGTGGCGTTTGGCCCTGTGAATTATGGATATTCGCCGGAGGAAGTGCGCGAACGCGTGGAACATGCCATGAAGATGGTACATATCGAGGATCTTGGCGAGCGTCCGGTCTATCAGATGTCCGGAGGTCAGACCAAACTGGCAGCTCTGGCGACCCTGCTTGCCATGGAGCCGAAACTGGTACTGTTTGATGAGCCGTCAGCGGCACTCGATCCCAAGAACCGCAGGGGATTGATGGAGATCATCCGCCAGATGCCGGCGACGAGACTGATCGCATCCCATGATCTGGATTTTATCTACGATACCTGTCAGCGGGTGATCCTGCTGTATCAGGGCAGGATTGTCGGGCAGGGAAGTGTGCAGGAGATCCTGACAGACGAAAAGAAACTCCAGACCTATGATCTGGAGCTTCCGCTGCGTTTCAGTAATAAATAGCATTCCGTGGGATATCATCGGATGATGTATGGTCTAAGACCAGTGCATCAGATCTTTGGCCCTGGCAGTGATCAGCCGGGCCATTTTTTCGTGGGAGGACGGTGATGGATGCCAGAATGTGCCCAGACCGTCATGTTCTTCATCCTGACATGGGATATGGAGATAGTCGATCTCCACCTCCGGAGCCAGTGCTTTGACGGTGGAAGGAATCCGCTCGACAGCAGGACAAAGATGTTGGTCCATAATGCCAAGCGTGCATAAAAACCTGGCCTGTGGGTATTGTCTGTGGATGCGCAGGACGAACTGCGTATAGGCATCGACAAAGGCCTGATGACGGTCGGCGTGATCCGCGCAGTAACTGGCGTCATTGGTGCCAAGGAAAATGATCACAAGATCCGGGACGAACGTATCGAAATCCCAGCGCTGCCAGTCAGTCTGTTCTTCGTGGAAATACTGTTTTGAGAGGCCGGCATCGGCATATTCATACAGCATCGGGATAAGCCAGGAGTCATCGATGGGATTGGTGTCAACGCCGACATAGGAAGTGATCACTCCCTTGCCGTTCCAGGCCACGATCTCATAGTCGGCATCCAGTGCGCGTGCGGTGAGATAAGAATAGGCACAGGTGACATCCTCGACATCCGTACGGTGTACCTCGTCGGTCACGGAGCCGTTGACACCGTATCCGCAGGTGATAGAATCACCGATGATCTGGATGCGCCGTTCTCTGGCAGCAGGGGGATCCAGAAGGTCGTCGGTATCAATGGTGATGGCGCCGATGCCGCAGGACGCGTACTCCGGCTCGGTCAGTTTCATGATCGTCAGAGTGACGGTGCGGATCTGTTCGCTCTCATAGATCACAATGTCCATGGAGGCCTGTGTCAGACAGATGCGTCTGGATGGAACCGGTTCGTCGTCCACGAAAATTCCGACAAAGGCATTCTGTCCTTCCTCAAAGTTCTGTGGATCCGAAACAAAGTGAACGGATGCCTTTTTTCCTGTAAATGTAAATGCAATGTGTGATGCGGAATAACTCAGATAGCGCACCTGATCGCGGTACAGGTTTCTTCCGGAAATCTTTACCTTATCGTTTGTGGCAAAAAATTGCATAAAGTGTCCTCTCTTCCCTGGGTAGTCATTTTCTCCATTCTAGCATGATGAAAACCAATAATCAATTTGAGAATACCGAAGGAAACAAATACAGAATTTTGTTTCATTTTTGACCGGGAATATGGAAGATTGTTATAT
>ERZ1034984.2624-NODE-2624-length-14168-cov-9.911358_pt1 | contig 14168 bp, 10 predicted proteins | sample MGYA00520589_ERZ1034984 | MGnify/ENA primary metagenome ERZ1034984 (study PRJEB33766, sample SAMN09781790) | gut metagenome | biome: gut microbiome | host: Homo sapiens | place: Madagascar | study: EMG produced TPA metagenomics assembly of the PRJNA485056 data... | reverse complement strand
ATATAAAAATTGGAAATAAAAATAACTGCACAAAATTTGAACTATGTTATAATGTGTTTATATTCATAAAAATTCAGGAGAATTATGCAATGGTTAGTTGAGTTATAGAGATTAATGAAGAAAATATAATGGTTGCAGATTTTGTGCAAAGGCTTGAATTAAGCTTTAAATTTCTTAGAAAAGTCTGTCAATATGGAAAATGAGCTCGGTGAAATTCCGAACTCATTTTTGTTAGCTGTTTAAATTTAATTATTTAATCTTATTTCTAAGATTTTTTGTTGCGGTAACCAGATTTTTAAGGCTTGCAGTTGTTTCGGTTTCGCCTCTTGTTTTAAGACCACAGTCAGGATTTACCCAAAGCTTATCAATACTGATTTTTTCAAGCATTTTTGTAATAGCATTTTCAATTTCTTCAACAGATGGAACTCTTGGAGAATGAATATCATAAACACCAGGTCCGACTTCTGTCTTGAAGTTGTTTTTCTTGAGAGAATCGAGTATAAGCAAATCAGAACGAGATGCCTCAAAGGTGATAACATCAGCGTCCATTTGGTCTATTGCAGGAATAATATCAGTAAATTCGCTATAACACATATGTGTATGAATTTGAGTTTCAGCCTTTACACCACTATGAACCAGTCTGAAAGCTGGAATAGCCCAATCGAGGTATTCACAGTACCAGTCAGATTTACGCAAAGGAAGCTTTTCACGAAGGGCAGCTTCATCTATTTGAATTACCTTTATTCCATTTGCCTCTAAGTCCAAGACCTCATCACGAATTGCGAGGGCAATTTGATAAGTGCTTTCCTTGATAGATATATCTTCACGAGGGAAAGACCAGTTAAGTATAGTAACAGGGCCAGTAAGCATACCCTTTACAAGCTTATCTGTAAGGCTTTGTGCATAAACAGACCATTCAACCGTCATTGGCTTAGAACGAGAAACATCGCCCCAGATAATAGGTGGTTTTACACAGCGTGTACCGTATGACTGTACCCAGGCTTTTTCAGTAAAGAGATAGCCGTTAAGCTGTTCTCCGAAATATTCAACCATATCATTTCTTTCAAATTCACCATGAACGAGTACATCAAGTCCGATTTCCTCTTGCAAAGAAATGCACTCGGCAATCTTTTTGCGGTTAAACTCATTATATTCTTTTTCGGAGATATTTCCCTTCTTGAAAGAGGAACGGTTTGCTTTAACATCAGAAGTCTGAGGGAAAGAACCTATTGTAGTTGTAGGAAGAATAGGAAGTTCAAATTCCTTTTTCTGAATTTTTTCTCTTTCGTTAAATTCAGGAAGTCTTGTAAAATCCTTTTCCTGAATGCCAGCAACTCTTTTTTGAACAGCGTCATCATAGCAATTAGTTCTATTTTCAAAAAGCTTGCAGTTAGCAATATATGCGGTTTCATTTTCAAAATTATCCGTATCTGTAAGAAATTTAAGTTCAGCAAGCTCAATAAGCTTTTCTTCTGCAAAGGAGAAATGGCTTGTATATTCAGCAGAAAGCTTAGTTTCATTTTTAAGTGTATAAGGAACATGAAGTAGGGAACAGGAGCTGCTTATAACAGTGTTTATACCCTTTGTTTTAAGTTCAGAAAGAAGTGCAAGTGTTTTCTTATAATTGTTTTTCCAAATATTCTTGCCATTCACAATGCCTGCAAATAAAAGCTTATCCTCTGGAAAACCATTTTTCTCGATAAGTTCAAGAGTTTTCTTGCCTTCTATGAAGTCAAGGCCTATGCCATCAAAATCAAAAGCAGTAAGCTGATTATAAATATCACGAACATCACCGAAATAAGTTTGAAGTAAAAGCTTTACAGATTTTTTATTACTTATAATTCCATTGTATAGCTTGTTAAAGAGTGCAATATCTTCCTTATTTAAATCGTGTACAAGATAAGGCTCATCAAACTGTACCCATTCTGCATCAAGCTTTGAAAATTCAGCAAGTAAATCAGAATAAGCCTTGATAATATCCTCACAGAAATCCTCAGCTTGCTTTGAGCCAGTATATCTGATTAACTTTAATAAAGTAAATGCACCTACGATAACAGGCTTTGTCTTAACTCCGAGAGCCTTAGCTTCATTAAATTGTTCAAAAGGCTTTGTGCCAGCAAGCTTAACTTCTGTTGTATCTTCAATTTCAGGAACCATATAATGATAATTTGTGTTGAACCATTTTTTCATAGCTAAAGCCTTAACATCGCCGTTTTTGCCCTGATAACCTCTTGCCATTGCAAAATAAGTATCAAGCTTGGAGATATTAAGCTTTTTATAGCGTTCAGGAATAATATTAAAAAGTACAGCTGTATCAAGTGTGCAATCGTAGAACGAAAAATCATTTGATGGAATAAAATCAAGACCGCTGTTTTTCAGAGTAGTCCATTGAGTTTGCCTGATATTTTTAGCTGTTTGTTGAAGTTCGCAAGCTGAAATTTCGCCTCTGAAATATTTTTCTGTTGCGAATTTAAGTTCTCTGAGAGTACCAACTCTCGGAAATCCGATTATAGATGTAAGCATATATCCTTTCTCCTTTTGACATAAATATAATTTAATCTTACTACTGATTTTACTATCACAAAAAGAAATTGTAAAATATCAAAAATTATCGCTTTGATATAGCTTAAAACTATATCAAAGAATAAATTAAAAGTTTCGCTCGAGCCTTTTTAAAGGCTTGACCTAAACTTTAATTGTCTTAGAAAAGTGTATTAGCTAATCGGTAGTTCATTGGTAAATTTTATCGACCGCGGCAACAGATTTCCCTAATCGGCTGTGAGCGACTTGTCGAGCGATTCCGCGTCTTGGGAGCGGTGGCTCGCCGCTCATCGCATTAAACTTGACAAAAAATAGAAGTAGAGAGTATTATGTAATAAATGCTTTTGTTAGGAGTGTTAAAATGAGGATTTTTATAGCATCAGATATTCATGGCTCAGAACATTACTGTAAAATTATGGCTGAAAAATATCGTGAAGAGAGTGCGGATAAACTGTTACTTCTTGGCGATTTACTATATCATGGACCACGAAATGATTTACCACTCGGATATAATCCAAAAGGCGTTATAGCTATTCTTAATTCTCTGAAAAACGAGATAATATGTGTTCGTGGAAACTGTGATACAGAGGTTGACCAAATGGTTTTGGATTTCCCTATTATGGCAGAATATGCAATAATTTATGACGGAAATAAAACTATTTATGCTACACATGGACATAAATTTAACCCACAAAATCCACCAATGCTTAAAAGCGGAGATATTCTTTTGAATGGACACACGCATATTCCTGCAAATGAAGCTTTTGGAGAATTTTATTATGTAAATCCAGGCTCAGTTTCCATTCCAAAAAACGGAAGTAATCATAGCTACATGATTTATGAGAACGGCAAATTTACATTAAAAAATCTGTGTGATTGATGTAAATATAATTCTTTTTGCAACATAATCTGCATAATATGCAAGAAACACTGTCAATTTATGCGGATTTTTTAGGAGTCTTTATATTGACAAGGCGATTTATAAGCACTATAATTAAAGATGTTACTTATCATAATATTATGCGGAAAAACCGCAAATTTATTGGAGGCTAAATATAATGAGCAGAGTATACAATTTTTCGGCAGGCCCTTCTATGCTTCCCGAATCAGTTCTTAAAAAGGCAGCAGCAGAAATGCTGGACTATGAGGGTAGCGGTCAATCCGTTATGGAGATGAGCCACCGTTCAAAGATTTACGGTACAATTATCGAGGGTGCAGAGGGCCTTCTTCGTGAGGTTATGAACATTCCTGATAACTATAAGGTTCTCTTCCTCCAGGGCGGTGCATCAACACAGTTCGCTGCTATTCCTCTCAACCTTATGAATGGTTCAGGCAAGGCTGATTATGTTCTTACAGGTCAATGGGCAACAAAAGCTTATAAAGAGGCTGCACGCTATGGTGAAGCTAATGTAGTTGCTTCCTCTAAGGATAAGACTTTCTCATATATTCCTAAGCTCGACCCATCAACATTCACAAAGGATGCTGACTATTTCTATATTTGTATGAATAATACAATCTATGGTACAGTTTATCACGAAATTCCTGAAACAGGAAATGTACCACTTGTTGCTGATATTTCTTCCTGCATTCTTTCCACACCACTTGATATTTCTAAGTTTGGTATGGTTTATGCAGGTGCTCAGAAGAACATGGCTCCTGCTGGTCTTACAGTAGTAATCATTCGTGAGGACCTTATTGGTCACGCTCGTGACATCACTCCTACAATGCTCGACTATAAGACACACGCAGATAACGGCTCTATGTTCAATACACCACCTTGCTATACAATCTACATTGCAAAGCTTGTTCTTGAGTGGATTAAGAACGAAATCGGCGGTCTTGAGAATATGAAGAAGCTTAACGAGAAGAAAGCAGCATTGCTTTATAACTTCCTCGATAACTCTAAGATGTTCAGAGGCACAGTTGTTCCTGAAGACCGTTCACTTATGAATGTACCATTCGTTACAGGCAGTGATGAGCTTGATGCTAAGTTCGTTAAGGAAGCAACAGAGCAAGGTCTTGTCAACATCAAGGGACATAGAACAGTTGGCGGTATGCGTGCTTCTATCTATAATGCAATGCCATATGAGGGTGTAGAAGCTCTTGTTAAGTTTATGGCAGAGTTCGAGGCTAAGAACGCCTAATTACAAATAACATTAGAGGGTTGATTTTAATGTATAATATTCTTACACTTAATAAAATCTCTAAGGCAGGACTTTCCCGTCTTGGCGATAATTACAATGTTGCAGATTCTGTTGAAAATCCTGATGCAGTTCTCGTTCGTTCAGCATCTATGCACGATATGGAACTTCCTTCAAGCCTTCTTGCAATCGCAAGAGCAGGTGCAGGTGTCAACAATATTCCTCTTGATAAATGCACAGAGCAGGGTATCGTAGTTTTCAATACACCTGGTGCTAATGCAAATGCTGTTAAGGAGCTTGTTCTTTCAGCATTGTTCCTCAGCTCAAGAAAGATTGTTGAGGGTATCGAGTGGGCAAAGACTCTCAAGGATAATGCAGATGCAGCAAAGCTCGTAGAAAAAGGCAAGAGCCAGTTTGTCGGTCCTGAAATAAAGGGTAAGACACTTGGCGTAATCGGTCTTGGTGCTATTGGTATTCTTGTTGCTAATGCAGCAGTTTCACTTGGAATGAATGTTCTTGGCTATGACCCATTCATTTCTGTTGATGCAGCATGGGGACTTTCACCAAAGGTTAAGCATGTTGTTTCTCTTAATGATATTTTCGAGAATAGCGATTATATCACACTTCATGTTCCGCTCACACCAGAAACAAAGGGCGTAATCGGCAAGGAAAATATTGCAAAGATGAAAGACGGTGTTCGTATTCTCAACTTTGCTCGTGGAGATTTAGCTGATAACGAAGCAGTTCTTTCAGCAGTTGCTGATGGCAAGATTGCAAAGTATATAACAGACTTTGCAGCACCAGAGCTTCTCGATGTTGAGAATGTAATCGTAACGCCTCACCTCGGTGCGTCTACACCTGAATCAGAGGATAATTGTGCAAAGATGGCTGCTGATGAGATTAAGGACTACCTCGAGAATGGTAATATCAAGAATTCTGTAACACTTCCAGCGGTTTCTATGGTTCGTGGCACAGGTACAAGAATTTGTGTTATTCACAAGAATGTTCCAAATATGATTAGTGCAGTAACAACTGCTCTTGCAGGTGCTAACATTGAGAATATGCAGAGCAAGTCAAGAAAAGAATACGCATACACAATACTTGATGTAACAGGCGATTTTGATGTAGCTGCTATTGAAGCTATTGATGGCGTTATCAAGGTAAGAGTAATCAAGTAATTGATTTAAATAAGCATAATAAAACAGCTCAAGGAAATTATCCTTGGGCTGTTTTTTGTCTTAGCAATCTCACTTTCCCAAGAACCTTAAAAGTTTCGCTCGAGCCTTTTTAAAGGCTCGTAGGTCAAGGGCAACGCCCTTGTCGCCGTCCGCAGACGGCGAAACTCTTTATACTTCTCAAAGCGCAGGAGGGTAGAAAAACATTCCAAATGGAATGTTTTTCGTAGGGAACCCTCGCAGGGGGTTCCCTGACAGAACACCTGCGCTGTATAAGATATGAATTTGCTTAACAAGGTTTTTAAGTCATTATCAAACTCAAGTCATTTAATTTTACTCGGTCTGTGAATCCTCAGAATTTTCGCCCAAGCCCCAAAGATTAAGATACTGATTTTTGAATGTTTTTGTAAATATCTTTTCTATAAGTGGTGTATCATCTGTTTTTTCTTCATCACTTGAAGACTCTTCAGTGCCTTCGCTCTCCTCAATCTTCTTAACATTATCATATGAAATCATCATAAATGGAATATCAGAAATCTCTGGGTTATCTTCGCCATTAAGAACTCTAAGAATATAATCAACCGCTGTATAAGCTGTCCATTCGTAGCTTTCACTTACTGCTGTTGCAATATTACCATTCTGAACCTGCGTGAAAAGCTCTGTGCCTCCACCCCTTGCAAGAAGTGTTACCCTTGACATTGCCTGCGTCATTTCAAGAGCATCAACACTATCTTTGAGCATATTGTCATGAAGAACTATAACGCAGTTGATATTTGTATCTCTCTCTAAGGCTTTTTTTACAGCATCGGAAATATTTACTGCTGTGTTTGAAATCTCCATAGCAAGTTCAGTGCAATAACCGTCTGAATACTTTGTCAATTCGTCTGTAACAGCCTTTTTCATCTCATCAGCATAGCTTACATCTGATGGGGTTACAAGAAGTGCATTAACCCTGCCTTCTTTTTCAACAATAGCATAATCTGCCAAAGCCTTGGCCTCAGCGACATAATTAGTTTTAACACTTGAATCCACAAAATGGTCATTTGTGCCAACCTGTGTATTATCAATGCTTATAACCTTTATACCGTGTGCCTGAGCATTTTCAATAGCAAGAGAAATTTTATCTTTATTTATATTTCCTATAAGAACTACGGCTGCACACTGGTCAGAAACCGCATTTTCAAGTGCTGAAGTATGGGAATTTACTGTGCCATCGGTATCATAAGCGAGAATTTCCTTAAACCCAACCTTTTCTGCAACAGACTTTAATTCCTGTGAAATATAAGATGAATAAGTATTACTGCTTGAATCTGAAATAATGGCTATTTTCTTATTTTTAGAAATTTTCTTTGCATCTATTGATTTTGCAGCATTAAAATTCGGTTGTGATTTATATGTTTCAAGCTCGGTGGAAAGTGCTGCAAGCTTTTCCTTGCTTACCACTGCATTATTCGTAGACCTTGATTCTGTTACAGACTCCACCGCAGAACCGTTTCCATTATCCTTACAACCAGAAAGCATTGCAATAGATGACAAAACCATAGCTGAAAGCAATACTGCTAAAATTCGTTTCATTTATAATTTCCTCCCATTTTCCCAACTATCAAAATCTGTCAGTAAAACAGCACATTCTTACGCAAATTTATTATACTTCCACATCTCTTTTATGTCAATAAACATAATTGTAACATTACAATTTATTGACACTTAATACTCTCAACAAAGCTTTTCATTTCTTCATTCACCTCTGGCGGATAAACTATCGCCACAGGCTCTGAAAGTCCCAAAAGCCACGCAAAGAACTGCCTGCTAACAGCGACATTTGCCCCGACAACATAGCTATCGTCATAATTTCCACATATATCAAGACTACTTCCAAATTGGTCAACAAAAACATCAACTAATCTGCTTGGAATTTTCATCTTAACATAACATTCCTCGCCACCAAACATTCCAAAGATTTTTGAGGAATAGCTTTCTATATCAAATTCCCTGAAATTCTCGTTCTTAATCCGAAAATTATCCGAAACCGCAGTATTTCTCATTCTATCAACTCTGAAATGCTTAATAATCTTGTCCTTATGGTCGAAGCCTATAAGATAATAGTTGCCATCACTCCAGCTTACTCCCCAAGGCGAAACTTCATAAAGACTTCCTTGATGCTTAAAGGCCATAGCCGGCTTATTATTTTCATCAATTATCCATTTAAAATATTTAAAGCACACTGCCTTATCAAGATTTATTGCATTATGAATTGTATCTATCGCATAGTAGATAGTTTCATTCATACTTTTAACTCGGTTTTTAACAAAAACCTGTCTTTTAAGCAATTCCGCCTGATAAACGCTTGTCAGACATTCAAGCTTAGATATAAGCTCCTCTGTTTTTTTTAATGTAAAAAATCTCGAACAGCCAACAGCGTCTATCAATAGTTTAAGCTCAGAAAGCTGAAACTCTCTATTTCCGACATAATATTTAACTGTATCAGATTTTGTACTCAGAATATCCATTCCGCTCTCTTTAAGAGCATTAATATCATCATAGAAAGTTTTTCTGCCAAATTCAAAGCCCTTTTCTGCCAGAGCCTGCTCTATCTCTATTCGTGAAAGAGCGTGTTCTTCATCTGTATATTTAAGCAGATATTCTCTAAGATAAAGCAACCTTTTCTTCTGTTCAGAAGCCATTCTATCAACTCCAAAAATGCTAAGTGTTTTGCCCTTAAAAGGCTAAGCAAAGCCTTTAATTTTCTTACCACTCAATGAAATAGCAATGATGAAACAATAAGCAAAATTATCAAAAAGCCAAAGTTAAATGCCGAAAACATTCCTATATAGGACTTAACCTTAGTCGGATTATGCCTTGTATATTCTCTGAATGTAATCAGACTTGCAAGTGAAGCTATCAAAGTTCCTGTTCCACCAATATTTACACCGACAAGCAATTCCCTATAATTGTCCGTAAACTGCGAAAGCAATATTGCAGACGGAACATTGCTTATAATCTGACAAGAAATTGCACTAAAAAGCAAGGTATTCTGTTCGAGCAGCCAAGAAAAAAGATTTCTCACGGCGTCTATTCTTGCCATATTTCCCGCAAAGATAAAAAATGCAACAAAGGTCAGCAATAGTGGGTAATCAACCATTTTAAGTGCTTTTCGGTCGGCAAAAAGTAAAACAATAGGTATTATTATCAAACCTACATAATAGGGTATTCCTCTGAACACTATTGCTATTGCCAGCACAAAGAGAATAGCATATAGGATAGTGCGTTTTTTGTTAAGGCTTTCGATTTTTTCGGAAATCTCAAGCGGTTCTTTTTTTACAAATAAGCAACAAATAGTTATAAGAATTACCGAAACCGCAAACGGCACAAACATTATCCCTACAAACTCATAATCATTTATATTATATTTTGTATATAGATATAGGTTTTGTGGATTGCCAAAGGGAGTAAGCATTCCTCCGAGATTTGCGGCAATATTCTGCATAATGAATGTAAATGCCATATATCTTTGTTTGCCTGTGCTTTCAAGCACGAAATATCCAAGAGGTAAAAATGTAAGCAATGCCATATCATTCGCAATAAGCATAGAGCCTATAAAGGTTATATAAACAAGCGTAAGTATTGACGCACGAATATTCCTACAAGATTTGACTATTTTTTGTGCGAGTATATAAAAGAAATTTATATTTTTCAAAGCACATACAACAGCAAGAACACAAAACAAACAGCTCAAGGTCTTAAAATCAAAATACGAAATATATTGTTCATCAGGAGGTATAATAAAAGAGGTAATCACCGCCGCAAGAACTGCCACCATAAGGACAACATTTTTCTTAGCAAAACCCATCATTTTCGTAAATATCATCATTAAATTCCCCTCTATATTTATGACAAAACAAATATATCATATATAGAAATAAATGTCTATTAGCGCATTTTAAAAATCTGTCGAAATATTGTGCAGATTTTTGCGTAAATTTCTACGGACTTTATATTCAAAATTACTTGTTTTCCATTACTGTTCATTATATAATATATGGTAGGGAATTATCAAAAATCGACAGTATTTTTTGAAAAGATACTTTGCTTATATCAAGATAGGTATGAAGGGAGAAAAAATGAGCAAAAATCGCATTAACAGACGCAATAAAATAAAAAGAACCTCCTCCTATCGTGGATATAATCATTATCGAAGATATTCTGCTTCAACAGGCTCTCAGGGCACAGGCTTAGGCAAGGCTGTTGCTTTATCCTTTGCCGTTGTAGCTGCAACTTCATTTGTGGTATTTTGCTGTTCAGTATATATTCCGAAATTAGTAGATATTTCAAAGAAAAATTTTATTAGTGCAGAATCCTCTGCGGAATCTTCTACTCTAAGTAAGACTGAGAGTTCTAAACCAGAAAGCAAAGCGGAGAGTTCAAAGTCTGAACCCTCAAAGCAAGAAGCCTCCAAAGCTGAAAGCTCAAAATCAGAAACAAGCAAGCAAGAAGACAAGGGCTATCTTGACGGAAATATATTTATATACAAAAATGTAGGATACGAAAGCTTTAAAGGTACTGACGAAAATGCCTTAAAATACGCAAATAGCCTAAATTCTATCGCTTCAACACTCGATTCAAGCATAAATATTTATTCAATTATAGTTCCTACACACAGCTCAATCTCTCTTGATAAGCTTCAAAAAGAAAACAACGCTAATGAAAAAGCTAATCTTCAGGTCATCAATGATAATCTTTCTGAAAAAATCAGCTTTATAGATGTAGAAAACGCTCTCAAAGATAAAAAAAGCAAATATATCTACTATAATACCGATGAAAACTGGACTTCTCTCGGTGCATATTATGCCTATAAAGAGTTTTGCAAAAATGCAGGACTTACTGCCACTGATTTCTCATCGGTAGAAAAAAAACAAATAGAGGGCTTTTTGGGTGGACTTATTTCTTCCACAAAAACTGATAAAAATAAAAAAGGCAACACTGACCTTTTGAAAAATCCCGACACCATCACATATTATAACTTTGGCAATGACTATCAATGCGGTATCTGGAGAACTGAAAATAGTGGAGAAGAAACCGTTTCTTTCATAAATAATGCTGTTTCAGCAGAAAATGCACGAGATATATTCTGCTATGGAGATGTTTCACTTTTTAAAGCTAATACGGGTAAAAGCACTGGCAAACGCCTTTGCATTGTAAAAGATAGCTATGGCTCTGAGCTTGCTCCATATTTTATGGAAAACTATGATGAAGTTCATATAATTGACGCAAAACTATTTGAAGGTTCTTTAACAGGCTATTGCTATAATCACAGTATAACTGATGTCCTTTTCATAAATGGTATAAACACAGCTAACGAGAAAGAGCAAATCAAAGCCCTTTCCGCTATGGCATAAAAGCCGAATTCAAAGCCGAAAGGAGATGTGCATATGTTAGGCAGAAAACTTGATATTGAAATATTCGGCACAATATCCGAAGGCTCGATTTATTTCGGTTATTATCGTGAAAGAGGTATGAATTATAAAGTTTACATACTGACAAACCACAAGCTGAAAACAAGTGAGCAGTGCATTGTTATTGCTGAGGAATTTATTGAAAATTCTTCCACAAAAAAGCTTGTTGCCTCACCACTCGGCGAAATATTCTACGAACCCGAAATCCGTAAGCGTGTCGCTATGGCTCACACCGAAATTTCACATATGATTTGCTTGTATGAAAAATCCTGCGGTGCAGTAGTTTTTTACCGCTCGAATGATTCTATAAAATATCTTTTAGTAAAAAATCGCAACGGCCGTTGCTGGAGCTTTCCAAAAGGACACATAGAAAATGGCGAAAGCGAAAAACAGACCGCCGCACGAGAAATTAAAGAAGAAACTGGACTCGATGTGCATTTCAAAGCAGATTTCAGAGAAACTGGAATATATCACCCCTTTGGCAGGACAAGCAAAAAGGTTGTTTTCTTTCTCGCCGAAACAAATAGTGACAAAGTAAGTATTCAACGCCGAGAGATTGATTATTATCGCTGGGCAACTATGGACCAAGCACAAAAGCTTTGCAAGCACGAAAATGATATTAGGGTTTTAGAAAAAGTAAGCAATCTTCTTGAAACAGCAAATTAAACAAATCTCTTTTTTTAAAACTAAAGCTTATTCACTTAACAAGCTTTATTTATCGGGAACGATTTTTTTCGTTCCCTTTTATAATGCTTGAAATATACGGAAAAATGGTATAATATATGTATGTATATAACTTAATGTAGGAAGTAGGAGGATATTATGGATAAGAAAACATTCTATATAACAACACCAATTTATTATCCGTCAGGCAATCCGCATATCGGACATTGCTATACTACGGTTGCCTGCGATTCTATCGCAAGATATAAGCGTATGCAGGGCTACGATGTAATGTTCTTGACAGGCACAGATGAACATGGTCTTAAAATAGAACAAAAAGCCGCTGAAAAGGGCGTATCTCCAAAGGAATATGTTGATGAAATCGTTGCTGTTTTCAAAAATCTTTGGAAGTATATGAACATAAGCTATGATAGATATATCCGTACAACTGACGATTATCATATAAAGAGCGTTCAAACAATTTTCAAAAAGCTTTATGATAAAGGCTATATCTATAAGGGCGAATATAAGGGCAAATACTGTACTCCTTGCGAAAGCTTCTGGACTGAATCTCAGCTCAAAGACGGCAAATGCCCTGATTGTGGTCGTGATGTTGTAGAAGCTAAGGAGGAGGCATATTTCTTTAAGATGGCTCCTTTCGCTGACAGAATTGAAAAGCTCCTCACAGAAACAGACTATCTCCGTCCAAAAACTCGTGCAGTAGAGCTTGTCAATAACTTTATCAAGCCAGGTCTTGAGGATTTGTGCGTATCAAGAACAAGCTTTAAATGGGGTATCCCTGTAACCTTCGATACAAACCATGTTGTCTATGTTTGGATTGACGCACTTTCAAACTATATAACTGCCCTCGGCTATGAGAATGACCAATATGACGATTACAAAAAGTATTGGCCTGCTGATGTTCATATGGTTGCTAAGGATATTATGCGTTTTCACGCTATAATCTGGCCTGCAATGCTTATGGCTCTTGAAGAACCACTTCCTAAGCACCTTGCTGTTCATGGTTGGATTACTTTCAACGGTGAAAAGATGAGTAAATCTCTCGGAAATGTTGTTGACCCTCTCGTTCTCGGCGAAAGATACGGTGCTGACGCTATCCGTTATCATATCCTCAGAGAAATGGCTCTCGGTTCAGACAGCTCATTCTCTAACGAAATTATGATTAAACGCATTAACTCCGACCTCGCAAACGGTCTTGGCAACCTTGTTTCAAGAACTGTTGCAATGGTAGAGAAATATTTCGGCGGTACTCTCCCAACAGAGCGTGAAAGCGGTGAATTTGACGAAAGCCTTATCGAAACTGCAAAGGCTCTCCGTCCTGCTGTTGATGATTATGTAGAAAAAACACAGCTTAATAATGCTCTTGCAGAAATCTTCAAGGTTGTTTCTCGTGCAAATAAGTACATTGATGAAACCACACCTTGGGTTCTTGCAAAGGACGAAAGCAACAAAACTCGTCTTGCTACTGTACTATATAATCTCCTTGATACAATTCGTATTATCTCAACACTTCTTTCTGCATTTATGCCTACAACTATGCCAAGCATCTGGGAACAGATTGGTGCTTCTAAAGAAGATGTAAGCTACGAAAATGCCGCTAAATTCGGCGTGCTTCCTTTAGATGTTACAGTTAAGAAGGGTGAGGTTCTTTTCCCAAGAATTGATGTTGATAAGGAAATTGAGGAGCTTAACGCACTTATCGCTAAAAATCAGCCTAAAGAAACAGCAAAACCTAAGATTGAAGGTCTTGCTCAGATTGGCATAGATGATTTCGCAAAGGTAGAACTCAGAGCCGCAAAGATTCTTGCTTGTGAGCCTGTCAAGAAGTCCAAAAAGCTTTTGAAACTTACACTTGATGATGGCGAAGGCGAAAGAACTGTTGCAAGTGGAATTTCACAATATTATAAGCCTGATGAATTAGTCGGAAAGACAATCGTTCTTGTTGCAAACCTCAAGCCGGCAAAACTTTGCGGTGTTGAAAGTAATGGTATGATTCTTGCCGCTGATTGTGGAGAAGATGATGTAAAGGTATTGTTCCTTGACGATTCAATCCCAGCAGGCAGCCGAATCCGCTAACCAACTTCTCTTAGACACTCAAAAGTTTCGGCGGCGTGCCACTGCTGTCAAGACGCGGAATCGGTTTTGCAAGCAAAACCTCGACATATGCAAGATAA
>ERZ1034984.2621-NODE-2621-length-14179-cov-10.346715_pt1 | contig 14179 bp, 8 predicted proteins | sample MGYA00520589_ERZ1034984 | MGnify/ENA primary metagenome ERZ1034984 (study PRJEB33766, sample SAMN09781790) | gut metagenome | biome: gut microbiome | host: Homo sapiens | place: Madagascar | study: EMG produced TPA metagenomics assembly of the PRJNA485056 data... | reverse complement strand
GACCATCGTAACAACAGAAGTTATCGCTGAGATTGCCAAGAAGAACAACGTAGAGCTCCGTGACTGCTACACTGGTTTCAAGTGGATTGCTCGTGAGATTGCTATCTCTGAGGGTAAGCAGGACTACATCGGTGGTGGTGAGGAGAGCTTCGGTTTCTTGCCATACGATAAGGTACGTGATAAGGATGCTCCTGCTTCTATCTGTCTCATCTGCGAGATTGCAGCTTGGGCTAAGGACCAGGGCAAGACTCTCTACGACCTCTTGATGCAGATCTATGCAGAGTATGGTTTCAGCAAGGAGTTCACAGTGAATGTGGTTCGTCCGGGTAAGACTGGTGCTGACGAAATCAAGCAGATGATGGCTGACTTCCGTGCCAACCCTCCACAGGAGTTGGGTGGTAGCAAGGTGGTTACTTGGAAGGACTACCAAACTTTGGAGACCAAGCACGCTGATGGCACAGTAGAGAAACTCAACATGCCTACTACAAGCAATGTGCTCCAGTGGTTCTGCGATGACAACACCAAGGTAAGTGTTCGTCCTTCAGGTACTGAGCCTAAGATCAAGTTCTATATCGAGGTGAAGGATCCATCCTTCAAGTGCGCTGGCTGCTACAACCGTTGCACCAAGGCTGCCGAGGAGAAGATTGAGGCTATCAAGAAGAGCTTGAATCTCGACTAAAGCTTGGAACTGAGAGCTTGAATCTCGACTAAAGCTTGGATTTCAACAGATAAGTAGAGTTTGACTCTCGATTAAATATTTGAAGACGAGAATCATTCTCATATATATTTTTCGCCCCATGCGTCAATTTCTGATGCGTGGGGCGAAATCGTTTTGTCGTATATCGCAATCATATACTTCATACCCTTATTTTAGTATCGTGCTCCTGTCCTTACCTAAGTCGAATGCGTCCTTTTGGAATCATTACCATTCTGACCAACAAGAAGATGAGGATGATGGTGAGGTAAATGAGGAGTAGTTCCAGAAGACTCAAATGGATATTCTCAATACTAGCTCCAGGCAACATTGTGGTGAGACGGAAGATGGTATTGTCGAACTGGGTGATGCTGACGAGACATCTGACGGCAAGGTGCTGGAGAGCGGAGGCGAAGGTGGCTATCCAAGCGAACCAAGACAGCCATGGAAGGGAGAACAGCCAGATGAAAGGCGACAGGAGAAAGAGAATGGCGCAAAGATAGAGAATGAAGGTGGCAGACGGAATGGCGATGAAACTGGTGAGGAGTGAGTAGCAGGAGATTCTGCCAAAGTAAAACGCAACGAGCGGAATCGTACCTATCTGTGCTGCTATGGAAAGGCATAGGAGATTCCATATCCATCGGCTCCATGTATGGGAGAAATGGAATAGGGAAGAAATGGACGGAAAGAAAATGAGGATGGACAAGACTGCCAGAAACGACATCTGGAAACTGATGTCAAAAAGATAGAGTGGGGATATGAAAAGCATAATGATGTAGGCAACGGCAAGGTTGTTGACCGACAAGGCATCCTTCTGTGCGAGGATGGCAAAACTATAGATGCTAATCATCGTGGCGGAACGCACGGCACTCGCAGGCATCCCTATCAAAACCACATAACTCCAGATGGCGATGGTAGAGAGACATATCGTCAAGATGGATTTCTTTCTGCCGCCAAGCAACAAGATGAACAGTTGGAAGATGATGCCGATGTGCAGTCCGCTCACAGCCAAGACGTGGCTGGCACCTGCGATGCTATAGGCATCCTTGGTATCTTGGTCGAGTGCCGTCTTGTCGCCCAAAGCCATCGCGGAGATGACGGCATAGTCTTGGTCGGAGATTTGCATCTCTCTCATCTTCGACTCTATCTGATTTCTCCATTCATTGGCTTGGAGCAAGGTGCGTTCGAGTGCTGATAAGTCTTCGTAGGATTCTATGTGATAGGAATCGAGGCTCTTGTCAATAGCGTGTGAAGTGAGAGCTCCACCGATACAGATAATGCAGAGATAGAGGGCGAGGCATTGCTGCGAGATGTGCTGGCGATAGTAGATGGCTATGCCAAATGAGAGGAGGGTGGCGATGAGCCAAGCGAGTGAGCTCCAAGGAAAATGGAGGTATCGGGCAGCCAGAATACCAACTGTCAGAAGAATGCCGATTCGGATGGCTGGGGTGAAAAGTTGACCTTTGTGTATCATTTTAGATTAAAAAGAAACTCCCTGTTCGAAGCGATAACTTCGGGCAGGGAGTTTCGTCTTCTTATATATTTAGTTGTTGTTCATGAGCTTGTTGCCGCTCATTAAATAATCTTGTCTTACTTGCTCAGGTTGGCGATGGTAGCAATCATGGCTGCGATGCTAGACATGCTGGTACCGAGACTCATGGTCTCAGCCACACTCATCTTGCGTTTCAACTTGGCAGGAACTACAATCTCGCAGCCTGGTTGAACTTTGGCTCCATGGCTTACCTTAGCCACCTTACCATTCATATAAATAATGTATGCCTTATTCTTGACAGCATCGGAGGCAAAGCCACCTGCTTGGTCGATGTAGTAAGAAGCGCGCTTGCCCTTCTCGTAACTCACTGTGTTGGCATACATCACAGCGCCATTGATCTTGACGGTTCCATTGTATTGAGGAACAACCAGTCGGTCGCCTTCACGAAGAACCAAGTCTTCATCGCTGCCTGGATGTTTGATAGCTTCCGACAAGTCGATGCCAACAGGATATTCATCAGGCACATTGAACTTCTCCAAGTCTGCGTTTTTGGCACTTTCTGCCACTTGTTGCAAGTTGCTTCCGCTGTTGCTGCTGGCAGCCAACTGGAGGAGGTTCTTCTGCTGTTGCTCACGCTGCATCTTCAATACCGCTTCCATACGAGCCTTTTCGGTATCGTTGGCCTTTCGGATGAGGCGAGCACCCGTGAGGTATGCCTCTTTGGTAGAACCGCCTGCCTTCTTGAAGAGGTCGCTCAGACGAGCATTTCGCTTGGTCAAGGTATAGGCACCTGCAAAGAGTACCTCGCCCTCGATGGTGACATTCTGTTGCTCAGTATAACCCGGACTTTTTCTGATGAAAACCTCATCGAATGGCATGAGGATGAAGCCCGGTGTGCCGTCGATGACGAAGCCATCCTTGAGAGATAGCGTATAAGTCTGGGCTATCAAACTGTCTGGTCGCAAAGCCTTGGCGTCAGAGACACGGCGGCTCACGTTGACATTGACAACAGATGCCTTGTCGGTCAAACCACCCGCCTGAAGAACGAAGTCTTCGATGGTCTCATTGTCGGCATACTTGTATGTGCCAGGGAAGAGGACCTCGCCACGGATGGTGATGGTGCGCTCGTTCATCTTATCTTGTCGGGTAGGGATGAAGAGTACATCGTTTTCCTTCAAAGGAATGTCGGCTACCTTGCCGCTCATGATGCCCTCGACATCTACGCTGACAACTTCCAGCGAGCGGTCGGTCTTCATGCGGTGCATCACGGCACGGGCTTTAAATGCATCCTCCGTCAATCCCTCTGCATGTTCTATCAAGGAACGAACACTGTTGACTTGTTCGCCGAGATTGTACATACCAGGGCGGAAGACAGCTCCTCTCACTTCTACAGTGTTGGCATAACGGTTGAGGATAGGCTCCACGGTAACGGAGTCGCCGTCAGCGATGCGGAAGCTAGCGAAGTCGAACTCCTCGACGTTATAGACGGAGTATTCACGTCCCGTCTTGCGGTTGACACGCACTGACTTCTTGTAGGCATCGCCAGTGAAGCTTCCTGCGTATTTCAACAATGAGTTGATGCTCTCATTCTTCTTCATCTCGTAGAACATAGGGCGCTTAACCTTACCGGTGATGTTGACGAGGCAGTCGTAAGGACCCACTACGATGACATCATTGTCGGCCAGACGTACATTGCCGGTCAACTTACCATTCAAGATGTAGTCGTAAATATCTACTACAGTGACGAGACGATTGTTTCTATATACCTTAATATTACGTAGAGTACCGAGGTCATTGATGCCGCCAGCCATATAGAGGGCATGGAAGACAGTGGCGAATGCCGAGAGGGTGTAGGTTCCCGGTGCCTTCACCTCACCCATCACATTGACCATGATGGTCTTGGTCTGTCCTACGGTCAATCTGATCTTGCTGGAAGAATAGCGACTGCCCACAGTGCCGCGCAAACGAGCATTGGCTTGTGAGACGGTGAGACCGCTGATGCTGACAGGACCATAACCTTCGATGGTGACGGTTCCGTCTGGTGATACGGTATCCTGGATGGTTTTCTGGGATGCACCATAGATGTCGATGATGACAGCATCGCCAGGACCCAGGCGATAGTTCTGCGGAGTGGCGATATTCATGTTAGGCTCGAAGGTCAAGCTCTTATTATTAAATATGTCACGTCCGAACACTTTGGAACTCTTTTTCTGTGGTTCTATGTCAGGATACATGCTCGACATCTCATTCTGTATCGCCATGTATTCATCTTTATCAGAGTTGTCGGTTGATTCAGCACTTACACGATAGTTGCTGCGATTGGTCACGTCTTGGTGGGTCGCATTTGGTGTACTTGTGCTAGGGTTGGTGTTCTTGGCATAGTCCGCTCTTGTCTTGCCATTGTTGGCGCGGAGACGAGATGGGGTAGCGGAAGCCTTTCCGCTCACATTCTCCAGTCCGCCCTGCTTGGCTTCTCGTTCATAACGAGCACGAACACGACGAATCTGTGAGATGTCAACGCCACGCTGCATCAACTTGGTGACAATCTGCGAGTTGGAAGTACCAGAGTTGTGTTCCTTGACCACAAAACTCATCACTTGGTCATCCGTCATGCTCGATGACTGTGCCATCGCCATGGAGGAGACCATGAAAAGCATGAGCGAAAAGATGATAAATTTCTTCATTTCTTTTTTCTTTTTATACCTTTTTATAAATAACTAGAAAACTTGCTATTTGTTGCAATTCATCAGTTATTTCTTGAATCCGAAGATACGTTTGATGAATTTCTTCACCACGTTTTCCTTCTTCTGTGGGTTGACGATAGGTGTTGGCTTGCGGGATGCCGTCTTGTCGCTAGACTTCTTCTGGGCTACGCCTCTGCCACGACCATTGCTTCCAGGACGAACATTCTCAGCGTTGTTCTTGCGCTGTGAATTGCCATTGTTCTTGCCATTCTGGCGGTTGTCGTTTGGACGATTGTCGTTAGGGCGATTACCATTCTGGCGGTTGCCTTGTTTCTGGCGATTACCCTGGGCATTTCTATTGCCTTGCTTGTTTTCACCCTGTTGGTTGTTGCCTCTTTCCCCCTGCTGGTTGTTGCCTCTTTGCTTGTTTCTAGCGTTGTTTCTCTGTCTGTTCTTGTTGGCTTGTTGATTCTCGCCCTGCTGAGCACCATTATTGCTTGGTTGGTTACCATTAGTCTGGACATCAGTTTCCCCTTGTGGGCGAGCAGCCTTTTCTTGTCGATTGTTTCTGTTGTTTGGCTTGCGCTTGTGGGCAGTCTGGTCACGGTCTTTCTGACGGCGGCTCTTGGCGCTTGTCTTTCCGTTCTTTCCAGCCTTGGTAGGCTTGTTGAGCTTCACGTACTCTGGTCCCTCTCCACATCCCTCAGGCAATGGCATCTTCTCTACCACCTTCTCCAGGAATTTCTCGATCTGTTGGAACCAGTACATATCCATCTCGTTGACCAATGTGATGGCTCTACCATCGCGGTCGGCACGAGCGGTACGACCGATACGGTGTACATAGTCCTCGGTGTCGTGAGGTACATCGAAGTTGATGACAAGTGTGATGTCATCGATGTCGATGCCACGAGCCACGATGTCGGTAGCCACGAGTACATCTATCTGTCCACTCTTAAACTTGAACATGATGTCGTCACGCTCAGCCTGTGTGAGGTCGGAGTGCATAGCGCCACAGTTAATTTTTTGCTGGGCTAGGGCTGCATTCAGTTGCTTCACTTTCATCTTACTTCCGCAGAAGATGATGACACGTTTCAGGTCACCAGCCTTGAAGATGTCCTTGATGATGTTCAACTTCTGTGCCTCGTAGCAAACGTATGCTTCCTGCTTGATTTTCTCTGCAGGTTTGCTGACTGCCAACTTGATTTCCACAGGATTCTTGAGCAATGTCTTTGCCAGTTCCTCAATCTTGTTAGGCATCGTGGCAGAGAACATGATGGTCTGGCAAGTCTTAGGGAGTTTCTTGGCGATAGTCATGATGTCCTCAGAGAAACCCATGTCGAGCATACGGTCAGCCTCGTCGAGTACGAAGAAACTTACCTTGCTGAAATCCACGTTGCCCATATTGATGTGGGTGATGAGACGGCCTGGTGTGGCGATGACCACGTCGGCTCCCATACGAAGACTCTTGAGCTCCTGGTCGTAGCGGCTGGCATCGTTGCCACCATAAACAGCCACGCTGCTCACGCCGTTCAGATAGTAACTGAATCCCTGCATGGCTTGGTCTATCTGCTGTGCTAGCTCACGAGTAGGTGACATGATGACACAGTTGATGGCATCCTCAGGATAGCCACCATCATCCAACTTGCTCAAGATAGGCAAGAGGTATGCAGCGGTCTTGCCAGTACCAGTCTGTGCTACGCCGAGCACATCCTTGCCATTCAATATTTCAGGGATACATTTTTCTTGTACAGGGGTGCATGTGTCGAAGTGCATGTCGTATAGCGAATCGAGCACATTGTCGTTTAAATCTAATTCGTCGAAATACATCTATTTTATATTATAAATGATAAATTGTAAATGATAAATGAGAGCCAACGCCATCTTGCCATTGGAAGGAACGATAATGGCGTAGCCCTATTCTTAATTCTTAACTTCTAATTCTTAATGATGTCTTACCTCGGTGCCTTGCGGTAACAGAAGTAAGCCACAACGGCAAAGAGGATGTTTGGCATCCATGCAGCCAACATAGGCGGAAAATTCGCCTGGATGGCAAAGGTAGCCGAAATCGTTTGCAACAGAATGTAACCAAAGCTGAGGGCAAGTCCGACACCCAAAGCCAAACCCATGCCTCCTTTACGCTTCTTGGCTGATAGCGAGAGACCGATAATCGTCAAGATGAAGGAGGCGAAGGAGGAGGCGATACGCTTGTGGTATTCCACCTGGTACTGCACCACATTGCCAGAGCCACGGTCTATCTGCTTGCCTATGTATGCTTTCAGTTCCGGACTGGTGAATGTCTCCTGCTGTCCCTTGGAATATACCAAGTCGGTAGGTTCCATCGAGATCAAGGTGTCTTTTTCGGCACCGCTCGTGATATGTTCCCTCATACCTTGCAACTTACGTACCTTCCAACTTCTGATCTTCCAGTGATACTTCGAGTCGGAAATGGTGTCGTATTGTATCTCCATCGCTGTGAGGTGGCTCACCAACTTCTTGTCCTGAAACTTATCTAGACAAAAGCCATATCCTCGTTTGGAGGAGTTGTCGTAATGCTGGATGTAAGCGATGACACCACGATCTACTTGCAGCTGAACATTGTCGGCTGAGGTTATCTTGCTCTTCTTCTTGTACATCGTCTCGAAGTTCTGTCGGATGACAGTTCCGTGGGGAATGACATAGGCAGAAAGTGTGTAAGAAAGAGCGGAGAGCATGACACAGGTGATCATGTAAGGGCGCATCAGTCGCTTGAATGAGGTACCAGATGCCAATATGGCGATAATCTCGGAATTGCCAGCCATCTTCGTGGTGAAGAGGATGACGGCAATGAAGACAAATAAGGCACTAAACAAGTTGGCGAAGTACGGCACAAAGTTGGCGTAGTAATCGAAGACGATGGCACGCAAGGGTGCATGGTTCTCGGTAAACTTCGCCAAGTTGTCGTTGACGTCGAAGACGATGGCTATGGAGATAATCAGTGCGATACTGAAAAAGTAATAGCCCACGAATTTCTTGATGATGTACCAGTCCAGTCGCTTGACGTATCTCAGTGGGTTGAAGAACCTGAGAAACCTCAAGAACCTAAGTTTGTGGGCTAGCCATTTCGTGGCCTTGATGAGCCATCCGAAATGCTTCCCAAACCATCGCTCAAACTTGTATCTTCTGCGATGTTTCCTTATTTGTTGAAACTGTTTCATTTCACTCCTTGATGATTAAATTCTTTGACCTAATTGGTCGATGATGGAACGTTTCCATTGTACGAAGTCTCCTTGCTCTATATGCTGGCGTGCATCTGTTACCAGTCGCAGATAGAAAGCGAGGTTGTGGATGCTGGCGATTTGCATGGCGAGGAGTTCCTGAGCCTTGAACAGGTGGTGCAGGTATGCCTTTGTGGTAGTGCGGTCGATGTCGCAACCGTCTGGATCGACAGGGCTGAAATCCATCTCCCACTTCTTGTTGCGCATGTTCATCGTACCATTGTAGGTGAAGAGCATGGCGTTGCGACCATTGCGGGTTGGCATCACGCAGTCGAACATATCGACACCTCGCTCGATGGCTTCGAGGATGTTTTGTGGTGTACCTACTCCCATCAAGTAGCGAGGCTTGTCCTTTGGCAAAATCTCGTTGACCACCTCTATCATCTCATACATCACCTCGGTAGGTTCTCCTACGGCAAGACCGCCGATGGCATTTCCGTCTGCTCCCTTGTCGGCAACAAACTTGGCTGCTTCTCTTCTCAACTCTGGGAAGGTACAACCCTGCACGATAGGGAAGAGACTCTGGTTGTAACCATAGAGAGGTTCGGTCTCATTGAAACGCTTGAAGCAACGGTCCAGCCAGCGCTGTGTCATCTCAAGGCTCTTCTTGGCATACTGGAAGTCGCTTTGTCCTGGAGGACACTCGTCGAGAGCCATCATGATGTCGGCACCGATGATGCGCTCTGTGTCCATCACGTTCTCTGGGGTAAAGATATGTTTGCTTCCGTCGATATGCGAACGGAACTCGCAACCTTCCTCTCTCAACTTACGGATACCGGTGAGCGAGAAAACTTGGAAACCACCACTGTCGGTGAGGATAGGACGCTCCCAGCCATTGAATCCATGCAAGCCGCCTGCTGCCTTCATGACCTCAAGTCCTGGACGGAGGTAGAGGTGATAGGTATTGCCCAGGATAATCTGAGCCTTCACTTGGTTGCGAAGCTCGTCGAAGTGGACTCCCTTCACAGAACCTACGGTTCCCACAGGCATGAAGATTGGAGTCTTGATCTGTCCGTGGTCGGTGGTGATGATGCCAGTGCGGGCATCGCTTGCCTTATCTGTTACTTGTAGTTCGAATTTCATATTCTACTAGTTGTTCAAATGTTATTTATCTTCCTTCTTTCTTTCTTCTTCGATTATTTATCTTCCTTCTTTTCTTCTTCGATAGTGAAGTCTATCGGGTTGTCCACCTTCTCGTCGGTGAGGGCGAACTTCCATACCTCGGCTACGTTCTCCACATAGTGGAAGGTCAATCCCTTGAGATACTGCTCAGGGATGTCCTCGATATCCTTCTGGTTTACTTGGCACATCACGATGTCGGTGATGCCGGCACGCTTGGCTGCGAGTATCTTCTCCTTGATACCACCCACAGGAAGCACCTTGCCTCGAAGGGTAATCTCGCCCGTCATGGCTGTGTTCTTGCGCACCTTTCGTTGGGTCAATGCCGAAGCGATGCTGGTGGCGATGGTGATGCCTGCCGAAGGTCCATCCTTAGGAGTCGCTCCCTCTGGTACATGGATATGGATGTTCCAGTTGCTGAAGATGCGATAGTCGATGCCGAGCAAGTCGATGTGCGCCTTGACGTATTCCAAGGCGATAATTGCTGACTCCTTCATCACGTCGCCGAGGTTACCTGTCAAGGTCAACTTGCCTGCCTTTCCCTTGCTCAGTGAGGTCTCAATGAAGAGAATCTCACCGCCTACGGAAGTCCAGGCGAGTCCTGTTACGACACCGGCATAGTCGTTGCCTTGGTAGATGTCGCGGTTGAATGGTGGGTTGCCCAGGAGAGAGGTTACCTCGGTAGGAGTGATGTTGGTGTTGTCCAACTCTTCCTCGTAAGCTAACTTGTATGCCATCTTGCGCAAAGCCTTGTTGATTTGCTTCTCCAACTGGCGCACGCCACTCTCTCTCGTATATTTCTCGATGATCGTCTCAAGGGCAGCCTTGTTGAACTTAATCTTCGGGGTGTATTTGTTGAGTCCTGTATTGTCCAATTCACGAGGCACCAAGTGACGCTTGGCAATCTCTATCTTCTCCTCGGTGATGTATCCGCCCACCTCGATGAGTTCCATACGGTCGAGCAGTGGACGAGGGATGGAGCTGAGGTCGTTGGCAGTGGCGATGAAGAGTACCTTCGACAGGTCGTAGTCGATGTCGAGATAGTTGTCGTGGAACGCCTTGTTCTGCTCTGGGTCGAGTACTTCAAGAAGTGCCGACGATGGGTCGCCGTTGAAGTTGGCTTGTGCTATCTTGTCTATTTCGTCAAGGATGAACACAGGGTTGGCACTTCCTGCCTTCTGGATATTCTTGACGATGCGTCCCAGCATAGCTCCGATGTAAGTACGGCGATGACCACGAATCTCAGCCTCGTCGTGCAAACCGCCCAATGACATTCTCACATACTTGCGGTTCATCGCCTTGGCTATACTCTTGCCCAAACTGGTCTTGCCGACTCCCGGAGGACCATAGAGGCAGAGGATAGGACTCTTGAGGTCGTCACGCAAAGCTCTCACTGCCAGATACTCCAAGATGCGCTCTTTCACCTTCTCCATGCCATAGTGGTCCTTGTCGAGCACCTTCTTGGCATGCTTCAGGCTCAGGTCGTCCTTGGTACATTCATCCCAAGGCAAATCCACCAAGGTCTGGAGATAGTTGATTTGGGTGGAGTAGTCTGGACTTTGTGGGTGAAGCGTATCGAGTTTCTTGAATTCTTTTTGGAAGGTTTTCTCCACATTCTCGTTCCATTTCTTGGTCTTAGCCTTGTCGAGAATCTCTTTTTTCTCCGGACTCATATCGTTGCCGCCCAACTCTTCCTTGATGTTCTTGAGTTGCTGTTGCAAGAAGTATTCACGCTGTTGCTCGTCGATGTCGTTCTTGGTCTTTCTTCTGATGTCAGATTGGAGAGCGTACATTTGCATCAACACGTTTTCCATCTTCAGTGCTTCCATGATACGGTCTTTCACCTTATCCATGCAGAGCAGTTTCATCTTGTCTTCTACGGTGAAAGGCATGGAAGAGAAGATGAAGTTCGGACGAACCAATGGGTTGGATATGTTGTTGAGGGCATATTCCGCCTCGTTTGGCATATCCTCGCAAGCATGAATCAACTGGATGGTCTGTGCTCGGAGTGTCTGCTGCAAGAGGGCGAATTCTGCGTCGTCCTTCTCTGGCCAACCTTCGGAGACGCTTTCTACTTCACCCTCGTAGAAAGGTACCGACTGGGTAATCTTGTTCAACTTGCATCTACCCAATCCTTGGGCTACGATGGTAGTCTGTCCCTCTTGTCCAGGCAAGTCGATCATCTTGATGAGACGGCAGAAGACACCCATCTCGTAGAGGTCTTCTTGCGTAGGATTTTCTTCGTCGGAATCTTTTTGGGCGAAAGCACAGAAGATAGATTCGCCCTTCTTCTGCTGTTGAAAATGTTCTAGTACAGCAATGCTTTGACTTCTTCCGAGGATGATAGGGGTGAGAACGGTAGGGAAAAGAACGAGGTCCCTAGTACAAAGGATAGGGTAAATGCCCTTTTCTCTATCTTTGATTAATTCTGTTACATCGCCTTCGTAGTCGGCAATCATGTGAACTTGATTATCTCTATAATTACTCATATCTTTTTATAATTCCATTTTGACTTGCAAAGATAGGACTTTTTGATGAAATACAGGTGCTAAAGATACAATTTTTAATATAATAATGTGTGTTTTCTGCTTTTTTCGGTCTCTTCGTTACGGAAAAGTAAAATATATCGTGGTTTTCTGCGTTCTTGTTGAGTGAATGTTAATGGATGATAGAGTTTACAGAAAAGTTGGTATGAGTAGTTTTCAATTCAAACAGTTTGAGGTGTCGCAAGACCGTTGTGCCATGAAGGTGGGTACGGATGGCGTGCTGCTGGGAGCTTGGGCTTCGGGGGGCAAGCGCATACTGGATATTGGTAGTGGAACGGGCTTGATTTCCTTGATGATGGCTCAGCGTTTTCCTGAGGCGAAAGTCGTGGGCATCGACATCGATGAGGATGCTTGCAGTCAGGCTCGTGAGAATGTGTCGGCTAGTCCTTTCAGAGATAGAGTCTCCATAGAGCATTGCCGTTTGCAAGATTTTGGACTGGACGGCAAGGGAACTTTGGCTGAAGTCAGTAGAAACTTGATGGAATTGAATCGGCAGGAGAAAGAGAAGATGGAGCTGCTTGAAATGGTAGATGAGTTGAAATTCAATGCGATAGTGAGCAATCCTCCTTTCTTCTTGAATAGCTTGAAAAATCCCGACAAAAAACGCTCTATGGCACGCCATGCGGATTCCTTGCCTTTTCGTGACTTGTGGATGGGCGTGAAAAGGTTGCTTTCCGATGATGGCGTGTTCTCTGTAATTCTTCCTGTGGAAGTAGTTGAACAGTTTGAGGCAGAAGCTTGTTTCCTAGGATATTATAAAACTCGTCAATGCGCTATTAAGACGGTGGAAAGAAAGGCTCCGAAACGCTATCTTCTCGCTTTCTCTAGGCATCGGGGAGGGATGATGGAAAATGTCACGGAAACGATGATGTCTAGTGACGGAAGTCGAAGCGAATGGTATGCGAAAATAACGGACGAATTCTATTTGTAAGTTTCTCGTTCTCCTAGGGAGTGTCTTTATTGTAAGCTTTTGTATCTCCATCCAAAGGCTTTGTATGCACATCGTAAACCTTTGTATGTACATCCAAAGCCTTTGAATGGAGATTTTGTATAGGGGGAGAGATAGTTTTCTACCTTTGTGAGGATAGCTTTCCCTAAAAAGAGGGATAGCTATCTTCCTTATAAGTTCAACTTCCTTTGCACGAATTTGCTGAGAGCCTCCACCTTTTTGCCTTGGCGGGATATGTCTTCCCTGACGGCGTTGATGTCGTTGAAGAACTCGGCGAAAGCAGTCTGGATGGCATTAGGCTTGCGGGCATTCTTGTCGGCATGCGGATTGACCACTACCTTGATGCCTTTTTCCTCCAAGTGAACATCTATCTCGGCACCCGACATCACAGGGTCGCCATCATAATGGATGACACCAGCCTTGCTGCGGGTGATGTGGAGCTTCTTGCACTTGAAGGTCTTGATCTTGGAGTTCTTGTCCAAGGTCTTGTTGAACATGTCGAAGCTCACCTGAGGTGCTTCCAAAACATCAAATGGCTCCATGATGATTACGTCCATAAGTCCGTCACTCATAGAGGCTTGTGGCGCGATATAGGCATTGTTGCCATATTGTGATGCATTGGCACACGAGATGAGAAAAGCCTTGTATTGTTTGGTGCCAGTCTCGTCTTCCAGAGTGTACGTCTCAGGCTTGTATTTGAGTCCTTCTCTCAAGATGTTCTCGGCATAACTGATAGGGCCTCTCTTGCCGCTTTCCGCAAATTTCATGCTGACAAAGGCGTCGAATCCCATGCCGCAGGTGCAGAAGAAAGGGTAATCGTTGATGACTCCATAGTCCAAGTCGTGAATCTCGCACTGATTGATGATCTCGATGCTTTTCCCGATATTCATCGGGATGAGCAAGTGACGGGCGAGACCATTGCCCGATCCACAAGGGATGATGCCCAGGGCAGTATCGGAGTGTACGATGGAGCGAGCCACCTCATTGACAGTGCCATCGCCCCCGACAGCTACAACGATGTCAATATGGTTGTTCTTGGCTTCTGTCGCAATTTCAGAAGCGTGTCCAGCTCTTTCAGTCATTCTGATCTCGTACTCAAAAAGCTCCTTGTCCAAAGTAGAATCGATCAGGCTCGGTATGCCAGCTTTGCTGCTCGTGCCTGAAATGGGGTTCATGATGAATACTATTTTTTTCTTCATTCAGATGCAATGTTATTGTATAGTTAATGCAATGCTCTTGTATTATTTTTGATGCAAAAGTAACAAAAAACACTGTAAAATGCGTAAATTATAGGCGAAAAAAACGCTGAAGTATAACTTTCTTAGAAAAAAATAGGATTTATAAGTTCTTTTTTGTATCTTTGCACCCTGAAAATAAAGAAAATATTAAAGTACACCTATTAATAATGGGACAATTACAAGAAAGATACAAGAATTATCGT
>ERZ1034984.2617-NODE-2617-length-14183-cov-168.201444_pt1 | contig 14183 bp, 16 predicted proteins | sample MGYA00520589_ERZ1034984 | MGnify/ENA primary metagenome ERZ1034984 (study PRJEB33766, sample SAMN09781790) | gut metagenome | biome: gut microbiome | host: Homo sapiens | place: Madagascar | study: EMG produced TPA metagenomics assembly of the PRJNA485056 data... | reverse complement strand
GCCCCTGCCACAGCAGGCCGGGCTTCCTATGCCCGGCCCTGCTTGTGTCCTTGGGCGTGCCGGGTGGGCACGCCACACGCAAAAATCCCCCAAAAAAAATATGAAAAATTACTTGACAAAAACAAACCAATGTGCTATAATGCACATTGGAAGTGAGGCGATAACCTTGGAAATCAAAATGAAGGCAACCATGATAAAGCCCGGCGTAAAATACCCGGCACGTTCCGATACTGGGCTCAGGCGCGTATGGATCGAGGAGAAGAGAGAAGGATCTTATGTAGTACGTGGAGAATGTGGAGGAGAACCGAATCTTGACGGAGATCTGATAAATGACAGATTGCGGGAAATCGGGCTTTTCTTCAATCCTTCCTTCCAAGTCGTAATTTGCTTTTCTATTGGACTTGGGAAGGCAAGAGAAGCCGTATTTGCACTGATGGAGGAATAAGGTATGGAGCTTTCTAAGCTGATAGCCTTAAAAAATAAGGCGTCAAATAATCCGCGAAATTTAACAGAGGCCTTGCATTATCTCAAAAACAATCCGGGATCTCGCATTGTCATAAATCAATATGTGAGCATCCGGAGGAGCAGGGTAATTGACCGGGAGACGGGAAGGGCGAGTGACACTGTTGATATATGGTGTCATGTTAGCCCATGCCGCAGGCACGCGTGGCTTCCCGCTGAGACGTCAGACGGGGAGATAGTGCGCATATGTATATCCTTGCTCACAGAATGTCTTGACGAGGCAAAAAACCGCATTGTGGAAGATCTGGCACGTGGGTTCTTTGAATTCTGCGGAAATTAACGTGGAGGTGATGGCCATGTCCAAAATAGAAAATGATAGGGCTATCACTTATGTGAACTTCCGGAAGGAGGCAAAATACCACTACGGAGTTAAACAAGAGGAATTCGGGAAGATGACAGAATGCCTGGATCCTTCCAAGATGGCGAAGCATAAGACCTTGCGCTCTGAATGGAGACGCCCCGGCACATGGTTATTAATCAGAGAGGGGGACTATGACAGCCTCGCCATCAATGAGGGCGGGAGGTTCCACATATACACTTGCAATCAGTTTGATGACGAGAAAAACAACGGACTGTATAGACACGTTGGGCAGGATAGCCGAAAACTGGTTGATTCATTGATGATGGATCAATACGGCGTTGACATCAAACAGGCTTACGGGACATGCCCGCGGGCTATGAAGGACTTTGTCCCCAAGCCCGTATACTACATCGACACGAGGTATAGCGACGTCACGCAGCGGAATGTCTGGCTGGAGGACTACTCCAGCAATTATCCGGCTATGGGATGCGGGAACCTTCCAACATGGGAAGGGCATATAGAGGTTGACGGGGAAGTGGAACCGACGGAGGAATACCCGTATGCCTACTATGTTGGAACGAACCAATATGCAGAATATGGGCGCGTGGATAGCAGGAAGTGGTCGGAGTATGGATCAGCGGCTGACAATGTGGTATCCCGCATGCTGCCAGGAAAACCAGCCAAAACAATACTATGCAAGGCATCCCCTTATACAATGACACAGATCTGGCAGAATCTGTACCGGAGGAAGAAGGAGGGAGATCCTGACGCTAAAATAGCGATGGTGTCGACAATTGGGACGCTGCATCCCGATCGTGCAAAATTCCCGGCGCAGTACCATGTGGCGGCAACTATCCTTTCCCGGGCAGTCCAGCAGCATTTGGACATGTACAAGCGAATGACTGCGGATGGGGCTATAGTGTATCAGATGGTCGTTGACAGCTTCATCTATACCCCCGGATCTGTCCGGGGGTATGGAAGCCGATCCAAAACTCTGGGCGGACTATTCACAGAGATATCAGGGCTTAAATACGACCAAACAAACGCTATAAATCAATATGTATTCTGGAAAAAGGACGGATCCACGGCCATGGTTAAGCATGGAGCGCTCGTTTGCACCGAGGAAGAATTTGCAAAAAATTTGGATGAAATCAGGAAGAAACAGCGGGCGGAAGTCCGCGAGAGATGGAGGGTATAATGGCCAGACGCAAAGTAGTAAGCCAGGGTTTCCGGCTATCAGTATCAGAGCTCGACGACTTCTACAGTGATTATAAGAGTATACGTCCTGAATCTACAATGAGCAAGAAGCAATTTGCAAAGCGCGTTGAACAGTCATACAATTATTTCTCCAGGCTATACGAGCAGGAGAAAAGCAAAGGACGCGCGCTCTATGTTAAGGACAGCCCAGCATCTTATACCAACCAGTATTTGAATTATATCTCTATGGGGAATTCAAAAGATATCGCCAAACAAAGAATCCGCGCGCATATTCAAACTACCTACGAGGAGGCGCGAGAACTCAAGAAGCGCGGGACAACTTTTGTAAAAAAAGCAAAACGTGAGCAGATGACAAGAGAGAGGGAACAAAACAAGGAACTTAAAGAGATTGAAAAGAAATATGGTAAAGAAAGCGATAAATATTTAAGTAAGCGTAAAGAGTACGAAGAACAACGGTCAGAATTCGGAATCCTTATTGGTGCGTTTACTCAGACTCTGAATGTCTATTTTATCGTCAGCATTGACCGAAAGAAACGATGGGATATAATTATAAATACTCTTGGTGGATTAGGATATGACGGAAGCGAGCTATTCAAGGGAGCGAGGGCATTGTACTATGAAAGCGTCAGGAAGGGCGGCTGAACGCAGAAGGAAGGCAGAGGAGGAAACCAGGAACCGAAGGGCACAGAAAAAACGGGCGCTTGCGCGGTTCGTTTGCCTAAGGAGCCAGCGCGGGAATACATGGGCAATATTCCATGTGATATGCGGCGGTCGAATGACTGGAAAGAGCTATTCCGTGGCACAGATGATCTGTTCCGAAAAAGAAAAGCGCGGGGAAAATGTCAAGATATACTGGATGCGGATATCCCCTACATCATGCAAGGCGCTTCTCGCCAGGGATGCCGAGGAATTGATAGATCCAGATTTGCAGAGAAAATATGAATTACACTTGACAACAAAGGGGAATGTGGTATATAATGATGGCGAGAAGTTCTGCGGCGTATATCCGCTTGCCTCGTTCGGCAAGGACAAGGGCGTTGCGCACTTCGACAAGGACTTCAAAGGAAAATATATACTGATTCTTGACGAATTCCAGCTTGAAATCGGAGAGAAGAGGACGTCGTTTGACATTCTATACAATTTCATCGGGATGTGCGAAAACTTCTGCCGAACAAGGAAGCACGGCGTGGAAGTATGGCTCCTGGGCAATACGCTTGAAGAGGCAAGCACAATATTAAAGGCGTTCAATTTCTTGCCGGAAAAATTCGGCAGATTCTATTTGAGGAGCAAGCGTTGCGTAATTGACAACTTGGAGCCGACGGAAGAATACCTTGCCGACCGGAAGGGGTCCATTGCAGATATCCTGGGCGGCGGGGAGATGTCGAACTACACCAACGAGCTTACCAAAGACCGGCAATTGCTTTTCAAAGGACGAACCGCTAAGCCGACCGGAATTGTCAAGTTTTCGACCAGCAAGCAAGATTGGTATACGCTATGGGACGGGACAGTTCTGAAACGTTATAAAAACGAATCCTTGACCAAGGAAGCGGACTTCTGCATGCGACCTTACATAGATACATATTATAGCCTGGAAAGAAGGCAGGCAATAATAGACCTATATGATGCCCGCGCTTTGAAATTTGACAGCTTGATAACACAAGCATATTTCACGGATGCATTAAAAATGGTTAGAACTCGTTAAGAGTTTTAACGGCGCGGTGGCGCCGGCTTATATCTCGGACAATCAGCGAATCTCGGAGTCACACCGAAGAGGTGCCGAGCGCTGAGGCGTGATGCACGCGTCAGTCCGTCAAGTCGGGGTGCCCCTGAGCGCCTATATAAAATTCTATACAGGAGGTAGGAAAGATGCCGGATGAAGAGGTCATTCAGGACAATGCCCAAGACTACATCGCAGAGATCCAGAAACTGAAAGAATCCACGGTTTCAAAAGAGCAATATCAGAATCTGCTCGAAGACAACAAAAGACTCATTCAATCCCTTGCAAGCGGAGAGAGAGGGGAAGCGGAAGGCGCGAGTACAAGCGCAACGCTGGAGGAGATTCGCAAGAAACTTTCAAATCCGGAAGACATGACGAATCTCGAATACGTCACTACGGCGCTCGAACTCAGGGAGAAGATCATGGAATCCGGAGGGGATGATCCGTTCCTGCCAAACGGCACACACGCACGCGCCACTGCTGCGGACAGAGAAGCTGCCGAGAGAGTGGCAACAGTTATGCAGGAATGCGTGGATGCGGCAGACGGGAACGACGGCGTATTCACAGCGCAACTCATGGCGCGGACGTATGATCCGCAGATCAGAAGATAAGGGGATATAAAAATGCCTGTAAATTTCAATGGCCAGCTCGGCGCGAATGAGATTTTCGCGGCGATTTACAACATGATCATTTCTCAGGAGGTTTTCGCGGATAATATCAGCGGAACCGGATCCTCTCTTGTGGATATGTCCAGGGTGGACGGAGGACTCTACGGAGACCGGAAGCTTTACTATGCAACCGACGTCCTGAAGTCCTATGCGTGGACCAATGACGCCATGGCAGGAAATCTTCTGGAAACGCACAGACCGCCTTCGCCGAAATGTCAGGTGATCAAACTTGACGTATTCCGTCAGATCGCTCTGACAACTGACGAATATATGACCAAGCGAGCCTGGAGCACTGAGGGGGCATTCGGCAGCTTTGCGGCAGTTATGATGGGGTGGATCGGGGAAACGAAGAAGATCTATGATGCAACCACATACAATGCCTTCATCGGTACGATTGAAAGCGCCGTTGGCAAGCAGACGCAGACGGTCGATGTGACCTCGGCAGTCGGAGCAGCGACCGGAGAGGACGCCGCCAGAATCGAAGGCGCCGTAATCGGTGAGATGATCGCAAACCTGCTGGTTGACCTTCAGGACACCACATACTCGTTCAATGACTACGGGTTCATGCGGAGCCTGAGCGCAAGCGACCTTGTGTTCATCTGGTCGGCTAAAGCCGTATCGAGGATCGAACACCGAGACCTGCCGACGATCTACCACAAGGACATCGTGGACAGGCTGGGCGAGTTTGTGCTGCCGTCCCGGTTCTTCGGGAAGGTCAACAATGACGCAACGAAGGGAACCGCAGACGGGAAGGTCAGATCCTTGATTGAGCAGGAGATCGGAGCAAACCACTATTTCGCCGGGGATAGTATCAAAACGACAGACACTGCCCCCGCCAAGACTTCCTACACGGAGGATGATACAATCCTGTTCAAGGTTATGCACCGGCGCTCCGTGCCGTATATGTCGGCGTTCGAGGTCGGCACCTCGTTCTACAACCCGCAGGCGCTTCTCACAAACCAGTATCTGACCTGGGGGCACAATACCCTTGACTACCTCGACAACTACCCGATGGTTACTGTCAGGAAGGTATAATGGCATATCTGACCGTTCTTGCTGGCTGCCTGAACTACCAAAACCGTATCGTCCTTTCCTCAATAACCGAAAGCACATACACTCAGAGGGCAGCCAGCTTCAAACGGTTTGAGGGCGTCAATTTCAATCCTGCGGATGGTGTCGAAACTTCACAAATCCTTAACCTCGGGGAAGGATTCGAGCCGGACTATCTGTTGATCACGGATGCGGCGTACTATGTCCAGCAGCGCTGGTTTGTTATGGAGAGCAGCCGGAACCTTTTCGGACAGTATAATCTCCGACTTCGGCGTGACGTCCTGGCGGATTTCTATCCGGAAATCGGAAGATCTTATTTGAAGATTGAGCGCGGGTGGTGTCCCACTGCGTCAACTCTGATTTTCAATCCGGAAGGAAATAGCTTTTCCCAGCTTAAGACAGGAGAGATTCCAATAAAGGACTATACGCAGTCCCGATGGTATGTCGGATATCTTGCCGGAAATGCATTTGACAGCGGAGATATATCTATAACAATCGATGATTCAATGAAGCGTGAATACGACGAGAGCTATACAAGTATAGCGGAAGCCATTTCCCAATATCCAGGAAGCGATACAGATGCGACGGAATCTTCAAACATGTTGCAAGAATATGACATACGGCAGTTAAAGGTTCCGCTATATGACGTTATTCCGACAATAGAACCACCCGTTCTCACAAGCAGACGCACATATACCGTAAATGTAGGCGCGTATTATTCTACATCTGAAGTCGGAAATGGTGCAAGACCAGCTTATCAAATAATACCTTCCGTGATAGAAAGTAATGCGGTTGAAATACTGAACGGAACGCTTTCCTCTGCATTTCATGCAGAGGATGTAAAAAAATCTCTTTTGCAAGATATGCTCAGAGAGACTGGAACGACATCAGAGCAGTATTCAAAAACTGTGAAATCCGGCGGAAAGGTAATACGAGTCGGATCTGAACCATACGACTTTTACCGGCTTAACATCTACGAGGTTTCCGAAACAAACAAGGAATCTGACATGACGAGAGAAGGAGAAGGGTACAAGTACATTAACGGCGTATTGGATGGGGTACCATATGTTCGCAAAAATCAATATGGAGCTGCTTCCACATTTACGTATTCGTTTACGTACAAGGCAAGAATGGTTAAGGCAGTATGGAAGCTGATCTCAAAGCCTGGAACAATTTCCATATCAAACCAAGTGGTTAAAGCCGGAGATGCCCCATACTATGTATTCGCAATTCCTCGAGATGTGCTCAACGTTCAATACCCAGATACAACCGGAACAATTGTAGATACTTCGCTTTCTGATGACCTCGTATATTCCATGATAAGGCAGCTTGGAGAAAAGATATACGATGTGCAGGCGTTGCCATACTTTCCGGGTGGTCATGATTTGGAGCTTGAAACCGGCGGATTAAACCTTCCGAATACGGACTATTATACCGATGTCATAGCTGGCGATAAGCACACCATAATTTGCTGGCTTCCTTCAATCTCTTGTGACAAAGGAGCTATAACCGGTGGAATAGATGCATGGGAGGACATCAAACTTGACAATGAAACGCGCCTTGTCCGGTTGGCATCGCCAAACTATGCAAGTTTGTATGACTTTTCTGTTGCAAAGAACGGAGGGGTGACTGGCTGGGCAATTACAATGACCGTCAGACCGTATCAGCCATACATACATGTGGCGCCATTATGGGGCGGTATGTACTCGCCAATGTATCAATACGACCCGAAGGGACTTATACTCGGCGGGAACTATTCCGTCGATATAGTGTCCAGCGCTTGGACTTCATATGAAATTGCAAATAAAAACTACCAGCTCATATTCGACAGAAACGTGCAGACGCTGGATCTGCAGCAGTCTATCGAGCGCAAGCAAGATGTCCGCGATATGGTATCAGGTCTGGTCAATGCCGGATTTGCAATTGCCGGATCCTATGCATCAGGCGGAGCTGGAGGGGCTTTGCTTCCAGCTGCTAAATCTGCAGGTGGTCTGATAAGCTCTGCGCTATCTATGCAGGAGTCAGAGCAGCTCCGGCAGAATGCACGGGACAGCATGATGGACATGCAGTCCTACAACCTGGGGAATATACGAGCCAGACCGGACACGCTGACCAAGGTATCAAGCATCAACAGCCAAAATAAGGGATGGCCGGTTGCGGAAATCTACACGGCGCCTCAGAATGAGGTGGACGCGTACATAGCCTTGCGGAAGTATGCGGGCATGACCGTGGGAGTCATTGGACGCCTGAATGAATACCTGCGGGAAAATCCGTACAAATACAGGTACATCAGAGCGCAGGTACTCAGATTGAGCGCAGAGGTTGACACGCACATGGCGCAGGTCATCAATGCCGAGCTATCCGGCGGATGCTATTTCTACAACGAAGGAGGGGAGGAGTAAATGGGCGTGCCATACTTGCCGAACATAGAGCCGATCATTGCGGCAGGGATAAATCCGAAAACAGGATTGCCTATCGCATTTTCCGGAAATGGAACATCGGCTCTTAAAAGCGGAATAAGGCGTCAGCTTGGAGTCATGGACGAGCAGGACGCCACAAGGCGCTATCTGATCGATGGATTGCCGGAAGGTCTCAACAACGAGATCGTAGAGCGCGTTCTGTACTATACAGGGCAAGCAATCCTTTTCCGGCGTTATGGAATAGGGTATATACTCCCGTATGCTCTGGATGGGAATATTGACGTGTATGGGCGTTTCCGTGGTGTTACTCCTCTTCCGTTCCGTGGTGGCGTATCAGCCGGCGGCAAGAAAGGATCGAAAGAGAGGATCACACCGTGGATCTCCGGGCTCAAGCTGATACCGGTATATGCGGGGGAAGAGATTCCCCCGAACGCAGACCCGGAAAGCCTCTGCGTCATTATCAGAGACTATATAGAGCCAGGAGCAGAGCTCATAACCCCGCGATATCTCCTGATGTCTCCCCTTCTGGACTGCATGTCAGATATTATCCCGTTTGCCAGAACAGCTTTGCAGAATTCAACCGGAATTCAGGGTATGCGCGTGAACAATGAGGGGGAAAGCAGCAATGTAATTGCGGCAAACTCAACGACAAGACGCGCTGCCATCAATGCAGACCGGTTTGTCCCCATTGTAGGATCTATGGACTTTCAGGATCTCGCGTCCGGAAGCGCCGGCAGCGTGATTGACTTCATGCAGATGTATACCTCGCTGGACAATTACAGACTTTCCCTGCACGGCATCAGAAATGAGGGTGCATTCATTAAGAAGGCACATATGCTGGAGGGTGAGCAGGAAATGTCGGGCGGCGCAACTGGTCTTGTCCTGGAGGACGGCCTGATTCAACGAAAGAGTTCTTGGGATCTGGCAAATAAGATTTTCGGATGGAACGTGTCCGTCCGAATAAATGATGATGCCATGCCTGATCCGGAAAAATCGGAAGAGGAAAGCGAGGACCCGGAAAATGAATTGTGATTTGACGCTTTGGTGCTCTGATCTATACGGCAGCTTCCGGACCCGAACCTTTTCCGAGCTCTGGCCATCCTATAAGGAATGGGCGCAGGACTGGGACGCTTGCGAGCTTCCCTTGGCTTCCCAAATAGGGGACAGCAAAAATTCAATGGTGGTCGCCTTGTACTGGCTGTTGTTTGGAAGATACGCCAATAGCCACTTGGCAGCGTCTGATGAACTCCAGGGTAAATACCGGATATTCTCGGTAGCGTACCAATATGGCGGAGCATGGGCTAAGAGGGTAGAGATCCAGGACAAGATCCGGGCGCTTTCCCTGGAAGATCTGAAGCGCGGCACGTCGATGATCTATAACGAGGCGGCAAACCCTTCAACAGAGCCAACAACCGACACTATAGACGAGCTGACATACATAAACACGCAGAGAACCGCCAAATCTAAAAGAGACGATGCGGCAGCCTATGAGGCACAGCTGGAAATTCTGAGAACGGATGTGACGGAGCCGTTCATCTCAAAATTTGCAGACTGTTTCATAAAAATTACCTACCCCGAAGAACCGCTAATTTACCCGAATGTTCCGAGATATGGAGGATAAAACATGGAATTCTTTCAGCAGATGCTGCCGTATCTGGTATCTATTCTTTCGGCCGTATGCTCATACCTGGTGTCCAGAATCAGGGCTGAGGAGATTTCCCGCGAGATCAAGACGATTCAGGAATACCTGGACACGTCCGACAATGAGTATTTCATCAATTGCCCGCAGTGCCAGTATAAAATCAAGCTGGAGGAAGTGCGGATCCACGCAGAGAAGAAGGAAGGGGACAAGAAATGATTTTCGACAGATTTTACGGGCGAAACCTGCAGCAGCAGGTCATGTACCTGACTTGGATTGCTGGTCAGGCAACGGACGTCGTAAAATCCATTGTCGGGAGAGTGGACGCGGCGGGCGGATTGCCTGCCGCTTCTCTCTACGCGAATGGATCAACGTTTGCCGTTGGGCAGGAGCCGCCATATACCTATTACGTGGCAGTCGATGGAATGTGGGTAAATATCGGAGTCTTCCCGCTTGCGGGATCTCCGGGATCTCCGGGCGAGAATGGCAGATCCGTGTTTGTCTCTTCGTTCTCCCCTTCCCCGGCTTCCATTGGGCAATCCTACCATGTCCCGCTTTCAAGTTTCAATGGAGATCCCGCCGTGAATGACCTTGTGCTGCTTTCCGGCAGGTGGCTTTCCATCGTCACAGCTCTGACGCCTCCCTTTGTAACGGCTCTGATATATGCCGACCTGCAGGGCGCCCAAGGAGAACCCGGAGAAGGCATTGACACCATCGAAAAGATGGAAACGCCGTACACCATCGACAGCATAACGTACAGCATCGAGGACGGCTTGAAGATCTACGGACACGGAAGGATAAACGGGGCAGACACATTCGAGCAGGTTTTGACAATTCCAATCCGTGCCGGGGGTAACATCATAATTGACGCCAGCGCTGACAACAAGGAGCTTGTCATATCCTCAAAGGCGGCAGCGGCTGACAAGTGGACGGAGGAGGAAATAAGCCTTCTTGAGTCCGTGTTTCAGAATATCGCCTACACAAGCGAGAGCGCGGGACAGACCGCCGCAGACGAGCTTATAGCCTCGCTGAGAGCCGGAGCGAAGGTTACCGGTATAACAGCCACGGCAGCGTCAAAAACGCGCTACGTCGGAGATAGCCTAACTGCAGCGGATTTCAAAGTGTATGCCGTATACAGCGACGGGACACAGCAGCTTGTGACGTCTGGCTATGCGGTGTCTCCGGAGGTCATCACGGCAACCTCTTTCACTGCAACAGTAACCTACAAGGCGTTTACAGCGTCCGTCCCGATGACCGCCGAGGAGAATGTGGCGACCAGTATTGAAGTGGTCAGCTACACGCCGACCAAGACTCTGTACATTGGAGACACCATCGCCACATCCGGCTACTATACCTACGTCATCACATTTGCACGAGGGAACAGCCAGACCATGACGGCATGGCCACCCATCACGGTTTCCCCAACTACAATTACTGGAGAATCAACGGAAACGACAGTGAGGTATGGATCCCTGTCCGGCGCGTACACTATAACGGGAGCCAAGGCGAAGCCCGTACCTACTACGCTTTCAGTGGCTTATACAGGATCCACAAGCGTCGGAACAGTAGTGACGGCTGATAACTGGTCGTACACGGTTAAAGACCAGTACGGGCAGAATATGGACGTAACAGGAAACATTCAGTGCGTCCCGTCCGGTCTTGCTCTTCAAGAAGGAAACAATACCTTCGGACTTTCCCTCTTCCTTGAATCGGCTACACTCAGGACGGAGGCGGTTGTGGTTGGAATTCCAAGCGGCGCCACCTCTTCCAGCGGTGCGGCGCAAGGCACGGGCACCAAACAATTCTCCAACATCGTACAGGACAACGCCGTCACGAACCCCGCATCAATTACTTTCACAAGCCAAAATGAAGAACAGCCAAGTGGGGGCGCCAACCATTGCTACAAGGTCATTCTTACCAAAGAAGGCGATAACTGGGCAATGGAATACTATCGGTTCGCGGCAAAGACTGTACCGATGTCCGGTGCAACCACTAATCCATACGCTAAAGTCACAATTTCCGAAGGTATCGTGACTGACGTTATTCTGCCCAAGTTTCAATCCGCTAACCTTGAGATTAACGGCTATACCGCCAAAGACTACACATACACAATGGAGGTTTCGTCGTGATTTACGGGAAATCCGGAAACCAGCTCACATCCATTTACGACCATATGGGCGGAATAGCGCCGTCTGCTTATAATAAGAACGGCGAACAGGTATTTCCGGATAGCACCGGCATATCATGGACTGATGTAAAGTGGGTATGCGTTGGGGACAGCCTGACAGATCCAACAATAAACGCAACCTATAAATACCATGCAGTGATAGCCCATGACGTAAGCCTCGGAAGGCTTACTGTACTCGGAAAGGGCGGAACCGGGTATTGGAGAAGATCTGATAGCAACCAGTGTTTCTACCAGAGGATGGAGGGAAACATACCGTCAGATACAAACCTGATAACGATTTTCGGAAGCGTGAATGACTGGTACTGGAAAAACGGAGGTATAACCATTGGGACGGTTGATGACACGATCGAAGCCGGGACATATGCTGGATATGTTGACCAAGCAATCAAGGTTGCAAGAAAGCAGGCACCGAATGCGCATATTATAATTATCGGGTCCCCTTATTTCACGTCAAGTGTAAACAGCCCGATATGGAGACAGGCAACCGCGATGAACAAAGCCAAAGCGGACAAATACGGGATCCCATTTTATGATATGTTTGCCTCGCTGGCAGTTTGCCGGCCTTCCAATCCAGACTATGGAAAGTATGTTTTCCTGTTCAATTATACTTTCAATACAAGAAGCAAGGTAGAAGGGCTAAACTATGCAAAGACGGTCGGGGATGCATTCGCGGGAGCTTATGATATGAAAGCAGCTCCGGGGCACCCGAATAACGCGTACCATCACGACTACATAGCGCCGCTTTTTGCAAATTACATTGCGGAAGTTATGGGGATTGACAAAAGCACCATTCCGGAAGATATCCGAATCGGAGAAAATGAAACAACCGATTTTCTGGATGATTTTCCAAAGTGCGTAAGCCTTCAAATCAAGGCACAAGGCACCTTCTCGGCTGGAGCTTCAATAACCCCTCAGAATTTCGAGATAAAAACGGTATGGAGTGATGGCAGCGTATATGATTATTGGTCGTCGTATAATGCGGCAATGGGCGCAGATGTCATTGACGCCAACAATGTGTATATTTCTCTCTCCAATACTGCTACAGGGGAATCAGCGGTGACACTGGTAGAAGGTGAAAACACCGTTTTCATTTTGTACGGATCAAATAGCCCATATTATTCCGTTAAAGCAAGTACAAAAATAACAGGTTGAAAAGAGCCGGCGAGATCTCGCCGGCTTCTTTTATCGAGCAGAGTCACAAGTGACTTCCCCAGTCTTAACCACATAGACCAGATCGCCGCGGTTGGTTCTGAAAATGGCGTAATTCATCATAGCGCCTTTTCTGAGCAAATAGGCTTCAGGCTTGTATGGCGGTTCCGAGCCGCCCCCCGCCAGCATGGCGGCAGTCTTTGCGTCCGGGGCGAATATCATTTTTTTTGTTCCGGCGTGTTCAACTTCATATACATTTAGAATCATGTCACTCCCCCTTACCTTTCCCACCTTTCATCTTGCAGTATCTTCTTTATTTCCGGGCTATCCAGCTCGCCACTACAAATTGGGCGATAGCTGACAAATTCCCATTCCTTGCAGCTGTACAGACTCCAAACAGTGCTATTTGGAATCCATATGACCTTGAGATAACTATCCCCAGGCTTCAAATAGCCGCTTCTGGTCATTTTCAAAGAATAGTAAGGCTCGATTGAATCAGCGATAGCTGCCATTACTTTTCCTGTCTGAATATTCCGAATCCTTACCAGTTCCATATTTTCCATACCTCCTCCATGTTTCCCGCCTATTTCCGGACGGGTGCGGAATTTTCGGGAAAAAATCACAGAATTGTGTTGCGCTTCCAGAAGTTTAATTCCGAATCGTTGCGCCAACGCAGGCTGTCCGCCTCGTCCTCGTCAATGAGTCCGTCATCCTCCCAATCCTGAATCATACGGCAATTCCGCACATGTGCCGCCCTGTTATGGAGCAGGCCGTTACTGTCCCGCATAGCTTCATACATTCCACTTATAAGGCTCTGGCGCGCAAAGCGCGCCTTTTCCTCGGTCAGTTCAATTGTCATTATTATTTAACCTCCTCAAAAGCTTTCCGGCAGATCTCCGCAATGATGCGGTCTCTGTTTTCTGGCGTGTCTTCAAGCATCCAATCAAAATTGATCTTGTGCCCGATTCCGGACTCCTGGTGGTTGTAGGCCCCGCGGCATGTCCCATCCTCTGAAGTCACATAGACATTAACGCCCACCCATGTGTCAAGCACCCTGTCAATGCGCCCTTGTTTTTTCCAGAAAATCGGAAGGGACCGAGAGCCAGGATCCCGCGTGCAGCTTATAAGCTCAACAAGAATCTGCTCTCCCTTTGCGTTCTTCTCTTCAAAACTGTACCGGATTCTGAGCCCCCGGCCGCAGCTCATATCCTTAACTGAGTAAGGATGATCCATATATTATTACTCCTTCCGCTTGGGGGATCCTTCCCCCTCAGCTCTTATATTATAGCACATAATCGGAAATTTGTAAAT
>ERZ1034984.2607-NODE-2607-length-14219-cov-31.553163_pt1 | contig 14219 bp, 5 predicted proteins | sample MGYA00520589_ERZ1034984 | MGnify/ENA primary metagenome ERZ1034984 (study PRJEB33766, sample SAMN09781790) | gut metagenome | biome: gut microbiome | host: Homo sapiens | place: Madagascar | study: EMG produced TPA metagenomics assembly of the PRJNA485056 data... | reverse complement strand
GTTAACAAAGATAATATAAAAATAAAATTACAAGGTGTAGGATTTTATGTACAAAATAAAGATACTAAAAAATGGGTAAAAGTAGAAAATGACACAGTATCTTATACAAATAAAAAAGAAGATGCAACAGAGTTTATAACAGATAAAAATGGTGAAATTACAATTAAAAATTTAGTTGTAGGTACATATGTAGCTTATGAAACTAAAAACCCAAATTATGGTTATGAAATCATAAAAGAAGGACAAGAAAAGACAATTACTGTAGATAAAACAGCAGAACTTCAAATTCCAAATAAGCAAAAATACATTAGACTTTCTGGATATGTATGGGTAGATAAGGTCTTCTCAAAACAATCTAAGAGAAATGACTTATATAAAGACAATGAGTATGACTCAAATGACATATTGTTAGATGGAATTACTGTAAGACTAATTGATAAAACAACAGGTAAAGCAGTAAAAGAAGCTAAGACAGCTAATGGAGGAGAATACTTATTTAAAGATGTTTTAGTAGAAGATTTAGAAAAATATTATATAGAATTTGAATATGATGGATTAACTTATACAAATGTAATACCTCATATTGATAGAGACAATGGTTCAAAAGCTGCTGAAAATAGTAGTGTAAGAGATGAATTTAATAAAGGATTCTCAGTAATAGAAGGAAGTACAGAAAGTAATAAAGGTATTACAAAAGATAGTGCTGGAAATCCAAAATATGATTTAAATTATAACATTGACAAAAATAAACATACATCAACGCTTAACAATACAGGATTATATCCAATAACAGCTAATACAAATGAAACAGGATATGTTATAAAAGACCACTTTACTCCAGGACAAGAAGAAATTAAGTATATAAATTTAGGTTTATATGAAAGAGAGCAACCAGACATTGCATTAGTAAAAGATTTATATAATGTAAATGTTGCAATAAATGGATATAACCATATATATGAGTATGCAAACAGATTTAATAATCAAGGAGAATATGGAGACGGATTTAATGTAGGAGTTAAATTTGGAAATAAATATGGAAACATGTCATATACAAGAGCGATTTATGAAGCTGATAAAGAATATACAAGTTCAGATAAGAGCAAAGAATTAAAAGTATATGTAACCTATAAAATATCAATGAAAAATGAATCTTCTAATTTACAAGTACAAGTAAATAACATAGTAGATTACTATGATTCAAATTATACATTAATAAAAACAGGAACAGGAATTGACGAAAAAGGAAATGTAACAGGAGATATTTCAAACAGTGGTAGTCAAAGTTATAATGATAAATATCAAAAAGTAATTATTAATACAAATTCAAAGATAGAGCATAATAAATCAGCAGATGTCTATGTACAATTCGAATTAAATAGAGATGCTGTACTTAAAATCTTGAACGATAAAGAAAACTTAGATAATGTTGTAGAAATCAATTCTTATTCTGTATTTGGTACAGATGGAAAAGTATATGCAGGAATAGATACAGATTCAAACCCAGGAAATGCAGTACCAGGAGATACAACAACATATGAAGATGATACAGATTCAGCACCAGGTTTAAAATTAGTAGTTTCAGATAAGGCAAGAGAGATGACAGGTAAGGTATTCTTAGATTCTACTTCAAATGAATTAAAGACAGGAGAAGTAAGAAAAGGTGATGGAATGTATACAGACGGAGAAAAGGGAATTAAAGATGTAAAAGTTACACTTAAAGAGAATATAGAAAGCGGAAAAGTATATGAAGCAACAACAGATGAAAATGGTGACTTCTATATTTCAGGGTATATACCAGGTGATTACACATTAACTTATACTTGGGGAGATAAAGAATATACAGTTCAAAATTACAAAGGAACAGTTTATGACAAAAATAGATATGATGCAAATGTTACAAATAAAGAATGGTATAAAACAGATGTAGATACTAGATATACTGATGCAATTGATAATTATAATACAAGGGAAAAAATTGATGATGAAATTGCAGAAGTTACAAATAAAACAGCTACTACAATTGATAAAATGGATTCAACAACACCAACAATGGGAATTAGTGTAGAATACACAACAACAACTACAATAGAACAAACAACTGATAAATTTAAAAGTCCAGATTTTAAGATTGAAAATATAGACTTTGGTATTGTAGAGAGAGCAAGACAAGATTTAGCTTTAAGAAAAAGAGTAAATACATTTAAAGTTACATTAGCAAATGGTCAAGTAATCGCAGATATGACAATAGATGAAAAAGGAAATATTACAGGAGAAAGAAATCATGTAACATATATGGGACCATCAAGTACTACTACACCCCAAAATGGACTTGTTAAATTAGAACTAGACAATGAGTTAATTCAAGGAGCAACAGTTGAAGTAGAATATGAAATAAAAGTAACTAATAATAGTGAATTAGATTATGTATCAGAGGACTTTTATAAATATGGAATTAAATCAGGCAATGAAGTTACTATAACACCAACATCAATTATAGATTACTTAGATAAAAATTGGGGATTTGAAGCTGAGAAAAATAAAGAATGGACTGTAAAGAGCTTAGATGAAATTAAAAACATTGTTGCAAAAGAAGTATACGAGAATGAAGATTCAACTATAGCTGACAAGACAATTCTTTACACAGAAAGTCTAAAAGGACAAAAATTAAAACCTACTGAATCAGCAACAGTAAATTTAAATGTTTCTAAAGTACTATCAAATTCAGATGAGATTTCATTAGACAATGAATCAGAAATTACAGAATTGACAAAGGACGGAGGTTCAAGACTAATTTCAACACCAGGAAATTATATTCCAGGACAAGAAGAAACTAAAGAGTCAGACGAAAGTATAGCAGAAACAGTAATCGTAACACCAAGTACGGGTGCTAATCTAGGATTTATTGTACCAGTAATGATAGGAGTAATAGCATTAGTAATTTTAGGAGCTGGAGTAGTAATAATAAAAAAGAAGACTTTATAATATAAAACCAAAAAGGATTAAATCTGAAAAGATTTAATCCTTTTTTCTTTACGCAAATAACTAATTGGAGAGTTTTTTGTAATATAAAAGAGAAATTTGTAATTAAATTGTAAATAAAATTTAAAGAAAGCGTATTAAAACAAGGCTAAATGACTGTCCCTAAAGGTATTACAGATGGAAAATGTAATATTTGGTTAAGCAGGAAAAAACTTATATTGATTTTGAAAACGAAAATAAGTACTATATATAGTAAGGAAAAGTATAAATATTTTAAATATATAAGTCCATTTTTAGATGTATTTAAAGGGGCAGAGGAGGAGCTAGATGAAAAATAAGATTTATCAGAAAATAGTGTTATGTACAACTTTATTAGCAGTAGTTTGTTTAAGCATACTGTTTTTTATGCAATTCATAAGAAATGTTAGTGTTGGTGCAGATAACTCTAGAATGAAATTAGAAGTTAATTTAGATAAATATATTAACTATAATATATCAGATCAAGATAAAGGAACTTTAATACAATACGATGTAAAAGTGGGAAATAACGAAGAAGAGTTAAGAGAATACATTCCAACTAGAGAAAGTGAATTGAATATTGGACTTAATCAAATTGATGGAAAATATCCATATGATGTTAAGGTGGTTGCAAAAAGTACAGAAGCTACAAATGGAAAAACAGAAGAGATACAAGAAAACTATCAATACGATAACACAACAGGAACAGTTGTAATTAAAGCTAGCAATGAAAATGAAAATGGAGAGCCAATTAGTAGTTCAGAACCTAGCAAAGATGCTAAAGATGAGTATTTAGTAATTTGTTATTATGATACATATATTGAACAACCGATTGAAAGAGAATTAGACATTAAAATTTCAGTAAAAGCATCATTATTTGAAGAAGATAGATTTGCAAGTGCAGAAGATGAGCTTACAGGTAAAGTTAAAGAAAATATTGGAGAATTAACTAATATATCATATAATACACCAGATATAGCTAATGGATATATAAAATCAAATATAATTAATGGAACAAATTATGATACAGTATATACAGAAAAACAAAGTGTATTAATCAGTAAAAAGGAATCACAAGAAAAAATAAAAATATTAGAAAATAATAATTTTGTAAAAGCAAATAACAATAATAGTGAAACAGAAATTGATGTAGAAAATAAGGGAGATTTAGTTTATAAAAGTACAAAAATAAGAAAAAGTGATGTAACAAGAGTTTTAGGATTAGATGGAGAAATTAGTATATTAGATAATAATCAAAATTTAATTGCAACAATTAATAAAGATACAGAATTCGAACAAGATGGAACTGTTACAATCAACTATGAAAATGAACCACAAGCTATAATAATAAAAACAAGTAATATTCAAAATGAGGGTATTTTAAATATTGAAAATACAAAAGTAATTAAGAGTAGCATGTTAGAGATTAATAATTCTAAAATAAAGACAGTAGGAAGTTTAATAGGGGTAAGAAGTGAGACAATAAATGAAACTGAGCAAGAAATAGAAGTATATAGTAAAGAATATGAAAACAAGATTGATATAAAAGATTCAAAAACAAATGTAACATTAGAAGTAAATAATGATCAATGGACAAATAAGCAACAAAATGAAATCACATTTGATGTATATACAAATGCAAATACTATAAATGATAATATGTTAAAAAATCCAAAAATAAAAATAGAGCTTCCAAGTCAAGTTGAAAAGGTTATATTAGGAAATAGTTCTGTTGTTTATGCAAATGGATTAGAATTGCAAGATCCATATTTGGAAACAAATAAAAATGGAAATATAGTGATTGTAGCTAATTTAATAGGAGAGCAAACTAGTTACAATGATAATTCATTGGGGTTAATAACAGATGTAAAAATATCTGCTACAGTAATATTGAAAAAGGATATTGAGGGAGCAATAGAAAATGTAAATTTAATATATGCAAACCAATATACTTTAGATGGAAGCACACAAGTTGAAGAAAAAAATAAACAAATAAAGATAGAAAATTATAAAGAAGAAGTATCAAACCAAAGTGAACAAATTGTAGCTTCTAATGTTGGAGATACATTGAATACTACATCAGAAAATGTGGATGGATTGAAAGTAGAGGTTGTGCCAGTAAGAGGTGATACAACTTTAAAAGATGGAGATACTGTTTATGAAGGAGAGTTTATTAAATATAATATTAAAGTGACAAATACTTCTGATAAACAGATTGATAATGTTAAGGTTGTTGGAACTATTCCAGAAGGTACTGTTTATGGTGAATTGGAAGCGGAATATAATAAAGAAACAGGCAAATATTGTTATAATTTTGATACTGAATTAAAACAAAAGGAAATAGAAATAGAAACATTAGAATCAGGAAAAAGTGTTAATAAGTTTTATGAAGTACAAGTAAAGGATTTAGCAGAGAGTAATAATGAACAACAAATTACTACTAATATAAAAGTATATGCAGAAAAAAATCAAGTGATTGATTATAATATTACTAATAAAATAGAGAGAGCTGAAGCAAAAGTTTTTTTAGGGGCTTTTTTAGGCTCTGAAAAGGCTGCATGGACTTATACTCTTTTAGTAACAAGTAATTCTAGGGAAGAAGTAACAGCGACGGTAAAAGTACCAAAAGAATTTGAATTAGATTATATTTTGATAGATCCAAATTATGAAGGTGGGGGGTCAAAACTAGATTTAAACAAAGTAGCCAATATAGATGAAAATAATATCTCTGTAAAGATACAGACTAACAAAAAATATTTGATTGCAGGATATATAAATAGTAGTAAAATAGAAGAAAAGACAGAAAATTCAGAAGTTGAGTTAACGGCTATTGCAAATGTAGAAATAGAAAATAAAATTTATTCTTCAAACCAAAATCGAATTCTATATGGCTACGATAGTGTATCTATAGTAATGACTTCTGAAAATGAAGGTGAAGAAGTAAAATATGGAGATGAAATTGATTATGAAATAATAGTTACTAATACTGGGAAAAGTAATTTACAAAATGAATTTGTTTCTTCTATAGGGGTTAGGGTAATAGATTTCTTGCCAGAAGAAGTAGAACCTGTAAAAATTATATATAATAACTATAAAGAAGAAGTTGAGGAAGAAGAAAAAGATGAAAATGGACAAATTGAGAATTATAAATCAACAGGAATATATAAAGAGGAAGAAAATGTTATAGAAAATATAGGCAAATTAACAGATGAAGATGGAAATAGGTTACCAAATGTTGATTTATGTCTTACTATACCTTACGGAAAAAGTGTTAGTATAAAAGTAAAAACTAAAGCTGGACTTGTATTGGAAAAGGAAAAGATAGAGAATAATGCAACAGTATCAGGAATTTTAGAGGAAGATAATATAGAATCAAAAGTTTCAAATACAATTACACATGTAATTCTTCCATACAATTATGAAGAAAATGAAGAACCAGATAATCCAGACAATCCAGATAATCCAGATAATCCGAATGTTCCAGATGATCCCAATACTCCGTCACTATATAATATATCAGGAATAGCTTGGGAAGATGAAAATGAAGATGGGAAAAGACAGACAACTGAAAAAGGACTAAGCGGAATACCAGTTATATTAGTAAATAGTAAAGATTCTAGTCAAATAAGTAAGAAAACTACTACAGATTCTGATGGTAAATATTATTTCACAGAATTAGCAAGAGGAAATTATATTGTTATTTTTAACTATGATACAAATACATATTCTGTTACAGAATATCAAAAAAGTGGAGTATCAAATAGTATGAATTCAGATGCTGTTGTTAAGGAAATTACGTTAATGGGAGAAAAGACAAAGGTAGGTATAACAGACACAATAGATTTAAATGCAACGGTTTCTAATATAGATATAGGATTAATAAAGAACAAAATATGTGATGTGAAGTTAGATAAATATATTTCTAAAGTACAAGTAATAACTACAAGCGGAACAAAAGAATATACATATGACAAGGAGCAATTAGCAAAAGTTGAAATAAAATCTAAAGAAATTCAAGGAGCTACTATTGTTGTTAATTATAAGTTAATAGTAACTAATGAAGGTGAATTACCAGTAACTAATGTAAAAGTTGCTGATTACATACCAGAAGGATTTAATTTTACATCAGAGATGAACAAGAATTGGACAACTAATAGTAATGGTGAAGCTGTAAATACTACAAACCAAAGTATAAAACCAGGTGAGAGTATGGAATTAGAGTTAATTCTTACAAAAACCATGACATCAAATTCTACAGGAACTTTTACTAATAAGGCTGAAGTACGAGAAATGAAGAATTCTTTAGGAACAGAGGATATAGATTCAAAACCAGGAAATAAAATAGAAACAGAAGATGATTTTTCAAAAGCGGACTTAATTATATCTGTTAGTACAGGAGCATTAGTTTATATATCAGGTGGTATAGTGTTAGTAGCTTTAGTGACAATTGTTGTTTTCCTATCTTATAAATATGGAATTTTAAAAATAGGAAAGATATCTTTGTTAGGTTTGGTAATTACGGTAACACTTATTGCAGGAAGTAATAATGTAGAGGCTGCAGCACCTTTGAATGCTAAGTTTACATGGTCTCCATATTCATATGGATATTATAATGCTTATGGTAGTAGATATTTTTATGGAGAAGAGAAAACAGGTGATGCTTTATGTGATCAAGCAGGTGTTGGTGTTGCTGGAGCTGGAAGTGAATATAAGTTTGTAAAATATACAGGTAGTACTGCTTATGCAGATGTTAATGAAGAAGCAGAAAATTTAAAATTTAATTTGACTAAAGTAGAAGATGAAAATCCTATTCAAGTTGAAGAACAACATCCAGATGGAATTGCAATGAAAAAATTAAGTACATTTAAATTTAAATGTTCTAGTACAGAAGCAGAGTTGAAGTTTTATGCTTATAATTATAATAAAACAACTGTTTATTGCGATGTATGGAGTAACTCGAATAATAGTGGCATTGAAAATAATGGTTCAGGAAATTATAAGATTAAAAAAGAATATAAGAATAAAGAAATTGAGTTTTCAATTTATGTAAAAGAAGAGGACTATAAAAAACGGAATTGCGTATATTGAGCTTAGAGCAAAAACTAGTGCAACAGTGAAAAAAGGGCAGAAGGTTTATAGACAGGCAAAATATAGCTATAGTTCAACTACACAAGATGTAGTCACATTTAGAAAATTTGAAGATAAAAGTCAATCAGATGTAGAAAACAAAGTAGTTAGTAATGAAAAGTCAATTAAATGGATGAACTTTACAGGAAATTTAAAAATAATAAAAGAAGATGAAGAAACTGGCGAAAGATTAAAAGGGGTAAAATTCAGTGTAAAAGGTCCTGATAAAACTTTAGACAAATCTTATACCACAGATGAAAATGGAGAAATAAATCTTGAAAATATAATTACGGGAGAATATAAAGTAAAGGAAGTATCAAATTCTAATTATGGATATACGGTTAAGGTAGAAGATTCAGTTAAAGTAAAATCCACAAAGACTGTAGTATATGAGGCAAAAAACAAAAAACAAACAGGAAACCTTAAAATAATAAAACAAGATGCAGATTCTGAAAAAAATTTAGAGGGAGTAAGTTTTAAAATAAAGAAAAAAGACGAAAACAAATACATACAGGTTAAAACAGGTGATGGTTGGAAAAAAGATATTACAGGAATAGTACATGTAGATGATATGCAAACTGTAGATACAGAAAACGAAGCAACAATATTTACGACTAACAGTGATGGAATTATAGAAGTACGAAACATTTTAAAAGGAACATATTACGTAGAAGAAGTTTCAGTTGGAGATATATATTTTGGATATGAAGTAGATGATGATTATATAACTTGGAGTTACACATCAACGGCGAATAAGGATAATACCGGAAGTGGAAAAGGTCATATTGCTACTGTAGAAGTGGTTGCTAGAGCATCATATAATACGAAGGAACCTCCAAAAGAGGAAAATAGAAATGAAATATTAGTATTTAAAAATAAAAGAAAATATATAAAATTGAGTGGATATGCTTGGGAAGACGAAAGAGTCGGAGGTAAAGACAATATACCAGGAAATGAAAAATGTGATGTAGAAGAAAACACAGAAAGTAATAAAGAAGAGGATAAAAGGTTAGCAAATGTACTAGTTAAGTTATATAGTTGGGAAGGAAAACTTCTTGGCCAGACTATTACAGACGAAAAAGGTAATTATGTATTTGGAACAAAGTCGATGGCTGATATAAATGGAGATGGTATAATATCTATAGCGGATGTAACTGAAATTATGCAAGTTATAAGTTCGGGAGAAACAAATAAATATACCAATGGATTAATGGATATTAATAATGATGGAAAGATTGATAAAGCTGATATGGAAAAACTTCAAAATATTATATCTTTAAAAGAAGAATTGATAGATGTAAAAATAGAAGATATATATAATTCAGAGACAAAAGAAGCTGGGTATATAGAGTTTACATATAATGGACTAAATTATGAGACTGTTAGTGTTAACGTGAAAGAAGAAGACACAAACAAAGTAGCTGAAATAAGTTCAAATTCTCAAAATCAAGTTGATAAGTCTATTGATGGAACATATTTAGATAATAGGACAAGTTTCAATGAAAGTTGGGCTGTAATAGAAAATAATAAAAAAATAGACAGTAATAACAATGAACATGAGTTAGATTATAATCATAATAATTATGCAAGCAGTTTATCATATCCAGGTGGAGTTACTGGTTATAATGAACAGAAATATCCTATTATTGTAAAAGATAATACTAACGATAATATTTTTAATATAACTGCAAGAACAGAAACAAATACAAGTGAAGATGCTTCATGTAAATTTTTTGGACAAAATAAAACAATGGAGATGATATTATCAGACAAAGAACAATATATTGATACAATTGAAAATATTAATTTAGGAGTAAAAGAAAGAGCGCAACCAGACTTAGCACTTACAAAAGATATATATAGTGCAAAAGTTACTGTAAATGGATATGAGCATACATATATGTATAATCAAAAATTTGTAGATAAAGATCAAAAAGAGGATGAATTTGACGTAGATGTTAAATTTGGAGAAAAATTCGGAAACAAATCGTTTACAAGAGCAATTTACCCATCAGACGTAAAAGAAACACAAGATAAAGATTTTTCAGTAAAAGTAGTGTATAAAATAACTCTAAAAAATAGATCAGGAGTATTATATTCTAAGATAAATAGTTTAGTAGATTATTTTGATGCACGATATACAATAGAAGAAAATGGCGCAATTGGCACAGGTTATGAAAATGGTAAGATTAAGGATGAAATTAGGTACAAATTAGATAGATCTTATCAAGATGCTGAATATAGAAAGTTAATCATAAATTGCGATACGAAAATAAACCCAAATGAAAGCAATAAAAATATTTATGTAGAATATACATTAACAAGAAGTGGTGTAGAAGATATTTTATTTGATAAAAATGGAAACCAAAAAACAAATATAGAAGACTTAAAAAATATTGTTGAAATTAATTCATATTCAACATATAGTGATAAAGATTTTACAAAGAGTTATGCAGGAATAGATAGCAATTCTAATCCAGGTAGTACAATTCCAGGAAATAAAGATACATATGAAGATGATACGGATTATGCACCAGGATTAATACTAGAAGTTGCAAATCCAAGAGAGATAAAAGGTACAGTATTTGAGGATAATGCAGTAGATCCAACAGAAGGAGGAACAAATAGAGAAAGATTAGGAAATGGACAATTTGACAAAGAAGAAAAAACAATATCTGGAGTAAAAGTAGGATTATATAGTATAGATGATTTTATTGAAGAAAAAGATAGAAGTGGAAATGTTACAAATATAAAACTGGAAGAAGATGCTGTTTCTGTTGGAACGACTACTTATGAAGGAGATAATAAGGATTCAACAGGAAAAGATGGAACATTTACGATAAAAGACTTTGTACCAGGAGAATATAGAATTGTATACACCTGGGGAGATGATAAGTATACAGTAGAGGATTACAAATCTACAATTTGGACATCTGCTAATAAAGAAGAGAAAGAAAAAAATAAAAAAACTTGGTATAGGGTAAATACAAATACAAGATATTCAGATGCAAAAGACAATTATGCTACAAGATTAAAAATTGATGGCGGAGACACAAGTATAGATAAAAAGGACTCAATGGACTCAATGACAAATTCTATGACATTTGGAGTTGAATTAAAAGATGATATCTATAATAGAAAGACAGAGACCAGTGGAATTGATAAAGTTATATTCAGCATAGAAAATATAGATTTTGGTGTTATAGAGAGACCAAGACAATCAATAGATGTAACTAAGAGAGCAAAATCAATGAAAATCACATTGGCTAATGGACAAGTAATTGCAGATGCAAAAATAGTAGAAAAAGATGGAAAATTACAACTAGAACAACAAGTAAAAGGTGTAATATATACAGGACCTTCAGATAAAAGCAAGCCAAAAAATGGGCAAATAAAAGCAGAAATTGATAGTGAATTAATTCAAGGCTCGAAAGCAGAAATTGAATATGAAATTAAGGTACAAAATAACAGTGAAATAGATTATGATTCAAAGGACTATTATTGGTATGGATATGAAAAAGACGAAGACAAAGAAAAAGACATTGTTAAGGTTAAGGCTAGTGGAATTTATGATTATTTAGATAATACAATGATTGCAAATGATGAAAATACAGAGTGGGAGACAAAGACAATAGAAAAATATAATGAAGAAGTTGGCAAATCAACTGTAATAGAAGAATACTTGAATAAATACCAATCATCTTCAACAGATGCTTCTGGAAATACAGAAATAAGAATAGGATATGAACAATTTAAAGAGCAATATAATGAAGCAATAAAGAAATGGACATTAGAAAATTATACAACAGCAAGAAAAAGGAGATTAGCAGATAAAACAATTCTACATAATGCTAATCTTGAGGGAGAAATAGTACCAGGGGATTCTAAGCAGGCAAGTTTAACTGCTTCGAAGATTTTAACAAATACAGATGAAATTGAATTAAATAATGATATAGAAATAACTGAAACAACCAGAAATACAAGAACTGGAAGAAAAGTAACACCAAAATATACATCTTTATATGATAGAGGCGAAACTGTAACAATTACAACACCTACAGGAGAAAATAAAAATTATATTTTAATTACATTAGTTGCAATATCATTCTTTGTAATATTAGGTACAGGTGTAGTATTTATTAAAAAGAAAATATTAAAATAACATATTAAGATTCAAATCCATATTATTTTGTGGTATGGATTTGAATTAAAAATATAATAAACTCACGTTTAATATGTAAAATCATAAGGAGGACATAAATTGAAAAAGAAAAAAATTATTTTTATAATTATGATAATAATATTATTTATAATTCCAATACATGTTCTAGCATTTGATTTGCAAGCAAATGTCAATGAGCCAAGTTTGCAAGAAGGAAAAATTCAAATAATACTTAAATTATCAGATTTACAGGAATATTCAAATGGAATAAATGCAGTAAGTGGAAAACTTATTTATGATACTAGTTTATTTGAAAGTGTAACTTTTGTTGGAATGAATAATTGGTCTTGTGCTTATAATAACGAGGAAGATAATGAAAATAATGGAAGTTTTATGCTGATTACTACATCTGGAAATGTAAATAAAGATACAGAGGTAGCTCAAATAGAATTAAAATTAAAAAATTCAATAGAAAAACAAAATACTAAAGTAAAAATTGAAAATATCCAAACTAGTTATAAAGCACAAAAGATAGAATCAGAAGATAAAGAAATTAATTTATTAATAGAAAATAATAATATAACTGTTACTAATGATAGTAGCGAAAACCAAGAAGTACAACAGAAAACTCAAGAAAATGTACAACAAGAAGAACAAAATAATGAATATAATTATAGAAAATATATAATTATAATATTATTTGTAATCATATTAATTATATTAATAATTTTAATTATACAATTAATAGAAAGGAGGAAAAAAAGTGAAAAATAGTAAAATAATTGTAACTTTGATAATAGCTATTATGTTATTAGTTTCTATAGCCCTCCCTGTAAAAGCAGCAAGTTATACATTTACATTTTCAGTTAACCCAGAAAAAGTAAATGCAAAACCAGGAGATACTATAACTGTTGATTTAGGAATGGCAGACATAGATCAAACAGGTGATGGAATTAATGCTATACAAGGAGATATATCTTATGATGAGAATATATTTGAAAATGTAGAGATTGTAACAGCTGGTAATAATTGGAGTGTATCACTAAATCAATCAGCAGATAGTAGTTTAAAAGGAAGATTTGTAATTAATAATATGAGTAATCAAAAAAATACGCAAGTAGTAGCAAAATTAAAGGCAAAAATAAAATCAGGAGTAACAGCTTCAACAGCTACTATTGATTTAAAAAACGTTTTTTCTAGCTATGGTTCTACAGAAACAGCCAAAACAAATAAGACTGTTACAGTAAACATACAAACATCTTCTCAAAGCAATACTAATGGTAATAATAGCGGTTCAAAAAATAGTACATTAACACAAAAATCAAGTAATGCTCAAAATACGGCTAAAAATACCAACCTTCCAAAGGCGGGATTAAGTTCTTGGATTGGAGTAGGAATTGTAGTTGCTATTATATGTGCGATTATTGGATTTATTCGCTATAAAAAGATTTATTAGAAAATAAGGACTTCAAATTTGAAGTCCTTTTGTTTTAGTAAAAAATAATTATGATATCCATACTTTGGCTCTAACGATAACACTTGAATTTTATTTAATGTCTTTTCATTTCATTTAAAAAGAAAATCTAATACAATAAAATAAGGCGCTTTCACTCAGGCTCAAAATTGTTATTATATGAATTTAAACTTTTCGAATGTAATTGGAATAATCTAAGAATTTCTTAAATAATTTAATGGAAAATGTTCGCGTCGAGCTTTAGCTCGGACTAAGTGAAAGGGTGCCATTAAATTATTTTAGAAATTCTTAGATTATGTATTGAACTGAGAAAAGTCTAAATTCATATAATAATAATTTTGCCCGTGAACATTACTCATTTTTTTGTAAAAGATTTTCTATTTTTCATTCCAATCAAACGTCATTAAATAAAATTCAAGTGTTATCGTTAGAGCCAAAGTATGGATATCATAATTA
>ERZ1034984.2604-NODE-2604-length-14226-cov-136.998880_pt1 | contig 14226 bp, 18 predicted proteins | sample MGYA00520589_ERZ1034984 | MGnify/ENA primary metagenome ERZ1034984 (study PRJEB33766, sample SAMN09781790) | gut metagenome | biome: gut microbiome | host: Homo sapiens | place: Madagascar | study: EMG produced TPA metagenomics assembly of the PRJNA485056 data... | reverse complement strand
CGCCCAACCCTTGCGAGCGAGCGCCTGCTCCTTTATCCATTAGTTTTGTGCGACAAACATGGGAGCGAATTGATTTATTCAAATAATCGATTATTCGAATTATCGATTATCTTTTATCGATTTAACAAATCACGCATTTTTTTGCGTTCTTCAAGTTCCGACTTGTAAAGTGTGCGGAGGTGGGTTACTTTGTTTGTATCCCCTTCCGATTGTGCCTCGGCGATTTTGAGAACGATATAATCCGTCTTTTCGAGATATGCCTTATACTCTGCAATCTTTCTTGCTTTTTCTTGCGCCGCTTTCTCTTCTGCCGTGGGTTCCTTTGGTTTCGTTAATTCCTCAAATTCTTCTTTTGAGATTTGAATATAATTCTCGTCGACAAGTGGCGATTTTAGATTGAGAAAACCCATGTTGTCTTTGTTCTTGTAATAGAATCTCATTGTTGTTCCTCCTTTAGACTTCGGTTACTTTATCCATACTCAATTCAAGCATAAATTGAGAACCAGCGCCTGGTTTAGTTAAAATAAATTTTCCGGGGGAGGCACTTTGTATAGAAGTAATAACACCATCGGAAATGAACTGTCCATTATTATCGATGTGATTTAGTGATCCGACCGGGATTAGAAGTGAATACTCAAGTATATTATCAAGAGTTATACTTGTATTAAACGTACTATAAAAGTATAAGAAATATGCGCTGACGGCAGAAGAGTCAGGCTTAAATTCCATCGAATGCACATAGACATTTCCACCGCTTCCAGTAGGAACAACAGTTGTAACAATCACAAAACTCTTTGCGCTTACTGTAATTGTAAGTGTTTTGATTGTTGCCTTGCTGTTCTCAATACCTACGTGAGAATAGGTTAAAAAACCTTCTTCGTGTCCGGGGTCGTTGAGATAGTAAAGCTCCTTGTCGTTTACCATTTCGATATAATTTGCATCGTTTGCTTGCAAAGTGGAAAGTTGCTCGTCCGTTACCGTGCCGCTCGAAGCACCCGCAGGGAACGTGAGAGAAACTTTTTCTCCGTCCGTTTTCAGATTATTCACCTTATCGGTGAGTGCCGCAAGACTTCCCGCTTCCGTGGAAATATCTTCCATGTTCTTTCTGACTTGCTCTTCCAAACTTCTGTAAGTCGTTCCGCCGTAAGTTAAGCTCATAAGTTTTACTCCTTTAATCTCTTTCTTCGTCCAAAATCAATAATAAAAACAATAGAAAAATCATTTTTTTGTATTCCCTATATATTTTATATCGTTAAAATCAATCGTGGCACATTTATTTGCGTTCTGCTGCGTTTTCTTTATCTCGTCGTATTCTTTTTCGACTTTCTCTTTTTCAAGCTCTAATGCGTGATTTTTTGCGTATTTCAGCATTTCAACCTTGTAGTATTCTTCTACCTTAAACATTTCCAAACTCCCCCACACGATAGCCATAATCACCGTGAAAAGATAACTTAGAAATGTTACGGGGTCAAATTTTAAAATTGCCTCGCCGAACGCTACGAGCGAAAGAGCGGTCGAAAATAAAATCGAAGGTACTTTCTTCGAGTACTCGCCGAAAAGGAATTTCTTCGGGGATTTCGGCTTGTACTCTTCTTCTTCCGTTACAATCGAAAGGATTTTCTCTGCTTCGAGCCTGTTCGGGTCGTTCTTTGTGTTTACGTTTCCTTGCTTTACAAAACAATGAAAAATCAGAATATTCAAGATGGATACCGCTGCTCGGCTTCCCGCCCATAGCAACCACGCCGCCTTTGTTTTCGGCAGTTCGTATCCGACGTCAAACGAGCTTGTTAGCATAGGCAGGAACGCTAGGGCAATGAAACTTATTATTCCGATAAGTAAATAATGGGCGTACTGCTCAAATCTTTTCACGGTTATCTATTTCCTTATTTATGCGGTATTTGTCCTTATAAAGGTCTTTCAAAAAAGCAAGGATATAATTATCACAACACCATAAAGCAAAAATAACATAAATCGCTGCTCCCCCGAACGTTCTATTTGCCATAATGACATTCAGCATCCAGCAAACGGGTTTGATTTTATCCTTTACGAGAAGAGCGAGAAGAATAAGAGGAATATTCGTTACTATAAACGTGTATACCACCGAGCCGACGAGTTCCCGCATAGGCGTGCCGTCTTTCTTGCCCGTAAGCATGAAGATTATCAAAAACGCCGTCGTGCCGAAGCAGAACAGCCAGCTCAAAACGTTCAAAAAAATATATTTACTCTTGTACTTCTTCGTCTGTTTCGTCATTTTCTTCACCCCGCAGCAGTTTTTCGTTCTGCTCGATAAGTTTTACGTAATAATGATTTTCGCAAGAGATCTGCTCTCTTAACTGCTTGATTTCCTTGCGTAACTTATCGATTTCGGCGCTTTTCGTGATTTTTTCCACATTAAGGCGCAGTTGCGCTTTTGTTTTAAACCAACTTACAAACGACGAAATCGCCATGAAAACCGTCGGCGCGTATAAAACAATATACTCTTTAATGGTCTGTAACATTTCAAAAATCTCCTTGCATATACGTGAGTTCGTCTTCCGGATATACCACCGTTAAGAAAAGCGATTTGAATTTGTTCAGAAAGTCTGCTGTTACGTCAAGCCGCAAAAGCGACATTAAAACCCCGTACCCTTCCAAAACTCCGCGCTTATTTATAGAAACGTTCTGCCCGTCGATATACGGAAGTTCCTCTTCCGTGCTTGTTCCCGGCTCTACGGAGGGATTCTGCGCGGTGTTATATACCTGCCTGCTTCCTTTGAGCATTTCAGATTCCTGCATGGAATACAGTCGTTTCTGCACTTCCATTTTTTTGAGCCACGGCATAGCCGACGAATAGATAATCGTGTAAACTCCGAATTTGAAACGGTTGACGTCGTTCGCGGCGATTGTGCTGTTTCCGTATTTTGCATATAACAGATAGAAAATCCTTTCCAAATCCCCCTCTTTATAGTCGGACGGGGTGATTATAGGCTGCGCGTTTATATCTTTCATAAAGTCTTCCACGCTGCTCCACACGTCGGAAAATTTCGGCATACGGTGCGACCCCGTGAGCGTGCCGTAATTACTTCCGAAATAGGCTTTACTCATTGCTTCCATTTTCATTCCCTCCGTCATAACTTACTGATTGCGGATCGTTCTCGTACATTTCGCCGTCAAGGTCGGCATCAACTCCCGACGCGGGTTGCGCAACTTCCACCCACATATCAAGCCCGAAAATACTGTTCGCTATGTCGCAGAATTCCTGTCTTTGATTGAGTTTATCCTGCATAACAAGCGAAGCTTTCGCGGCGTTCATGGAGTTTTCGCTTTCGAGCATGTGCGCTTGCTTCTGAAAAATCCCGCCGCTATCCAAACCGTGCAGGGAAAGACGGTAGTTGTCTATCGACTGCATAGCCATAAGGAATTGGTCGATATTGTTCGCGGAACCGCTTGCGGTAAGGTCTTGGAAGTCAAGCGTGCCCACAACGGGAACATATTTTTCACCTTCCAACGCCGCACGGTTCACCGCTCTCGAAGCCGCCGCCACGTTCGAGTATTCGTCTTCGTTCCCTACTCTCATACCCATAACGCCCGTGCTATTTAATAGGGCGGTTCTTGCGAAAGGCAAGAGGTCTGCTTCGAGGTCTATGAGCGGGTCGTTCAAAATCTGACGGGAAATGTTAGTTTGCGAGATTTGTTTCGTGTAGTCGGACAAAAGAACGCAACTATCCTCGATTTTCTTAATATCGAATTCTTCTTCAATCTGTATGTCGTATACACATTTACGGTTGAAATCTTTAATCCACGGCTTATCGGCTTTACTTCCGCCGTTAAACGGGAGTGGTGTAACTCGCTCAAACCTACCGTAAATATCAATACCGCCGTCAAGCGCATAAGGAAGAAAATAAAACTGGTCCATTTCGGGGAAGTAGAAAAACATTCCCTGCCCCTTATAATAGAGAATTCTCTCGATAAGATTTCCGCTTAAACCGTTCGGAAGATTGAACCATTCAAACGAATTTACAGCCTGCTGTTCGTCCATAATACGAAGCAGTTTCTTGTTCTCCGATTTGAATCCTTTCGGGTCTCCTATCGTTGCTTTGATAGGTAATCCCGTTTTAGGGTCGATTCCCGCAGAGATAAACAAACTCAAATCGGGCAAACGGGCGTTATTCGTTTTTCCGGGTTTTTGGTCTTCGCCGTTCGCGGAAGCGTTATATATTCCAGCCATTATTTGCCCCCTTTGTCAATCTCATTCATAAGCTTATATCTCTGACTTTTCGAATAAGAATTGACGATTTTTCTTTGCTCTTCCTTTGGAAGTTTTCCGATATAATCAAGGAAGTTTCTTCTTTGTTTTTTCTGCACTTCCCCGATCGCCTTCGCCCGCATGTTCCCTTGCTGCGTTTTTGCCTGCTGATACTCACCAAGAAGAGAGCCTTGCGCGGCTTTTCGTTGTAGATTCCTTTTTGCCTGCGCGGCGGGCGACATACGCATCATAGCAGCGGCAGTCAATGCACCGCGGTCGATTGCACCTTGTATCATTCCCATATTTACACCTCAAAATATAATCCTTTTGCAAGTTCCGTCGAGAGCACGTCGGCGATATGGTTATCTTCTATATCCGTCTTTATAAGTTGCGCCTTTATAAAGTTTCTCGCTACAATCCCTTTGTATTCCCACGTTTTGGAAGCATAGCTCGATATATAATCGATAGAGCCTATTGTCATACCGCGCTGCGCGATTTCGTTTGCGAGAATGTTTTTTTCTTCGTCTGTACAGGAATAATATTCAAGTACGGGGAAAATTTTATTATTCTCGGTGTATGCCGTCGTTTTGGCGATTGAATTCGGCAACGCTCTTACATTATCAAGCGAATATTCGAATATATCTTTTTTATAGCTTTTATTTTCTTCGTATATCTTATTCCCGAATAAAATATCCGCCTCTGCACCTGCGTAGCTTGCGCCCGCGGCAATAACACCGGCTCCCGCAGATACAACTTTCCCTATTATTCCGCTTCCAGCCGCCGCAACCGCTGCACCCGTTGCCGCCGCGTTTATTGCTCCGGCAATACGTTTTTGCGTATTTTCTATGCTGTGTACGGTGTCCATGTTTTGAATTTCACGGTCAAAAATGTTATTGTAATTTTTATTTTGTACCTGATAATTCACCCATGCGTCAGAAAGATACATTATAGAAAAATCGCCTTGGCAGATAAGTCCGCGAGCGTCGTTGAAGTCCCGCCCATAGAGCTGCGCAAAGTCGGGATTTACGTGGATATACGACGAATAAGGAAGATAGGTATAGTCCACATTGAAGTATTGCACGCCGCCGTTCTTTGCTGCGCTGAATTCAAACTGACCGTTATAGTTCGGCGATACGAGACGATAAAAATCACACTCGTTTTCAATCTTCTTATTCGAAACAGTCGCGTAAGGTGTTCCGTCCGATTTAAAAATGTTTTTTGTACCGGACGAAGCGGCACTCCAAAAAAACGCATAAACATTTTCGTTATTTGCGTTTTTCACAAAAGTTGTGCGTTTTGCGTCCGTGCTATTAATATTAAAAGTCGTGCCGTTGTCTTCTATCGTAAATCCCGTCATAGGGCAGTAAGGCAATAACTGCACGTCATAGCAAGCCGCGCCGATGGACCTTGCAATTTCGCTTCCTATACTCATGGAAAATTCTTTGTTTGCTTGAAATTCGGAACTCGCTGCCTTTATTTTTATGCTGTCAGAAAAAGGAATGCAGAATAAATCAAACGGCGCGTTTTTATTGATTATTCTTCCTGTTTTTGCGGGATAATCAATAGTATACTCACCTTCTACGACTGGCGTTAGTTTTAAAGCTATCTTTGTGGCGCTTACTATTACTTTGTACCTACCATTGCCACTGACGTATTTCTCATATCCTTTGAAAATTCCTTGTAACGTTGTGTAAAGGTTGCTTGTTCCTTTATCCTCTGTAATAAACGTCTCTTGCGAATAAGGGATCTCGTCGTAATCAATCTTGTAGTAAGTGTTGGTTCCAACCTCTAAAATCCTCCCTTTCATATTTAACAGAGCCGTAAAATCGTTGTTGTTTTGATAGTCAGGAAGATCTGTAAAGTAGTCGGGTATACTCTGTGCAACTTTTCCGTTCACCGTTGCTCTATTCCCAAGCAGATACATTTTAAAATCGTAAGCACTTCCATCATAAAAATAGTTTGAAAACGTGCTATTTGGATCAGCTTTTACGGTAACTTGTGTACTTGTAAATGTAGCAACCTGATAATCTCTTGAAACGTGAGGCCTTACGTACGCTTTTGTAATTCCTGAAAGTTTTCTTGTAAGTGTATGGCCTACATACTTGTTATAGACCCAATCGTCTAAACTGTTAACTTTAAAATCCGGAACAACCGTTGAATTGATTGAAATAGTTTTTGCTTCGTTTTCCCTATCGACAAATCCTATTATCCACGCCATTTTACTATCGTCTATAAGTGGCGTTTCCCCTTTCTTTATTTGATTAAAAGGAATTCCTTCCGAGTTGAAAATCAGAGTGCTATCTTCATCCGACAAGCCTTTTTCTATGAAAGCCGTCGAATTCAAAACTTGCTCGTAGTAGTCCGCTACAATATCTCGGCGAAGATTAAGTCTATACTGTTTCCCACGAAGCCTCTCTTCGTCAAGTATAAACCAACGTGAAGCAATCTCGCCGTTTTCTACCACAAGCAAATAATCCCCGTACGAGTTCGCGGGGTTTGCGCTTCTTCCTACCGTTATAACGGCATTTGCTCCGTCGTTTGGGTTGAAATTAAAGTTTACTTCCGTATATCTCACGTTTTCATTATTCGCGCCCAAATAGGCGGCAAGGCTTTCTTCTCGCTTTACCGTCCTATTGAAATAATTGTTGTAAGAAATACAGTAAATAGCAGACATATCTAACCCTCTTATGGTGTCGCACTTTTATTTTAAGCCGAAGCGCGACGAAACGGCTTGTAAAAGAGGGAATATCAATTACGACGCAGCTACGCCGCGAACCGTAATGAACGGGTAATTTTTGAGGTATTCGAGCGGATTGTGCCCCCAAATCAGGAAGTTCGTCTCCGTTAAAGAAACCTGGTTGAAGAAGCTCGTGCCTACCTCAAACGCAGACATGAACGGAACGCTACGCTTGTGCATGATTTTGAAAAGAATCGTGTTGTCCTGCGTATACGTTTCGTTTGCGAGATAATCCGCATTTCCGGGAAGAAGATCGCCGGGGAATACGTGCGTCGTTACTTCGGACACAGTATAATCCTTTTCGTAAAGAGAACGAATGGAAGAGTTGGACGCGGGCGCTTTCCCCGCCGCGGCGTTTACTTTCCCGAAATAACGAGCGGGAAGAGTGTATTCGCCTTTCTTGTCGATTTCCAAAGAATTGAAAATCATAGGAAGGTCGAGTTTGTTGATTTTATTCACCGCCTCGCTGTTCCATACTGCGATAAGTGCGTCTGTGTTGTAAGAACGCAGATTCTTATAGTCGTTATAATCTCTGTTCGGGTCGGAGATTTCAACCATGAGATTCGACATTTTCATTGCAATCGTCTGCGCGTCAAGCCTGTTACGCGCTTCCGTTTCCACGTTGGTTTCGTCCGCCGCTTCTTTCTGCAAAGTAATAGTGATACTCTGCTTTCCTACGGCGGATTCCGCCGTGCCGACATATGCGTTGAACGTCGTTGCGTCGTAAATCTTTTTCGTGTCTCTTATCCATGCAAGCATAACGGTGTTAAATTCCGAAAACGAGCGTTCGTCGCCCCATGCACGTTTGGAAAGGTAATTGTCTACCGTCAGGCAGATTTTCCGGAATTCCGTAATAGAGATTGCCTGACATTCAGGCGCATCGGGGCGGTACAGGTTGAGAAGATTCGCCGCTTCTTTGTCGTTAAGCCAAGGCGTACTCTTCAATACGTCCGTCGAGTAGTACAGTTTTGTATCGCCGTACAGCGTGCCGTCCACCCTGGACATGTCGACGAGCGAGGATTTCGTATCGGAAATATTATCCGCGAAAACCTGCTGCGAAATAATCATGTTATAGAGCGCGGCAAAAATTTCATTGCTTCTGAGTTGCCCGTTAAAATTTGGCATATTTTAGTTCCTCCGTTTTGGTAATGTTACGTCAATCGTTCTGCGCTGCAATTCGTTCGTAAAAACCGCATTGTCGCCGTCTGCGTACTCAATGCACTCTTTCATTACCTCGTAAACACGATTCGCGGCTTCCACGTCCTGCTGCGTAGGGATAATTTTTTCGCCCCACGGTAAGAACGGGTCTCTTCCTCCCTCCGCAATCAAAGCGTCGCGGAGTTCGAGCGTCTTTTTCGCGTATTCGAGATTTGAAAGGTCGCTGTCTTCGCTATAAAGTTCCGCGCGGAGTTTCTTTATATCGACGGCTTCTTCTTTTTCGCCTTCCAAGGTTTGCCCGGTGGCAAGAGCCTTGATAAGCTGCTTGTTTTTCTCACGAAGTTCTTCGTATAACGATTTATCGACAGAATTCTCTTTTATCTCTTTTATAGCTTCGATATAGTCGACACTGTCATCAACTTTTTTTTGCTGCGATTCGACTTCTTTGTTTTTTACTTCTTCTTCATTAGGCATAATTGATACTCTCCTTATAAATTATTTTACTACTATCTTTTCGCTTTGTCAAGCGTTTTCTATAAATTTGTGAAAAGAACAATCTATATAGACATAACGCGGTCGTTACTCGCTCGGCAGTCTGCACCTCTTCGGCGAACGTCAGAACACTCCGATTTTATGAGATATTATATAGCGCCACTAATCACGGTTTATTAAACAACGTTGCCCGTGGTGAACGGGTCGCGGTTTAAACTTGTTTCCGAATCCTTTCAAGACTTCCTTGAAAATAGGATTGCGTAATGAGGTTGTTGAATTTCAAAGCCCTTGCGTCGTACATATCGATTATATTTTGCTTCCGCTCTTTATTGAAAGCCGTATCTATATACGGTCGCATTGCGAAATCAAGTTCTTTCGGAAGACTTTCCCGATTGTATCGCTTTATAACGATTCCATCCCAGACTGTATACCAATCCGCGGTGCTTTTTGAGAATTTCACTATTCCCGTCGGCTTTACCGTTCTTCCCTTATAGAGAAGCTCTGTATCTCTCTTCAAGGTATTCGTGTAGTTGCTCATATCGTCCCCGCCGAGAATATCTGCGATAGAACCTTTTCTGTCTTTCAGATATTCTTCCGTCGGTTCTATATTGTCTATCACGCAACGCTTTGATTTGAGATAAAACCTTCCGAATTTTTCGGGTAGGAAATTGAAAGCTTTCAAAATCGTGCTTGCTTCTTCCAGGGTGTTACCAAGAAGAAACACGCGGATTTTGCTTTTCGTCGTTCTCGCGATATTCTCGCACATACCGATAAAGTTATACAAAATATCGAAACTCGTTCGCTTTTCTCCCTGTTCGAGCTGGAACTCGTCAAGAATAAGATTGTATTGCCCCGTAAAGTCTTTATCGTAGAACCCCACACCTTTAAGTTTTCCGAATTTGGAAAGCGGGCAAACTGTCATAAAGTCTTCCCCGCGGTTTTTCACATACATATCTTTTGAGGATAAGTCAAGATTGTATTTTCTGACTAAATCCGGGTCTATCAATCCCTTACACTTATTCGCAAGCATTGCTTTTGTTGAGCTTTCGGAAATCCGCATCCAGTAATTTTTCACGCCGTCTTTGAGCTTTATTTTCTGCTTTACGATAAACTCCGCAGCGGAATAGGATTTACCCGTTTTTCGTCCGCCGATTATCGGGTAAAATATTGCCCAATCATTCCCCAAAATGCTGTTAATGTTATAATATCTCGCAAGTTTTCTATGTTCCTGCGCCCGCTTTATCTCCCGAAGCGGTATTTTTTTAATCGCTTTTGCCATTAGTCTGGGCTCCCGAAAAATTCCTGACTTATAATTCGGTTTACTTCAGATTTTGTTCTTCCTTCCGCGAATAATTCTTCTCGACGTTTTTTAATCGCTTCATAAAGAGGATCGAGAGAACCCTGGGAAAATTCCGCCCTTATTTTCACCCTTTCTTTCGCTCTTTCGGACGCATTCATTTTCTTTTGCGGTCCGAAAGTGGTCTCCTTCTTTAAATCTTGCAGCGCTTTTGCGCTTTCTTTTGTGGCATACGGCTCATATCTTTGCTCGGCTGCAAGGTCTCTGTTTATATTCCCCCTTGCCTTTCCTTTCGCTTTTCTTGTGTTCGCGAGCGCTGTCGCTTGAAATTCATACTCTTCTTTCGTATACATGTCCTGCCACATGGAATAACCGCGACTTTCCATGAATTCTTTTTGTTGCTCATATTGTTTCTTATAACTTTCGTAATTGAATCCCATTTTTACGCCTCTTTTTTATTATATAACCGTTTTTTTTGTTTGTCAAGCGTTTTACGCTTGTATAATTCTTCCTAATTTTCCTTTCCCGGGAACAAATGCAAACTCTATTGTATTATATTCGTCAAGTTTGAAAAAATCTTCCCATGTCCATTGATTCCTCGGCTTTATGCTATCAAATTTATATCTTCCTTTGCATACGGGCTTAAAAACGCCGTTCTCTTCAAACGCATAGCAACCTGGCGATTTGAAGTATATTTTTGCGTTTTCGTGATTATTTTCCCACTCGCCCGCCTTTTGCCCTTCGCCTTCTCCATGATATATATCCCCGGCGTACCATATTCCGTCCGTGTTAAAAAATAATGGTATTCTTCCGCTTTCTCTTAGTCTTTCGCTTAAATCGAGTAGTTTTTCTCTCGTTCTTTTTATCATTTCAAGAGAAAAGTGAGCCCAGCGATACCCCGCGATTTTGCTTTGCATATACCCAAACGTATTTGTAAGTACGGCTTTCCACTCATTTTTCTTTTCTTCGTTTTCTTCCTTTTCTCTCTTTTTATAAATATAGTCTACAATCGTTCGGAACGGCTCACCCGTTTCCGCGAGCGCTCCCATATAGGCAGAATGAAAATCTATATGGTGGCAGCCTTCATATAATATGCCTAGTTTTGCTTTTATAACGCCGATAAGAGGGGCGGGAATTTCTTTTTTTATTTCTTCACCGTCTTCAATCGCATAGTCTTCAAGGTCCACGCCAAAACGCCGACAAACCTTTTTAAATTCCGAAAACGCCTTTCTTCCAGATATATCAAGACCTTTCTTCGGGCTTTCGCTTCTGAATTGAAACCTTATACACCGAGGGGAATCCACTACAACAAGCTCTAAAACAGAAGACAAAACACGCAAGCCCACGCCGCGCCGCATTTTATCTCTTCGCACGGTAACACCCCCCGAGCGGGAAAATTCTATCACATTTTCAAGCCCGCTTTCTTCCGAAAGTTCTAATATATGATTGAATTCTTTCATTCCCGCTTCGGTTGTCGGTATCTTCACGCACGGCACAAGCATTAAATTTAAATCCCGGATAAGATTGCAGGAATTTTCAGAGAAATTCTCTTTTATATATGCTTGTATCGGCGTTAAATCGTTCATAGATAATCCTTATAATTCACGTTAAAATAATCGCAGATTTTCTTTATTGTTTCTTTCTTCGGCTTGACTTTTCCGTTTTCTATCAGGTGTAATTCCTGGTAAGAAATACGCATTTCCGCCGCGGTATCTCTCAAAGATTTTATACGATTATATTTTAATAAGTCTTTGATGTTTTCTTGCTCGTCGATAACCACTTTTGCCCCACATGAGGGGCAAAATTCGAGTCCCGTTTCGTAATATTCTTTTTCCCCGTCTTCTATTTGCACTCTTTCAAATCCTGTATAAATACTTTTGCAGCGGCTGCAAATAAATTCGTCTTTTTTGTTTTCTTTTGTTTCGTTTTTGCAATATATCATATTTTCACCTTAAAATGGGCATTCCATATTTTTCCAATCTTCGTCAAAAGGAAGATTTATTTTTTGCTGCCCTTTTATTTGTTCCTGTTTTTTCTCTTTCCCTATGGCTTGGTGCACATAATTCATAGAAATAGGGTCGTACATCGCGGTATTTGGCGCTTTATTGCTATTATTTTCTACTTCCGGAAGATCCTCCCCGGCGTAGATATAAAGCCCCAAACCGTGCCGCGCTACTGCCTTTGTCAAACTTCTTTGAATTGCCTTGTTTACGTCAAAACTCGTTACTTCTTGTGCGGGAATCGGCGCGTTTTTGAAATTAAGGACAGGCAAATATTCTATATGTTCAATACCTTCTACCGTTACTCCCGTTTTCACCCAACAAGTTTTCCCGTCCGTAAAGTAATTCCACCCGTCCGCGTTCTCGTAAATCCTATAGTTTGCCGTGGGGAAAATCTTTTTCAATTCCCCCCACGCGTATGCCCATGAAAGATAGGAAAGATTTCCTTTTCTTTCGATTTTATCGCTTACATTTATCGCGTTTAATTGCTTGAAATAGTTTTCCATTATATTATAAACTCCCTTATAAATCTATTCGCATACTGCGGATTTATCATAGACCTTTCAATTATATTTTACCGCCTCGTCGAAAGTTAAGAAAAAGTGTATTCCCGCTGCACATTCTTCCCATCTGTCCTCGCAAAAATTATTTACAAAAACAGTTTTCCCGACTTCGTAAACAAAATTTTCATCTTTTAAAGAAATTGCCTTTCTTTTAACCGCCTTTTCTTTTTTTGTCGTTAAGATTTCAATGACTTTCGCTTCCGAGCACCTGCATTTTCTCGTTGTGGAGGAGCTTCTCTTTGCTTCTTCTGTTATAAGTAGTTTAACGATAAGGTTATTTGCACACCTTTTAAACCCAACAAAAGCACCTTCTTCCGGGCAGCACATCGCGAAAAATGCCGTAGTTTCATCATATAAAATATTTTTCAAATCCGCGCGCGACAAATTCGCGCCCGACAAATTCGCGCTCCGCAAATTCGCGCCCGACAAATTCGCGCTCCGCAAATTCGCGTACGACAAATCCGCGCCCGACAAATTCGCGCTCCGCAAATCCGCGCGCGACAAATCCGCGCTCCGCAAATCCGCGCCCGACAAATTCGCGCCCGACAAATCCGCGCCCGACAAATTCGCGCGCGACAAATTCGTGCCCCACAAATTCGCGCCCGACAAATTCGCGCCCGACAAATTCGCGCCCGACAAATTCGCGTACGACAAATCCGCGCGCGACAAATCCGCGCGCGACAAATCCGCGTACGACAAATTCGCGTACGACAAATCCGCGCCCGACAAATCCGCGCGCGACAAATCCGCGCCCGACAAATTCGCGCTATCGCCCCCTTCTTCTCTTCTTATAAATTTTAAATGCTTTTCTAAAATTTCTTTCAATTCTTCTTGTGTTATAGTTCTCATTTTTTAATCCTCCACTCTCGCTATATTGATAAAAGATAATACGTAATTCTTCGGCATTCTTTTTTCGATTTTTTTCACCGCCTTATATGCCTGCGTTCTGGTCGGGTACGTTCTGCGAATTAAAATATATTTTCCCCAATTCCCGAAAACTCTATTTAAATTGCCTTTTTTATCTTCGTACCATTCTTCGCTTTTTATTGTCCCCGGGAACTCCGGGGAATCTACGTTTTCCCACTCTCCGCAATACACATTAAAATATGCAAGTGCATTCCATTTTTTTGCCGGTTTTGAATCTGTAAAGACCGTTCCTGCTTCGTTAAATACTTTCATATTTCCTCCCCCCTTATGCTTTCCGCACTCTCTCGAACGTTTGAAACGCTCTTTTTTCGATTTCGGAAATGATTTTTTGTTTATTCTCTTCCGTTGCTTCGAGCATGAAATCAAAATCAATTACCATTCGGCTTTCAATCGTCTTACCGTTCTCATCCTTGCGAATCAAGTGTTTTTCTTGCGGGTTGTAAACACCGTAGCAGTCTCCTTTTTTGTCCGTCGCATATGTGGAAACGTGCCAATAGTTCAGCAAAACTCTATCTATATACCCGTTTTTCTTCCATAAATAGGGGAGACTGTTGCGGTCTGTCGGTTTATTCCAATCCCCGCAGCGTTCAATCGAAAATTCAATCGTTTCGCCTTTTTTGTTCTGTTCTGTGAATCTATACAGATTTCCTTTCCCTTCGTTGTAGCTTCTTAAAATTTCGCAGTTTTTCATTTTTTCTATTCCTCTCTTTGGCTATCAGGTTGCCGCCCTTGTTTTGTACATTTATTATAACATAGTATAAAAAAATAGACAAGCAAATATACAAACTTTTTAAAAATTTTATTTTTGTTCTTTTCTCACACTTTTC
>ERZ1034984.2602-NODE-2602-length-14235-cov-22.101975_pt1 | contig 14235 bp, 9 predicted proteins | sample MGYA00520589_ERZ1034984 | MGnify/ENA primary metagenome ERZ1034984 (study PRJEB33766, sample SAMN09781790) | gut metagenome | biome: gut microbiome | host: Homo sapiens | place: Madagascar | study: EMG produced TPA metagenomics assembly of the PRJNA485056 data... | reverse complement strand
ATGGACGTCAAGCTCGACGATATCGAGATCAAGCGCTAAGCGACTGGCGAGCGCAACGGGAAACACGGTCGCAGTGCAAACAAGCGACGGTACCCCAGCGCTTCGTACCCAGGGAGGGCCGGTAAACCGACCCTCCCTTTCTTATGCCGGTAGCCGACGAACGCGAGGATGCCGGACGCCGGAACCGCCCCAAATGTGGCAACAGTACGAAAACGATAAACACCCCAACACGTCCGCCCACCGATTTATTGCGCCGCGCAGACAATTAAACCAGCATCTTTAAACATCTGGGCAGTATAGTGACCAAAACTATCGCATAACCGCACCCTGCGAATGGAGGAGTCATGGCCGAACATCATGCCATCAGTCGCCGAGCGTTTACGCTGGGCTTAGGTCTTGCGGCGCTGTCGCCGCTTGCAAGCCTGCCAGAAACCGCGGCACCGGGCATTCCCCTGCGAGCGGCATTTGCAGACGACACGCCCAAACCGGCGGAGCACCTCGGTAATTTCGTCATTCGCCTTCGCCCCGCGGGCTATTTTCGCACCGCGAGCGTCAACCAAGACGGCAACGTTCGCGGCAACGTCTGCCACCTGTTTAACGACGGCACGTCCAGCAAGCTCATCCTTGAGAACGTAACGACCAAGAATGACGATACAAACTGGTATGCTATCCGCACCTTGCTCAATTTCGAAGAGCATAAAAAGACGGGCTACAGCATTTGGTCGGTCGACGACGACTCTGACAAAGATGGAAAGGTCATCCACGTATGGGGCGGCGAGTATGACAACAAGCCCAGCCGCGCTTTTGCGTTCGAGCGTCAATCAAACGGAACCTATATCATCCGAGACCGCACGGTCGAGAAAGAAACCGAGAAAAAAGACATTAAGTACCTGGCAATAGAATCGAACGGCGAAGACCAGGACAACAATAAGATCTGCCATAAGAGTAAGAGCATTCCGTGGGAGCTCGAACTTATCGGTTACGACATGAAAAAGAACGATGCCACGGTTAGCAGCCTCGACTGGATCACGTACAGCAGCTACGTCGATGGGCCATGTTGGATGAAATACGTCGACGACAACAAGTTCCTCGACGAGCTGAGCATCCCGGGTACGCACGATTCGGGCACCTGCAGCGTGGACAACGACACTGAGCCCCAATCCTCGCAAGTAAAATGCCAGCAGGATTACATTCCCACGCAGTTGCTCGAAGGCATTCGCTATTTTGATATCCGGCTCGGAAAGGGCGACGACCCCGGTATCGACCACGGGGATTACTACCTGCTCAAAAAAGACGCGTACTTTATGCATCTTTCCGATGTCATAGGCTACTTCAAAACGTTTTTGAACGAAAACCCGACAGAAGCGCTCATCATGCTTGTATCACGAGGCAACGACGAGGCTACCGATGAAAGTGTTACGACGGCTTTCGCCAAGGTTTTGGACGACAACCCCAAACTGTTCTATACGTCGAGCCGAATCCCCACGCTACACGAGGTGCGCGGAAAGATCGTTCTGCTGCGTCGATTTAGGCTCGCCGGCAACAGTGTAAGCGGCCACACGTGGGGCCTCGACCTTACCGAATGGGATGACAAGATCAAGGCTCACTCCGACAGCGCCACTATGTGTCTCGTCCAAGACGCGCGGGGCTTTGAAGCCGCGGGGGAAACAGGCGACAAAGAGCCCTATTGCACCAAGGTATACGCCCAGGACAAGTACAAACTCACGGGAACCGACAAGCTCAGCTGGGTCGATAATGCGCTGAAGGAAACGACCGGGCGCACGCGCAACGAGGTAGATGTCGAGGACGATAACGGGGCCAAGGAGCAAGTCCTGGAGCGCTGCTGGTCTATCAACTACACCAGCTGCACGGGCTTGTCGCACGGAGGCAATCCTTTTACCTCGGCACGAGTAGTCAACGAGCATCTGTATAAGAGCCCGTACATCAACCCCAGCGGCACCGAGGATACAAAGTCAGATTACCTCAAGCACATTGGCATCATCGCATCCGACTTTGTTGATGCGGCGCTGGCCCGGAGCATCTACCAGCGCAATTACGATACGGAGCACAAGCAGACGGCTTCGTACTATCTCCCGTACTATCTCCCGACCCGCATGCGCATGACGTACGGCGACTCGCTGAGCGATGCCTCATTCCAGGATGGCAAGACCGTTGGCGAGGGTCATTTCCGCCTTGCCGACAGCAGCAACGCGCTCAACGCGACAGCTTCGGGCCATGCGTTTGCCATTGAATACGTGGATGTCGACGCCCTGGGCAACGAGACCGTTACGGGGCTGCAGGGCTCTGTGCCCATCGATATCGATCCACGCGCGCTGACGCCCCATTTTGAGGGACTCGAAGGCCTTAAGGCCGGCGAAGACGTGCGCGCCAAGATTGCGGCATCACTCGAGGGCAAGCTCGAAACCGATGCCTGCACGGCCCAGCTCGAGTTTGTGCACGACGCGAACGGCGCTCCGGGCACGGCAATGGCCGAGGGCGAAACATTTGCCGCAGGAACGTACTGGGTGCGCGTGAACGGTCTCTTGGGCGACGCGGCGCAGAACTACACGCTCGCCAGCGACGGAGCCGCAAGCTTTACCGTAGCGGCCTCGGGCAGTGCAGGCGGCACCGGCAGCGACACGGGTTCCAACGCAGGCGGCGCCGACAAGAACGGCAAGAGCAACAAGAGAGGCCAGGGCAAGAGCTCGGGCGGAAAGCTCGCCAACACGGGCGACGGCTCTGGCGTTGCCGCCGGGCTCGCTGCCGCCGCCGTGGCGACAACGGTCGCAGGTGCAGCAATGCTTGCCAGTGACCGCGACAATACCGAGGACGTTAACGAATAGGCAAGCCAGTCTTTTGGGCGCATTAACTCAATCGGGGCGCAGAATACCGTTCTGCGCCCCGATTTTTACCTTGGCCCGAACGCCGCTATCGGCTACATCACCATGTTCAGAGCTTTCACAAATTCCTGGGCCTTCGCACGGCTACTCAGGCTAAAGACGCAAGCGGTCAACAGCCTGTTACGCAGGGAAACGTCGCGACCCTTGATCCTGTTGACCCCCGTGATGTCCTTAAGGTAGACAATCTCGGTGTGCCTGTCGCCAAAAGTGCCCTTCTTGAGCACCTCGATACGATTGGGGTAGATCTTAACGTCTTTAAACCTACCCGAACCTTTGTCCTGGAATAGCAGCGTGTTGTTATCCATGCGTGTCACTCCCGCGGGGTTCGCTAAAACTGCCTCTATGGCCACATTTTAGTCACCGCAAGGCTCCCATGCGAAGGTGCCAGACAGCACAGCAATTCGTGTCCGCGCGAGGCTTTAAACTAAATGCGATAAAGATGCATTCCACAAGAGGAAAGTGGGGCGACAGTGATGGGCGAACTGGTAAACCGTGGAGAATCGGCAATCGTGCCCGAAGGTTTTTACAAGCAGGTCTCCTCAATTCTCAACGCCGCTCGCGACAAGGCCTATACCGCCGTTAACTTTGCGATGGTTGAGGCGTATTGGGAGATCGGCAAGAGCATTGTTGATGAGCAGGGCGGAGAGGAGCGCGCCAAGTATGGAGAGGCACCGCTCAAGGCCCTCGCAATCAGACTTACCAAGGATTTTGGTAAAGGTTTTGAAGCAAGAGAGCTGCGCAAAATGCGTCAGTTCTATCTTGCATTTCCAATTCGGGACTCACTGCGTCCCGAATTGAGCTGGACACATTACCGCAGGTTAATACGCATTCCTGGCCCCGAAGCTCGCACCTGGTACATGAACGAATGCGCCGACTCTCGCTGGAGCACGCGCCAGCTCGAGCGCCAGATCAACACCATGTTCCGCGAGCGCCTGCTTGCCAGCAAGGACAAGGAGGCCGTCACCCAGGAAATCCAAAAGAGCGCCCCGGCTCGTCGCCCCGAGGATATCATCCGCGACCCATATGTACTGGAGTTTTTAGGTTTCTCGGACGATACTGCGTTTCGCGAGAGCGATCTAGAGCAGGCGCTCATCACGCATCTTCAGAAGTTCCTGCTGGAGCTTGGCCGTGGTTTCGCTTTCGAGGCGCGCCAAAGGCGCATCACCTTTGATGGGCGCCATTTCTATATTGACCTTGTGTTTTACAACTATCTGATGCGCTGCTTCGTGCTCATCGACCTTAAGACGGACGATCTTACGCACCAGGACCTGGGCCAGATGCAAATGTATGTGAACTACTACACGCGCGAGCTCATGAACGAAGGCGACAATCCGCCCATAGGCATCGTGCTCTGCGCGGACAAAAGCGATTCGATCGTCGAGTACACGCTGCCCGAAGACAACGACCAAGTGTTTGCCGCCAAATACCTGCCGTATCTTCCAAGCAAGGAAGAGCTGGCGCGCGAGCTGAGTGCCGAGTACCGCGCCATCAACGAAGCGACTAATGGCGAAGCGCAAGGGTAGCAGCACGTTGCGACCGATGCCCCCGACGGCGTTTCATATCCCCCGACATAAGAGGAGCGCTCCATGACAGACAGACCGAAAACAACACTGCACGACTGCATCTACGGGCTTGCCGTCGGCGACGCGTTGGGCGTTCCCTACGAGTTCAGGCCTCGTGGCACGTTCGAATGCACGAACATGATCGGCTACGGCACGCACGGGCAGCCCGCCGGCACCTGGAGCGACGACACATCTATGACGCTTGCTACCTGCGACTCGATTAGGGAGCTCGGGCACATCGACACTGCGGACATGCGCGACAAGTTCGTAAGTTGGATTGCCCGTGGCGAGTATACGATCGACGGCGTTTTCGATTACGGCGGCACGACCGCCCGCGCCTTGCACACCGGCAAAGGAGGCTCCGGCGAGCGCGACAACGGCAACGGTTCGCTCATGCGCATCGCGCCCCTAGCGTTTGTCGACGCGACTGAGGACGAGATCTGCGAGGTCTCCGCGATTACGCACGCCCACAGAACATCGACCGATGCATGCGTCATATTTGTCGAGCTGATGAGGAGCGTGATGAACGACGCGCTCCCCTCGTGGGCGCGGCAGCTGAAAAGCGCACCCGAGCACGAAATCAGATCCGGCGGCTTCGTGCGCGACACTCTTAAGGCAGCCACTTGGTGCTTCGTCAACACTAGCAGCTACGAAGATTGCGTGCTTGCCGCCGTCAACCTAGGCGACGACACCGACACCACCGCAGCCGTCGCCGGCGCCCTCGCAGGCACGGCATACGGTCTCAAAGCCATCCCGCAGGAGTGGGTCGACACCCTGCGCGGTAAAGAGTTGATAGAACGGTGTTTGTTTTAGGACGCGTCTTCAACGAAGACAATGACAGTCAACGCAAATGATTAGGGGACCGCACAAATGATGATTACAGAATGCGCCGTCATAGGTCCGTTCGTCACGGAGCAAAGCACCATGGGACCGTACACCGTGTTGATATTCGAATCCACGCTGCCGCAGAAAAGGGCCGGTTGCAGCCGGCCCTTTAGACGATAATACCTGCGTTGCCCGCGCTTCCGAAGTGTGACTAGCTGAGGAGCGGGTTCCGCGGCACAGTTTGATTTTACCCAGTGGAAAGGCTCTTTTGCAGCCGTCCCACCGTTTATTTACATCTACCACGACGGGCAGCTCGCACTACTGCGCACTGTCCCGTACCACTCCCCTACTTCCCAAAGATCGCGCCGAACAGGCCCTTTCGTTTGGGCTTCTCCTCACGGTAAGAACCCTCCGCCGTTGCTGCCACCTGCCGCGGCTGCTCGCCACCTCCACGGCGCACGATCTGGTATAGGAAGGGCGATTTAACGTATTTGACCTCGATGGGCGTGGCATGCACGGTGCTTTCGCTCGACAGAATCACGTTGGGATTGAGCGGCGCCACCACATGCGTCTCGCGCTTGTCGCTAAACACCACCGCGGCAGCGCGACCCGTCTGGCCATTTACAGCGATGCGCACCTGTTCGCCGTCGCGGCCATCCGACGCCGGGCGATCAACAAAGTAGACGGGCACCATAACCAGGCCGTCCTTATGCTTGCGGGCCTTGCGCGCCCAGGTGCGGATGCTCTTTTTATTGAGCCCCAGGGTCGCCTCGGCATCGTTGCCCGCAACGTCGAGCGCAAGCTTATCAATGACCACCTGGTCCTTGGTGGACGCGTCGACGGAGACGACGCGGAAATCGCCTTCCTGCATGGCGGGATCGAACGGCCCCACCTTGCCAAAGTCCCACGGCTCCAAAATACCCATAAGACGAACGTCCAGGTAGTTGGCCCTGGGATATGCCCAATCGAGCACCTCGTAGTACACCAGGGTCTCCTTGCTCAGGCCCTTGCCCGGGAAGGACGCCATCATGCGCAGGTCCGCGAGCGCCATGGGAAAATAGAAGAGCATCATGTCGTTTTGGATCGCATCTTCCACATCGTGCCCAGCAAAGGCATCTGGATACTGGCGCACCAGCTGCAGTGCGTTGGCACGCGCCTGCTGTGGGGAGATCTCGCAGGGAACGCCCTGCTCGGGAATGTATTCGGCACCCACGCCCATGGTCAGACGCTTGCTAAACGTGCCGGGTTTGAGCAGGTCGGCCACGCCAATCTTGCTCCCGCACGACGGGCACTCAAACACGCGCTGGGTGGACTCGCCCTCAAAGGACGCACCGCAGAAGGGGCAGGGAATGCTCACGTGCGTCGCCTCTTGGAGCTCCTGCGCCGTCCCGCGGTCCTCCCACAGCAGATGCTCCAAAACCGATTGATTGCGCCAGTGCGAATTGAAGAAATACCAGTCCGGGTCCTCCGGGCGCTCGAGCTGCGACACATGCGTGAGCTTGAGCAGCCCGTCAACCACCGTTAGCGGCGTATGACGAATGCCCAGGGCACTCTTGGGCTCCCCCGCATCGACCTGCCACGGAATAACCGTTTCGCAATAGGCGCACTCAAAGCTGCGCTTTGCCTGGTGCGAATACATGGGGCCGCCGCAGTTTTGGCATTTAATGGCAAACATCTCGTCCATGAAAACGTCCTCCTTTGCACAGGGGCTGTCGACATTAAGTATGTCGAGCAAATCGGCGCGTGCCCATACCCATGTGGCCCAAAATGGAGCACTCGGACGGACGAGAAGGCGCAGCGGACTCGAAGGCGTGCGGATAGTCACTCGTCTCCGCCTCGCGCCCGTTAGCGCTGACATACCATTGCTGCATTTTCTGAACATCGGCACACGGCGCGTCCGTACGAGCTACACTATCCCCTTAAACATGATTGTGAGGACGACCGCTATGCTATTTGTAAATCGGCTGGTACATACGCTTGTTCCCGGCAGCGAAAGCGAGCCGGTCGATACCTCCCGCCGCACCAATGCTGGCTTTGCCGCAAGCCTCATCTGTATTGTGCTCAACATCACCTTATGCCTGGCCAAGGGCATCGCGGGCCTACTCGCGGGCTCCGTGTCGCTTGTCGCCGACGCTTTCAACAACCTCTCCGATGCCTCGAGCAACATCGTGAGCCTGCTCGGATTCCGCCTTGCTAGCCGCCCGGCCGACGAAGGGCACCCCTACGGCCACGGCCGCTACGAGTATCTGGCGGGATTGTTTGTCGCCGTCCTCGTTTGCGCCGTCGGCCTCAACCTAATCCTCGAATCGGTCACCAAGATCATCAAGCCCTCGCCCACCGCGTATTCGGCCCTCTCCATGGCCGCCCTTATCCTGTCCATGCTCGTCAAGTTTTGGATGGCGGCGTTCAACCGCACGCTGGGCAACCGCATCGATTCCGAGACGCTCATCGCTACGGCGCAGGACTCCAAAAACGACGTCATCACCTCGGGATCGGTTTTGGCGGCCGCGCTCATTTCGCAGACGACCGGCTTTGACCTCGACGGCTGGGCAGGCCTAGGCGTAGGCATCTTCATCTGCATCAGCGGCATGGGCCTGGTGCGCGACGCCATCAGCCCGCTGTTGGGACAAGCGCCCGACCCCAAGCTCGTCCAGGAAATCCGCGACAAGATCATGTCGTATCCGCAGGTCTTGGGCACACACGACCTGATGGTGCACGACTACGGCCCCGGTCGTCAGTTTGCCAGCGCCCACGTGGAGATGCCCGGCGAGGGCGACGCGTTTGAACATCACGAGATCCTGGACACCATCGAGCACGACATCAAGCGCCAGATGGGCATTGACATCACGCTGCACTGCGACCCCATCGCGACAACCGGCGATGATTTGCGCGGCTGGGTCAAGCGCGGCATCATGCAGATCGACCCCGCACTCTCCATCCACGACCTGCACGAGCACGACGGGTTCGTTTCGTTTGACCTGGTGCGTCCCGACGGCTTTGACATATCCGACGAGGAGCTGCTGGAGCTCGTCACGCGAATCGTGCACGAGCGCCGGCCCGATGTCTCGTGCGTCGTCACGTTTGACTCGGGCTTCAGCTCGCCCGACCGTCCGGCCGAGCAGCTGTAATCGACAGCAAGACGGGACGTAGGACCGCCGACCAACGCGCCCACGCGCCCGGTCACGCGATCCTGCGTCCCGTTTTTGTCTGCACCGCTAAGGCTCTAGCCGCTCGACCGCTAGTTCCCCTGCGCGCCCGAAATGCCGTTTTGTAGGGCACTCCAGGCGTTCGTTGCCATATCGCCCAGGTTCTGCGCGGTATCACCGAGATTCTGAGCCGTGTCGCCCAGCTCTTGGGCCTTATCCCCAAGCTCCTGGGCCTTGTTGCTCAGGTCATCCAGCATGTTGGAGCTCGAGCTGTCCGTAGTGCCCTGATCGCCGGATACATTGCCCGACGAGCTATCCTTGCGCGTGAGCTGAATCTCGAGGTTACCGTTGTCGTTATAGTAGGCAGACGTTACGACCCAGTTGGCGTCGACAACAGGTGTTGAGCCATCATCGGTCAGGATCACGGCATTCGAAAGATCGGCACCGCGCGACTTGAGGAGCTTCTTGGCATTAGACCAATACTGCCCCGGGATATCGCTCAGGTCGACGGTGCCGGACTGGGTAGTCTCGGTCTGCTCGGCCGTGGTATCAGTCGCGGCACCCCGCTTGTTGAGCATGCCCGACACGATGGCAAACACAACCGACAGGGCAAAGAAGATCGCCAGCACGATCAGGATTTTCTTGATCACGCTCGACGAGCGCGAAGGCTTCTTCTCCTCGTCCTCGCCATACTGAGGGATGGACTTGGGATACTCACGATACGGCTCGCGCGTATATCGGTCGCGCGACTCGTAGCGCGGCTGTGCCGTGCGCGGCATATACGTCGTCTGCTGAGGTTGCGGAATGGGATTTTGCAGCAGGTCATCATAAGGGTCTGCCGCCGCGTTGCCGTAGGAGCTCTGCGACGAGGCGCCATACGGGTCCTGCGCTGCGTTTCCGTAATTCACAACGCGCGTGGGATCGGCCGACGCCTGCGTCGTATCGGGAGCAGCGTAGCCGGGATTCGGCACGACGCGGGTCTCATCGGCGCCATTGCCCGTCCGCGGGGAGCCGTAGCCACCCATTACGGTCGTCTTATCCTGGTCCATGCAACGATTCCTTTCCGTCGCCCGCAAGCATCAAGTTATCCATGCATTCTACCCGCGCAAAAGCCTATGATGGGCAAAGGCCGTCGGTATCTACAAGACATGCGCGGCCGACGGTCGCAATCGAATCGAGGAACGTCATGGCAAAAAGCAAGCTCATCAAAGACACAACGCGCGCCGAACGCGAGGAGATCATTAAGCTGGCACTCGCGGGCTGCGGCAACGGCAGCTGCGATAACTGCGGAAGCCGCAGCTTGGGAGCCGGCGATCCATATGGCACCTACCAGCCCTACATTGACGGCGAGATGGAGATCGCCGACATCAACATGATGGTCGCCGAGCGCAACGCCAAACTCTTCGGCCTCCAGCGCGGCTAACGACCTCTTCTTGGGCTGTGCACCAAAAAATGCGCCCATCTACTACGTTTAACCCAAGGGTGCCAACCATAGCCATATTTGTGTTAACAAAACCGCAGGTAAACGTCTTGCTGTATTGACAAAAAACGCTCCATGGTTGGTCCAACCCTGGTAAACGTAGTAGATGGGCGCTTTTCGTGGCGGGGCTGGCCCAGATTGCTTGTTTCGGAGCCAATTTGCATCAAAAAGTCCCCGGTGACTCTGCGTTTTGCGCCACCGGGGACTGTTCAGTTCACTTTCTGCGGTCTCGTCTTACTCGTTAATAATATACGTATAGCGAGGATACTCGGAGGTCACGTCCTGGCCACTGGAATAGCTCGAGTCAAAAGCATGTGCCACCAAATCGTGTGTACCCCATGCGTCGCAGTCAAATACACCGGTATCGAGCACCACAACATAACCTTTGCCGTCGTAGTAGAAATGATCCTCGGTAAAGTTGTCATCATCTTCGTAGCTATTGGTGTATGAAGAATACATATTACTTTTTGCCGTCTTAATCGCCTGTTTAGCCTCGCTCTTGAGGGTGTCAAACGAAAGCCCGTGCTGCGCAAGCGAATCCTCCAGCGATACCTGTTCGCCTGTCTTGAGGCTATAGTATGCCGACCTTGTCACCTGCTCCGAGCGATACGGAGGTTGATAGCTATCGGTGTAGGTTCGCACACAGGCGATATCGCCGTCAATCGAGACGATTTCAGCGTAATACATCGTGGTCACACGGTAGTTCTCATCATATGGTGTCGCCTGTTTGCTCGCATCAAGCGCATCAGCGACGAGCTGAATCATATCCTTGTTGAACTTGGCGACACCTACACCCTGGCCTTTTACCTGAGGATAGGTCCACGTAGCCGAAATCTGGCACGTAACGTCGGGATCAGGCGCGCCCTCGCCCACCGGCGCCGTAAAGCTAACATCCTGCGTGGCAGAAACGGCTTCGTAGCTCACCTGCGCATCGTCGCCGGCATCCTTCGACTTCAGCTGCTCCAGCGTCGTGGCCACCGTTGCGATGCTTTTGTTTACTACGGACTCACCGTAATACAAGGTTGCGTTTTCTTCCAGCGAGGCAACTTTGACCTCGTTTGGAGCAATTAGATCAGTCATAGCTTTGAATGACTGGCCATCATATCCTATGAACTTAACTTGGTATTCATGAGCAGAAGGGCCGCTCTCACCAGAGACATCGCTTTGCTTAATTGCCGTTCCGTGGTCGAACCACTGTGAAAAACCAATCTTGCCCTCGTATTCTTCAAGCCAAATGGACACAGATGCTTCTTGGTGAGACACAGTGACTTCCGGTGTATAAACCTTCTTAATCTCGCCGTCTTGATATGCCCAAACCTCAGCCCGCGCGGCAGTTGCATTATCTTCACGGTCCACTGGCTCATCGGAATACTCAATCAGCAGTTCGTCCTGCCCGTCCCCATCAAAGTCAATGAGCTTGGCATAGCCCACACCCTGAGCGCCGTAAAGCGAATTGCCCATTTCGACAGCCTCGCCCTCGCCATACTTCTTCTGATACTCGAGGATTTTGTCGGTGAACAGCTCGTTTGCCGTCTTGACCGCCGCCTTGGCAGAGGCTTTGGCCTCCTTCTTGGACTGCGTGAGCTCAACGCTCTTAGGGGCGTCCGAGCCCTCCTTGGCGTAGTCGACCTTCATGGTGGTCGTGCTCTTCTTTTTGCCCTTACCCGAGGTGATGGTCATCTGGTATTTCTGGTCGGGCAGCTCGCCAAAGTCCTCCATGGCAAAGCCGTCCTCGCCATCCACTTTGATGGTGTAGCTCTTGCCCTTGCCGGACACCGGCGCCAGCTCGACGGTATAGCTCTTGAGCTTTTTTCCTTTGCTGTTCTTGGGCAGCACTTTAGTCTCGCATGCGCAGACAACGTAGCCCTTGCCGCCCGAAGTCACCTCGGACGACGAGCCGATGCGCGGCACGACGACGATTGCCGCTACGATGGCGACAACGGCAACACCGCCGATAACGGCAGCGACAATGCAGCCCCTGTGCTTTGGTTTCTTGGGCTGCGGCGTCGGAATAAACGACTGAGAGGCCTCGGCAGTCTCGGTCATAGGCTCCTCATAACGAGGCTGCGCCGCCATATGAACCGGGGCACCCTGAGGAGCTTGCTGTCCCACAGGAGCGGACGCCGGCGCGTCCTCCACCGGAAACGCCACGGGCTCCGCTTGGTCCTCGGCGCCACCCACGCGAGCCCCGCAGCTCGTGCAAAACGTGGAGCCGTCGGGTATTTGAGCTCCACACTTGGTGCAATACATCACATCTCCCGTCTCTCGCCGCAGCCGCAATGCGCCCGCGCAGTTCTTCCAACTACACCGTACGAGAGAAATCCCCATTCTTGTTGCGCAACATTGCCGCCGTCCCAAAATGATCCTTCCGTCCACCTGGGATCAAAAAGCCCCGCCGGGCCTTGGTAGGCGCGACGGGGCGGGCAAGCGGCTATGAGCAGCAGGCTTAGAACAAGCCGGTGATGTTGCCGTCGTTGTCGACGTCGATGTTCTCGGCCGCGGGAACCTTGGGCAGGCCCGGCATGGTCAGAACACTGCCGGTCAGTGCGACCACAAAGTGGGCACCGGCGGAAACCTTGAGCTCGCGCACCGTGATGCGGAAGCCCTCGGGAGCGCCCAGCGCCTTGGCGTTGTCGCTAAAGCTGTACTGGGTCTTGGCCACGCACACCGGCAGGTTGCCAAAGCCGTTCTCGCGCAGCTCGGCGAGCTGGCGCCTGGCAGCCGGCGTAAAGTCAACGCCGTCGGCGCGGTAGACCTTGGTAGCAACGGCCTCGAGGGCGTCGGCCACATCGGCACCATCCTCGTAGGCAAACTTGAGCTCGCTCGGCTGCTCGATCAGGCGCATGACCTCATCGGCTAGGTCGAGCGCGCCCTCGCCGCCCTTAGCCCAAACCTCGGACAGCTTAACGTTGACACCGAGCTTCTGGCACTCGGACTCGATGAGCTCGAGTTCAGCCTCGGTGTCCGTCGGGAAGCGGTTGATGGCGACCACGCAGGGCAGCCCGTAGACGTTCTGGATGTTGTCGACGTGACGCAGCAGGTTGGGCATACCGGCCTTAAGGGCCTCGAGGTTCTCCTCGTTGAGGTCGGCCTTGGCAACACCGCCGTTGTACTTAAGCGCGCGGGCAGTGGCGACGACCACGACAGCGCTGGGGCGAACGCCCGTCATGCGGCACTTGATGTCGAGGAACTTCTCGGCACCCAGGTCGGCACCGAAACCGGCCTCGGTAATCGCGACGTCGCCGAAGCGCATGGCCATGCGGGTGGCCATGATGGAGTTGCAGCCGTGGGCAATATTGGCGAAGGGACCGCCGTGAACAAACGCAGGCGTACCCTCGAGCGTCTGGACCAGGTTGGGTTTGAGCGCGTCCTTGAGCAGTGCGGCCATAGCACCCTGAGCCTTAAGGTCACGGGCGCGGACGGGCTCGCCGGCAAAGCTGTAGCCGACAACAATCTCGCCCAGGCGCTCCTTGAGGTCATTGATGCTCGTGGACAGGCACAAAATCGCCATGACCTCGGAGGCAACGGTGATATCGAAGCCGTCCTCGCGCGGCACGCCCTGGGCCTTGCCGCCAATACCGTCGATGACATGGCGCAGCTGACGGTCGTTCATGTCGACGACGCGCTTCCAGGTGATGCGCTTAACATCGATACCGAGCTGGTTGCCCTGCTGAATATGGTTGTCGAGCATGGCGGCCAGCAGGTTGTTAGCGGCACCGATAGCGTGGAAGTCACCGGTAAAGTGCAGGTTGATGTCCTCCATGGGGATGACCTGCGCCCAGCCGCCGCCGGCGGCACCGCCCTTGACGCCAAAGACGGGACCGAGCGAAGGCTCACGCAGGGCCACAGCACTCTTGACGCCGCGACGGCGCAGGCCATCGGCCAGACCGATGGTCGTGGTGGTCTTACCCTCGCCCGCAGGCGTGGGGTTGATGGCGGTCACGAGGACGAGCTTGGCCTGGTGATCAGTTGGCTCATTAAGCAGAGAGTAGTCGACCTTAGCCTTGTCGAAGCCGTACGGAATCAGGTGCTTTACGTCGACACCGGCGTTCTTGGCCACCTCGGTAATGGGCAGCGGTGTGACGGAACGTGCGATTTCGATGTCAGTAGGCATGGACGGTCCTTTCGTTACCGGATGAGAAAAAGACCAATTCAGCATAGCACGGGCGCGCAATAGTAAAGCACCCGCAACCGACAAACGACGATATGTTTATCCAATGCTCAGCGATAGCCTACAAACCCGTCCTAGACGGCCGGTTCAATTCCTAAGTGCTCAAAGGTGCGAAGCGTTGCCTGGCGGCCCTGGGGCGTGCGAATCATCA
>ERZ1034984.2601-NODE-2601-length-14241-cov-4.030171_pt1 | contig 14241 bp, 11 predicted proteins | sample MGYA00520589_ERZ1034984 | MGnify/ENA primary metagenome ERZ1034984 (study PRJEB33766, sample SAMN09781790) | gut metagenome | biome: gut microbiome | host: Homo sapiens | place: Madagascar | study: EMG produced TPA metagenomics assembly of the PRJNA485056 data... | reverse complement strand
GCGTTTTTCAGATAAGAATGGAATCCGCTGTGTAAAGATCAATGGCAAAAAGGCAAACAAAAAGAAAGTAACCATCCGCAAGGCAGGAAAATATAAAGTCGTCGTAACCGACAAATATCAGAATGTCAGCCGGATCCGTTTTACCATCCGCAAAAAATAATGATGTGCGGCAACAATAACCGTTTTATCTCTGCATTATGAAGATTAAAAAAGACGTATGGATGATCTCAGTCAAAGATCCTGTCCATACGTCTTTTTTTCATCACACGATTCCGAACATCCTGTTCTGAATAGTATTTCTATCGGAAAAGCACCGACTTTGAAAAGCCTCTTACTTTTCCTTAAATTTGGATTCACAGTAGATACAGCGGTAAACGCCATTTTCACGATCCGTCAGTTTGAAACGGTGAGGAAGTTCCTGCTCAATGGATGTGATACAGCGTGGATTCTTACAGCGGATGATGCCGGTCACTGTCTCAGGAAGAGACAGTTTATGTTTTTTGACAATGTGATCATCCTGAATGACATTGATCGTGATATTGTGATCCAGAACACCGAGTACATTTAGATCGATATCCAGATCGCCCTCAATCTTGATAATATCTTTTTTGCCCATTTTGTTGCTTCTGGCATTTTTGATGATCGCCACGGAACAGTCCAGACGATCCAGATTCAGATAGTCATAAATCTTCATGGCGCCGCCGGCCTCAATATGATCAATGACATACCCCTGATGCAATCCTCCGATATTTAACATGGTAACTTCACCTCCAGTAATTTCATGATCAGTGCCATACGGATATAGACACCAAATTGTACCTGTTTGAAGTAAACCGCTCTCGGATCATTGTCTACTTCCACAGAAATCTCATTGACACGTGGGAGAGGATGCAGTACATACATATCCTTCTTGGCATATTTCATCTTGTCAGCAGTCAGGATGAAACTGTCCTTGAGACGGATATAATCCTCTTCATTAAAAAAGCGCTCGCGCTGAACACGCGTCATATACAGGATATCCAGGGAAGGCATGTTCTCCTCGAGCTTGTCCGTCTCCAGGTAATCAATATTGCCGGCATCCAGCACTTCTTTACGAAGATAACTTGGAATGCGAAGTTCCTCCGGAGAGATCAGCACAAATCGAACATTTGGATATCGTACCATTGCATTGATCAGTGAGTGTACCGTACGTCCGAATTTCAGGTCACCACACATACCGATCGTCAAATTGTCCAGACGTCCAAACAGGGATTTGATCGTCAGAAGATCGGTCAGTGTCTGGGTCGGATGATTATGACCGCCGTCACCGGCATTGATCACGGGAACTCTGGAATACATGCTGGCCACCGTCGGTGCACCTTCCTTGGGATGGCGCATTGCCACAATATCTGCGAAACAGGAGATTACGCGGATTGTATCCGCCACGCTCTCGCCCTTGGATGCAGAAGAGGAATCGGCAGAAGAAAAGCCAAGAACCTGACCACCTAAATTTAACATTGCTGATTCAAAACTTAAACGGGTACGAGTACTTGGCTCATAAAATAATGTTGCTAATTTCTTACCGTCACAGACATGTGCGTATTTCTGGGGATGTTCCATAATATCTCCGGCAGTCTCCAACAACTCATCTAATTCGTCTAATGACAGGTCCAATGGACTGATTAAGTGTCGCATAAATTTCCTCCAATCGAAACATTTTCAAGTTGAAAATATTCTACACCAATGCGGTAAAGGACGCAAGACAAAATCACACATCACTTGACTTTTCCGGGGCGATACATAATAATATATATTGATGATTTTTATACATAAATGATATTAAATTCCCAAATAAGGGAGGAAAGCGGAGGCCGAGATGATGAAACTCTATGAAAACGGTGTCTACCTGGTCAATGGGGAGACGATAGTGGAAGACAATGCACAGGCATCGCAGGCATTACAGGCAGCATGCGGGCAGACCCCTTCCAAGGAAGAAGCAGCAAAGGGCACCATGGCATACAATATTCTGGAGGCGCACAATACCTCTGGAAATATGGAACAGCTCCAGATCAAATTTGACAAACTGACATCCCACGATATCACATTTGTCGGTATTATCCAGACAGCAAGAGCATCCGGACTGGAGAAATTCCCGGTACCTTATGTCCTGACCAACTGCCATAACAGTCTCTGTGCAGTAGGAGGCACCATCAACGAGGACGATCATATGTTCGGGCTTTCCTGCGCCAAGAAATATGGCGGAATGTACGTGCCTCCTCATCAGGCAGTCATTCACCAGTTTGCCAGAGAGATGCTTGCAGAGGGTGGCAAGATGATCCTTGGATCCGATTCCCACACAAGATACGGTGCACTGGGTACCATGGCGATGGGAGAGGGCGGTCCTGAGCTCGTAAAGCAGCTGCTGAACCGTACTTATGATATTCCGATGCCGGGCGTAGTTGCCATCTATCTGGACGGCGAGCCGATGAAGGGTGTAGGCCCACAGGACGTTGCCCTGGCGATCATCGGAGCAGTCTTTGGCAATGGTTATGTCAAGAACAAGGTCATGGAGTTTGTCGGACCTGGTGTATCCAAGCTGTCCGCAGATTATCGTATCGGCATTGACGTAATGACCACAGAGACTACCTGCCTTTCCTCCATCTGGAAGACCGATGAGAAGATCCACGAATTCTATGAGATCCATGGCAGAGGCGGCGACTACAGGGAGCTTTCTCCCGCACCGGTCGCTTACTACGACGGTATGGTATATGTAGATCTGTCCAAGATCAAGCCTATGATTGCAATGCCATTCCATCCAAGCAACACCTATACCATCGATGAGTTAAATGCCAATCTGATGGATATTCTGGATGATGTCGAGAAGAAGGCTCTGGTATCTCTGGACGGACAGGTTGACTTCTCCTTAAAGAACAAAGTCAGAAACGGTAAGATGTATGTCGATCAGGGTATCATCGCAGGATGTGCCGGCGGCGGATTTGAAAATATCTGTGCAGCAGCCGACATCCTGAAGGGACACACGATCGGTGCCGATGAGTTTACCCTGAGTGTATATCCGGCCTCCACTCCGATCTTCATGGAGCTGGCCAAGAACGGACGCATGGCTGATCTCATTGAGACCGGTGCCATCGTAAAGACTGCATTCTGCGGCCCTTGCTTCGGTGCGGGCGATACACCGGCCAACAACGCATTCAGCATCCGTCACTCTACCCGTAACTTCCCGAACCGTGAGGGTTCCAAGATCCAGAACGGCCAGATTTCTTCCGTGGCTCTGATGGATGCGCGCTCCATTGCCGCAACCGCAGCGAACAAGGGATATCTGACTTCTGCAACCGATATGGATGTCGAGTTTACCGGACCAAAGTATTTCTTCGACAAAACTATCTACGAGAATCGAGTTTACAATGGTGTCGGCAAGGCGGATCCTACTGTGGAAGTCCAGTTTGGACCAAACATCAAAGACTGGCCTGAGATGACCGCACTGACCGATGATCTCGTATTAAAGGTAGTATCAGAGATCCACGATCCTGTTACCACGACCGACGAGTTGATCCCATCTGGCGAGACTTCTTCTTTCCGTTCCAATCCACTGGGTCTGGCAGAGTTTGCACTCTCCAGAAAAGATCCGGCTTATGTAGGCAGGGCCAAGGAAGTACAGCTTGCCGAGAAGGCACGTGTATCCGGTGAGGATATCTACGCAGCACTTCCTGAAGTGAAAGAAGTCTTTGAAACGATTGGAAAGAATTTTGAGATTGATCCGGAAAAGACGCAGATCGGTTCTACCATCTTTGCAGTAAAACCAGGAGACGGATCTGCCCGTGAGCAGGCAGCATCCTGCCAGAAGGTGCTGGGCGGATTTGCCAATATCGCCAATGAATATGCGACCAAGAGATACCGTTCCAACCTGATCAACTGGGGTATGCTTCCATTCCTGATCAAGGGAGATCTGCCATTTGCCAATGGAGACTACCTGTACATCAAGGACATCAAGTCTGCCGTTGCCAATAAGCAGGATACGATCAAAGCCTATGTCGTAAACAAGGGCATGAAAGAATTTGATCTGACACTGGGCGATCTGACTGATGACGAGAGAACGATCATTCTGGACGGTTGTCTGATCAATTATTACCGTTCCCAGATGTAATCCGAAAGTACCCTTATCAACATTTTTAAATTTCAGGGGAGCCATGCAACAGCATGGCTCCTTTTTTCTGTTCATTTTTCGGCATATATGCCCTCAAGTATGGATAAACAATGCGGTTCTGGGCGAAACACTTTCGTAAACGCTGTTATTTTTCTGTGCAGGATCACCAAAAATCTGCCGGTCGATTCTACAGATCGGATATCATCCTGACAGATTTTTCGAAATACAATAGAAGATCTGGGGATTTTTGCCCCGGTTTTTTATCGGATTTCCATATTGTGATGCCTGATCCGGCCATGCTAGGCTTTGGACAAGGATTCAGATCTCTGTCAGAAGAGCTCCCAAAGAAAACGATTGGTACGACAGGGCACTCAACCGGATCATTGCTGTCAATCACGTTTTTATGACTGAATTCCTTCGTTCCATCAGATACTCCCGATATCTGATGGAATGTTACTTGATATTATCTATAACGAAAGGAACGACAAACTATGTTCGCATATCAGGAATTCAAACACCAGCTTCTGGATCTGGTGTCTCAGAAAATAAAAGAACAGGGATACAAGGGACTGACAATCCTCAATCATCCGATCATGAAAAACAACGACATTACGCTGGACGGCCTGACACTGGAATATCCGGAGCAGGCTCTTTGCCCAACGTTTTATGTGGAGCAGTTATTCAAACAATATCAGCAGGGCTTATCCATGGACAGACTGGTAGACCATATGCTGTGTTCCTGGCAGGAAGCGGGTCAGGAGACGATGGATACCACGCAGTGGCTCGACTATGACCAATGCCGCAGCCGTATCATTTATCGTCTCATTAATACCCGAAAGAATGAAAAAATGCTGGAGGGAATGCCCGGAATTCCATTTCTGGATCTGACCATCGTCTTTCTGTATTATGTCGGTGAAAAAGACGATGGGATCATGAATATGCCAATCACCAATTCCCTGATGGAACTGTGGGGCTGCACTCCGATGGAATTGCTGGAAGATGCCCACAAAAACACGTGGAAACTCATGCAGATACGCCTGGAAACGATCGTTGACCGGCTGTGTGAACTTCTTCCGGAGGAACTGGAAGATGCCAGGGAAGCATTGGAGATAAACGTCCCATCCTCAGTGATTCCCTATATCATGACCAATAACTGCGGCGTCAACGGAGCTGCTTCTCTGCTGTATCCGGGCAGTCTTTGTCTGGCTGCTCTGGAGCTGGGAGAATCCTATTATATTCTTCCAAGCAGCATCCACGAACTGATCCTGGTGCCGGAATCGGAGGTTTATACCGTGGATCATCTGCAGGAAATGGTTCGTGAAGTCAGTGATCAATGTCTGGATGACCGTGATTTTCTATCTGATCATATCTATTTTTATGACCAGCATCAGAAGACTCTGCAAAATATTACACATGTTCCTGAAATTGCTCCTTTACAAATTGGGAAACTACCGATATAATTAAATTTGTTGTGTGAGATCACTCATATGACATACGCACCTATAGCTCAGTGGATAGAGCAACGGTTTCCGGAACCGTGTTTGCGGGGGTTCGAGTCCCTCTAGGTGCGTTTACACAAAGGCAGATAAGGGAAAGGTTCGAGAAATATATGATACACACAGTGAAAATGAGCCAGCGTATCTTTATTTTATTGACGACCATTATGCTTCTGGGGATGATGATGTTTTCACTGCATGAACCGTTGACGAGAGAATCATTCGGATGGCAGGTTCCGGTAACGATCAAGACTCCTACGACCTTTGGTGCCATCAGCGGTTATCGCGACAACGAGAAACAAAAAGACGCCAGCCAGACGCAGCAGGATATTGAGACTCTGGTATCCAACTACTTCGATGCCAAGTTGTCTGTCGATATGGATGCACTGGCACAATATGTCAGCGACGTCAGCCATATCAGTGGAAAACAGTTGGAGGCAGAAGCAAATTATATCGAAGCGTATCATATCAGAAAGTGCCTGACTCTCGATGGTTTATACGAGGGCAGTTACCGTGTATATGTGTATTATGGTGTCAAGATCTATAATATTGATACAGAGATTCCATCGCTCAGTGCCCTGTATATCAAGCAGCAAAAAGACGGTTCGCTGCAAATCAAACAGGGAACGATCGACAACAAAGAACAGAACGTGCTTGACCAGTTAGATCAAAGCGATGTGGTGCAGGATCTGATCAAACAGGTTCAGGCTGACCTGGAAACCGTACTCAAACAGGATTCCAGCCTGAAGACATTCTATGATATGATCAACCAGGATCAACAAAGTGATACAGAATAAACCATAAGGTGATTCGAACGTTCGGATCACCTTATTTTTCCACTCATGGAGGTAAACGCAATGGAAGGAATCCGAATCAACAAATATCTGAGCGAAGCAGGGATATGTTCCCGCCGGCAGGCGGACCGCATGCTGGAACAGGGACGCATTGCCATCAATGGACTTCCCGCCAGCGTGGGACAGCGGATTCTGCCGGGAGATCAGGTATCTGTCGACGGCAGACCGGTACATCATCAGGTGCAGCCGGTGATCCTTGCATTTAACAAGCCACAGGGAATTGTCTGTACCACGGCACGCACCGAAAACGGGGAAGCCGTAAGAAATGTGGTAGACTATATTCATTATCCGATCCGTGTCTATCCGGTAGGTCGGCTGGATCAGGCGTCCACCGGACTGATCCTTCTGACAAACCAGGGGGAACTGATGGACCAGATCCTGCGAAGCCGCAACAACCACGAAAAAGAATATTTTGTCCGTGTGACCAAAAAGATCACGCCGGAATTTATCCGTGATATGCAAAAGGGCGTCCCGATTCTGGACACCGTCACCAAACCCTGCCGGATCTGGAAAGAAGATGACTACAGTTTTCATATCATACTGACACAGGGACTGAACCGGCAGATCCGGCGTATGTGTGAATATTTCGGATATCGGGTATCCTATCTTAGAAGAGACCGTATTATGAACATTACCCTGGAAGGGATTCCTGCCGGAAGATACCGCGAATTGACAGAGGCAGAGATCTCTGAGTTAAAGAAGATGCTTGCGCATCCGGAGACGGAAAAAATGCAGCCGGTCCAAAGAGCAGACTCCGCTCAAAAGAAACCGGCCACCACAACAATGCAGGCATCGCGAAGAAAACAATCTCAGGGAAAGAATCCCTCCGCAGGGAACACTATGAAATCAAAAGGGAGAAATCATGAATCATAAACAGAGAATGCAACAACTGATCGAACAGCTTAACGAAGCGTCCCGTGCCTATTATCAGGGACAGGACGAGATCATGAGCAACTATGAATATGATCAGCTCTATGATGAACTGGCTGCGCTGGAGCAGAGCACAGGAACCATCCTGGCATCCAGTCCGACACAGCATGTAGGATATGAGGTGGTCAGCGAACTTCCCAAGGAATCCCATGCCAGCCCGATGCTTTCGCTGGATAAGACCAAAAGTGTCGATGAACTGGCTGCCTGGATGGGAGACCAGAAGGCTCTTTTATCCTGGAAGATGGATGGACTGACTGTCGTATTGACCTATGAACACGGAACACTCGCTAAGGCCGTGACTCGTGGCAACGGACTGGTGGGAGAGATCATCACCAACAATGCCCGGACCTTCCGAAACCTTCCGCTGACCATTCCGTTTCAAGGGAACCTGATACTGCGCGGTGAAGCGGTCATCCCATATTCCCGGTTTGAACAGATCAATGAAACATTGCCCGCGCAGGAACAGTACAAAAATCCGCGAAATCTCTGCAGCGGTACGGTAAGACAGCTCAACAACGAGATCACGGCAACCCGCGGTGTCTGGTTTTATGCTTTTTCGCTGGTACAGGCTGACGGTGTGGATTTTAAAAATTCCCAGGAACAAAAGTTCGTATTCTTAAAAAAACAGGGTTTTGATGTAGTGGACTATCAGATGGTAGATGCATCAAGTATCCATCCGGCAGTCGAACAGTATGCAGAACGGATCACCACCAATGACTTTCCGTCCGATGGTCTGGTTCTCCTGCTCGATGACATCGCATATGGAAGATCCCTTGGCACCACAGCCAAATTTCCGCGCAATGCCATTGCATTCAAATGGGCGGACGAAACTGCTGCCACAACCCTCCGTGAGATCGAATGGAGCGCATCCAGGACAGGACTGATCAATCCGGTGGCAATCTTTGATCCGGTGGAACTGGAGGGAACCACCGTCAGCCGTGCCAGTGTCCACAATCTAAGCATCGTGGAACAACTCCGACTTGGTATCGGAGACACGATTGAAGTTTACAAGGCCAATATGATCATTCCGCAGATTGCCCGCAATCTCACAGAAAGCGGAGATCTGACTCTGCCGGAGCGTTGTCCGGTATGCGGTCAGCCCGTCCGGATCCGACAGGAAAATGACGTCAAAGTCCTCATCTGTCCGAATCCGGAATGTCCTGCCAAGCAGATCAAATCCTTTGCCCTGTTTGTCAGCCGGGATGCCATGAACATTGACGGATTATCCGAATCCACCCTGGAGAAACTGATCGCACATCAATGTCTGCACAGCCTGACAGACTTGTATCATCTTGACAGGCACCGCGAGACTATCCTGCAGATGGATGGCTTTGGTGAAAAATCCTGTCAGAAGCTGTTTGATGCGATCGAAGCCTCCCGGACCACCACACCAGCCAGATTTCTGTATGCACTGGGACTCCCGGGTGTCGGCGTCGCCAATGCCAAACTGCTTTGCAAGGCGTTTGACCAGTCATTGGAACGGATACGGCACGCGGATGCAAAGGCGCTGACCGAGGTAGAAGGCATCGGTGAGGTCATGGCCGGAGATATTGTGGACTACTTTATGCAGGAATCCCACCAGCAGCTTATAGACAATCTTCTGGCCGAGATCCACTTGCAGACCGAGGACACACCGCAGACACAGTCTCTGGATGGTATGACGTTCGTCATAACCGGTTCCCTGGAGCAGTTTGCCAACCGATCTGCACTCAAGGAAGAACTGGAGCGTGCCGGCGGTAAAGTCACAGGCTCCGTCACCAAAAAGACCACCTATCTGATCAACAACGATACCACGAGCACTTCCTCCAAAAACAAAAAAGCCAAAGAGTTAGGCATTCCTATCTTGACAGAAAAGGAAGTTATCGTATTATTAAAGAATAACCAACAGTAAAAGAGAAAAGGGGCGATGATATGCCAATCAAAGTGCAAAATGAATTACCGGCGAAAAAAATCATGGAAAATGAGAACATCTTTATGATGGATGAGAATCGTGCAGCAACGCAGGATATCCGTCCGTTAAAGATCGCGCTGTTAAATCTGATGCCGCTCAAGGAGGATACCGAAGTCCAGATGCTTCGCAGCCTTTCCAATACACCGCTTCAGCTTGAGATCACATTTCTGTCGACTGCAAGCTATATCGGCAAAAACACTCCCGCCAGCCATCTCAATGAATTTTATCAGACATTCGATGAGATCAAGAATCAGAAATTTGATGGTCTGATCATCACCGGTGCCCCGGTGGAATGTATGGAATATGAGGAAGTACAGTACTGGGATGAGCTGACCAGGATCATGGACTGGTCCGAGAAAAATGTCACCTCGACCCTGCATATCTGCTGGGGAGCACAGGCCGGTCTGTATTACCGGCACGGGATTCATAAGATCCTGCTGCCACACAAGAAATTCGGTGTCTACAAACACACCGTCCACCACCGGAAAGTTCCGTTTGTCCGTGGATTTGACGATGTATTTTATGCTCCGCATTCCCGCAACACTGCGATCAACCACGAAGAAGTGATGGCATGTCCGGAACTGACGGTTCTGGCCGATTCCGAGGATGCCGGCGATCTGATCATTATTGATGACAAGGGAAAGAATATCTTTGTCCTCGGTCATCTGGAATACGACCGCATGACACTGGACAAAGAATACAAAAGAGATTTAGAAAAAGGCATTGATATCACGCTTCCGGTCAATTATTATCCGGACGATGACCCGGACAAACGCCCGCTGCTTCGCTGGCGTGCGGCCTCCAATGCCATGTATTCCAACTGGGTTAATTATTATGTATATCAGGCGACGCCATATGACTTTGTCCATACGGACGAGATCATGGCGAAATAGCGCCGCCTGAGATATTACAGATCGAACCAGACCGGACTGCGATGATGGAATTCCGCATAACGCGTGAATCCGGCACCTTTCAGGATGTCCGCAACTCGGTCAAAGGAATAGGCAAAATGTTCCGGCCGGTGTCCATCCGCGCCGATGGTAATGATCTCACCGCCGAGTTCACGATATCGTTGTAATACTACCGGGCAGGGATTCGGATGGGGCAGCCCATACTTGATCCCTGCCGTATTGCATTCCAGACCTTTTCCGCGGGAGATCAGTTCCCGCAGGATCTCATCTATATAATCCATGCATTCCATACGGAAACTTGTTTTGGACGGCACATAACGGACGATATAATCCAGATGACCGTAGACATCAAAGTCTGTACCGGAGCGAATATTATCTAATGTAATCTCATAATAACGGCGAACGCCGTCCCGTTCCGTATGAAGACTCCAAAATTCCGGATAATACGGATCCATATTATCGACCAGATGAGTAGATCCTATGATAAAATCAAAAGGATGCGGCCCAAGCATTTCCCGATAGCGTCCGGCCAGATCCGGTTTCAGGCCGATCTCAATGCCGGTTCGGATCTCAATATCCGGATAGACCGCGGATAAGCGTTTGATTTCTGCACGGTATGCATCAATATCCAGCATAAAATCCATGCCATTGCCCATATCCGGAAAATCCAGATCCAGATGATCGGTAAAACAGATGGAAGAGTAGCCCTGACGGATCGCCTCCTGAAGCATCCGTTCCATTGGTGTGTCACTGTCTGAGGAGAAGCTGGTGTGTACATGGTTGTCAGAGTGAATCATTCGGTTACCTCCTTAATATGACTGATATCCGGAGAGATCGTCATGGAATAGTTAGTATAATACACCACAAAGCCCGGCTTGCTGCCGTTTGGTTTTTTGACATGTTTTTTCTGAATATAATCAATCTCAACCTTTCCCTGATCCGCGGCCTTGGAATAGTGTGCCGCAAGGGCTGCTGCCTCCTCAAAGGTACGGTCCGGTATTTCCTCATTGCCACACTTGACGATCACATGGGATCCCGCGGCTTTCTTAGCATGGAACCACCAGTCATTGCCCGTGGCGACATGGAATGTCAGTTCTTCATTCTGATAGTTGTTTCTTCCGACATACATATGAAAGCCATCCGAAGAAATATAGTGAAATGGCTTGCTTTTAGGAACATTTTTGTTTTTTTGCCTGCCGTTGCCCTGACTGCGGATGTACCCCCAGTCGTACAATTCACGGCGGATCGCTGCCAGATCCTGTTCTTCCCTGGCAATATCCAATGCATTGCTGATGGACTCCAGATGCTCTACCTCTGATACCGTATCGGCAAGCTGTACCTGCATCGCCTCATAGGTGCGTTTTAACTTGCTGTACTTGTCAAAATAACGCTTGGCATTGCCTACTCCGTCCAGGGTATCATCCAAAGGGATCGTCACTTCTTTGCCGGAATAAAAATCTTCGCAGACAAACTTCTTTTCGCCGCCTTTCAGACTGTAGCCGTAGGTTGTCAGAAGTTCACCATACAGTTTATACTTGTCCCGTTTGGCAGTGTCCTTCAACTGTTTTTCCTGAAGATCTTGTTTCTTACGGGCACGTTCCAGCAATGTCACAGTGATCTTTCGCAGATCCGAAGACTTCTGACGGATCCTGCCGTATGCCTCACGCTCCGAATAATAAGTATACAGCATGTCCGATGCAGATTCATACTGCTGTGTATGAAATTCTTCATTCTGATCGTACACAGTAAGATCCACGGAGGCAAATTCCACCGGTTCGTCCTGCCGGTAAATAATCTGAGGCCGGAACTGACCCTGTGCCACATCCTGACAAAGAGAACAGAAGTTCCGGTACAAATGCTGTGCTTCCATATCCGAAAGTTCCTCGCCACTGTTTCTGTCATCAAGGCTGCTGCGGTGGATCAACTCATTGGCCATCACCGGACTGAACCCATTGACCGATGTATAGATCGCCTTGGAAAGTGGCAGTGGCTTCTTCAGGATCTCCCCGTTAAAAATTTCCTGAGTGATCTGCTCCGGATCCCTCTTGTGCTGTGTGTTCGGGATAAAATACGTACGCCCCGGAAGCACCTCGCGCACGGAACTGACCAAAGCGGAGATATGCTTGATGCTGTCCACGATCCGGTCATCCTCCTCGGTGAATATAATATTGCTGTGTTTGCCCATCAGCTCGATGTACAGATATTTCCGGCAGAGATCGCCCATTTCATTGAGATGTTCCAGGTCCATGCGGATCACTCGCTCCAGCCCCATCTGCGTGATGGAAACAATCCTGCAGTTGTTCAGATGTTTGCGAAGAACCATACAGAATGTCGGTGCGGTCATCGGAGAGGGCTTGTTCTCCTCAAGCAGATACACCAGTGGGAGACTGGGATTGACGGAGATCATCAGACGATACTGTGACCTCACCGTGCCCTGTTCACTGCTTTTACTGGTCTTTACCGTCAGTAGCAGCGCATCTTTTTCGGGCTGAGCGATCTTGGTGATGCGGCCTCCCTCAAGTTTCTGTTTCAGGTCATATACTATATTTGCAATCACAATGCCATCAAACGCCATAGTATTGTTCTCCATTCTCTTAAAATCATTTGTGTCTATTCTAATTTTTTCGGTAGATTCTGTCAATGAAAGCGTTTGAACATCAAACTTTCTTATGATATAGTAATACCGGTTATAAACAGAATTAGAAATGAGGAAACGTATGCTGCGATTTTACAGTGTTATCATAAAAAATCTCCCACGGATCTGGATGATCCCCAAAATGGCATTTTACGCGCGCAATCCCGGCAGGTACTCCGAGGAATTCCGCTATCAATATGATGTCAAGGCCATCCGCTATATGATGAAAGCCGGCCGCATCCACACAAACGGATATGGTCAGGAACACCTTCCCAAAGAAGGCGGCTATGTCATGGTGGCGAATCATCAGGGCAAATACGATGCCCTCGGCATTATGTATACCCACAGGAAACCATGTACAGTCGTCATAGATGATGAACGCTCCCACGGTCTGCTGGTCCAGCAGTTTGTAGACCTGGTCCAGGGCAAACGGATCCGGCTGGATGACATCCGCCAGGCAGCCGGTATCATCCGGGAGATCTCCCAGGAGGTAAAACAGGGACGCAAATTCATCATCTTTCCATCCGGTGGCTACAAGCACCGCAATGGAAACTATGTAGATCCGTTCAAGGCCGGCACCTTCAAAAGTGCCATGAAAGTCCATGCACCGATCGTGCCGGTGGCACTGATCGACTCCTGGAAAGTATTTGATCTGTGGAGTATCCGCAAAGTCACCACACAGGTCTATTATCTGAAACCATTATACTATGAAGATTACAAGGACATGAAGTCGGTGCAGATTGCAGAGCAGGTCTACAAGAGAATCTGCGACTGCATCTATTATGCCGCCAGAGGTGAGACCGAGAAGGCCAGAAACTGTTGATACCACTTAATTCTCCGGGTTCAGAGACCATCGGTGGATATTGCCATCTGGCAGATAGACCGTCTCCTGACCGTCACCATCCGGCGTCAATGTCATCCGAAACAATATCGATTCCCCGCTCTGCAGCGGATAGGTGAATGCCTCGGCATCCTCCGGCACCTTCAGGAAGATCTGCCGGTTATCCTTTTCTCGCACAGGGCGGGGAATTGTCTTTTGAACCGGCTGGATCACCACATTGTGATACGCCTGGAACCCATAATCCATCATCACTGCTGTATCCCGGTACTTCCAGGATTTGTTCGGAGGCCAGCCGCTGGAAAGCACACAGCCCACCAGTGTCATACCGTTTCGTCTGGCTGCCCCCACAAAGCAGTAGCCGGCTTTTGAGGTAAAACCGGTCTTGATGCCAAGAGCTCCCTGATATCCGTTCAGAAACGAATCATGATTATAGACCACAAAGGTTCTGTGAGAGGAGATGGAACGAAAGGTATGGCTTGCCG
>ERZ1034984.2600-NODE-2600-length-14252-cov-4.711066_pt1 | contig 14252 bp, 14 predicted proteins | sample MGYA00520589_ERZ1034984 | MGnify/ENA primary metagenome ERZ1034984 (study PRJEB33766, sample SAMN09781790) | gut metagenome | biome: gut microbiome | host: Homo sapiens | place: Madagascar | study: EMG produced TPA metagenomics assembly of the PRJNA485056 data... | reverse complement strand
GCCGGAATAATCAATGCGGCTTTCCATTTCTTCGCCGGATTTCGTAACGTGCAGACCGTCTGCGTCCAGCGCGGCGCCCGTTTCCGTAACCACCTTGTCTACGCCGTTATCGAGGATATTCTGCACCTTAAGGCTGATGTCTTCGGCGTTCAGATTGATCTCTGCAATTTTGGACTGCACCTCTCCGATCTGCCCCGTCAGCTCGCTTTTTACGTCCGATACAATCTTTGTTGTTTCAATGATTTTGGTGACAATGCTTCCGTCTGCTGTTACTCCCGAATTCCAGGTCTGCCCGCCGTCTGTGGATACCGCAAACGCGCCGGCATTAAACTCCCAGATCACTGTACTTTCGGCCATGGTCGGAGCGTCATGCAGGTAATACACCTCCGAGCCATCCTCACTGCTCTGTATCGTGCGGTATACTCCGAGAGCGTTCGCCATCAGCTCGGACAGTTTTTCAGATTCACTTTTGATGCCCTGGGCGGCCTGCTTTACGTCTTCTTTTGCCGCCTTATCCATTACGATTTTTTTAATGTCCCGCATCGCCCGCTCAACGTTTTCGTTGATACCTGACAGCAACTTCCTCTTCTGATCTCCAAAGGTCAGCTTTAACGATTTTTCTGCACCGGATATTGATTTTACGGCCTGCGTGATCACTTTATCGACGCTTTTTCCCCGTGCAATGTCTTTCACTGTCACCACGTCGCCAAGCGAATAATCCGTGCCGTATTCTTCAATGGATCCGGCTTCAACGGTATAGCTGTCCGCCATAATGTAATTTTCCGCCTCGTGCCGGGCATATGTTTCGATCTCTGACACGCTGTCTGCCGATACGTTGACTTGAACCTCTCTTCGATACGGCCCTGTCGCCTCCGTCGCTCCGCTTCTGAGCACCTTCTGTGTGATCGCGTCGGATTCCAGATCGCCCTCGCTTTTGGTGGCGTAAAACACATTTTTATAATTTTCCGCGTTTCGCTCGCCGGACAAGCTGATCACGTTCCCGCGGTTGACCGCGAAGACGACACGGTTTCTGACGATCTGGGCCTCGGTCTTATCCGTCTTCGGCAATATATCAAAAACGATTCTGTTATTGGCGTAATCGACATCGACGGTATAACCCACGTCCGCATTGGTGCAGATGCTTTCTTCCACATCGGACAGATTTTCAAGCCTTGCCATGTAACTGTCAGCTTCCAACCCGCGCTGACCGTCTTCGGCGACTGTCATACCCGGAATTTTTCTGTTTGCGTCGCTCGGCTCCGAAGCGTTATTCTGAATGTAATGCTTCATGACGGTTTCCGTGCTTCCGGATATCACATCATACCCCTGCGCTCCGGTGTCCTGCTCCTCTGCAAACAGTGTGATGCGCTGCTTAAGGTATCCCTTAAAATCATACCCTGTCACAGTCGTCATTGTGTCTGTCGGCTTGACCCCTGCAACGATCAGCCAATCTCCGTCCACCAGCAGCACCGTGTCTTCCGCTATTTTGGTTTCATCTGCAGAGGAACCGGAAATAAACGTCAGTTCAAAAGTGCCGGGCCTTTGCCAGTGCTTCGTATAGGTATAAGAAGTAAAGCCCGGGATCTCGCCGATCTTGTTGCCGTCAAAGGTATCGTTGTCCGTTTCGAGCGGTTTGAAGATTTGAACGATCACGCTCACACCCCCAGAAAGACCGGTTTGTATTTCACGAGCACCGGACTTGTCCCGTCGCTTGTCACGGAAAGCGCATTGGCACCATGCGGCAGCCTCAGGTATACGCTGTTTGCCGCCAGCTTGTAATTGGCTTTGGTTCCGTCGGACAGCACCGCGGTATATCTCGCGGTATCCACCGTCAGGGTCTCGCCGCTGCCGATGCTCTGCGCCAGTCTGATAAACTCGCCGGTATTGGTGTTTTCAAGCTTTATATTGCTCGCAGCACCGGTAAAAACAACGGTAACGGGCAATTCGATCCCCGCGGGGTTGTTGATGGATGCGCTTCCCCCCGCCGGTATGCTGACCTGCTGCTCCGCTGCACTTCGCCAGAACGGATAATCGGCAATGAAATCGACGGCAACGGTATAATATTCGCCGGCCTTATGCTCCGGATCGGCGATCTCCTGCGGATAGCATTCGATCTCATACGTTCCGGAATCGTTTGTGTATGTCAGCTTGCCGGTCCTGTGCGGCAGAAGTATCTGTGTGACCTGCCGCCACAGTGTGTTGTACGCAGATCTGCTCCATTTTGCGCCGTTCTTCCCCTTGATACCGAGCCTGCAGCGGATATCCCGCGCATTATAAGTAATACCGGTGGTGGTCTGTCCGTCCTGACCGGCGTTTTTACCGGTCGAGACGGTCGTTCCCACACTGTTTGCATCAATGCTTTCCAGCGTCAGCGCTCCGCCGTCGCATCCGAATGTTATGCTTTCTCCTGTTGCGGCTGTATATGTGATCTTTTTCATGCTTACACCCCATCCCACAGCATGTCCCTTATGGCCTTCGCGATCTGGCCGGCGGTCAATGCCTTGTTTACGATACTGACGTTTGCATTCCTGCTGTTGTTATTGACGATACTCGACACGGTTTGTGAACCGTTTTTCAGCGACGAGAAAAGATCGTTTGCGTAATTCATTGCGTCCTGCAGCCGGTCGATCATTTCGTTGCTGCTGGCAACCGCAGCATCATAGCTCGACTGCAAAGATTCCTTTTTATCGGCCTGCCGGCGCTCCCATTCCATGTCTGCCTGTTCTTCCAGCAGAGATTTCTTTTTCTTTTCCAGCTCCATGCGGCTGAAATCATCCAGCTGTGCATATTTCAGCTGTGCGTTGATCGCATCTATTTCTTTCTGGATACTGGTATCTTCTTTCAGGCGCTTTCTTGCTTCGATTTCTTTGTCGATCGCATTGATGGACGCATCAAGCGCTGCCTTTTTGGCATCCTTCTCTGCGTTTATGGCGTCGATACGATCCTGCACCAGCTTTTTATATGCGGTGTTGGCCTTCTCATAGATCGAGATTTCTGCCGTCACAGACGACGCTGTTTTAGGGCTGGATGAGACCCCAGACGAAGACCCCGATGTGCTGACAGTGCCGAGCTTAGGACTGCTGAGTTTAATTGCAGCTGCGCTTGTTCCAGAAAACAACGAATCTAATTTTTTTAATTGAGATTTTAATGAGTTATACTTCGCTGTTAATGCCGCATTTGCTCCGACAGCAGCTGCATAGTTAGCCGCGTTTGCACTTCCTCCATTTGCGAGCCCCGCGATTCCTATCGTAGCTCCAACCGTACCGGTAGATACGATCATTCCAATTGAGGTCTGATGCAATTTCTTCTCAATCGCTGCCCGAGCTTCCGCATATGACGCGTAGTTTTTTAAATCGATTCCGTATTGCTTTTTAAACTCATTTACGACCGTCGCATTATTGGCAAGCACAGTGTTATAGTAACTCGTATCATTTTTCATTTTGGTGCTAAGGACATTGTAATAATTATCTGCGTCCGTCTTATAACACTTTGCAAGTTCATTAACTACTTGTTTTTCGTTCAGCTGACCGGTAATGTACTTATCTACCGCGTCTTTCATTTTTGGATACTGCTCAGTAATCTTTTTGAGCGTACTGATGGACAACGCGCCCGTGTTATTTGCTTCTTTCTGCGCCGAATTGTACAGATCCGTTGCAGCGGTGATTGCTTCATAGGCTTCGTTTAATTTTTTCAGATTCTCTTCTTCCCGGCTCAGTTCACCGTTTGACTGGTCCGTTTCATCTGCAAACGCCTTTGTTTCTCCGGCAGCCTGCTTTAAAAGATCTCTATACTTTTCAACGGTGGCATTATTTCTTTTCAGTGCTTCATCCGCTGCATCGTAGCTTTTCTTAGCTTCATTCATCCACATTCTTGCCGAAGAAGTGGCAAAATCGTCATTACCGGTCGTGTTTGTATTACGGCTCCTTGCTTCTTCAAATTCGCGCTTTCTTTTGCTGTACTCATACAGAGCTTTTCTCCAAGTACTTTCAAGCTCCTCCTGCTGAGTGATAGCCGCAGTATATTCCGTTTTTCCGGCTTCGATTTTATATTGCAGATCCAGCTTGCTGATGTAGTCGTCAATGCTGTTTGACAGGTCATTGTAAGCGCCGGTTTGCTTATTGATCACCTCTGTACTGTCTCCGAGCGTGCTTTGCAGCTCCGCTGCGACCTGTTTCAGTCTTTCGCTTTCGGATGACGTCAGATTGATCTTGCCACGCAGACTGTCATACTCTTTGACCTTATCTTTCAGCAGCGCTATTTCAGCCGCACCTTTATTTCTAATCTCGTTTGCCTGCGCCTCGGCCTCATCGAGCGTGTCGTTAAATTTATTCATTTCTTCTGCGGCCTGTTTCGTGTTCTGATACACCAGAAATATGCCTGTTCCGACTGCAGCCAAAGCCGATGCCAGCAGCACATACGGATTTGCATTCGCAACCGCGTTCATCGCAGCCTGCGCCGCCGTTGCGGCTTCCGTGGCTTTCCTGAACCTCTCGACCGCGCCCGCTACGGTGGTCGCCACCTTAAGCGTTACAAGCGCTGCAGCGCATATGGCGATAGCGTCCCTGTATTCATAAGCCACCTTTACTGTTCCGGTGAGAATTTTGATAATCCCGCTGAGTGCATCTCCCACATCTTTTGCGACTTCATCCAGCGTTCCGTCCTCACTGGCCTTCTGAATCATATCCATTACGTCCTGTAGCGAGCTTTTGACCTGCTTAAACGCTCCTTCTCCGATATCCCTGCCGAACTGGTCGAAGTTATCCTTCATCGTGGACAGCATTCCGTTCATGGTCTGGCTCTGCTGCTCCATCATTCCGGCGAATTTTCCGCTGCCGGTCGTCAGGCTCGTAATGGCGTTGTTGAGATCATTGATCCCCACTTTCCCCTTGCTGCTCAGATCCTGCACCTCGGCTGTTGTTTTTCCCATTGTCTCCGCTAAAGTCTGCAGCAGCGGAACGCCCGCTTCCGTCATTTGCCGCAGCTCCTCGCCGGTGACCTTGCCTTTTGCAAGCATCTGCCCGTAAGCCAGCGCTACACGGTTCATTTTTTCCGCGTTTCCCCCGGCCAGATCGCCGAGCTTCTGCATAGTGGGGATCAGGTCTTCCGCCGCCACCCCGTAATTCATCAGCAGCTGACCGGCGCTAACGATGTCCGTTAATTCAAGCGGCGTGGCGGCTGCAAACTCAGTCATGGATTTTATCATTGCCTGCGCCTTTTCCGCGCTGCCGAGCATGACCGTAAAGCTCGTAACGTACTGCTCCATTTCGGCGTTGCTGCCTATCAGCCAATCATACAGCTTTTTTCCCGTGGCCCCCACAGCAAGCGCTTTCAACGCCGTCCCAAGCCCCTGCAGTGAAGATCTGGCGCTGTCTGTGCTGCTTTTCGTTTCAGACATGCCGGAATTCATCTTTTTAAGCTCTGCCGTCGCAGCGGCGGTCTTGCTTTTCAGGTCCTGCTCCACTGTTTTCAGCTGCGCCATCTTCAAGCGAGCCTGATCGATTTTTTCCCCAAGCTCTTTATATCTCGTTTTCTGCTCTTCCGTAGCGGTTCCGGACTTTACCGCCTGATCAAGCGACCTCTGCTCCTTTTCCATTGCTTTCATTTCATCGGAAGCAGCCTTCATTCTGGCTTTATTGTCGGCAAAGGCCTTATTCAGGTCGGTCAGCTCCTTGCGCACCTTCTGTGCGCCGGCGGAAAAGTCGGACGCGTCCATACTTACTTTTGAAAAAAGATTGCGAACCAGCATTGCGTTCACCCCTTAAAAATGAGCATAATCAATCATCGAACAGCTGCACCTCCGGCGTGGGTTCCGCCTTGCCGGTCACGACCAGATATGTTTCCCACCGTTCGCAAAGCTCCCTTAACGTTGAGCCCCAGAATGTTTCTTCCGGAATTTTTACAACGTCGACCAGCGCGGAATGAAGACTTTTGTAGTCTATCTCTCCGCGTTCTTTTTTTTTACCTCTCCGACGGGAGGGACCGGCATGGATTCGATCAGCGCACGAACGATCTGCAGCGCGATCCCGCCGGTATCGCTTTCGTCAAGAACGTGGCCAAGGTCGGCGAGCGTCGGTATCACATCGTCAAAGCGCCCTTCATTGATCGCGTCTTTGTTTTGCTCAAAGTAACAATCGATCAGCCCAGCGCGCAGCAAGTGCAATACGTCCTTTGCTTCCATCTCCTCAACGTGCTTGCCCATGATGTCGTTGATATCGTCGTAGTGCTCTTCCAGATATCTCATTGCGGTCAGATTGTACCGCAGGTAAAGATTCAGCCCGCCGATCTCAATCGGCAGCCTGGATTTATCAAGATCTTTCAGCATAATAACTGCCTCCGGTTATTTTCAAAATGAAAAAGGCGGCCGAAGCCGCCCGTAAATCAGGTCGCAGGTTTGTAAGTATCCGCAGTCGTAAACCACGTTGTTACAAATGTCGCGTCCGTTTTCGGATCCACTCCGCGACGGACATAACGCGCATCTCCGTTCGCAAGGGTGGGTTCGTAGCTACCTTTGAGCGCAGTAGCAGCAAAAGTAACGCCGTCTTTCTTGATGGTTTCAAAGCTCTCCTGCTGCTCGGAAAACTTGACCTTGGGATACTTGTAAAGATTGACTTTGCCGTCGCTGCGTCTGGTCATAAACGCGACAGCCACATACGGCACAACATCGTCTTTGTTCGTGATGTTTGTTTCCCCGTCCGCCGTCTCGCCGTAGATCGCCACACGGTCGGTAGCGTTGAGGTTAGTCGCCGACAAATCCAGCGTGCCACCGTTTTTAGCGCAGATGCTGTCTACGACCTGATTATCGGCGGACTGGTCCGCCTGAACGATCGACGGCGTATCGGATGCGGTCATCAGCACCTTGGAGATCTCGACCGCCGTACCATGGGTAATTCCTTCCGAATTGTCCGTAGTCATAGGCCAGACCACCAGCCGTTCCAGACCGATCGGGCTTTTACGGTCCGCATTTAAAGTTCCTGCCATTTTTATTCCTCCAAACATGTATAAAATTCAAGGCTGTACTGCTCGGCGAACGGATAAATCTCATCCGTTCCCCCGGTCGGCATGCCTTGCCGGTAAACAAATCCCGCGGCTTTCATGGCGTCGCGCACTTTTTTGCGCAGCGGAACATCGACCGCGGGTGTGATCAGATTCACTGTAACGTTATAGGTGTATGCACGTTCCTCGTTCTCCGCAAACTGCTCTGGCGTGTCGTAGACGCTGTAAACGAGGTATGCTGCCGGCGTTTCGCCGGACAGCCTCGGCGCCCCGCAATAATACGGCAGATTAAGCCCGGATAACGCGTTATCTATACGATCGTAAACCGTCATTTATTGAATCCCACCTTATCCAGAAATACTTCCGCCGCCTTTTGCGCCGCCGATTCGGCGGATGCGTCAAACCCTGCCCGGATGTACGGACTGGCCCGCATGGGAGCGATCCGCTTTCCGGATTTCGACGTTCCGCCGCGCCTGCCGAATTCGTTCGACACCGCCCGGCCCCTGACCTCCGGGTATTTCCCGAAGTCAACGCCGATGTATTCCATGACCTTCCCGTCCTTCTTCTTGAAGTACCGGGCAAGCGACCGCTTCAGCACTCCTGTTTTAACCGGAACAAGGCGCTTCTGGCTCTCCAGAATGATTTTCGCTGAAGCGTCTACCGCATCCTCCATCGCCTCCGGAATTTTATCCCGGATAGCGTCAAAATCGTCGATCATCCCGGAGATCTGTGAGATCGGATCGTACTCATAGTTAAACCCCACGCCTTTACCCCCGTTTCAACAGCAGCTTCACGATCAATGCGTTGCCGGTCTTGTTCGCGCTCACCACGGTATAGATCTTCCCGTCGATCTCGGCATACCTTTGCCCGTTGTATTCAGAGCCCCACATGATTACCTCGGCAGACAGCTCGATTCCGGAGGCCTGCGCGGCGATGGCTATCATGCTGCCGGCCCTGCCGACATAGCAGCGGACAGACGCCTCGTTTGTTCTCGTACCGGCTCCGGAATGCCCGTATCCGGTATTTTGATCGTATATGACGATCTGCTTTGTAAAAGCCTGCATCCGCGATCACCGCCTATAAATAATTTACTGCATACAGGGACAGTATCTGCTTTACCGTCGGGTTCAGTTTATCGTTCTCGACCGTCGTATACCGGTTTAAAAACATATCCCCGACCAGGCACAGATATGCTGTCGCAAGGTCCTCGTGCGTATCGATTTCGGCCGCAGTTAATCCCGTGTAACCCGTGATAAACGAAAGAGCTGCGTCCATATAGACCTGAAACAGTGCATCGCTGCCGTTGCCGGAAAAGCCTACGCTGTCCTTTACAATTTGCAGCGTTACTTCGCTGACTTTCACGTGATCACCGCCTTAAAAACAAACGGGAAGGAAACCCCTCCCGTATCTGTACGCATTATCACGGGGACTACGCTGCCTTCTGAATCAGAACGGCCAGCTTCTGATTGTCCGTCACCTTACTGTCGAACTCAAACCACGCAACAACGCCGATTGCGTGCATTGTAGCGTATTTCTCGGTGAGCACCTGCGTCTGGATGTTTTCGCGGAAGTTGACGGAAAGACCGGAAAGATCGCCGTACAGGACCGTTTTTGCGCTGCCTTCGATGGTCGGCATGTTGTCGGAAAGAAAAACAGGCTTGCCCAGCAGCATATACGGGAATTCGCCCGCAATGTTGTCCTGCAGCAGATAACGGTTCTGACTGTCCTTCAGCTTGCGAATCACCGTAAAGGTGGCCGAATTCATGATCCAGCAGGCGTTTGCCTGATACACGGTCTTTACCTTGGCCTGCAGTTCGATCAGCTCATCGGCGGTAATCGCGGTCGCTCCCGCAGTCGTGAGCGTGTTGGTGCAGCCGACAAGCACTCCCTGCGCCGCGCTGGAGCCGGTTCCTTTGAGCAGCTCGCCTTCCAGAAAGACCGCGATATTCTCGGCCATCTGGTTCACAACAAAATCGACGACAGAAAAGCTGCCGTTGTTTTCGACGCTCTTGCCGATCAGCGTAAGCGCTCCGGCCAGATAGCCGCTAAGATCAATGGAAGTGAACTGGCCGGCGTCGGCGGTGATATCGGTGAATTCGGACTGGTACGCAACGGTGATATCGTGCGTGGTGCTTGCCTTACCGTATACCGGAATCTTCAATGTGCCTTTCACGTTGTAGATCGTGGCGCGGGCCAGAATCGGGCAGATGTCCTTCACGGTCTTGATGATCCTGTTTGCGATCGTGGTGGGAATGATCGCGCCGTTGTTACCCATAGAGAAATTCTGCTCGCCTGCGCGGTCTTCGAGCACGCCCATGATGTAATCACCGAATGCGCGTTCCTCTTTTTCTTCCACGGTCTCCGCGGCTTTCCGGTCCTTCGGCTCGAGATTCCGCGCACGCTCTTCGGCCTGGATCGTCGCATCGATCGCCCGAATCTCTTTTTCCAGACCGCCAAAGCTCGCCTGCTCCTCATCGGTCATGGCGCGGTTTTCGGTCTTCGCCTTGTCCAGCAGTGCCTGCATTGCGGACTGCTTTTCGGCGCGCTGTTCCATCAGATTTTTCAGCATGTTTCATACCTCCAGATTTTTGATACGTTTTTCATACTCGGTGTAATCCACCGGCTTTTTATGCTCAGACACGGAAATATCCGTATCGGTGCAGCGTGTTTCCAGGGCGCTTTCCCCTTCCGCGCGGACTTCAACGCTTGTGGCGGAATAGCACGGAATTTTGTGGATCACCAATGTCACATGATCGAGATCGAATCCCTTGATCCTGCGAAGAGGCAGCTTCTCCGCTCTTTCTTCCACTTCATCCACGACGTTCCGCATACCGAACGACCATCCGCGAACGTGACCGGCGCGGGCCTCTTCGACCGTCTCCGGGTCTGTGACCGTTGCTTCTGCCCGCAGGCCGATCGCATCCTCGTGCAAGGAAAGGCTCCCGTCCTTTGTGTCTGCAACGACCCTGTCCGTGTGGTCGACCGTCATATTGACGTTTTCCGCGCGTTCAAGGGCCTGTGCAAACGCCCTTGGCTCGATCAGTTCGTTTACGCGGCCGCGCGGTGTAACGACCGGGCGGCTTTCCCGCTCTACCGCATTTACATAGCCGGAAATAAACGCGGTGTTGTCTGCTCTGATTTCAATTTTCATCGTCTCACCCCCTTAAAATGAGCATAAAAAAAGCACCACAGCTGAAGCTATGATGCTTGATTCGGTTTTGAAATTCGCAAGCGTTTGCGAATTTGGGTATAAAAAACCACCTGCGAAAGGTAGTTTCGGGTTATTCGCTTAGGATTTCAATTTTGTCCCTGATCATTTCAATCACATTGCCGTATGCATCTTTTTTTCCAATTTCATATTCATCGTTTGTTGATCCATCACATTCGTTTGCAAATCGGATAACCGTGTCAATAATCCAGTCGAGTAATTCCTTTTCCATTCCTTTTTGGATTTTGGATGTGTCAATCGATTCCACGTTTTTTCGCCTCCTTTTGCGCTTCACTTAGATCTATTTTAGCGATTTTCAATTCGTGATCCCAATGTTTTATTCTCCCATTTCTCAGTTTGTTACTTGCAGATTTCCAGTCCGAATAAAATTCTTCTGGATGCGAAATTTTGTATTCATGCATTTCCACGATTTTTTTTAATGAATAAATACTTTTTTTCAATGACTTATCTTTCTGGTTGCTAAAATCATGTGCGAAAAGCTGAATATTGATTGGCAAACTTCCGGCGCTTGTAAATCTGCCCTTTTCATCGTGGTACGGGTTCGCCCTCGGTTCCATTGTACCGCTACCTTCCGGATTTTTCAAGGCCTTTTGGTTCATTTTTGCCCATGCGTTGGTATTCGGCGTATAGATCAATCCGGTATGCTGGTCAAGCAGCACGTCCTGCAGGCCGAGCCGGAAATAATGGAACCCCGTAGGCGGAAGGTCCTCCAGCTCGCGGACCTCGTCCACCTGCATGATATTGTTCTGCAGCGCCGAGGCGTAAGCGGAAAAACGCTCCCGGATGCTCCCGCGCGTCAGCTCCTTCGTGTCAAACGCCCAGTACATCTCTGCCTTTTCCCGCTCCAGCAGAAAATCACGGTCAAGAGAGGTCTCGATTGCGGTCAAAAGATCTACGATCATATCCACGTAGTTTACCTTGTCCTGCTCCGTGGCGCCGCCGAGAAGAATGGACGGCGGAATCCCGAACAGCTTGCAGATCTCCGTTCCGTTGGTCTGCTTGTTCTCGTTCAGCTGCATTTCAACGGATGTGCTGGAGGATTCCTGAAAGTCCATCCCCTCATTCAGCACCATCACGTTTTCACTGTTGTTGCTGTAAAGATTGCGCCACGCCTCGCGGAGCTTATCCGTGTCAGTTACCCTGTTCTTTGCCTTCAAAAAGCCTTTTTTGTTTCCGCCCTTGCGTACCAGGTTATCCTCAAAGACCAGGCTGTTGTATGCGACGGAAAAAATCAGCGGGCATTCCTCCGTCAGCGGCTTGCCGGTGCATCCGTCGGCAGTATGACGCAGCAGCTTGAAGAATTCAAACGGCTTGTACGATGCTCCGTTTACCTGCAGGTCATAGTCTTTAAAGATCGGGTCGTTGTTGCGAAGAGGGGAAACACTTACGCAATCCACATAATGCAGGCTCTTTATTTTCCCTCTGGATCTGTTGATGTATGCATACGCTCCGCCGCCAAGGTAATAATCACGAATGATCGATTTCCAGAATTCGTTTGCGTTCAGCGTATCCCCGGTATCGTCGTTCAGTATTTTTACACGCTGGTCCTCCTTGACTTCTTCAATTTTGTTCCCGTTCTTCCGGTACAGTTTGATCGGCAGCCTCGATACCGTGCCGGATATCTTATTGACGCACCCCTGTACCGCCGGGATCTGCATCGCCATTTCACGACTTGCCGCATTGGACCCGCTCCAAAAGGCCTGTAGGGTAACGACTTCCCCGCCGGCTGCACGTTCTTCTGTTTTTTTCCTGAAAGGCCACATTGTTAAATCACCTGCACTCCCCAATTTTCTACTGCCATGATTTCCGCAAGATTCAGCAGGTACACCGCGTTGATCAGCGACACCACCATATCCACCTTGCCGACGGATTTTTTCTTGTTGACGTACATGTTCATATTCGTATCCTTCGTACACCTGGCATTCTGGAAATTGATCTCCAGCATCAGATTGTCTCCGTAACAGAATTGCCTGTTCAGAATATATTCCCGCAGCAGCTTTGTCGGCACATGCAGGACGCTGGAATGCTGCTTGATCTCCACGCATTCTATCGGCTCCGCGGCGCTCTCCCATTTCTGCACGGAGGAAATGGCATTGTAACGGTCAAACCCCAGCTGCACAATCTCTACGCCGTATTTTTCCGGCAGCGAAAGCACGAAGTTTTCAACGAACTGATAATCGATCGTTTCCTGTCCGCACGCAAAACAGCACCCGGAGGCCAGCAGGTTCCGGTAATTAACGCCCTCGCGATTTGTCTTAAGGTCGATTTTTCCGCCCGGAATAAATCCCCACACCTTCGCGCATATCTTCCCGTCGTGGAAACAGGCCATTGCTACAGACGTGTTATCATCGGATTGCGAAAAGTCGATCCCGAGATATACGCGCTTGCCTGCCCAGAAGCTGTCCGGCAGATCTATTCTGCATTCCCGCACCTTTGTGATCTCGATATAGCCCTCGACGCCGAGCCCCTTATACTTGATGTTGTTATGCTTGCAAAGGTAGTTTTCTCTTTTGTTCTCGTACAGCACGGCCAACGTGCGCATGTTCTTTAGCTCTTCGAAGATATACGAGTGCGCCGCCGCGACCGGATTTGCCTGGCGGATGATATTATCCTCCGTCATCCACTGGTCTCCGGACAAATATTTATCGTCCGGCTCATACAGCAGCGCAAAATATCTTCTGTCCGGCATAAGGCCGTCAAGCGTCTTTTTCGCCCGGTCGATCTCATCAATCATAACGTTGTCGTCGTTCGGATATTGCGTGCTGATGATGATCCCGAGCTTATTGAGCAGCGTGATCTGCGAAGAGCGCATAGCCTCCACCGGGTAGCTGTCCAGGGCTCCGGCCTCGTCGGCCAGAAAAACATTGGCCAGCTTGCCGTCCATCTTGTCCTCGCTGTACGCAAGAGGCGTATAGTCACTGTCCGTCAACAGGCAGCGTATTTCACTGCGCAGCAGCTTGAAAACCTTGGCATCCGAAAGCGCCGGGCTGCATTTGATGATCTTCCGGATCGCAAGCTGCAGTTCTTTGGAAAGCTTCAGATCCGGAGCAACGGAAAAGAACCGGCTGAATTTCGGCTCCGTAAGCATAGCCAGAATAAAAATTACCGCCGAATTGAAGGTCTTGAAGTTTTTTCTTGCTATTTCAAGCAGCGCCGTCCTGTAGTACCGGCTGTTGTCCGTTTTTGCCTTTGTGCAAAAAACGGCTACGATCAAAAGCCACGCGTAATCTTCGAGCCCGTCATAAATACTGACGTGCAGATCCGGGTGGTTCATGACCTTCATCAGCTTGAAGATCTTTTCTGCGGCGTCCTGATCGGTATATGCTTCCGCATCCTTCCCGTCTGCGATGTCGATCCACGCCTGCGCCTGCTTCTTCACGTATATTCCAACGCCGCTGTTCATCGGGTCAACGCACTGCTGCGCATAACGGTACGCTTTACTCTCTCTGATATTCATGATTCACTCAACAGCTTTACAAGCGGGTTTTCTTCCTTCTTCGGCGGCTCCTTCGGAAGCGTCCGCAGCCCGGCGGCAACCGTCATGGAATTCTCTTTTTCGATGTCGAACATCATTTTGCGCTTTGTCATGATCTGAGCGTCATACTTCAGGATCTGAGCCGCCAGCGATGAAACCAGCTTTGCGAATTTGGATATTTCATCGATTGCGTCGCTTCCGTCGAGCTCGTCAACGATTCGGTCAAATGCGTCCTGAGACTGCTCCAGTGCTCTGTTCAGTGCCTCTTTCTGCGCGGAAAGCTGTATACATTCCGCAAATAATTCACAATATCTATTAATTACTGCGGAATAGATCGCATCATCCTTCTGTATCGCTTTCATCAGGCCTTTTACGCGCCGGAATTCTTCATGCGCCGTTTTGCATTCCTTTACGCTTCTGCGCTCCTTAATGGGTGATCCGGTCACCAATGCTTTTTCTGCATCCTGCCTTTTGGCTATCTCTTCTTTCGTTTTATGCCCCTTAAGAGCGTCTGTGCTTTTGGCCGGTCTCGGCATTTGATCACCTCCTGAAAGC
>ERZ1034984.2599-NODE-2599-length-14255-cov-29.358662_pt1 | contig 14255 bp, 9 predicted proteins | sample MGYA00520589_ERZ1034984 | MGnify/ENA primary metagenome ERZ1034984 (study PRJEB33766, sample SAMN09781790) | gut metagenome | biome: gut microbiome | host: Homo sapiens | place: Madagascar | study: EMG produced TPA metagenomics assembly of the PRJNA485056 data... | reverse complement strand
GCAAGGTAATCTCACTTCGGGAGGATTTCTAGATGGGGCTCACTGGGCATATACCAACGCATTCCAGAATTTGTGGGCCGTTTTAATGCATACGAGCATTTATATTTTTTTCAGAGAACGGTGTAATCTTAGACTGTTATTGTTGGTGCTATAATTTAATGAAAATGCAAGATAAGCAGAAAAAATTACTCTTTTGAGCTGTAAACGCTCTGCGTGGTGCATGGTAAAGTTCAAAGATACCAGAAAGCCGGAGACGGAATGTTTTTTTCCCAATTATAAGCTCGTTCTTGTCAAATATTGCCAAAGAACCTTTTTCAGTTACTATGCAAACGGAACCGTATTCCGACCGGAGCGGAGGTGGAAGCGATTGCGTTTTCGCTGCACGGCGACTGGAGGATATCTTCTTGCGCATCCGCCGCTGTCCGGTGAAGCTGATTCCGGAATATGGAACAAGCAGTCTGTCGCAATAAAACGGACGCAGCGAATTCCACAACTCTGAAATGCACAGCTCCATACCTCAGACGTAGAAGTATGGTTGACTGCTGTCGGACCTTCAATGCCATAAGTTTTGATTGTTCCGTATCGGGCGAGATGATCCGGCAGAGAACTGTCACCGCTGTCGCTGCTTCAGGCGACCGGCAGGCCGAACATGGTTGGAAGCGGGAAAGGGCCGTTTTACTCGGAACTGCGCGTTCCGGCTTTCGTGTAAAGGGGATCGTCGGTCCACCCTTTCTCTGTAGACGCCGGGAAATAGGTGCGGTTGCGTTTTTCTCTGGAAAAACGGGTGAAAAGCACCCTCTTTTCCGGATGTGTTTGGTTCGGAATTCTGCAGGAGACAGCAATTCCTTCTGCTCCGGGGGCGAAGGGACGAGCATTGTCGATTTCCAGCAGATCAATGTCGTGACCGTTAAGGCCGTTGGGTTCCAGCTCCACTCCGTAGACCAGCGGCCCCCGCATCAACGCAATTCGCCCGGTCTGAGCCATCGTGCCGCGGATCTGACAGACCGGCATGGGTAATTCAAGTTGAACTGTCGTCTTTCCGACGGTTAATGGCAGATGGTACCAGCCGGGAACGGCGGTTTGCCCCTGAACTGTCGCATTGGTACACCACCCCGGTATGCGCAGGGTAAGCTGGAATGACTGGTCCGCTGTAATCGAAAACTTCACCTCTTCGGATTCCGGGTAGGAGGTGTTTTGAATGATTTCCAGACCGGGAAGTGCAAGTCTGGATTCCGTGTAAAGATTCACTGCGATGCCGTCTGATGTCCTGAACCAGATTGCGTCCGGTATTTCAAACATCATCCGGCGCAGGTTGTTGGGACAGCAGTATGTTTCATGTTCATACCATTCGCCCGGTTCGTTGAATGGAATAAAATATCTCTGGCGGAGGCCGTCTTCGGATTGAGCACCGAAAAATGCGTTGTACAGAACTCTTTCGTAAAGATCGCCATAACGGGAATCCGCTTCGAATTCAAGCATTTTTGCACTGCATCGCAGGAGATAGGCCGAAGCACAGGTTTCTCCCCACTTCCCGAGGCCGATTTGAGTGGAATCCCAGATTTCTCCCCAGTTGAATCCCCCGGAACAGGATCCGGAGATCGAGGAGTAATCACTGAATATACGATGATACAACTCCTTTGCCCCCCCGACTGCCACGGCTGTGCCGCAACCTGTCATCCGGCAATATTGAAGCTGGGCCAGAACACGGGCAATCCAGGTATATACATGTGCTGTTCCGCAAGGGGCTCCCGTCCGGTCGTAACAGTCAATGGAGGATTCGATTTGAAGGGCCTTGCGGCAAAAATCCAGAAAACGCGGATCGCCAGTTTCCCGCCAGAGCATCAGAAAAGCGGTTTCCAGCCCAATGGTATTCCCGGTCCGGCGGTTGAGAAGAAATTCTCCCAGGCGCAATGCCGTATGCAGAGAATCCTGATTGTGAAATTTCTGATGGTCAAGCATAAGTGCTTGAATCATATATGCCTGATCATGATTATCCCAGAATCCGGGTTCCTGGGAGAAGATGGTAATTGCTCCATCAATGCTCTGCAGTGTGGAAAGCTCTTTCAGACGGGATATTTTGAATTGTTTCATCTCATCGCCGCCGATATTGTGCACTGCAGCTTTGACGACCGCGTCAAGAAGCATCCCGTATCCGGCAAAACCGCCGGGGAGATCAGGAATGGCGCGGCGATGCCGAAAATGGCGCACAAATACATTCTCTACATCAAGATGCCTTAAAATTTTGGCGGCGGTCAAATCCATGCGGTGGCGGATTTCGCCGCCTGTTTGTACTGCCTCCGGTGGTACGGGGAAAAGGATACTGTTCATTTTTCTTTGTCCTTCTGCGGATCGCACTGAGTATATGTGATATTCCGAATCGAATTGGACACGGATTCCTCTTGATGATCTCTATTCTAAAGATAACTCATCGGTCCTGACGACGACGTGCCAATTCCTGTTTGATGGTTTCCACCCGGCTTGCCGTCAATGGATAACAGGCCATCAGCAGCATACTCAGCAGAATGCCGCCGGTAGGAATCAGAACCATGCACAGACGCATCCGATAGATGGTTTCCATCGCCTGTTCAGGCAGGGAAATTACAAAACCGGTCCAGAGGAGCAACACGCCGGACAGTGCTGCAGAACCGGTTACGCCAACTTTCAGAAACCAGCCGTAGATTGCCCCAAGCATCGCTTCTCTCCGCTTGCCGGTCCTCAGCTCATCCTGATCGCAGATGTCCGCCAGCATGGAGTCTGTCAGCATCAGCACACAGGTGAATCCGGGGCCGAGCAAGCCCTGCATGATCAATTGCAGATAAGGAGCGGCCGGTGTCATGAACCACCATGCGGAAAGTGCGGCCACCTCTGCAATCCCCATCGACAGCAGATAGGGAATCTTCTTGCCGAATTTTTTACTCAGGAATACAATAACCGGAATCGACACCAGCGAACTGACCTTCCACAGCGTTCCTGCCAATCCTGTCATTACGGCTACCGCGTTTTTATCGTAGTCAAATACGTAGCAGACATTCAGAAAGAATCCGATTCCGCTTACGACAAACACGCTTAGAAACATGATGGAAACGGAACTGACCAGAAGAACGAAAGGACGCAATTTCAGCGATTCCCGGATTCCCTGCAGGATGGGAACTTTCTCCTGTACTGCAATCCGGTGATCATATCGTTCCCGGCAATAGAATACCGGAATCAGGCAGGAAAACAGAATCAGAACCGCAACGGCAATGCTCAGCACTCTGACTCCTTCAATCGGACCGGCGAATATCGGGCGTGTGATGAACCAGTAGCACCAGGGCAGCAGAAAACCGCCGATACTTCCGACCACCGCTTTGCAGGCGAACAGGGAGGTACGTTCGTTGTAGTCGTTGCTCATTGCATAACCGAATCCGTTATACGGTACTAGAAACAGGGTGTTGCCGGTGTAGAACAACACAGAAAGCACGATCAGATACCACGTCATCGCGACGGCTCCCCAATGGACCGGAACCAGCCAGATCCCGATAAAGCCTGCCGCACTGACCGCCGCCCCGAGAAGCATGAAAGGTTTTCGGCGTCCCCATCTGGAGCGGAAATTATCCGACAGCGATGCCACCAGCGGATCACTGATTGCATCCCATGCCCGGGGTACCGCCATAGCGTAACCGGTCAAATCCGGAGAAACATGCAGCGCCAGATTGTAAACCGGATTGATCAGATTCTGCAGAATGTTATTCATGATCAGATCGTTCAGCGCGCCAAACGCATAGGCGGTCTTCTCCCGGGCGCTGATCCGGGCGGGGGCCGGATCAGCGCCCGGGGCGGGTGAGTTGCAGGCTGCCGAATGAAAAAGCGTTGTGTCGGAGAGGCCGTTCAGGTCAGGCATAAATGCCCTCCCGCCGCCAGATATCCAGCATCATTTCGTAACGGTCGAGCGCCAGTCCTGTATAAATGCAGTTGCTGGTGCTGAAAATATAACCGTAGTCAGGCATGCCGTGCTTCAATGCGTATTGGACAGACGCGGTCAATTCTTCCGCCGTACCGGTTTGCAGGCTTGCGCAGTTGACGTTGCCGATCAGGCAGAGCCGGTTGCCGCAGCGGGATTTTACTTCGGCGATATCGACACCGCCTTGCGGATCGAGGCTGTGCAGTGCGTGCGGATTAGCCTCGACCAGCATATCCAGAATCGGCATGATATTCCCATCGGTATGTTTGATGGTGTAAAACCCCTGTTCCCGATAGGCGGCAATCAATTTCTTAAGGTAGGGGAAGATAAATTCCTCAAACTGTTCCGGAGCCAGAAACGGATTGGTATTGAAGCAATAATCCGAGCAAAGGCAGAACCCGTCCAGGATTCCCCAGGAACGCATTGTTTCCGTCAGCGCGATCTGCTCATCAACCATGCGTTCCGCCTGATCCTTCAGTCCTTGCGCATCTTCGAACATACGGCAGACGAATTCCATGACCCCGTCGCCGGAGGGCAAAGCGTAAGTCGCGTCACCGTGCGCGAGCAGAGCGTATTCATCGCCGCTGAGTTCCCGGATCCGTTCCATACAGCGGCGATTGGTTTCCATATCCCAACCGGAAACTCCGTGGTAAAGAATTCCCGCGTGTTGATACCGTCTGGCGGTGTCGATATACAGGCGGGCTATTTCATCGATATGAAGTGTTTGTTCCGTCCGGCTCATCTGCTCCCATTGTGCGTAATGGCGCTGGGAGGGATGCAGTTTGCCGAATGCTTCCATCGTCAAAAAGAAAACCAGTTCGAAATGTGGAACCAGGCCGGTGATCGGACGACGTTCCAGTGCGGCGATGAATTTTTCCCGTTCTTTCATGAGGAATCTTTCTGTTAATTTGAAAATATCAGTTGGTACGTCAGGATCTTCCACGGCGCTGCATTCAATTCAAACTTCCGAGCGGCATTTTGCAATTCTCCATGCGTGGTTTCATCCAGATTCAACTCCTGCAGTCTGGCAGGAGCCGATAATGTTAACCGTCCGGCTGCGGGGCGATCGCTCAGATTGACTACCCGCAGGACAACTGAGTTGCCAGCCCCATCCTGCGCAGGTTTCAGCGCGCCGAAACTCAGTTCCCCATCGAGGGCGATCCAGGTTTCCCGGCCGGGCAGTTCTGCCACAGCCGTCTGTGCAAGCATATAGGAAATGGGGGCGGAACGATAACGGAGCAGTTGCCCATAGAGTTCGGCGAAAGAGGTGTCTGGGGAAACGACAGAGAAGCGATATTCGAAATGCAACATTCTTTCGAGCTGACAATCGCTTTCCCCATCCGTCCCGACGGTGCGCCGAAATGCCCGGTAGAGGGTGAAGAACATTTCGCCGTTTTCCCAGTTCGGGCAGCTCATTTCATGCAGGCCATACTTTGCCAGAAAGGCAATACCGCCTTGTTCATCCCGTTTTCCGGCGATGCCGGAAAAGTTTTTTTCCAGCGGTTCGGATTCCTGCCAGGGTTCGCTCTCGTTTCCGGTGGCACGCCCTGCGGGACGTGTCAGAAATGTATAATTCTGATAGGCGAAATAATCTCCCGGAATACCGCTTGCCATGGAAAGGCGCACGCGGCAGTCCCGCACCGTGTTGAGCACTGTGGTTTGAACGTTGACGAAATCGTCCTCTGCTCCCAGAGAAATCCGGCTGGTCACGGTGAGGGTGGCATACTCTGTACTTTCCGCGATGCCGTCGTATGTTTCGTGTATTGTACCGGTATAGGTCAACTCGCGGGGCAATTCAAATTTCCGGACGACTTCAAAGACGGTGAGAACCGGCCCATCTTCCTTGACCGACACACTGCAGCCGCTCAGTGATTGGGCCAGCTTTCTGCCGCCGACGGGCTGCACATGATTCCAGCCATCGCCGATTTCGCGGTCGATGAAGATGTCGTTGAGGCAGGAGTACACTCTCCCGGAACGCAGATCCTGCAGGTCGAATGTGCCATCGGCATTGATGGAAAGCAATACTTTGCCGTTGGAGGCGCTCCGTCTGGATTGAAGCTGGCCGGTGAAAAAACGCACTTTATCCTGAACCGCTTTCACCTGAATGCGACTCCAGCCGCATGCGGCAAGTCTGGTCCGGAACTGAACCGGGTAACAATCGTAGCTGCGACTGTCATGGCGGTAGAAATTCCGCATCTGATTGTGCCGGATCCGTTTCAGTTGATAGGGAAGTTCCCGGCCGGATTTATCATAGAGCCGGAAGTTGTTGACCCACTCATATCCAAAGCCGTCCGCACCTTTCCGGGGATAAGGGGAATCGCCCGGGAAGCGCAGTTCCGCTTCGATGAGTTCGTCACGCTCGAACGGAAGCGGATTGTAAATATTCAGCAGATAGTTTCCGTCGGGATCCGCTTCGGATGGCGGTTCTTCAATCATCAGGGTGCGGGCATCCTTGGTTATGGAGTGACCGGTTATCCGGGCGCGATCCTGCAGAATCATATCTTCCGAAAACGTGTCGCAGATTTGATTGATCTCCTCAAAACGGGTGTGCATCTGCCGGCTGACGGCATCAACAGCGCAGCCGCAGATGGAGTCGTGAGCCTGATTTTTGATGAATTGTTTCCAGTTATGATGCCAGAAGGGAAACAATTCCGGGCGGCTGTGGCTGTTCAGATAGGCCAGAAGCGGGTCGCTTTCCAGCTCCAGCCGGTTTTGGCAGAGATCATGAGCGGCCTTGATGTCATAGCGGCTGCTCAGCGTGTGGGTAATCAGCAGCCCATCTGCCGGCCGACTATCGGCAGGAGAGATGAGTTCCCCGCGGATGACCGGCTGTTCCGATTCCCGAAAAATCTCCAGAGTTTCACGATAGTTGGTGTGGATGACCTCCGCATCGGGATACAGCTCCCGGATCCACTGGAGATATTGCGGCGTCTGCGCGTGTATCTCAATATGATCGAGTGCGTCGGAAAGAATCAGGTTGTCCGGGCCGAAATGGTGTTTCAGGCGTTCCGTTTCTTTCTGAAACCTTTGTTTGAAATCAGCTTCGGCAAGAGGAGTGTTCCACCAGCCGGTGACCCACAGGGTGAAATCGGCATAGCCGTTGCGGGGAATCAGATGAATCGTTTCACAGCGGGATCCGTCTGGAGCTTCCCAGAGGAAAAATGCCGGAGTGCGGGAGTTGGCTCCGCGCCACAGAACTGCGGGCGCAAGTCCGAATCCGTGAAAGATTTGAGGCATCTGGGCCATGTGACCGAAGATATCACAGATATAACCTGTCTGCCAAGGCTCGCCGCCGAAGGAACGGGCAATTTCACGCCCGATAAGCAGATTTCTGATCAGCGACTCTGCGGAAACCAGAAATTCATCCGGCATTACGTACCAGGGACCGACATTCAGCCGCCCGCGGCGGATCTGCCGGGCGAACCGTTCCCGCCACTCCGGATGAATTTCGAGCACATCTTCCAGCACGATGGTCTGGCCGTCAAAAGTGAACTGTTTCAGCGTTTCGTCTTTTTCCAGCGCTGACAGAATACCGTCCGCAGTTGCAACCAGATAACGGCGGAAACGCTGGAACGGCTGGTACCATTCCCGATCCCAGTGGGTTGAATTGAAGTAATAAAATTTCATTTACTGTTTCTCTTTGACGATGAATAGAATACCTTTCCCGACCGGGAAACGGATATCCGCGGCGGACGAAAGGGGACGGGCTTCTTGAAAATAATTGATATCCGGTACTTCAAACTGGAGCTTGGCGGGATCGAGTCCCAGAGCCGGGTAGTCAATTTCCAGTGCAACGGAAACTTCGTCGTTCGGGCTGAAAAGCCCTGCCGAAGGCATTTTTCCCGGAGCGAAGAGCCGTCCCAGATTGGCATGGTCGCCATAGGTTGCCGCCGACGACCAGCAGGAGTAGGAGGCCTGCGGCAGGTAGGCTGTTCGGAACATATTGAAACGCAGGAGTTCCGGAATACCGGCCTTTCCGGTGAGGTCGCTCCATTTGACGGCAAGGGTTCCGGTCCAGTTCTTTTCATTCCGGTCTGCGGAGTATTGCCAGCGGCCATTCCAGGCGGCATCGCCGTTCCTGGCATCCCAGAGGGCGCCTCTGGCATTGGCAATCAGGTGGATCACGTTGTCGCTGTCCGGCAGAAAGATGAGATCAACGGAGTCATCACTCCAGACTTCGCCGTCGCGGCCGGTGACGCCCGCCTTCAGTGTGCCGGTGTAATTGCAGGAGAACTGCAGGAAACAGTATTCCTCATTACCGGCGATGCGAAGTTCAGTGCCTGTGGCGCTGTCTACGGGAGTTGTTTCTCCGCCAACCCGGAAAAAGTTTCCAGCCGGCTGAATCCTCTTCCATTGTTCCCGGTCGGGCATGTGTTCAACAGGGGAGATCTCCAGCGACCTCCCCAGACCGCCCTCCGGCCAATGGCCGAGGGCGATCAGGCACTCTTTCGGCTTCCGGTATATGCTTGCACGGACATCGTTCCGGCTGGCGCGGATCGGAAAATTCTTTTCCCAGTATCCAATCCATTGCGCATCCTGAATCCGAAATTCATCCCAGAAGGCCCACATTGCCGACGCCGAGGGGTGAATCCGGCCGGTCATTCCATACACCATGCCACGGTAGGGATTGCCGCCACTCTCATAATTCAGCATTTCACTGGGGACGCCGAACGGGATGCCGGATATCTCAACGAGCCAGTAATCCGGATCCCGGTCATAACTGTAGAGTTCACCGAGCCACAGCGAATCCAGAAAAGGCAAGTGTTCCATATAGACATTCATGGGGCTGAGATGCCAGCCGCAGAAATCATAGTTATTTCCGGAGTGGATGTTGATATGATTGCCGGGGTTCTTTTTTTTCAGCACTCGTGCCATGCGCCGCATGATATCCCGGTTATAACCGATGCCGTCGAGGTACAGCCCTTCGATGTTTCTGGTCTGCATCAGGAAGTTCATCCCTTCTACATAATAATTGTGCCAGCGGCTCAGGCCGCGTGTGCCGATGGAGGCGTCATTGAACGTTCCCATCGGCATACGCCAGGCCGGGGAGTAGTTGTCCCGCAGATGTTCGCGCAGCCAGGGATATCCGCCGCCCTGAGTGGAGGTGGAAACTGCATCGGGCGCGGTAATTACCGCGCTTTCAGAAAAGATTTCGTCCCCCAGAGAACGCAACGCCCATAATTCGGGGGCGTGATTGCTCAGTTCCCGCACGGTATAATAGAGAACCGGCATACATCTGGTGCGATCGATCACCGGTTCCATGTGCGGAGCGGGGTGTTCCGGGGTAGCCGGGGCGATGAGTTTTCCCTGAATTCTTCCGGGGCTGGAATTGCCGGAAATGCGGGGGCTGGAGTGTTGTGACTGAATGCGGGTAAAATCATCCGCAAGCAGGATTTTACCACCTTCCGCCTGATCGCGGATGGTCAGGGTATGAACCGGGAACTGGGGATTCTGGTACAACACCAGTGTGGCATTTTTCAGTTTTTTCCCGGAAAGGGTATAAGTTCCGGTCCCGACTGGAGCGCCGTCGGCCTCCAGATGCAGAAGATTTTCCTGCCAGCTCATCCGAAGTTGGATGGGAACGCCTTTCGGACGCTCCGGGCAAGGGTAATGAATATGAGTTGGATATTGCGGTCGAACCCCCAGATATCCATCCCGGATTCGCGCGGTAAAGCCCTGTATTTCCGGATTCCAGAAGAGGCCGAGTTCATCTCCGCCGGGAAAACGCAAGGCTGCGAGCTGATATCCGGGGGAACCCGGACCGTGGTGTGCCGGAACGATTTCCGGACGAAATGTCACTTCCAGAGAACCGGAAGCGAGATTGATATTTCCTGCCGCCGGATAAGTAATGCAGGGACGCCGGGTCTGAATGTTGTCAATCCAACGTTTCATCTGATCCAGCTCCAGAAACGGATAATTGATAAAGGAGTTGCCGCAGGAGGCATCTCCGTGAAAGAGAAGCGCCATGTTGAAATCGGCGTCGCCGCTTCCGCCCCATTGGCTTTGCCAGCGATAGCTCCAGTGTCCGGGATTGAGGCGCTTGAATGGAGTTACCAGCAAACGGAAATGAAAACGGAGGGTATCGCCGGCTTTCATTGTGCGCTTCCCGGTGGAGATTTCGGTCATGGCGATATTACCGGGGAGGCGTTCGACCCGGCATATGCCCCGGCCCTCGTTGTCCCAAGAGAGAGGAGGTGGGGATTGTTTGCCGTTCATTTCTCCGCTGTCCCCCCAGATTTCCCGTTCGCGTTCGAGCTTGAGTTGCAAACCGGCATGGACATCGCCCTGCCAGAGAAGACTGCTGCCGGTATCTTTCCAGCTCCAGAGCAAAGATTCCGGCGCCCGCCCGCCGCGTTGTCCCATGCCCATCAGATAGGGGACGGCTTCCTGCCGGAATGGTAATTTCAACTGAATATCACTGATATTCACCGCGCGATCAGCATGCAGTTCCAAGGTGAAAAACACAGCCCCGTCGAATTCGGTCCGTACCGTGGTTGTCCGGGTAAAAAATTCCGAGCGGGAGCGGGCATTGAAGCTGATCTGGTCGGGGCGTTCTGTTGTGAACCGGAGGCCGGTTGCTGGATGGAATTGCTGAGTTTTCCCATTTGCCGTCACCTGAAAGGCGATCGGCCGGGCCAGCAATTCGATTCCCCGGCTGATAATGGAGTCCGGCAGACCGATGTCGTTGAAAGTCAGCGACCGGTCCAGAAGGTTGATTTGATTTCCGTTTCTGGTGACGGGGGAAAATCCGGGCAGCAGTGTCGGCTCCAGACCGCGCGTGGAGTTCAGCCAGCTCAATCTGGCCATAGAGGAGAGATCGGCAGCTCCGCCATATTCAGGTGCATCTCCTGCAACACGCAAAGTTACGGGAATGTGTCTGGAAGTGAAATTGCTGCCGGAAACTGTGATGGAGCCTTTCAGCTCTCCCGAGGCTTTTGAAGGAACGTGAATCAAAATCCACAGCGGCTGAATTTTACCCTGTGCCACATTCAGCTGTTTTGTGAAACGCTGCCCCAGAGGAGTGGTGCCGGAAAGATTCAGACATTCAAATCGGTCGGCCGGAATACAGACAACTCTGTCATCACTGCTCAGTCCTGAATAAGCCAGTTTCAAATTTTCGAGATTTTTCTCTTTGGCGTAAACACCGAGTTGAAGCGCATAAATTTCCCCGGGACGAGCCGTGCCGGAGAAGCCCGCCGTCAGATCACGTTTCAGCCATAAATACGGCAGTTGGTCCTGCATCCGGATCGGCCGGGAGCGATCTTCCGGGAAAACAAGATAGTCATCTGCCGCATGCCGGTCCAGAAATGCAGTCAATTCAGCTTCCGTCATCGGAACTTCCATGGGATACATGCTGTCGAACGCACTTTTTGACTCGATCGCCACCATTTTAGCCTGCGGCAGACTGTCCAGACGGGAACGGGCGGATCTGCTCCAGGCATCCTCCGGTCGTGTCCGGGGAGGATAATAACTGCCGGGGTCTCCCGCCCAGTGTACAGGTTCCTGATAGGGCAGATAGTAGATATGGTATTCACCGGCGGCGGCGGCTTTGAAGACCAGTTGACAATATTCCCGCTGATTTTTCAGGATCAGAACTTCTTTGATTTCCTGATCGGTGGGGGCATGGTAAACGAGGACCGCCTTTTTCTCCGGGGCGGTATCCCGTCTTCTCCACGGGATGCGGACAGAAACAGCTTCCGCCGGAGCAGAAACCGAAATGACCGCCCGGTGGTTGCCGCGGTCGTTGAATTTCCAGTTACCGACCCGGTATTCGGGAAGTTCGCTGCTGCTGACCGCTGCGGAAAGTGAGAGACAGAGGAAGAACAACATCAGCCGGCCCGGGAAAGAACGGCAAATCCTGGCAGGTTTCCAATTCATGATCAGTTCCATATCCTTGCAGTTTAATTCAGATCCCAGTATTGATCCGTTTCCGGGGTGGTGGCTGCGAATGCACCGGCTACGCCGACGATTCCCAGATTAGTGACAGGATAAAGGGCGCCTCCCAGCGATCCGCTCTTCACATGACCGTCAAGGAATACAAAGTTGGCAGAATTACTATGCCGGAAACCGACGCCCTGACAGGTGCCTGTCGGATTGTCCCAGACGGCGGACGCGCGTGCCGCCGGGGATTGAGCGACTCCGTCCGCCCACAGAACTCCTCCGGCGGCGGCGTTGACATACATGGCCTCATCCGCGAATATGATGGTGTTGGAGCCGCTTTTCACCGAACTGAATTTGCGTCCGCGGACAGTGGCACCGTAATGGTATTCCGGAGCAAGGTAGATCGTGTTATAGCCGTAATTGTAGGTGATTTCGCTGTTCCCGGCGGCGGCGGGGCACCAGAAGACTTTGCTGCGTGGGCTTCCCGCGGGGACAGATGTCCCGATCAATGCCGGATCAACATACCGCGAAAGTTTGTATACCCAGTACCGGGTGAAATCACTGCCGAGAGAATCGTCCCATGGAACGATATATTCGTTGTAGTCAACGGAATAGCTTCCAACGGCGAGGCCGGCTTGCTTAAGATTGTTGATACAGCTGCTTTTCTTCGCCATTTCCCGGGCCCGGTTGAGAGCCGGCAGAAGCAGTGCCGCCAAAATGGAGATAATAGCAATAACTACCAGTAATTCAATAAGCGTGAACCTTTTTCTCATGGTGACCTCTCTTGTTTGGATTTCGTTCATTACTTGCTGCTTTTCGAAGACCGTCATATTGAAAAACTTGCTGGGACATATTTACAAATATTTTTCGGATCAACAGTTTCCAGTACGGTTTGCCGAGGCGGGATTCCGTTGTTTCTTTGAGAAGAATTCCGGGCGATGAAGCGTGCCTGAACGATGGGGTTGCAAGGCGTGCTCTCTTCCGGCGTCAATTGCTTCTGCAGCAAGTGGAATGCGGTGACTCCCTGCTGTCGGGTATTGCAGTCAATGCTGGAGAGCGACGGGGATAAAGTTTCGCAGAAGGCGCTGTTATCCCAGCCTACTACTGCAACATCTTCAGGGATGGAGATTCCCAATCTCTGGAGTGCATTGCAGAAGTAGGTTGCATACAGATCATTGAAAACCAAGACGGCATTAAGTTTGCCTGTGGCTGCAAATGATTGGGCGTATTCCTGCATTGATTTGGCGATCCAGTTGCGATCCGGAGAAAATTTTACCTGAAATCTGACTGGTTCCGGAACATGATTGGCGTTGCTCCAGTCTGCCAGGCAGATCAAGCGCTGTTCAATATCCCAGACCAAGGTATCCGGAATGATACAGCCGACACGGTCACATCCTTGTGATTTCAGATGCTCCATTACTTCGTGCAACGCGTTGGAAACGTCGATCTTGGGGCCGTTCAGTGTGGTCCCGGCAACAGGATTCAGAACTACGAAATTTTTCAGGTTGGAAAATTCATTGAGAAAATCCTCCCGCTGTTCCGGATAGTCATGGGCCAGACAGATTGTACCGTCTACACCATACCGCAGCAACTCCTGATAAGAGCGGTGAACTCCCTTGACCGAGTTGTGTACTTCCGAAACCATCACCTGATAGCCGATCGCCTGAGCTTCCTGAGTAATGGCCTGCAGTACCTCATATGCGCTTGCAACAGCATGGGAATCTATGATTACTCCGATCACTCGTGTCGCTTTTCCGCACAGGCGCTTGGCTGAAATATTGGGGACATAACCGAGATTCTGCGCGATCTGTTGAATCCGGAGTGCGGTTTTTGCAGTGATGCGAATTGTTTTGGTGCTGGAGTGACTCAGGGCAACAGATGCTGTTGCTGTTGAAACCCCTGCTGCTTTTGCCACATCTGCGAGCTTGACAACCATTATCGTTCCACTCCTTTGTCTGAAATTCGATTAACCGCATAATCTTGACAGTTATAATTATACCTGATCTTAAAAAGAAAGTCAACAGGCAGAGATGATTAAATTCTGATTAAAAAATAATGGAGTACCGCTCCCCGGAACCGTACATGAAAAATGCTGCTGTATTGCGAAGCCATGGGGGAGCGCCCGCTTTTATGCGGCAGGGGATGGCGCGGAAGGATTTTTATCACGTTCCGCGCGGCAAAGGCGTTTGTACGTGGCCCGGACTGTTCTGTATGCGGGCGACTTGTGGAAGGTTTGGGGATAATGTTTCAGCCCTACTTCTCCTCCTCGGGAAGCGATGGCGGAAATGCATTGTCCGCAGAGGAATCCGAAGTAGTTCTCCCATTTTTCTGAATCCATCGTACTCCGTATCTTTCCGGCATTTTTTGCATCATTTCACTTGTCATCGAAACAGATTGTCGCGGTGATCTGTCGCAATCTGCTTTTTTATCAAAT
>ERZ1034984.2592-NODE-2592-length-14288-cov-48.750650_pt1 | contig 14288 bp, 10 predicted proteins | sample MGYA00520589_ERZ1034984 | MGnify/ENA primary metagenome ERZ1034984 (study PRJEB33766, sample SAMN09781790) | gut metagenome | biome: gut microbiome | host: Homo sapiens | place: Madagascar | study: EMG produced TPA metagenomics assembly of the PRJNA485056 data... | reverse complement strand
AACTCTGCTTTAGCATTAAAACTAGATGCAGTGTTTTTTAAAATTTTTTCTATTATGTTTATATTTTCTAAATCATTGAAAGTTAATAATGATATTTTTTTTATATTATCATCATCTCCATCTTTCAATATTAGCTTCAATAAAGTCTTAGCTTTTACTATAAAAGCATCATATATTTCTTGATCCACCATATAGCGCCCATATTCTGAATCTGCATAAACTTTTGCTTTTAATTCATTTTGTAATTCATTTAGTAATTCATTTAAGGCTTCTACTGCTTTTTCTTTATTCATTTTTATCATCCTTTTCATTATTTGTAGCTGAATTTAATAGCTTTGGTTTGACTTCATGTAAAAATTTTTCCTTTTGTACTGTCGCCATATTAAACTCTTCATCATCAATTTTTATGTTACAAGCACTTTTAGCCAAATGTACAGCTTGTTTAGATAACAAATTAAATGCTTTTTCTATATTCTTTTTAGATGCAGATGTATCACATCCACACTCTTCTAATATTTTCATTAATTCAGCATCTTCCTTTAATGTTGCCGCAAATTTTTTGTGTGATAATATTGTATCTTCTTCTTGAAAACCTTTATGTACCCATGTAATTGCTTTTTTAAATATTTTCTTTAAAACATCTATTATTATTTCTTCTCCCGATATTTTAGAGAATAATGAACCTGATTCAATCTTCAGTATTTTTAATTTTTTATATTTAATTGATTCTGTCTGTTGAAATAATAAATTTCCTATTTCGTAATATGAAATATCAATATCTTTCAGTATTGTTGCAAATTCATCCATTGAGTATTCTACTTCTAATAGCTGAATGCTAAGAGAATTTACATCTTTTCCTTCATACTCATTTTCATTTGTAGAAAGCAAATAATAATCTGAATACATTTTTAAAGTATTATTAATTAGCATTTTATATTTCATAAGTTCATTTGCAAAGTTTATCATTTTAGTTTGATTTGTATCATCTTTTTGAAACTCTTCGTATATTTTAAACAAATTATCAGTTTCTTCTATAAAATCTTTTATATAATCATTTTCTATAATATTATTTTCATGTTTATAATGATCAATCTTTTGTTTAAACTCCCCAAAAGCCTTAAATATTATATATGATGAAAAAATACTTTTCATATTTTTTACATTCTCATCATATCCTGATTTAATTTTCCCCTCTCCAATTATATAATGAGTTCCATCAGAAGCACTTACCGCATTACTTTTTAATAATTTTGTCAATGTTTCTGTACTATATTTAAAATACGTTTGAGACCATTCAAAAATTGGATTTAATACTTCTTTAAATTCATTTAGTTCTCTATTTATAAATTCATAATAGTTTAAAATTTGATACGAAAGCATATTAATTCTCCTTTCTGCCATTGCAATTATACCACTTTTTTCAACATTTTTCCATGTTTTTTTATGTTTTTTAAAATATTATAGTTCCTTCTTGCTATTTGTTAACTATTGTGATATATTATTATTAGTTAACAATATGCTCTCCTATCCATTAAATAACCTGAAAGGAGGTGAAACTGGGTAATGGCCGGGAGTATTGAAAAAAGAGGCAAAGATAGTTACAGGCTAATAGTTTGTCATGGCTTTAATTTAGAAGGTAAGCCTATACGTCATACTAAAACTATTCATGGTACTAAAGCACAGGCTAAAGTTGAGCTTGCAAAGTTTGTTGCAGAAGTTGAACAAGGTACAGTTATTGAAGGTAAATCTATTACTTTTAAAGAATTTACTGAAATATGGAAAAGAGATTATGGATCAAAAGAGCTTGCACCTTCTACCTATAACAGATATTTAGGTATGTTAGAAGCTAGAATTCTTCCCTATCTTGGACATTTTAAATTAGATAGAATTAAGCCTACTGACATAATGAAGTTTTACGATATGTTAGATAAAGATACACAAATTAGAAGAGTGAAATGTAATAACGGTTATAGAACTCTTAAACCTTTATCTCAAAAAACAATATTAGAACATCATAGATTAATTCGTGCAATGCTTCATAAAGCTGTATATTGGCAACTATTATTTAACAATCCCTGTGAAAGAGTTCAGCCACCTAAAAGTAAAAAGCCTAAAAGAAGATACTATGATGATGAGCAATGTAAAGTTCTTCTTTCTCACCTTAATGAACTTACTACAGAAGATATCAAATACAAAGTTGCAATTACTTTAACGATATTTACTGGTGTAAGGCTTGGAGAACTAATGGGCTTAGAATGGTCTGATATTGATTTTACAAATGGTATTGTTAGTATTAATAAATCTAGTCAGTATTTATCTAACAAAGGAGTATTTACTAAAACTCCTAAAACTGAAAGTTCTATCAGAGATGTTGCAATTCCAAATTTCGTAGTTTCTTTACTTGAGGAATACAGAATATGGTATGAACAGCAAAAATCCATCTACAACGAATTATGGATTAATTCTGATAGGTTATTTGTACAGTCAGATGGTAAGCCTATACATCCATCAACTATTAGTAAATGATTTGTTAATTTCGTAAAAGAAATTGGACTACCTGTAATTAATTTTCACGGTTTAAGGCACACAAATGCTACTTTGCTTATATCGCAAAATATAGATGTAGCAGTTGTTGCTGCAAGATTAGGTCATGCACAAATTACTACGACATTTAATTTTTATGTGCATCCTATCATTTTCCACAATAAAAGTGCAGGAAATGTATTACAAAATTTATTAATACCAAATTAAAAATTACTTTTTTCAATAAATTATAAATTTACTTTGTCGGAAATAAAGTCAGTAAAAAAACAAATTATAAATTCCCATGTTTTTTACTGATATACATAGTCTTTTTAGGAATTAAATTGTATAAATACTTCCCAAAAATTCCCCAATTTCACATAATAGAGCTGTTTTTACTAATTATTGCAACTACTTTTTAAGCATAAAAAAATACCTACAGTCCTTGAAACTGTAAGTATATTACTTTTGGTTGCGGGGGTAAGACTCGAACTTACGACCTTCGGGTTATGGGCCCCCGCGGTCAAATCTTGTTATTTCCATAGAATATTAAAAAGTGCTATTCTGTAAGGTTTCAGAACAACACTTCTTTTTTATTTCTCTTTATTTCCATTGTTTTTTGCTTCGGTTGTGATCAAAAAAGTGGTCAAATTATTTTCTCTTAAATAAGCTTTTAATTTTAGTAAATAACTTTTGTATAAAACTCTGTGGTTTATATTCTACTAATTTCTCAGTTGTTTGCGTTGTATGTATTTCTTGTTTAGCTTTATTTTTAAATATATTATCTGGATTATACAGCTCATGAAGTATTTCTTCATACTTTTTATCATTTTCAATTAACTTTGCATCTAGTGTTTTTCTTTCGTCTTTATTACACCAATAATTTCTATATATAACGGCAATTAAATCTTTAGTTTTCTCTTTTATATTCTGTTGGCCTAAAGACTTATATGGATCAATTTTTACACTATAATTTGGATTTGCCACTTTTTTAAAAAAATTTCTTAATTTCAATGGTATTTTTTCAACTTCAGATTTAGGCAAATAATTTAATATTTCAACTAATTCAGCTGATGCTTCAGCAAATTCATTCGTAACCAAATTAATCCTCCTTTTTAAATTTGTTCTTTTGTAGTTTCTCTATTTTGATTTGGATTTTCCATTTCAATATATCCTGTTTTTACTTCTTGGCTTGTTTTTGTTACATTTCTCGCAATTCTTAATTCAGCAATTTTTTTGGCATCTTCTATGCAACCACTTGCGATTGGTAAATCTGTTGTTAAATCAGTTTTTTCTTGTTTTGTCAATACTTCCATTAAACCTTCAAAATCTATCTCGTGAAATCTATGTTTTAAATAGGCTTCCCTAACAATTGGAGATTTTACAATACTTTCATCGTATATTCTACTTTCTGATCCTCTAAATTTTTTTGTAAAAAATTCTTTCATAATAGTATCTGTTTCTGCCTCAAAATCAATAGTTGCTACTTTAGACATTTCTTTTAAATGTTCTGTTGATAATTCATCTTGTATGCAATAGCTAGCTTTTACAAGTTTTCTAGCAGTGTCAGTTTTTAAAGAGTAAAAAGAAAACTCTTCTCCTGGTGGATTATTAGTTTTAGTTACAAATCTAGCTTTATCTAAATTAACACTATCTTCTATATATTTTGCTATGCAATCAATTCTTTCTCCATTACTTATATCTAATCCATATTTCTCACATAATTCAGAGACTTTTTCTTTTCTTTCATTTCCAATTTTATCTGTTTTGGATGAAGAATATCTTAAATTTTGTAACTCTATTGCTGCTTGTACGATTCCTACATCCGTTTCTGAATATTTCTCACTTAGCTCTTGTCCTGCAATTTTTGCACTATATTCTTGATGTTGTTCTTCTGCAATATCAAGCATTCTTCTACAAGAATGATATTTTACAGCTTCTTGTAATAACCTTTTTGTTTTATCATCTGCTCCTTCTAAATTTGCAATAGCACTAGAAAACATTGCTACTCTTGCTATATGTTCTTCTAAATATGATTTATTTTCACTATAATAACCTTTTTGATGTATTTCTTGGACTGTGATTTGTATTTCCGAAATGTCTATGCTATCTTGAAATTCAGCAAATGATAATTGTTCAGGCATGACTGTATTTTTTCCATACATCGTTTCAAAAGTAGGGGAATCTAGCTCTTGACGTCCTTGCAATATTTCAAGAGTTGTATTTCTTGTGTCAGTTGATATTTCTTGCGTACCATACATTCTTTGAAGTTCATCTAAACGATAATCTACATCTAAATCAATTCCTGCTATAATTTGCTTTTCATACATTGTTGGCTGTAATACATTTTTTTCTCGTTCTTCTCTTATAAATTGTTTGATTTGTGCTATTGTTTCTAAGCCCTCTTGAATTTCACCTTTTTCTATTCTTTGTTTATCAATTTCTATACATTCTGAAAGCATTTCGTTTAAATGAGCTTTATTAAATATAGCATCTGGATTCTCGTTTCCATTTTTTTCTCCTAATAGTTCATCAGCTAGATTAGAATCCATATGTGCATTTCTAACATTATTGAATTTTGTTATTATTTGTCCTATCAGTTCAGGCTGTAAACTTTCTCCATTTTTGAATTCATTTAATAAATTATCAATTTCTTGCCTTGTTTGATTTGCTAATTCTCTTCTATCTATTAATTCAATTGGTATTGTTCTCCCAAGTTTCTTACTTAACTCTATTGCTGCTTTTATGCTATCTTCATCAACTTCTTCAAAACAAATTATACTTGTTGGTTGTATCTTTTTATATTCAGTTACCCCTTCCGAAACATCTTGTATTTCTATATCAACTTCAGAATGTCCACCTCTTGTTTGGTCAGGTAAATTATTAGCAGTATAAAATCTTTGTTGTCTCCAAGTTACAGTTGTATTCTTTCTAGAATCAGAACACAAATCATATGGTGCAGTAGCAGTAACTGCCTCAGCATCAAATCCGCTTATAGAAATAATTACACCTTTTTTATCTCCAAGCGGTGCTGTTCCTGGATTAGATTCATTTATAAAGCTATAACATAAAGCATGATTTCCTGCCATTGCTGATGTATTCCATCTGTCATACATATCACCTTCGGCTTCTGCAGCGCTCTTTCTATAAGCATTCATAACACTTATCATTCTGTTGAATGGTCCATTCATTTTCCTTACCAAATACTCTTGTCCATCTTCAGTATGTTCAACAGATTCTACATTATTTTCTTTGTTATGCTCGTTTAAAGTTTGTGTAATATCTCTACCATAAGACCTTCTTAATGTATTATCCAACATAGTAGCTTGTTTGTATCTTTCAAAAGCTTTTGTTGTATTTTCTTTTTCTACTGCCTCTAAATATGTTTCCTGAATTTTACTTAAGTCTTTTTCTTCAATTAGTGATTTTAATTTAATAACGATTTCCAAAGCTTCTTTTTCTGCTTTTTCCTTATAGGTTCCTAGTTCTTTTCCTTCATACTTTGCCAATAAATCTTCTGGATCGTTTCCATATTTCATTACTAAATCAACTACACTTGCATAGTTCATCCCAACAATTCTTTGAAGATACGCATTCTTTGCATCTATCAAAGTTGAATCCTTAGAATTTATAATTTCATCTAATTCAGCATTTTTATTTGCTACAAAATTCAGTATCTCATCATAACTTTGTATTTTATTTGCTTCTGATGGATTTAAAGCTAAATAAGAAATTATTGTTTTTTCTTCTTCTGTTAAAGGACGTAATTTATCTTGTATTCTATTAGAAGCTAATTTAAGAAATTCACTAGGTTTAGACTTAGATACTGAAATTTCTTCACTTATAATTGAGTTACTTAATTGTTCTATTAAAGGTTCTATAAATAAATTATCTTGTTTTAAATTTTCTAATGCAAAACCAAATGTAGTTAATGCTTCTTTAGCTTTAGCTAATTCTATTATAGAATATTGGACATCTGTATATCTTACTATTTTTTCTAAACTGTTTTCACCAATGCTATTTATAATATCAGGATTAAAAATATCTAAATTCAGTGTTGAAAATAAGCTAGAATTATTTTTAGCAAATTTTTTCATTAATTCTATTTCTTGTTCAGATAGTTCAGTTCTTCCAATACTTTCTAATTTGCTTTTATATCCGATTTGTAAAAGTTCATTAAAATTCTCATTTTCAAAATCTGCATAGTCTAAATATTTAGGATGCTTTTTTATTGCTTCTAATACAACTTTATCAGTTCTGTATTCTTCTGGAATTTTATCTAAAACATCCCAGCTTTCAACTAATGCTTGACCTGGTCCATTCCTCTTTAAATAGTTTTTTCCTTCTAGCATACTAATTGCAGATACAACAATATCTTCATATTGTTCATTATAATTAGTAAGAGCACTTGGCGTTGGAATACGCTCTATTCCAGTAGGTCCTATTTCTTGCAAATAAGCATTTATAATATTAAGACTTATAGCTTCTGGTGGAATTTTTATTCTTCCCCCTCTGTTTTCAAATTTATCTATGAATACATCTGCTTGTTTCTCTTTTATAAAGTCTATTACTTTGCTCTCATACCACTCTCTATATAATTCTTTTTCTTTTTCTGAAAACCCTGCAATCCATTTTTCGTATTCTTCTCTATCTGTATTATTAGTAATTGTATCAAGTTTTCTATCTATTGACGGAATGTCCGTAATTTGAAGATCACTAATATCTTTTAATGCACGTTCGCACATCTCCATAGTTATATTTTGAATTGGAACATATGATAATCCAAAGTGACTTTTATCTCCGTTTGTCTTGTTACACTTATCAAGTAGAGCATTCCATACTTTTTCTGTCCTTTTTTCTCTAGGTACATATAAACTGTCTACGTTTTTCATTTGAGAGATTTTTTTAGTTATTATATCATCAACCCATGTTTCATATTCTTCTTGAGAAAGTCCTTCTTCAAAAGATACCTCTGGAATATGTTTAATAATATATTCAGATTTTTCTAATAATGTTTCATAAATTTGTCTAGTTCTACTACTTTCCGGAATACTTTCTAAAAATTTTTCAACCTCATAGCCTTCTGCTTGCAATAATTTTGCACCTTCATTACAAACTCCCAAAGTTTTTTGTACATCTCTTAGACTACGAAATAAACCTTGAATATCATCAGGGTTATTTCTTAATACATCTATAACTAAATCTTCACACCATTTACTATATTCTTCATCTGTCATATTCTCATCTATTTTTTTATCAGGTAGAGAAGTAATCATCCAATTATTTTTTGATATAGCAAACTCCCATATATCTATATTTTTAGATTCTTCAGGAATTAACTTGAATACGTCAGAAAAAGCGTACATAGTAGATTTTTTTAACAATCTTTTAGAAAATTCTTCATCAAATAACTCTGGTGGAATTTGTTCTAATATTGATGCATCATGAATATCAGATTCAACTCTATCCACCAATAATTTTACAGATGAACCACTTGTAATAACAGCAGGTGCTGTATCAATAAATTCTTTTATCTGCAAATCTGAAATCATTTTATCAGGATTTTTTAAAAAACTTTCAATTAATCCTTGATTAATATATTCTGGCTTTGTACTTAATAAAATATCTGAAAGTTGTTTAAGATTATAAGCCTTTTCACATTTTTCATTTAGTAATTTTGTATAAAATTCTTCATATTTTGGATTATTTTCTCCTGATAATATTCCATCTATTTCAGACATTTCAAATCCGTAAGAATTACACCCCAATACATCATAGGCTTCATCGCCATATATATCAATAATATCTCTTAATAGTTGATTTGCTTCGTCTCTTCCTAAAATCTGTTCTCTAAAGGATTTATCTCCTTCAGAAATTGCAAGTATTGTTGTAAAAGCATCATAATCCATATTGTATTTATCAAAAATATCAGAACAATTTTTATAACATTCATCATAAAAATATCTAATATTCTCTGCAGAAATATCATCTGGTAAGTCTATTTCTTGTCCTAAACTTTCTAATCTTTGGTATATTTCATCAAATATTGTTTCCTGATTATCAATAAAAAACTTAATTTGCTCTTTTGTCATATATTTTACCTCAATTTATTTTAATTCTATCTTCCATCATCATCATCTTTTTCTTTTTGATTATCTTCATTAAAATCCTTAAGTCTACTATTAAGATCTCTTAAAATCTCATATTCTTTTTGTTCTTTATCTTCATCAAATTTCATACTTTTTTCCTTCTTTTATACTTTTTATTATATTATAACACAACTTTTTTTAATTTTTCAATATTGTAGTATAATTCACTTAAATTTTTTAACTCTTTTTTAAATTCTTCTATTTTATCATCTGTATATTTATATCTTAATTCTCTTGCTTGTTTAGACCACTTTTTAAATTTAGCTTTTGTAAATTTCTTGCTATTATTGTAATGTAACCCATACATTCTTTTATATTCTCTTTGAAATTCTTTTAAAGCTAAGCTATCTGATATTTTTTCTTTATGTTTTTTCGTTGCACCTATTTCAGCACAACTCTTGCTTGTATTTAAGTATAAATTGCCACAATATTGTTTATCTGTTTTAAGTGGAATAAATAATTTGCCACAATTTGTACATTTTTTTATTACAAAATTGTTTTGTATTACTTTGAATAATTCAAATCTTATCTGATCTTCACTATTATCTAATTCATATATTTCTTGAACTTCAATATTTTTTTCTTTTATTTTTTTAGCAATTTCTAATACATCTAATCTTTTTTCTTCTTTTGTCAGACTACCACTTGCAATATAATTTGTTTTAAACGCTGTATCTAGAAATATGTATTTGTTGGAGATAAATTCAAATAATTTAAATTAAATACTCCTGTACTTTCATACATTAATACTTCGCTTTCTTTTATACTATTATAAAAATATTTTTTCTATTCTTTTTATAGAATTTATTACACTTTTAAATTCTAAACATTTTGCATATTGATATTTTTCTGAATAACTTGTCCATAATTCTTTTACAAATTCACTTTTTTCTATCTCATCAATAACTTTATTTATACTTTTTATATCTGTATCCCTTTTATTGAAAGTTTTTACTATAGCATTTTTTAATTTTCCTGATGTAAAGAACCTTCTATAAAATTTATTAATATACATATTTTTTAAGTATTAAAATAAAATTTAAATGCTATAAATGGAAAATATTGTAAAAATCATTCAGGTTAAAGTAAGTTTTCTACGGCATTATACTATATACTCTCTTATTTATCAAATCACTTTTAATTAAGATGCTGATATTATGTTGATTAGCAACTCATTATATTCTGTTTTAAAACATTTCCTTAATGCGTTAATTATAACTTCAAATTAGCCATATATTATTTTAAAATTTATCTATTTTCTCTGATTTAAAAAATAACTTCTTTTTAATTGCTAAACTTACAACTTTTTCTAGTATTTGCTTATTTCCAAACCAATTTATTTTTTCCATAAATTCATCAAATTTACACCATTTATAATCTATGTTTTCTTCATTTAATATAATATTATCTTTATTTACAAAACTTATATAAACATATTCCTTACATTGTACTCCTAAAGACTCATATTCTAAAATCCAGTTCAAGTAAATATTATTACTCGTTAATAAACCTGTCTCTTCTTTTACTTCTCTTTTAACAGTTTCTTCTTTATCTAAATCATATTTTTCACATCCCCCTGTTACCACATACCAAAATGATTTCTTAAATTGAGGATCATTCTGACTGCCTTTTAATAACAATATTTCATTATATTCATTTACTATAAAAGTTAAAATTTTATCCATTTCTCCATTACCTCCTGCCTCTTCTTCTATTTTAACCTTTAATTCACATCTAGCAAGTGCTTGTAATGTTTCTTTCATCATATCTCTAAGGGCAATTTCAATGCCGTAAGCACTTCTAATATTATTTTCTATTTCTTATGATGCTTTTTTACAATTCTTAGTTTACACAAATTTTTCTACATACTCGCAATACCTCAAACTGGTGTTAATATAGTTATATAAACATCAATTGACGATATGTACCTCCACTACTAACTTTTACCAATTAGTTAAGTGAAATGTCTGGTGTATAAAAAAACGAGTGAATTTTTTCACTCATTTTTTCGTTTGGACTTTTTTTACAACCCCTTTACTTTATACTTAAATATTAAAACTTACCTATACTTCTCAATAAGTTCCACAATTTCCTCTTTATCCCTAAATCCAACCTGTCTTTCAACAATTTTGCCATCTTTATATATACAAATAGTTGGAATAGTATCAATATCTAACTTCTTGGCAAGATCGTTATTTTCATCAACATCTACTTTGTATATATCATAACCTGCCCTACTATTTGCAATATCTTCTAAAACCGGTGCAAGCATCATGCAAGGTCCACACCAAGTAGCATAGAAATCAACTAAACATACTCCTTTGTTTTTTATAACGTTTTCATCAAATTCATTTTCGTTTATATGTTTTAACATTTTTCCTCCTATCTAAATGTTATCATATGATTCTTCCATTTTCTCCATATTCTAACATATTTTTATACGGAAAAGTAGCAAGAGCTCCATATTCCCATATATATATATTATTATATCCCAAATTATTTAAAATCTGTATAGCTGTTTTACTTCTAGCGCCACTTGAACAATATACCATTAAAGGTTTATCTTGCTCAACTTGAAGTATTTTTTGCTCTATCTCATTTACTGGAATATTAATAGCATTTTTTATATGCATAAGATCATATTCATTTGAAGTTCTAACATCCATAAGTAAAACTGTATTTTTCTCAATCATATCCTTTGCTTGGTCAAAAGGAATTAGTTTGTAATTCATAGAACTCCTATATCTATTTCCTTGATAACTCCTACTTCTATTTGTATTATTCCCCATTCCAAGAAAACTTTGCATAAAATTTCGTATATTATCAAACATAAGCTATACCCTCTTTCTTTTATAGTATAGCTTATGCATATATTTTATTAATTATGATATTTAAATGTCACATATTCTATTTTACTTTATGAAACATCTTTGCAAGTATAACTTTTACAAATTCAAAAATAACCACGCAATCAATAGATGCTACTATTATCATGATATATACATGATTTGGCATTAAAGGAATCTTAAGCCAACTTGCTGTAACAGGATTTGATATTACAAGTACTTGTAATATCAAAGTACCGATTACACATAGTACCATAACCATATTTGAGAACAATCCAATTTTAAACACTGGTCTTTTATCTGATCTACAAACATAGGCAAATAACACTTCAATAATGGATAGTGAAGTAAACACAGCTGCACTTGCCATTTGTGCACCATAACTTGCTTCAACAAAGAAGTAAATTAAAAACATAACTATTGTTTTTATAATACCAGGAATTAAAATTCTTAAAGTTAAAAATGGTGTAAAGAATTTTTCACTTGCACTTCTTGGTTTTTGTCTCATTATATTTTTTTCTTCTTTTTCAAATCCAAGTGCTATTGCAGGAATTGTATCAGTGACTAAATTAATCCATAATAAATGAATAGGTAAAAGAATTGTTCTATTAAACAATGTTGCTAAAAATATAATAAGTACTTCGGCTAAATTTGAAGCAAGTAAATATACAATAACATTTTGAATATTAGCATATATCCTTCTTCCCTCTTTAATAGCAACAACAATAGTTGCAAAATTATCGTCTGCTAAAATCATGCTTGACACACTTTTAGAAACTTCAGTACCTGTTATTCCCATTCCAACACCTATATCTGCTCCTTTTAGTGCTGGTGCATCATTTACTCCATCTCCAGTCATTGCAACTGTTTTTCCACGTTTTTTCCATGCTTTTACAATACGTATTTTATTCTCTGGTGATACTCTTGCATATACTCTTATTTTATCTACTCTTTTGTATAACTCTTTATCGCTCATAGCATCTAGTTCTGTTCCTGTAACTGCTTCATATCCATCTTTTAAAATTCCAAGTTCTTTTGCTATTGCCATTGCTGTATCCTTGTTATCACCTGTTATCATAACTGGAACCATACCAGCATTAAAGCATCTCTCAACTGCTCTTTTAGCTTCCTTTCTTGGAGGATCAATCATTCCAACAAGTCCAGCAAACACAAGATTTTTTTCACTTTTATCAATAGTCTGTTCTTTTCTTTCCATTTTATATGCACATGCAAGAACTCTTAGGGCACATTTTGCCATTTCTAAATTATTTTGCATAATTTTATTTTTAGTACTTAAGTCTAACTTTTCTATTTTACCATTTATAAGTATCCTATTACAGTTATTTAATATAGATTCAATGGCCCCTTTTGTACAAACCATATACTCATTTTCAAACTCATTTACTGTAGTCATCATTTTTCTTGTTGAGTCAAAAGGAAGTTCATCTACTCGTTTATATTTTGTATCCATTTCCTCTTTGTTATATCCTATATGATGTCCAAATTCAATTAAGGCTGCCTCAGTAGGATCACCTAGAAGAACTTTTTTTCCGCTATCTTCTCCAAATTTAATATCGTTACATAGCATACTTATATTAACTAAAGTGTTTAAATCACTCTCATTAAAAGTTCCACGTTTTTTTAACTCTTTATTACTTTTTATATCAGTAACATCAATTAAATTATTATCAATGTATATTTTTCTTAAAGTCATTTTATTTTGGGTAAGTGTTCCTGTTTTATCTGAACAAATAACCTCAGTTGATCCTAATGCTTCAACTGATGATAATTTTCTAATAATAGCTTTCTCTTTTGCCATTTTCTGTACACCAATAGCCAGTGTTATTGTTATAACTGCTGAAAGCCCTTCAGGAATTGCTGCTACTGCAAGAGATATTGCAAGCATAAATACATCAAGTATAGGATTACCTTCTAGATATCCCACAACAAACATTATAACTGCTATAACTACAACTAAAACGCTTAATATTTTACTTAATTCATTCATCTTCTTTTGTAAAGGAGTAATTTCTGCTTTTTGCGATGAAATAGCCTGTGCTATTTTTCCAAGTTCCGTATTCATACCAGTAGCTACTACTACCGCTTCTCCTCTTCCATATACTACACTACTTCCTGAATATAGCATATTCGTTCTATCAGCAAGTGCTACTTTAGAGTTAGATGTAATTTTTTCTTCCTTTTTATCAACTGCAACAGATTCTCCTGTAAGTGCAGATTCTTCTACTCTTAAACTATGGTTTACAATTATCCTCATATCTGCTGGTACGTAATCCCCTGCTTCAATTAGTACAACATCACCAATTACCAATTCTTCAGTTTTTACACTTAAAACTTTACCGTCTCTTTTAACTTTTATATATGGAAGAGACATATTTTTAAGTGCTTCTATTGCCTTTTCAGCTTTACTTTCTTGAATTACACCAAGAAGAGCATTTAAAAAAACAACAAAGAGAATTATAATTGTATCAGTAAAAGGTTCTCCAGTCTTACTTGAAACTACTGCTGATAAAATTGCTGCTATTATAAGTATAATAAGCATAACATTTTTAAACTGGTCAATAAACCTTGAAAGGAAGCTCTTTTTCTTAGTTTCTTTTAATTTGTTATATCCATATTTAGATAAACGTGTTTTAGCTTCTTTTTCCGTAATTCCATCATTTAAAGACTTAAGATCTTTTAGTACCTCATCTGATGACATATTATAATACTCTTTGTTCATAAAATATTTCACCCCAACATATTTATTATT
>ERZ1034984.2589-NODE-2589-length-14303-cov-10.644441_pt1 | contig 14303 bp, 11 predicted proteins | sample MGYA00520589_ERZ1034984 | MGnify/ENA primary metagenome ERZ1034984 (study PRJEB33766, sample SAMN09781790) | gut metagenome | biome: gut microbiome | host: Homo sapiens | place: Madagascar | study: EMG produced TPA metagenomics assembly of the PRJNA485056 data... | reverse complement strand
GAGATACTTTTTTCGTAATGTACAATTTCTGATTCATAGTTGTTGGAAAAATTATTTTCAAAAGTACAATTAAAAAGTTCTGCAGTTATCACCAGATAAGATTGATTTAGGTTAAAATGGTGGAGCTTAAGCTGATGATGAAAATAGGATTCATTATTGAACCAGGACTCTGTCAATAAATGGGTAAGAAATTCATTTCGAACCTGTGTCTCTGCATTCAGGGTTTCCTTTAAGTGAAATTGCTCAATTAAAAGTTCGGTGGTGCTTTGAATCATTTTTCCGATAGTAGCAGCCTGCTCTCCGGCACCAACTCCGATGACACCGATAATGTTGTCTTTAAAATGAATGGGGAGCGAAATGCCGGGAATTACATTTGGATATTTTTTTGCTTCTTCCTTATCAATGGTATATGGTTCACCGGTTACAAGTACCTTTCGTGCCCCCATATGTGTTTCGCCGATTCGGGTAGAATCGTTAGAAGCAATAATAACTGCATTGGAATCCATAATATTAATATTGTAATCAATGATTTTAGAAGTATAATCAATAATATACTGCGCAAGTTCTTGACTGAGTTTCATGGCATTACCTCCGTAATTAATTATAAAATTGTGCATACACACAGTATATCATAACAAAAATAGCGGAAAAACAAAATATTATTGTGCAAAACCACAAATAATGGCTTTATCCTCTGGGCTTTCGATGGCTGTAACAGCGGCAGTTTTGACGGCTTTAATCATAGTGTCTAAAGACATCGAAGGCATAAATGGATCTTTTCCGGCTATCATATCAGGGGTATAAGGTACATGCATCATCCCGGCTTTTATATTTAAATGATGTTTGGCAATGTAATTCAATGTTCCGTACATAAGCAGGTTGCAGCAATAGGTTCCGGCAGAATTGGAAATATAGGCAGGAACGCCTTCTGCATGGAGAGACTGCATAATGTTTCGGATTGGAAGTGTAGAAAAATAAGCCGCAGGACCTTCTGCATCAATGGTTTCATTTAATGCAAGGTAGCCTGCACTATCAGGCCAGGGAAAATCTGCCACATTAATAGCCACTCGTTCAATAGAAATAGAAGCTCTTCCATAGGCTAATCCTGTGCAAATTACAATTTCAGGATCAAAACAATTAATGGCTTTTTCCATAGTTGAAATACATTCATGACGATTTACTGGAATTTTTGCGAATTGAAAGGTATAATCTTTATAACGGCAGCCGTTTAATGCCTGTGCCAGTTCTAAGGAAGGATTGGTGGTATCGCCTCCAAATGGTTCATAACCTGTAATAAGTATATCTTTTGACATCGTTGTGTTCCTCCTTTAATATAGATAGTGTTTTTCGATGCCTTTATATTGTCATAGCGGGAAAAAAGTGTAAATTGTTTAAATGCACAATTGTAAAAAAGCCTTATTTTAAAGAAAAAGCAGAAGAAACAGAAGAAAAATAAAGGAGAAAAGAGTAGATTGTGCAGGAAAAACAATAAAAATAATAAGATATTTGCACAATTTACAAAAAAAATGAAAGGCAATAAAATAGCATTAACAGCAAGGCAAACAAGAAACAACACCTTCTGAAACAAAATAGCGAAAGTATGTATACAAAGATGTATGACTAAGAAAAGTCATGCATTTTTTTTATACCATAAGAAATACCGTGTTACATGAAAGTGTGAAAGTACATGTGAAAACCAGAAAGGAGAGAATGTATATGGCATATGTAAAAATTGAAATAAAAAATCTGTCAAAACATTATGAAGATACCTCTAAGGGAAAAAGAAAAAAAGATGTGGTAGAGAAGAAAGTAATTGATGATTTAAATTTAAAAATATACGCAAATGAGTTTATATGTGTATTAGGTCATAGTGGCTGCGGGAAAAGCACATTGTTAAATCTTATAGCAGGTTATATTAAACCCGATGAAGGAGAGATACTTGTAAACGAAGGAAAAACAAAAATCACAGGACCTTCCAGAGAGAGAGGAGTAGTATTTCAGGAGCACGCATTGTTTCCATGGTATACCGTGGAACAGAATATTGGATTTGGTCCGAAAGTGGCAAGAAAGAATAAGGATGAGATTAAAGAAATTGTAGATAAATATATTTCCATGATTGGGTTGGAGGAGTTTCGGAAATCTTATCCGGATCAACTTTCAGGAGGTATGAAACAGCGAGTAGGAATTGCAAGAGCATTTGCAAATGAGGCAGATATCCTATTGATGGATGAACCCTTTTCTGCATTGGATGAATTTACCAGAGCAAATATGCAAAAGGAATTACTCGGTATCTGGAAAAATAATAAATCAACAGTGGTATTTATTACACATAGCATAGAGGAGGCTGTAATATTAGCGGATCGTGTAATCGTTATGGGTGAGGGACATGTACTCACGGATACCGGAATTGACGTAAAACGAGAGGAACGTACAGTGGAAAATCCAAAGTTTTTAGAGTATGTGAACTTCTTTAAAGAGTTTATTCAGGATGATAACAAGTAGGAGGTATTTGCGATGAAAAAGAAAAGAAATTACAACAGTATGTTGGTAAGAGGTATTTCGATTTTAGCATTTCTTATAGTATGGCAATTGTTTTGTTTTTATAATGCAACGGCTCAGGTAATAAATCCCGTATTTTTACCCGGACCAATCGATGTTTTTAACACAATGCTGAAATATATAAAAGACGGAACACTTTTAGAACATATATCAGCAAGTATGATTCGTATTTTAAAAGGATATTTTCTTGGTATTTCCATTGCAGTTGTACTTGGATATTTCATGGCAAGGATACGAGTTCTAAATGATGTGTTAGATCCGCTGCTGGGTATTTTTGGAAGTATTCCTCCGTATGCATTTTGTCCATTGTTTATTATTTGGTTTGGTATAGGAGAAATGTCTAAGATTACATTGATAACCTATACAACACTTCTTCCTATGATTGGCTATGTAGTTCAGGGCGTAAGAAGTGTGGATCCGCTTTTGATTCGTTCTGCAAGAAGTCTTGGAGCAAGCGAAGGACAAGTATTTTTCAGAGTATTGGTACCATCAGCAATGCCGTTTGTTTTAAATGGAATGAAAGTTTGTCTGGGACTTACATTTTCATCCCTGATTGTAGCAGAAATGATGGGAGCAAGCACCGGACTTGGTTACATTATTGTAAACGCAAGAAACTGGTTTTTGGTATCAGATATGTTTTTATCTCTAGTATTGATTGCATTGATTTATACCGTTATAAAACAGATTATTTGTTTCATAGAGAAAAAAGTTTTGAAATGGAAGAAATCAGGAATGGATGCTATAGAGTAGGGTGGTGTAAGAATGATGATATTATACGATGGAATCATAGTAACGATGGATTCTGAACGCAATATTTATAAAAATGCAGCACTTGTTATAGAGGAAAATAAAATTAAGCAGATAGGTGATAAGAATACGATTTTAGAAAAGTATAAGGATAGCGAGATAAGTAAGATATCCTGTAAAGGAAAAGCAATTTTTCCGGGATTTGTAAATACCCATATCCATACCGCACAATCCATTGTAAGAGGAGTAGCAGAGGATTTGGGAAGAGCACCTTCTTATACAGCGCTTGTACCGCAAGGGGATGATTTAAGTGAGGAAGAAAGTTATGTGTTCAGTTTGTTGGGAGCAGCTACAGCACTTCGATTTGGTTCTACACTGATTGGAGATAATTATGCACATAGTAAAGCAAATGCGAGAGCTTTTGAAACTTTGGGGATTAGAGCGGTAGTGAGTGAGCGTGTGCATGATATGGTTTTTGGAAAACTTGCATCAGGAGTATACGAAAAAGACGAAACGCTGGGAAATGAACTATTTGAAAAAAATATGGAATTGTTTGAAAAATACCCGGACAAGAATGGACTGATAACTCCCTGCCTGGGTCCCCATGCTCCGGATACATGCAGTAAAGAACTGTTACTTCGGATTGCAGACATGGCACAAAAGTATGAAGTACCCATTACCACACATTTGGCACAGAGCCAGCAGGAGCTTGACAGAGTCAAGGAGGTATATGGAGTTTCCTCTACAAAACTTATGCAGGAATGTGGACTTTTAAATGACCGTTTGCTGGCAGCACATGGAGTGTTTTTAAAGGAGACAGATATTTGTGAGCTGGGAAAAGCAGGGGGCAACATTGTACATATTCCGGAAGGAAATGCCAAAGCCGGTGCAATTGCAGATATTAAAAAGATAAAGGAAAAAGGGATAAATGTTACCATTGCAACAGATAATGGAGCAGCCAATATGATTGAAAATATGCGTATGGCATTGGTTGCCGGAAGAATTCGAAACCACTGTGTAGTAGAACCAAAACCAGAGGAAATTCTGACGATGGCAACACTAAACGGAGCGAAAGCATTACACATGGAAGAAAAACTTGGAAGTTTGGAAGAGGGAAAACTTGCGGATATTGTGATAATAGATTATGACAATTTGCATATGACACCATGTACGAATGTAGTTGGAAACTTAGTTCATCTGGGACTGGGAAATGATGTGGAAACAGTTATTGTAGATGGAAAAATTGTTGTAGATCAGGGAAAAGTTTTAGCCATAGAAGAAAAAGAAGTAATGCGTGATGCAAGAAGAATTGCAGAACTGAAATGGTTAAAATCCAATCCTGATTTGGAAAAGAAATGGATGTATATATTTTAGAGGAGGAATATTTATGAAAAAAGTGTTATTTGATGAAAAAGAGCAAAAGAAAATCGGGATGTTGACACCATCGTCCAATACAACATTAGAACCCATTTGTTCTAGTATGGTGTGCGGATTGGAAGAAATGGTAACGATGCACTACGGGAGATTTCGTGTAACTAAAATTTCATTGGAAGAAGATGCATTATCACAGTTTGATACAGCACCAATGCTGGAAGCATCAAAACTTCTTGCAGATGCAGATGTAGATGTGATTGCGTGGAATGGTACTTCCGGTGGTTGGTTAGGATTTGATGTAGACAGAAGGCTGTGTGCAGAGATTGAAAAGGAAACAGGTATTCCGGCTACTACCAGTATGTTATCACAGTTAAAAGCCTTTCAGCAGTATGACGTAAAAACCATTCATTTGATTACGCCCTACACAGAGGATATCAATGAGCTGCTGATAAAAGAGTATGAAAAAAGCGGAATTAAGGTAATAAATTCCGTATGCTTAGGGCAATTTGTAAATCGTTCCTTTGCTCTTGTATCTCAGGAAAAAATACAGGAAATGTTTCAAGAGGTATGTAAAGATAAGGCAGATGGAATCAGTGTTGTTTGTACAAATCTTCCGGCAATGTGGAGTGTTCCGGCAATGGAAGAAAAGTATGGAATTACAGTATATGACACCATTAACACCGTCGTTTGGGACACAATGAAAATGGTAGGCATAAATCCGGCTTTGGTAAGAGGCTGGGGAGAACTTTTTAGTAAGTAATCAGGAAGATGAAGGAGGAAACATTATGAAAAAAGCAAGATTATTTGTAGCAATGACATTGGCAGTAACACTTCTCGCAGGGTGTGGAAGCGGTAGTAAGAATTCTAAAACAGGAACAACAGCAAATGCATCGGGAAACACAGTGTCCATAGAAAATGGTGAAGTAGGAGAACCGGAAACAACGGATGTTACACTTTATGGTGTAAATGACCTTCAGATTTCAGCAGCGATGATGATTGCAGAAAATCAGGGATATTTTAAAGAAGAAGGTTTGAATGTAGAGTGTGTTTATATGGCGAATGTGCCAGAAATTGCAGCAATTATGGCAAATGGAGAAGCAAAGATTGCATGTGCGAATAATTATTCAACTCCTACCTGGGTGTTAAACGGAGCAAAGTGTAAGGTAATAGCACCGACCTGTAATATGGGTGGAACACAGTGCCTTCTTTTAAGAGACGGAATTAAGATTAAATCAGCAAAAGACCTAGAGGGATTAACAATGGGAATGGTTTCCGGTTCTACACAGTATGTAACTTTTCGCAATATGTGTAAAGAACTTGATTTAGACCCGGAAAGTTTTAACATCACAACACTTCAGTTCCCGGATCAGTTATCAGCACTTTCTCAGGGACAAATAGATATTATGGCAGTTCCGGAACCATGGGTGACAAAGGCACAGGAAGAATGTAATGCAACACTTCTTTGCAGTGGTACAAAGTCTTATATTCCGGGAGCAGAGGGAGATGTACTTTGGTGCAATATGTATGCTACCATTAACGCAAATGATGATTGGGCAGCAGAAAATCCAAATACAACAGCGCATATGTTATTAGCAATTCAAAAGGCAACAGATTTTATTAATAATAATCGTGATGAGGCAGTTAAGATTTGTGCAGAGCATATCGGAATGTCAGAAGAAGATACAGCAAAAATTATGGATGAAAATGTGTATGCTTATGGAGTAGATGATTCCTATGTGGATACAGCCATTGCATTAGAGGACTTTATGGTGGAAGAAAATATTCTTCCGGGAGGTCAGAGTATTCCGTTTGCAGATTATCATGATTTTAGTATTTTAAGAAAAGTAACACCGGATAGTTATACAGCAAAAGAAGAGTATTAAAGTAGTTGGGGAGTTTTATAACTCCCCATTTTGAAAGGGTGCATTCTATGGAAAAAATGGATTTATTACTGACGAATGGAAAAATCGTCACAACGGATGAAACATTTTCAGGTGTTATCGGAGTAAAAAATGGAAAAATTGCATTTATTGGGCAGGATGCTTTGGGGCTGGAGGCTGAAAAGGTAGTAGATGTGGCTGGAAAGTATATTTTACCGGGTGTAATTGATCCCCATATTCATTTTCAGGACCCGGGATTTACAGAACGTGAAGACTTTATGCATGGAACAATGGCGGCAGCAGCAGGAGGCGTGACAACTGTAATTTCCCATCCACTGGATAACCCACCAACCACGACCTTTGAAGCATTGAAGGTAAAAGAAGACAGTTACGAGGGAAATGCGTATGTGGATTATGCCATTCATGTGGGAGCCACTTCTGAGAATATAGAGTTATTACCTGATTTATGGAAAAAGACAGGAGCAACGGCAATCAAAATGTTTATGTGCTTTTCCGTAGCAGAATTTCCGTTTGTACAGGATGAGGCAATGATAAAAGTCTTAGAAAAGGTTGCAGAAATCGGTGCAGTTGCCATTATTCATGCTGAGAATGACGGTATGTTAAAGGCAATGGAGGAAAAAGTAAAAGCAACAGGAAGAAAGGATGGGGTTGCCTATAATATGACACATCCTGCTGAGGCTGAGATAGAAGCCATTCAAAGAGCCGTTTATTATCTTGAAATCACAGGGGCAGAGGGCGTAATTTTGCATGTAAGTACAGCCAAAGGGCTTAGAATCATCCATGAAGCAAAAGAGCGAGGGGTAAAAGTATGGGCAGAATCGGCACCACATCTGTTTCAGTTTACGGTGGAGGATATGGTGGAAAAAGGTCCGTATCTTAAATTTTCACCGGTTATGCATGATAAAGAAAACCAAAAGGAAATGTGGGAACTGATGAAAAAGGGCTATGTGGATTATATTGGAAGTGACCATTCTCCGTATACATTGGAAGAAAAAAAGGCGGGAGAAGCGGATATCTTTAAAGCACCAAATGGTATTCCGGGCGTAGAAAGCAGTCTTGCAGTATTTTTGAATGCAGTCAACGAAGGAAAAATCACGTTGAATCAGTTGGTGAAGATGACCAGCTATCATACCTCTAAAATATATGGATTATATCCTCAAAAGGGAAGTATGGCAATTGGAACAGATGCAGATTTTACAATTGTAGATTTGAATTTGAAGAAGGCTCTTTCCTCTTCTGATTTAAAATCAAAGTGTAAATGGTCTCCTTACCTTGGAATAGAATTAAAAGGTTGGGCAACCATGACCATTGTACGGGGCAATATTGTTTACAAAGATGGAGAAATTACAGGCAAAAAAGGATATGGAACATATTTGAAACGTGCAAAGTAATGGAGTGTGAATCTATGGATATTATGTTAAAAGCAAAAGAAGATATAAAAAGAAGATTGGAATATTTAAAGACATGTACCATAGCGAATGGCAAAGGTGTAACCAGACTGCCGTTTTCAGAGGAAGCAAGAAAAGCAGCAGAATATTTAAAAAAAGAAATGGAACAGGCAGGGTTAGAAGCTTACATTGATATGGTGGGAAATGTCAGGGGATTTCTTCCGGCAGATGAGCCGGATAGTCAGGTGATTATGATGGGTTCTCATTATGACACGGTAAAAGAAGGGGGAGAATATGATGGAATCGCGGGTGTTGTTTGTGCTATCCAAGTAGCGGATTTCATGAAACGAAGTGGAAAAAAGCGGAAATATGCGTTGGAGATTGTAGCCTTTAATGATGAAGAAGGGATGATGTTTGGGTCAGGATGTCTTGGAAGTAAAGCATTGACGGGTCAGGTAGACCAGAATTACATTACAAGTCTGACGGATGAAAACGGTATCAGCATTCGAGAGTGGATGATAAAATGGGGCTCTGATCCCGATAAAATAGAAGAATTAAAACTGAATTTAGAAAACGTTCGAGCATTTTTTGAAATACATATTGAACAGGGACCTGTGCTTGATACCACAAAGCAGGAAATAGGAATTGTAAACTGTATCGTGGGACTGCTTCGTTGCATGGTTACCGTAGAAGGTCGGGCAGATCATGCCGGAACAACACCCATGCATATGCGTAAGGATGCCATTGAAATTGCATCTAAAACCATTTCAAAGTTAGATGAATTTGCATTAGAGGAGCAAAATGGCTCGGTAGCTACCTGTGGATTTATCAGAGCATATCCCAATGCAATGAATGTAATAGCTTCGAAGTGTGAGTTTACCATGGATATTCGTTCTCCCAAGGATATTTCCATAGAAAATATGAAAGAGAAAGCCGTAGATTTATTAGAATATCATACCGATAAGGTAGGTGCAAGTTATAAGTTTGATACAAAACTTCGACAGAAACCGGTTTATATGAACCAAAGATTGATAGATATGCTGAAAGAAAAATGTGAAAAGCATCAGTATCAATATAGGGAAATGACAAGTGGGGCAGCACATGACGCAATGGTATTTGCGGATAAGGTGGATACCGTTATGGTATTTGTGCCAAGCAAGGATGGAAGAAGTCATTGCCCGCAGGAATATAGTAGCTATGCAGATTTAGCCAAAGCAACCCAGATAGTGTTTGAAACTATCTGTGATATGATGAATGAAGAATAAGAAAAGGAGAAGAAAAAATGAAAATTAGTTTATTGGAGCCAATAGGTGTTACAAAGGAAGTAATTGACGAGCTTGCAAAAGGGTTTAAAGAAAAAGGACATGAATTTGTCTACTACGATACAAAGACAACAGATGTTCAAGAGCTGAAAAAAAGAAGTGAGGGTTGCGATATTGTAATGATTGCAAATAACCCGTATCCCGCAGAGGTAGTGGAAAGTGCAGATGCATTAAAGATGTTGTCAGTTGCATTTACCGGAATTGACCATATTGGTGTTGCAAAGTGTAAGGAAAAAGGAGTTATGATTTGCAATGCAGCAGGATATTCCAACCAGACCGTAGCAGAACTGGTGCTGGGAATGACCATTGATGCATTGAGAAACGTAGTGAAAGCAGACAGTGTTGTAAGAAGTGGCGGAACCAGTGCTGGAATTGGCGGAAAAGAAATATGCGGAAGAACCGTTGGAATTATAGGGCTGGGTAGAATTGGTCTTATGACAGCAAAATTGTTTTTAGCATTTGGCGCAAAGGTAATTGCATATAACCGAAGTGAATCAGAAGAGGCAAAAGCACTTGGAATAGAATACAAGTCTTTAGAAGAAGTGCTTTCTGATAGCGATATTGTTTCACTGAATCTTCCGTTAAATGACGCTACAAGAGGATTTATTTCAAAGGACAGACTGGCACTGATGAAAAAAGATGCCATTTTTGTAAACTGTGCAAGAGGACCGATTGTGGATAATGAGGCACTTGCAGAAGCCTTAAATGAGGATAGGTTAGGATTTGCCTGTGTGGATGTATTTGATATGGAACCACCACTTCCGGGTGAATACCCATTGCTTCATGCAAAAAATACATTATTAACCCCACATCAGGCATTTATCTCCGAAGAATCAATGAAGCGGAGAGCAAAAATTGTATTTGATAATGTATATGCTTATTTAGAAGGAAAACCGGAAAATGTTTGCAAGTTATAGAGAGAAGGAATAAAAAGGAGGGAGCACTTAGATAGGAAAAGTGCTCCCTCTTTATAAAAGGGTAAATATGAAAAGCCTATGTTAAATTATCCCATAACAGCTGTTACATGAACGGATTTTCCAACCATGTTGCTGTCGAATGGAATTGTATTTCCGGAAACTTCTTTGCCATCTACAATGAGCTTAGCAATACCTTTTTCTACATGTTCCGGATTTAATACTTCAATATGATAATCAATTCCGCGGAAAGTACGAGCTACTTCAAAGCCCTTTAAGTTCTTTGGAATACAAGGGTCAATCATCAGTCCGTCATAGTCAGGACGAATACCTAAAATAAACTGAGAAACATTTAAAAATGTCCATGCAGCAGTACCGGTTAACCAGCTATTCTTTGCTTCACCAAAGTTTGGTGCATCTTTTCCGGCAATCATCTGAGAGTATACATAAGGCTCAGTGCGGTGAACCTCACTGATTTCTTCCAGATAAGCAGGACAGGTTCTGGTGTATACCTGCCAAGCACGGTCACCACGTCCAATCACAGTTTCAGCAATAGAAATCCATGGATTGTTGTGGCAGAAGATACCTGCATTTTCCTTATATCCACCTGGATAAGAGGTGATTTCTCCAAGCTCTACATGGTATTTTGTATAGCATGGCTGTAACAATACGATACCGTATTTCGTATCCAGATATTTTTCTACAGATTCCATAGACTTCTGGCAAAGTCCCTGGTCTTTACCGATTTCAGCCATAACACAGAAGCCCTGAGGCTCAATGAAGATTTTACCTTCTTCACAGTCTTTAGAACCTACTTTATCGCCATGTGCATCATAAGCACGCATGAACCATTCGCCATCCCAGCCGGCTTCAATAACAGCTTTTTCCATAGCGGCAATTGCTTTTTCGGCTTCCACAGCTTCTTCTTCCAGTCCGCGATGACGGCAGATTTGAACGTAATCTTTACCATAGCGAACAAACATACCTGCAATGAAAATAGACTCTGCAACAGGTCCTTCGGAAGGACCGAAGGTCTGGAAGGATTCTCCCGGTTCTTCTGAGAAACAGTTCAGGTTCAAACAGTCATTCCAGTCTGCACGACCAATCAATGGAAGTTTATGTGGTCCAAGATGTGTAACGGTATATAGGAAGGAACGGCGCAGATGTTCCATAAAGTCAGTTGCTTTAGAATCATCATTGTCATAAGGAGTACGTTCATCTAAGATAGTGTAGTCTCCTGTTTCCTTGATATAAGCAGCAGTTGCTGCAATAAGCCACAGTGGGTCATCATTAAATCCACTTCCGATATCAGCATTTCCCTTTTTGGTTAATGGCTGATACTGGTGATATGCGCTACCGTCTTCAAACTGAGTTGCAGCAATATCAAGGATTCTTTCTCTTGCACGGTCTGGAATCAGATGTACGAAACCAAGTAAGTCCTGACAGGAATCACGGAATCCCATACCACGGCCAATACCGGATTCAAAGTAAGAAGCAGAACGGGACATATTAAAGGTAACCATACACTGATACTGGTGCCAGATATTTACCATGCGGTCAAGCTTCTTTTCTTCAGAAGAAACACTGAAATGAGAAAGTAAGTTTTCCCAATAAGAAGCTAATTCCGCTAAAGCAGCATCTGCCTTTTCAACTGTATTGAATTTTTCTAATAAAGCTAATGCAGGTGCACGATTAATCTGGTTTAATCCAACCCATTTTTCTTCCGGTTTGTTTTCTACATAACCAAGAACGAAAATCAAGTCTCTGGATTCTCCCGGCTGTAAAGTAATCTTTAAATGGTGAGAACCAACAGGAGCCCAGCCACTTGCAACAGAGTCACCGGATTTTCCGTTTACAACTACGGCAGGAGCAGAGTTTTCGCCATAAGCACCAAGGAAGGTATCACGATCGGTATCGAATCCGTCAATCGGAGCATTTACCGCAAAAACAGCGTAATGATTTCTACGTTCTCTGTATTCTGTCTTATGATAGATTTCAGAACCGTGAACTTCTACTTCGCCGGTACTAAAGTTACGCTGGAAGTTTGTCATATCGTCCATAGCATTCCATAAGCAAAATTCTACATAAGAGAATAAATCAATTTTCTTTAAGCCCTTGGACATATTTGTAAGAGTCAGTTTGTTTACTTCGCAAGAAGCTCCAACCGGAACAAAGTCTGTTAATACAGCAGAAAGTCCGTTTTTACTTGCTTCAAAAACAGAATATCCAAGGCCATGGCGACAGCAGTATGTATCAAGTTCTGTCTTGCTAGGCATCCAACCTGGATTCCAAATGGTATCGCCATCCTTAATATAGTAGTAATGTCCATTGCTGTCATAAGGTACATTGTTGTAACGATATCTGGTTAAACGAAGAAGCTTTGCATCCTTATAGAAACTGTAACCACCACAGGTATTAGAAACTAAAGAGAAGAAACTTTCGCTTCCAAGGTAGTTAATCCATGGCAATGGTGTCTTTGGGGAAGTGATGACATATTCTTTTCTGGTATCATCAAAGTATCCGAATTTCATAATAAAATCCTCCATATATTATTTTATATATTGTTAATAATGTTCCGAATATCATAATTGTTGCAAAAATTCTAATTATTGCGAAAACGATTAAGTAAATTGGATTTATGGTTTGAGTATAGAGCATAAAAAATGAAAAATCAATGAGAAACCGCTGAAAAATGGTAAAATCAGCGGTTTAAACAAAAAAGCCGGGAGAATCTATGCAAAATGCTTAAAGGGAGGAAAAGAAGCATAGTTTTCGGTTGTATTTAATATAAGGAAGAGATGTAAAATGGTAGTTGTAAAAGTGCACAAAAACAAATAGAAATAAATGTGAAAAGTGTGGAAAAAGTAAAAAACAGTTGATTTTTTACCAAAATGAGCATATAGTAAAAGTACGAAAACGATTAAGTAATTTGTTTGGATGAAATAAAGGAGAGTACGCTATGGTTTCGTTAAAAGATATAGCTCAGAAATGCGGAGTGTCAGCAGCAACAGTAAGTAAGGCACTGAACAACCAAAAAGATATTGGAGAAGAGACAAAAGCAAGAATTAAGAAAGTGGCAAAAGAAATGGGATATTTACCTAATTCAGCAGCCAGAGCTTTAAAGACAAAACGTTCTTACAATATTGGAGTACTGTTTCAGGATGATGCCAGAAGCGGTTTGACACATGAGTATTTTTCCGGAGTGTTGGATGGAATTATGGTGGAAGCAGAGAGTCAGGGATATGACATCACCTTTATCAATACTCATTCAGAAAAACGACAGATGTCGTATTTAGAACATAGTCGTTATCGTAATTTTGACGGAGTGGTTATTGTATGCGTGGATTTTAATAATCCTGGGGTGCAGCAATTGATGAATAATAATCGAATACCGGTAGTTACTATTGATTACCTTCATCAGAATTGCACAGCAGTAAGTTCAAATAATGTAAATGGGATGGAAGAACTGGTACGCTATATATACGGAAAGGGACATCGGAAAATTGCTTATATTCATGGGCAGGATTATTCCTTTGTTACCAAGGAACGTTTAGCAAGTTTCTATCGAATGATGGAAGAACTTCAAATAGAAGTACCGGAGGCGTATGTGCGAGAAGCCAATTATTTGGAAACAAAGGCAACCGCGGAACATACGAAAAAATTATTAGAATTAAAAGAAAGACCAACTTGTATTATCTATCCGGACGACACGTCCTTGATTGGCGGATTAAATGTAATCAACAGCAAGGGATTACGAATACCGGAGGATATCTCAGTAGCAGGGTATGACGGAACAAAGATTTCGCAGATGTTACGTCCAAGACTTACAACGATTCATCAGAATACAGCGAAGATTGGAAAAGAAGCTGCGGATCACCTGATCGCCCAGATTGAAAAACCGAAAACGGCTCTTATAGAAAGAGTTGTTATAGATGGAGAACTTCTTATAGGAGAATCTGTAGGAGAAGTACCCAAACAATAATATTTTTCATTATTATCTTAAGGAGGAGGATTTACAATGAAAAAGAAAGTGGTAAGTGCATTATTATGTATCAGTATGGTAGCAACTATGCTGGTAGGTTGTGGCTCAAACAACAG
>ERZ1034984.2583-NODE-2583-length-14317-cov-39.029168_pt1 | contig 14317 bp, 20 predicted proteins | sample MGYA00520589_ERZ1034984 | MGnify/ENA primary metagenome ERZ1034984 (study PRJEB33766, sample SAMN09781790) | gut metagenome | biome: gut microbiome | host: Homo sapiens | place: Madagascar | study: EMG produced TPA metagenomics assembly of the PRJNA485056 data... | reverse complement strand
TGATTGCCGTCAGTCCACTCGGCAGGCCGGAGAGTTTGCCGTTGCTGATGCTTAGACTCAAACTGGTGCTGCTTGGGCCGCCGTACAGGGCGCTCTTGTAGTACTTGTCACCCGCAAACGCGACCAGGCTCGTAGTCTGCTGACCCCAGCCGCCAGAACTGGTCATGGTGCCGTAGCCCCAGATCTTGATTGTCCCGTCAGTGCGCTTAAAATTCACGCTGGGGTTGGTGTCCGTAATGGCATAAGCCTCCACATTGTTATTGCCACTGCCGCCGGAACTCCCGCCGCCGGCATAAGTTCCTGTCACACCAAAAATGCTCACACCGCTCTTAATGTTCCCGGCCACCAGGTTTGCATCGCCTTTAATGGTCTGAGCACCACTTAAATACTGGCTTGCCGCAATACTTTGGTCACTGGTCTTTGGGGTGTAAGTTGCCGCAGCCTTCTTGGTTACACCACTGCCAACATAAGTTTTGGAAACAGCGTTTACCGTTACGGAACTCAAACCATCATACCCGCTGTCCGGGCTGATGGTCTGGGTACTTTCACTAGGCGTCGCGGTTTTTGTCTGTAGCTTGGGGCTGCTTCCGCCACTGCTGCTCCCAGCATAGCTGCCTGTCACATTAAAAATCTTCACGCCGCTCTTAATGTTACCGGCGGTCAAATTGCTGTCACCCTTAATCGTCTGGGTTCCATTCAAATACTGGCCTGATGCAATGCTCTGGTCACTCGTTCCCGGCGTATAAGTCGCAGCACTCTTTTTCGCCACGCCGCTTCCCACATAAGTTCTCGATACTGCATTTACTGTAACCTGGCTCAAACCGTCATAGCCATTGTCTGCTTTGATCGTCTGTGCGCTCTCACTGGGGCTAACCGTCTTACTCTGCAAAACAGCGCCGCTTGCACCACCGGTCACAAAGCCGCCCTGCATGTCAACGGCATTGCTGCCTAAATACACACCCATGCAACTGTCACCACCTTCTGAGCGTAACGTTTGTCGCGCCAACGCTGGCTGCCGTTATGTCAATGGTTTTTGCGCTGCTGCCGTCCCATGCGCCCTGACTGGTTCCGTTCAGTTTGATGGTCAGGCTGTTATTTAGTTTTTCGGCGCTCGTTGCGGAGCCGCCTGCGTTTCTGGAACCGGCATAGTTTGTGGTTCCGGTGACTTTGGCCCCTGTGGCACTGTGGGCAATTACCCCCTTCGGCAGGTCGGCAGCCTGCACCGTATCACCGGTCAGGTCGAGGACAATTTCATCATTGATAACAACCTTGTTGACCGCCATGCTCAGCCTCCAATCGTCAACGTCTGGCCGCCAGCCGCATTATCAACGTATGTGGCCGGGATAGCCGCCACCGTAACCTGGGACAGGCAGTTGTATTTGCTGTCCGGCAGCACAACCTGCTGCTCGAAAGACGGCGTAACGCTCTTAGCCTGCGGCTTCATGCCCTCACTGCCGCTCATAGAGCCTTTCACGCCCAAAACTGTGATGCCCTCACGAATATTTGTCGCTACGAGTTTTGCCTGTTCGGTGGGATCAATTTCAGCGGTACCGCTACCATCGTGAAAACCCATAGGAATCGTATATTTGCCGTCCACAGTAGTGATTTTCCCGGATACCGCCCCGTTATTGGGCATCGTACCCGTAAGCTTCGCGCCCCGTGCATAGAAAGTTTTACCCTTCAGAACCTCAGCAACTGCGGCCGTTGCATCACTAGAATCCACGTCTTTGGTGCTGGTACCGACGATAGGGGCACCGGACTTATCATGAGCGGTGATACCTTCAGCCAGCTTGTCCGGTGTCACCGTATCGGCTGTCAAGTCCAGCTTGGTCTCTTTGCCGACAATCACTTTATTAATGTATTTACTCGCCATAATACTCATCTCCTAAAATCAACGTTGTGCCGTAATCGTTAGATACCTCGTACTGCGGTATCTTGCGGATTGTCACGTCTTTCTGCATCAGTTTTTTCGCCGTGGGCAAAACCTGCGCCGTAAACAACGGCGTGATATCATACGGCCCGCTATACTTCGGCGCACTCACCACTGCGGTGCCGGTCACGTCTACTTTTACCGGTGCAGCACCTGCAATGCGCACCGATACGGCGCTCTGTTGGGCCACTCGCACCTGGATCATGATCCCTCCGCCTCCTGAAATAAGGTCGGTCTCATTTTGAGAGCCAGGATCTCAGTCTGCGGCTGATCGGTGCTGTCCCGCAATGTGATGCGGGTGTCCATGTACAATGCTTCGCCGCCGAGAAATTTATAAGTTTCTGCCCGCGTCCAGGGAATAAGGATGATGTTCTGCCCTTCCTGCCGGGTGCAGTCATCCGGCCAGGTATTTGTTTTGATGGCCGGGAAGCCTTTGCAGCTCTTCTGTTTGAACACAAATTCGATCCGGCTTACCTCGTCCAGGCTCATGCCGATTTCAACCGGCAGCGCAAATTGCGTTCCCTGTTTCATTCGTTTTTCTCCTCAGCGCCTTAATTCGGCATTTTTTCTTCCTCTGTTTTCGGAGTTTCGATGTTTGCCGCCGCTGCTTCTTCCGCTGCCATGTTCTCGCGCACGGCATTCAAAACGTTCTCCAAAATCAGCTCCGTCACGGCAAACGGCAGCGTTGCTTCGTTAATTGCAGCAATAACTTTGCGTTTGCACTCTTTAATGCGTTTGTTGTCAGTCATGGGGCATCCTCCTTACAGCCGCGCGTTTACGGCGTTTTTCAGTGTGGCAATGGCGGCCAGAACCTCTTCGTCCAGGGCCACAAAAGACCCCCGGTTGTTCTGGCTGGTGATGTTGCCGCTGTCGTCCAGTTCCATGTATGTGTAGCTTACGCGTTCGCCTTCGGCGGTCGTAACGACCGCCACGCCAGATAGTTTCTTCATGTTAATCCCTCCGATTCATCTAACAGAATGTCTGCGGTTTCATCTGCGCCGGTGTCCATAGCTAACAGGTCATCTGCGGCGGTGGTGCTTTCATCCTGGGCGCGGGCAGCAGCGCTGGCGGCCAGCTCAATGCCTGCCGGATCACCGGCAGGGTAGCTGCTGTCACTGCGGTCGGCATAGCTGCCCTCATAGCCGCGCTGGGCGGCCATGCAGAGCCATGCAAATTGCTGCCTCGGTGCGCCGTGTATAATGGCATACTGGCCGCAGTTTTCGGCCCACAGGTGGCCGGTCCCATCGCAATCCGTCAGCAGCCAGGCGGGCTGCCCGTGCTGGGCGATGGTCTCCGCATAGCGCGGGTCAAGGGCAATCAGGCACCAGCCTTCGGGGCCGCACTGGCCCTTGCCCCAGTCCGCAAAGGTTGGCAGCGGCGTCTCAAATGCGGCCATTTTCAGCGCGCCGAAGCTGGTAGGCACCACGCGGGATTTGCTGCCCCAAACATCCAGATTGTGTACATTCAGCTTGCCGGAGACACCCACCCGGGTCGTGTTAAAATCGGCGTCGCTGTCATCGCTGCGGTTGTAGGTGATCTGCATCCCAACGTAAGATGTCGGGTTGAGGCCGTCAACCCAGCCGTACTTGGCGTACTTGCTGCACGCCCCAATGTAGGAGCTGCCAGCCTCTGAGTACAGCACGCCGGTCAGGCCGATGCTGCCGGTGTTGATGGTTGCATACCAGGCAATGTGCCGATTGTCCAGAAACACGCGCTCACCGGCCTCGGTGCCCATGCGAATCCAGGCGTTATCCAGGTCGTACACGGTGGTGTAGTTGAGGTTATGCAGCTGCCCGGTCGTAATGTTGCCGCCGTTGATGATCGTCTTGTCCTGGTTCCAGGTGCTCAAATCCGAAAATGTCACCACGCCGGATAGGTTGATCTGTGCGCTGGTGATCTCTGTTCCACCTGCCGTCAGCTTGATGGTGCTGCTGGTTCCGCTTGTGCTGGCCGTCAGTTTAATTTCGCTCACCGTCTGCTTGATCTCGGTCTTGGTTTCGGCGGTGGTCAGATAGTCGCCGGTGCTGGCCGTCCAGGCGGTGGGTGCGTTGCCCATCTGCACCATGGGGTGCATGATGGTCAGGTCATTGGTAACGGTGGCGTTATCGTTCGCGGTACTCACAAACAGACCGTCTGCGTACCCGTCAGCGGTCGCCGTGAACGCTGCCCAGCGCAGTTTCCAGCCGTTATCCAGCGCAATGTCCTGCTGGGCCTGCTTGAACGCGGAGCCGTAATAGCTTTTTGTGCCGCTGCTGCTCTTGGTCTCGAACTGCAAAAACAAGCTGTCCGTGCCGGAATTGAGCTTGTACAGCACGGATGCACAATAGGTCATGCCCTTGGCAATCATCAGTGACTTATCCGCCCCAAAGTGGAAGCGGGTATTCTGCGCTTTGTTGGTCACTCGGACGGATTCACCGCTGATCGTGTATGTTCCTTTTTTGCTCAGATCGTTGCCGCCTGCATCCAGGGTCGCATTGTTCCAGTCGTCGGTGCCCACAATAATGTTGTTGCCGCCGGTGATCCGCTGCGTTACCGTCTGGGTGATACTGTCGGCTTTCTGGTCAATCGCAGAAATGGATTCTTTAACGGTCTTGAACTCCTGCTTGGTACTGTTCAGGTCGTCCGAAATGGTCGTGGTGGTTTCTTCCAGACTGCTGACTTTGGTGCTGATGCTGTCGGCCTTTTGGCTGATGCTGGAGACATCTTCTTTCAGGCTGTTCACCGTTGCGGTGGTGGCATAATCCTGCAATTTGCTGTCAACGGCATCATTGGCAGCGCTGGTGGCGGTATCCTTCACGTTGGCCGTTACCGTTTCGGTCACTGACTTGGTGACCTCGGTTTTGATCTCGTCAGCGGTCTGCGAAAATAAGCTTTTGGCGCTTTCCTGCGTCAGGTAGTCGCCGCTGCTGGCGTTCCAGGCGGTCGGCGCGTTGCCCATCTGCACCATCGGGTGCATCAGGGTGATGTCGCAGGTGACGGTGCTGAAATCATCGGTGGTGCTTACATACAGCTGATATGCGTAAGCGTCCGCGGTGGCTGTAAATATGGCATACCGCATTTTCCAGCCGTTTTCCATTTCAATGTCCTGCTGGGCATCCTTAAATGCAGATGCATAATTTGTATCAATACGGTCAGAGCTTAAAGTTTCGAACTGTAAAAACAGTTTATTGGTGCCAGAATTCAGCTTGTACAGTATGCTGGCGCAGTAGGTTACGCCCTTAACGATTGCCATCGAGGTGTCCGCCGCAAAGCGGAAACGGGTGTTCTGGGCTTTATTGACCACACGCACGGTTTCGCCGTTGATGGTGTAGCCGCCCGTTTTGCTGGTAGCATTGCCGCCTGCATCCACTTCGGCGTTATTCCAGTCGTTGGTGCCCAGGATCAGGTTGCCGCCGCCGGTGATTTTGGTGTCTTTTTTCACCTCAGAGGAAAGCCCGTCCACCGTTGCTTTCAGGTCGGTGTACTTGCCGGTCAGGTCGCTGGCCTTTACTTCCAGGCCGTCCACGCTGGTCTTGATCTCCAGCATTTTGCCGGTCAGGTTCTTGTAGCTCTGCTCATTTACGGCTGCGGTTCCGTCCCGTGTGGCGTTGCCGGTGGATTCCAGCGTGACCTGCTGACCGGATATTTCTCGGGTCATGATATAGGAACTCAGCACGTTTCCGCGGGCATCAGTGACAGATACAATGTTTCCAGGCGCGGGCAGGGGAAAATCCGCCGGGACGGTTACTTTGAGCGGTGTGTAGGTCACGCCCTGCATCGTTTCAAATATTGCCTGCGCGACCGGCTTCAGTGCTTCCGCAGTGGCGGATGTCAGCAGCAGGTTGCCCTGAATAATCAAGGCGTTTGATCCGTTCTCATCGGACGGATACAGCACACCCACGTCGTCATCGCTCTGCCGGATCTGTACTTTAACGACAGGTGCGGTCTGAAACTTGTCATGCGACAGGCTGTCCCTTATGTATACGGTTGGCCCGATGCTCTGCGATGTGTAATCTGTGTACCAGGCAAATTCGATTTTTCCGTCCGATGTGGCCCGCAAAAAAGTACAGGACGCTTCGGCTACCCAGGCAAGCAGCTGGCGGCCGGTCAGATTATCGGCATAGAAGGGCTGCACCAGATAGGCCCCATTGCGGGGCAGGGAGTTGTTGGCGATGGTTACGCCGCACCGCTGTGCTACAAGTCCCGCAAATGCCCACAGTGTCATCGGGAACTGATCCTGGATGGATCGCAGCCAGGTAGACTGTACACCATCAAGCAGGGAGACTGCGTCATAGGCGTAGATTTTGTAGGTGTTGCGGGTCTGGCTGGTAGGTTTAACGGCCCAGTAGGTGCCCGCCAGGGTTCGCTGGCCGGATGTCTCCCGGTAGTGCGTCAGCCGGGTTCCGGATGTGATCGGAAGATCCGTTCCCGGTTCCACCCAGATGGTGATTTCCAGCTTATTGGAGCAGGCCGCGCCGGGGCACAGGTCTGTGGTTTTGGATACGGTTTCGGTGCAGATCAGGGAAAGGATGGCATTCTGACCGACGGTGCCGGCGGCAATCTCAGTGCCGTCATCCAGCACCAAAATGTTTTTGATCAATCGGACAACCTCCTCAGCACTCTTTGATTTCCAGCGTCATATCCCGCCAGACGCCCGCTTTCAGCCGCTGCAGGGCCGCCCCGTAATTGGAGCAGTAGCAGGTGCGGGTGATGGTCTGGGTCACGTCTGCAGCATCGCTGGCCACAGGGCTGGTAAACTGGAATGTGGTCTTGTTTTGTAAAAGTCCGAGCAGGTAGGCACAGTCGGCGTTATCAAGGTAGTCGTAGGTCAGGGTACAGGTCAGTACACCGGACCGCAGTACCTCACGATGATAGACGCCCATCTCATCGGCGCCGCTGTCGCTGCTCTCAATATCCGAAAATTGAACGTCTGCCGCCTTTGTGGGTTCGGGCAGCTGCTTGCCGTCAATTTGCAAGAGGGAAGTGCGCTTGAGCATCAGTAAGCACCTCCCAACATGATGGACTGAGACTGCCGTGCGCGGTTGAAGCTGCGATAGATGGATTCATCCCCAATCACAATGTCGCCACCGTTTTCCTGCACGGCCTGCACGATAGCGCGGGCCGCGGCGTTGATGGCGTTGAGCAGGTCACGGTCGGACGTAGAACGAGTAGCGGTGGTGCCCGGAGTTCCGGCGGCAATGGTCGAACGCAGGCGCACAGTATTGGGAATAGCCGATTGCAATTCATCCGTCATGCCGGTTCCCAACGCGTTCATAGCACCTGTCACGCGGTACATGTTTTGGGTGATTCCACTGGCGATGCCGGAAAGAAAGTCGGGCATCCATTCTTCATAACTGCGCAGAGGGCCGATATCAGGCTTGGAAAAGTGCAGGTAAGAAGTGATTGCGGAGGCTACGTCCTTCACTGCATTGACGACCCCACCAATAGAACCTGTGATTCCTTTGATAAATCCGGAAATCATATCCTTTGCCCATTGAACTGCCTGCCCCGGCAGACTTTTCAAAAAGTTCAATGCCCCGGAAAACGTTCCCTCCATGGTGCTTTTCAGCCCACCGGCCATGCTGCGCAAACCGCTGCCGATCCCCTTGATGACAGTTGCACCGAGATGTAACCAGTTAAATGCAGTGATTGTATCCGCGATTGCCTTTATGATCGCGGGCATGTTGGCGATAATCGTGGGGATGGAATCAATCAATCCTTTCACCAGTATGACGATTACCTGTATACCGGCCTGCAAGATCTTGGGCATGTTATCGTTAATAAGCCCCGCAATGTTGGATACAATCTGAGGTACATATTCAATCAATGCGGGCAGGCCGTTGGCGATGCCCTGAACAAAGTTGAGCAGCAGGTCAATGCCTGCATCCACAATGTCGCTGAAATTGACACGCAGTGTGTCTGTAAACTGCAGAACCAGGGGTAATGCCTGCGCCAGAAAATCAGGAATGCCTTGCACAAGGCCGCTTCCAATGCTTGCAACGAACTGGGTTCCGATATCCACTGCCTGCGGCAAGAAAGTGGAAAACTCATCCACAAAGCCCTGCATCATCTGCGGCAATGCTGTGGTAAGCTGCGGCAACAGGCTTTGAAGTCCGGTAACGAGCTGTGGAGCCAGTGTCTGCACAAAGGATGCCAGCGATTCCGGCAAGGAGGACAGAATATTCCATACGGCTGGAAGCAGATTGCCTGTCAGGAAGGTAGTTACGGTCTGTGCCAAACCGTCCAACGCTGGGCCGAGGTCGCGCCCCAAGGTCAGGTTGGCCATTACATTGCTGGCGGCAGCCTGCATGGAAGCCAGGGAACCGGTCAGGGTAGTGGAAGCTTCCAGCGCGGTGGTGCCGGTAAAACCCAATTCATCTTGAATGACGCCGATGGCATCAATGACCTTGTTGAATGGAACGTCCTTTACGGTATCGGCGGTAACTTTGATAGAATCCCCCAGCACGCCGCTGTCGTTGATCAGTCGGGCCATTTCGGACTGGGTGCCGCCGTAACCAAGCTTGAGGTTGTCCAGCATTGTATAATTTTGCTTGGCAAAACCCTGATAGGCATTCTGGACGGCCTGCATGTCGGTGCCCATCTTGTTGGCATTGTCGGACATCTGCACGATGGCTTTGTCGGCATAGCTGGCCGCAGCTTCGGTATCACCGCCCAGCCCCTGCAATAGCGTGGCCGAAAAGCTTGTCACTTGTTCCATGTAACTGTTGGCTGATACGCGCGCCGTGGTGAATGCTCTGTCAGCGGCCGCAATAACCTGGTCGGCGCTGTCCTTAAACAGCGTTTCCACGCCGCCAATGCTCTGTTCAAGTGCGCCGCCTTCAGTCAGGGTTTTACCCAGCGCTGCACCAAGCCCTGCGGCTGCAATGACGCCCTTAAGGGTATCGACCAGTTTGCTGCCGAGGCTTTTGCCAAGGTTTTCGCCGGTGCTGGCGGCGGCTTTATCGCCACCCAGGGCTTCGGCAATTCCGCTGCCGATCCCTTTGGCAGACGGGATAATCTGTACATAAGCGGTTGCTACATCGGACGGCATACCGTCACCTCTCTTTTGATAAAATGCGGGCACGCGCCCGCTCAAAGTCATCCGGTGTGGCGTAAGCTACCGGTTTGCTGCTGGGGTGTTTTGTGTTATCCTTGCCGCTGATCGCCGCCACGACCGATGGCGGCCGCCTTCGACCATTGGCACCGTCCTTACTCTGCATCCAGCAAAGCATGGTCAGGCGGTCAAGCATGGCAGCCTGCAAAAGCACCTCGGTTGTAGCGGTTTCGCCCGACATTGCCAGCCGGATACGAGAATCGCCCCGCAGGCCCGCGGCCAAAGTGGCCAACAGCGGGACCGGCAGGGCGGTCATGTCCAGGATATGATAGGTTTCGGCCAGGTCACAGATCAGGGCGTCCCGGTCGGCGGCCAGCATCGCGGCAAGGAGAATCAGTTTTTTGCCGGTTTGCCCAGTGCCTGCATGATCTCAGTCAACTCGCGGTCAACATCTTCGATGGGGACGCGGCCAGCCTCGTTGGTCAGGTGGTCGTAGAGTTTGGCGCGGACATCTTTGCCGAGTACCAGCAGGCTGACGGTCGGGTATGCCAGACTGTTGCCGCTCTGCAAGTCCGCAAGGGCATCCATCAGTTTCGCGTTGTTGAGCACATCGGGGTCAATCTCGCAGGTAAAACCGGACTTCGTTGTAATCTGCATGGGACTTCCTCCTTAACCGGCGTTCCCGCCAAAGTATTCGTAGTGCGTGTTGCCGCTATCATCGGGCAGGGCGGTCAGCGTCATGCCCAAAGATACGGGGTCATTGTCCACATAGGTGATATCCTCCATCTCGGTGGGCTTGGCGTTGGGGATAACTACACGGTGCGGAATATTTCCGTTTGCAATCATCTCGACCACCCAGACACTGGACGGCAGCTCCTTGCTGTTGCACTTGATGCTCAGGCCGGTCTTGACATCGGTACCGGTGACGTTGTCGTCCCCAAAGTAAGCCTTGAGAGCCTGCACGTTGAGGGATTCCAGCAGCGCCAGCTGGAAGGTGTCGGTTTTGCCGGTCTGCGGGGTCAGAACGGTATCGCCGCCCCAGGCCTTGATGTCATCACTTTCGATGGAAGTCGAGTTGGTCACACCCTCGTCGGAAACATAGCCAAGGCACTGAAAAGCCTTATCCAGCGCGGTGGTTGCATCGGTGGGCAGGGTGGTGCCCGCCGGGGCGCGAAATAGGGAACCGCCGATTTTAGGCTTTCCGGCGGTTACGTTGGAAGCGCTGTTGCTGCCTGTAAACATTGCGTTCATCCTTTCTGTTATTCATAGTGGGTCACATCGAACACGGCCTGATAACGGTAGTCCCTCATGGCGGTGTCAGTAAAGTTATAGTCGCTGTTCAATCGCACGGCGGCCACGGTGTGCAGCAGGGCGGCGTTAAACATGGCGGTTTTAACCCGTTCGTTCAGCTCTGCAGCATCCAGCAGCGTTGGTGCATAGGACTGAACGGCCAGGATGGCGGTGCTGATGCAGTTTTCCCGGCTCTCGCCGGTCTTTTCCAACAGCACAAAGGTGTCCGGCGCATCGGCTGGACGCTCCATATAACACGGAACGTCCAGTGTGCAGGACAGATGGTTCAGAATCGTTTTTTCAATCACTTGCCGCCCCTCACTTTCAGGGCGCTGCCGAAAACTTTCAACAGCGTGTTGTTGCGGTAGTTATCGCTGCGGGCGGCAGACGTGGACGGGTATACAGTGACAGAAACGCGGGTTTTGCCCACATAGCCACTGCTGGATTGGTAGCCATCTCCGGCTGCGGCGGCTTTTTCCTGGGCGATTCGGCTGCACTCGTCCATGATCTGCTGGCTTTGCAGCAGCTCCCGCACGCCCTTGCGGTTGAGTTTTACACGCAATTTACTCATACCGCTCCACCTTCACCTTCTTGTTCCAGCACAGCGGGATCAGGTTCTCAATGCCCTGCACCACATCGCCGTAGGTGCGGAATTTCTGGCCCCAGAATTCCACCGTCACGTTGTGCCAATCGTGTGCGTCGCCCTTGGGCATGGCCAGCGTATAGGCCAGCCGCCTGCCATAGAGCTGCAAATCGTTGACGATGTCCTCCGTGGCCGGTTCGCCCACCAGCACGTTGTGGACAGTGACTGGTGTTTCAGTGTAGATCGGCGCGTGGAAAGCGTCCTCGCCGGTCTTGGTCTTTTCGTACAGGATGATGTCGATACCCTTCAGCATAAGTCCTCCAGCGGGCTGTGGGCACCGATTTTGTCTCCGACGCCCAGCAGCTTCTTTTCCAGCTTGGAAAGGTACAGCTCGCCGGTAGAGCCGCCGCTCATGGTCCAGCTTTGGCTGTAGCCCAGCGCCGTGGCGGTGCCCTGCGTTGCGCCCATGGGGAAGGTGACAGCGTCCCCGCTGCCGTCCTCGCCCAACTGGCGGCGCACCATCCGGCAGGATACCAGCAGCTTGCGGTCAGGATCGGCATCGGCGTTGTAGGTGTCGATGATAATCGCCGCCTCGCTCAGCAGGGCGGTGCAGCGGCTGCGCTCCTCATCCGACAGGATGCGGAAGCCTGCCTCCACGTCCTGCAGTTCTGCGTAGCTCATGGCGGCACCTCATCAGGTGGCGGTCTCGGTGCGCTTGATGTACAGGGTCTGGGGCTTGGAGACCTTCAGACCATACACCTTGCGGCCCTGCACAGCGGATGCGCCGATGTACTTGCCGGAGCCGGACAGATCCTGCAGGTGCACAGCGGTCTGCCACTCCATGACGCGGTGGCACCAGTTGGGGTGGCCGGCAATGAACTCGGTGGTGGTCTTTTTGCTGCTGACGCGGGTGGTGGACTCGTAGTCCATGTTGTTGCTTTCGAACACGTTGAAGCCCGCAATGCGGCCAACAACGCCCTGCTGTACCATCTCCTGAGAAAGGTCGCCCTGCTTGATGAAGTGCTCGTCCTGCATCAGCACCTCCAGATACTCCGGGGATGCAATGAGGAAGCGGCCTTCATTGGGCACGCCCTTGCGGCCCAGCACCCGCTTGGCCTCCAGTGCCAGCTTGTAGGCGTTGGCCTCGGTGGCGGCGGTCTTGGTGGCGCTGATGGTAGCACCGGCAGCGCTTTCTAGCGCATCGATGGACTTCTTGTCGATGGACAGCGCCAGAGAGTAACCGGCACTGTCCAGACGCTCTGCCACGATGTCATCGGGCACGCTATCGGCATCGTAGCCGTCGATCAGCTCGTTGACCGCCTCGTCGTGGTCGATGTTCAGATCCAGATAGGTGGTGGTGCCCACGTCGGCATCAACGCCTTTGGCCTTGTCGTACTCCTTGACGGCCACCTCGGTGTCGCGCACCGGGATCTTGACCTTGCCGGAAGTAGGGTCGCCCTCGTAGCGGCTGTTGAAGATGAGATTGTCGCGGGTCACCAGCGTGTTACGCAGCTTTACGTCCACATAGGATGCCCAACGCTCCTGATTTGCATGTGCCATAAAAATACCTCGCTTTCTCCGTGCGGCTGCACGGGTCAGATTTTCAGATTCGGGTTCAGTTTGCTGAAGGCAGCCAGAACGCCATCCGGCTGGCTGGGGTTATGGTTCGGAGCACCACCATCTCTAACATTGGGATACCCGGCAGGCTGGGTGTCGCCGAACGCCCACGGGTTCGCCTTGACTGCATCCTCCAGCGCCTTGTTGATGTCTGTGGTGCGGTCTTTGGAGCCCTTCAGGGCATCCAGATCCAGCAAAGCTCGCACGGCATCCACGCTGCGGCCCTTCTTGCCGAGGATGGCGGTGTTCAGGGCGCTGTCAAAGGCAAAGCCATCGGCCTGCGCCTGCATATCCGCCTTCAGCTTGGTCACCTGCGCCTGAAGCCCGGCAACGTCCACACCGTCAAAGGCCTTCAGGCCGTCCTGTGCGGTCTTGAGCTGCGCCTGTGCGCTGTTCAGCTGGGTCTGCAAGGCTGCGGCTGCGTTTTTCTCCCGGGTGATGTCGCTGCCGTTCTCCTGCATGAGCCAGTTCAGCTGCTCCTCGGTAATGCCGGGGATCTTGTTCCTTACGTCTTCGCGTTTCATGGTGGAAACTCCTTTCTGTGGGTAAAACCTCGGTTTGGTGACGCAGTTCTCCGTCTGCGTCCGGTTGTGGGCAGGGTACGCACTGCCCGCTGCGATGGTGTCCGTTCCGTCCTCATGCGGGCAAAACGGGCATGAAAAAAGCACGGTGCGGTTCTGCATCGTGCTTTCAACAAATGTTGGCGCGGCCATTACGGCACAATCTCCACGCCGTGTAAAACGTCCGTGTAAAAACACAGCCGGTACTGATGCGGGCAGATGTAATTCACCTTGAACCGTTCCGGGCTGGTCACTGCAATCAGCACGGCCAGCATCAAAACAAGCAGCTTCTTCATTGCGTTCTCCTAAAAATGGGCATGAAAAAACCACGGTGCGCGTGCATCGTGGTTCAGGTGTCTTCTTTGATGTCATCCAGCGGAGCAAGTGACTTTGTTTTTTCCAAATACCACTTGGCAAACGCTTCCGAATCGCCATCCAGTACAAGGCCGGAATCGCTAAAATCCACCGCTTCAAAATCCGAAAAATTCACTTCTGCTTTTCTACTATCAGCCACTTTGCCCACCCCTTTTCAACCCATTTTGAAATCATTTTTTGTGCGTCTGAATCAGATATTTTGTTGGGTTTTCTTATAAGAAAACGTCGCACATCATTTTGCAATCTGATGTTATCACAATTTGGAGATTTCGTCAATATTTCCAAGCCGCCATTGTTTTTGGCGATAGTGATTCCCTGATATCCAGGAATAGTAACAGCTGCGATATCTTCAATTGAAAAGCTGCTGTTTCTTGGATGGTTATGCAAAATCCAACTATTTAAGCCAGTTGAAAGCGGTGGAATAGAGATTGTGGTTTCATCGCCAAATACAATAGTCTTTCGACTTAAATCTCCTGAAACAATAAAAGCTGTTTCAAAGCAGTTGTTTTTGTCGCGAGAAGTTTGAAGCAGTTCTTTATGTAACGATCTAAATTGCTTGTTTTGATCTTCGGTAAACCAATCGACCTTAACAGCGGGGAAATCATTGATTACGGAATCAGTGATTTTCGTAATGGGACCTTTCCCTCTCTCAGCAGCACTGATCAAATACTTTTGTCTTTCGGCATACGCCGCCCTTTTCTGGGCGTTGATGGCATCTTTCCGGGCAGCGTAGTCGATGCGGCGCATTTTGTTGATGTCGCCGCCTGCATCCCGGTACTGTTTCAGGTATTTTTCCGGGTCATACCCGGCCACGGTGGTGCTGTGGTCAAACCGGATGGCAAACTCACAATCGCAGTTGGCGTGGATGTGTTCTGCGTGGCCGCCTTTCAGCACCTTGCTGCTGGCTTTCTGCCAGCCGTTGCTTGCCA
>ERZ1034984.2582-NODE-2582-length-14318-cov-4.970273_pt1 | contig 14318 bp, 10 predicted proteins | sample MGYA00520589_ERZ1034984 | MGnify/ENA primary metagenome ERZ1034984 (study PRJEB33766, sample SAMN09781790) | gut metagenome | biome: gut microbiome | host: Homo sapiens | place: Madagascar | study: EMG produced TPA metagenomics assembly of the PRJNA485056 data... | reverse complement strand
TCCGCGGAATATCCACCAAAGCGGGCGCATCTGCAATCGAAATATCATACCGCTTGCACATTTCCTCTGTCATTGTTATAATTCGAAGCTTTCCGTTCAAAAAGCTTTCCATATGCTCCGTTGCCTCTGCCTTTAACTGCACCGCCGCCAAGCTTTCGCAGTCAAACAGCAATCTTGCAATCTCGGCATTATCCACTCCCAGCTCCAAAAGCTCCGCCGCCGTACGCATCGTTTTGGCTGAAGTATTTGAATATTTGAAGCAGCCGGTGTCAGAGCATATTGCCGTATAAAGCTGCCGGGCAATTTCCGGAGTAATCTCCGCTCCCATCGCCATCAAAAGCCGATATAAAATCTCGCCCGTTGACGACGCGTCACCCTCAATATAATTTTCATCCGCAAAACAAGTGTTGGAGTAATGGTGATCCACATTAACCGTTTGTCCGATGCGTTCAAATAACCCCCTGCGCGCTCCCAAACGCCCAATATCACCGCAGTCCAAACAGATGCATAAATCATGTTGATGATCTTGCCCCGGTATATACAGCTCATAATCGTCCCCCATAAAAGAAAGACGTTTTTCAATCTCATCGCTCACATAAACCACAGCCGTTTTCCCCATAGCCCGAAGCGCCGCCGCCATCGCAAAGCATGACCCCAATGCGTCGGCATCCTCGTTGATATGCGGTAAAATTGCCGCAGATTGTGCCGCTGTTATTTTTTTAATCACTTTATCCATCTTTTTCTCCATTCTGCCTGCTGCCATCGTCCTTACTCCGGCAGCAGGCTCCGGATTTCAGACAAATTAAAACCCATTTTTCTTGAGCAGTTCCTCAATATGCGCTCCATGCTCAATCGAATGATCCAGCTCAAACACAAATTCCGGCGTGTATCTCAAATCCACACGCTTTCCCATCTCACGACGCACAAACCCTGCCGCGCTCTTTAAGCCCTCCAAAGCCTTTTTCTGCGTCTGCTCATCTCCCATAACGGAGATATACGCCTTGGCATAGCGCAGATCGTTCGTGACATGAACCGCCACTACGCTCGTCATCATCGGGATTCGTGAATCTTTCAGCTCCCGAATCACCGCTGCCAGCTCCCGGCGCACTTCTTCATTGATTTTATCTATTCTTGCCATTCCTGCTTACCTTTCAATTTCCTCCATGATGAAGCACTCAATCGTGTCGCCTTCCTTAATATCATTGAAGTTCTCAATGCCCAGACCACACTCGAAGTTCTCGGAAACCTCTTTCGCGTCATCTTTGAAACGCTTCAGAGAATCAATCTTACCCTCATGGATAATAATACCGTCACGCACAAGACGAATTTCAGCATTTCTCTGAATCTTACCCTGGGTAACATAACATCCGGCAATCGTTCCGACCCCCGACACCTTAAAGGTCTGACGTACCTCGGCATAACCCAGCATCGTTTCTTTGTACTCCGGATCCAGCATACCCTTCATGGCAGCCTCCATTTCCTCAATCGCCTGGTAAATAACGCGATACAGACGAATATCAACCTCTTGCTGTTCAGCCGCACTCAGCGCACCGGCATCCGGACGAACGTTAAAGCCAATGATAATCGCATTGGACGCATTCGCCAGCATAACATCAGACTCGTTAATCGCACCGACGCCACCGTGAATCGCGCGCACACGCACCTCATCATTGGAAAGCTTTTCAATCGACTGCTTCACAGCCTCAACGCTTCCCTGTACGTCCGCCTTAATGATAACGGACAACTCCTTCATGTTTCCTTCATCAATCTGACTAAACAGATTGTCAAGCGATACCTTTACAACCTGATTAAACTTATTCTCCTGAATTTCCTGCTTTCTCTGCTCCGCAACGTCACGCGCCAGCTTTTCATTTGCCACAACCATAAAGTTATCGCCGCCGGACGGTGCTTCGTTTAAGCCCAGAATCTCAACCGGCATAGACGGAAGAGCCTCTTTTACACGTCTGCCCTTGTCATTCACCATTGCTCTGACACGACCTACCGAGGTTCCGGCAATCACGAAATCGCCCACTCTGAGCGTACCGTTCTGTACCAGGATCGTAGCAATCGGGCCGCGGCTCTTATCAATCCGCGCCTCAATAACTGTACCCTCTGCCGGTCTGTTCGGATTTGCCTTTAATTCCTGCATATCGGCAACCAACAGAACCATCTCCAGAAGTCCGTCAATGTTGATCTTTTTCTTCGCGCTGACTTCAACGCAAATGGTGTCACCGCCCCATTCCTCCGGTACAAGCTCATATTCCACTAAGGCTTGCTTTACACGATCGGGGTTTGCACCCTCTTTATCAATCTTATTAATCGCAACAATAATCTGAACTCCTGCCGCTTTGGCGTGGTTAATCGCCTCAATGGTCTGCGGCATGATACCGTCGTCTGCCGCAACTACCAGAATGGCAATATCCGTTACCTGCGCACCGCGCGCACGCATTGTTGTGAATGCTTCATGTCCCGGTGTATCCAGGAACGTAATATCCCGATCATTGAGCCGTACACTGTAAGCGCCGATATGCTGTGTGATTCCGCCTGCCTCCGAAGTGGTAACATTCGTATGACGAATCGCGTCCAGTAAGGATGTCTTACCATGGTCAACGTGACCCATAACAACGACTACCGGCGGTCTTTCCTGTAAATCCTCCGGCTTATCCGCTTCCGGCTGCTCCTGCATCAGCAAATCTTCTTTCGTCAAAACAATTTCGGGCTTTACGGTAATATCGTAATCCGCACCAATCAGCTCTGCCGTATCAAAGTCAATGCTCTGGTTCATCGTTGCCATAACGCCGAGCATCATCAGCTTTTTCACGATTTCCGCTCCGGTTTTACCGATCTTTGACGCAAACTCGCCGACTGTAATCGTTTCCGGAATCTCGACCTCAGTAATCACCTTTGCCGGGATAAACTTCTTCTGATGTCCCTTCTTTAATTCTTTAGTATTCTCCTGACGGTTTCTTCTGCGCTTATTCTTGCTTCTTCCGCCCTCAAGCTTAATATTCTCCGGAACATAGTCTTCTATTCTTTCACGCTCGTTAATTTTATCCAATTCCACCGTAGAAGTACGCGTATCAACATAACGCTTTCTGTCCTCGGTCTGGATAACGATTTCCTCGCCATCCTTTTTCATGCTGTTTAAATCAATCTTAACGCCGGTTTGTTTTTTCGCCGTCTTATGATGCTGCTTCTTTGCCTGTTCTGCCTTTTTCGCTTCTTCCGCAGCTTTTTTTGCAGCCTCTTCAGCCGCTTTCTTTTCTGCGGCAGCCTTTTTCTTTGCCTCGGCGGCTTTCTTTTCTTCCTCTGCTTTTCTCGCAGCTTCCTCAGCCGCTTTCTTTTCTTCTGCTGCCTTTCTTGCTGCTTCTTCCGCAGCCTTCTTTTCTTCTGCTGCCTTTCTTGCCGCTTCCTCGGCGGCCTTCTTTTCTTCTGCCGCCTTTCTTGCTGCTTCTTCCGCAGCCTTCTTTGCAGCCTCCTCGGCAGCTTTTTCTTCTTTCGCCTGTTTTTCAGCAAGCGCATTCTGCTTTTTGCGTACTTCCTCGACCTTTTCCTCTAACTCCTCCGCTGAAATCATATGCTCCGTGGTATAAATGTCAATAACCGCTCCGGCTTCTTCATTCGTCAAAAAGCTTGCCGGTCTTGGCGCGTTAATGCCAAATTCGCTGAGTTTTGCGGAAAGATCCTTCGTCGTTACGCTCATATCCTTCGCTACTTCTTTCAACTGTATTGTTGATGTTGACGCCATTTAACATCACCCTTTCTTCATTTCTGCCAGCTCGGCACATTGCTCATAGACTGCATCCGTCACACAGCATTTCAAATGCCTTTCTATACTTCTTTTCTTCCGAGCCTTTTTAACACATTCCGGATTTGTGCAAATATATGCGCCTCGTCCAAAGCGCTTTTTTTCCATGTCCAAAACCGCTGTCCCATCCTCATTGATAATTCGTATCAGTGTATCCTGCGCCTGCATACTGCGGCAGACGATACACATTCTCTGTGGTATATGCTTCTCTTTCATAAGCTTTTTATACCGCTGAAATATCAATTTTCCAGCCTGTCAGCTTTGCCGCCAGTCTTACATTCTGTCCGGATTTTCCGATTGCCAATGAAAGCTGATATTCGGGCACCTTTACTTTTGCGCTGTGTTCCTCTTCATTAATTTCAATCGACTCTACCTTTGCCGGGCTGAGTGCCGAAGCAATATATTCTTTCGGATCCTCGCTCCATTTTACAATGTCGATCTTTTCATCCTTTAACTCATCGCCGATATTCTGAACACGGATTCCGCGCGGTCCGATACATGCGCCCTGTGCGTCAATATCGAGGTTGTTGGAGTAAACGGCAATTTTGGTTCTGGAGCCGCCTTCTCTTGCAACGCCCTTGATTTCCACCGTTCCGTCCTCAATTTCGGGAACCTCGGTTTCAAATAATCTTCTCACCAGTCCGGGATGCGTTCTGGAAAGCAGGATTTGCGTTCCCTTTGTTCCCTGTCTTACACCGCTCACATAGCATTTGATCATCTGACCAACCTCATAGGTTTCCCCCTTCGGCTGTTCATTCATCGGGAGCAAGCCCTCTGTTTTTCCGATGTCCACAAACACATTGCCGCGCTCGATTCTTTCAATCTCACCCACGACAACCTCGTTTGTCTTTTCGTTGTACTCGCTGTAAATAATCCCTCTTTCCGCTTCACGGATCCGCTGTGTAATCACCTGCTTTGCCGTCATAGCGCTGACGCGTCCGAAGTCTTTCGGTGTAACCTCGATATTTACAATATCGCCCAATTCATAGCTCGGGTTAATTTTCTTTGCGTCCTCAATATCAATTTCCTCGCTGTCCTCAAAAACCAGGTCAACCACTTTCTTTTGCGCCATAACCTGAACCTTGCCGCTTTCGTGATCAATAAATACCTCTACATTCTGTGAAGAATTGAAATTCTTCTTATACGCTGCAACCAATGCTGCCTCCAACGCTTCAAAAATGACGTCCGGGCTTATCCCTTTCTCCTTGCAGAGTGCTGTCATTGCGTCCAATAAATCCTTATTCATTTTGATAATCAGTCCTTTCCTCTCTCAAAACTCAAATGATAATCTTATATATGATGCTTCCTTAACCGGAATGTTCATGATCTTTCCGTCAACGTCGATCGCCGCCGTTTTTTCCTCAAACCCCGTCAAGATTCCGGAAAACTCCTTTTCGCCGTCAATCGGCTTAAAAAGCTTTACATCCACCTTACGTCCCAGATAATACAGAAATTCCCGTTCTTTCGTCAAACGTCTGTCTGCACCCGGAGAGGATACCTCCAAGGTGTAATTCGAACCGATCGGGTCTTCCGTGTCCAGAATCGGATCCATTGCCCTGGAAAAAGCTTCACAGTCGTCAATGCCGACGCCGCCCTCCTTATCAATGTAATAGCACAGAATATAATCTCCGCCTTCTTTCTTGTAGGATACATCTACAATGTACACCCCCAGCTCCTCCGCAGTTTTTTCTGCCAGAGCCAGTGCTGCCGTTTCTGTTTTGTTCGCCATGCGCAATCCTTTCCTTTCCCGTCGAGGGACGTTTCTGTTTTGCTTCATTAAAATTGAAAGAGTGGGCTTCGCCCACTCTTTCAGAATAAAATATTCTTAACATAGCTTATTATAGCACAGTTTTTTCGTAATTTCAATACCTTTTTCATATTTTTTATAATATTTTTACAGAAATCACCCCATGGCTCTGGGCGAGATGACCGATTTCCGGCTTCACACTAACTATCATATTCTGAATCGTAATAACCCTCCTCATAGGTCAGGTTCTCATTGTACGTTCCGTATTCATATGAACTGCTGCTGATCCCTGCTCCGCCGTCGGGAGCTTCTACGGTAATATTCGCTGCATCATAGCCAAATTCCGTGCTTACCAATGTCCGGATTTCCTCTAAATTCGGCACCCATACATCTCCGTTTTTGCTGTCCTTTGCGTCTGTTCCGGGTAGCTGGAAAGTCTGCATATTGGTTGAGGTGAATCCTGTCAGATACTTCGAATATTTGATAACATCGGAAACAGTTACATTGGTTTTGATTTCTGTTGTAATATCCTTGAAAATTGCCGGAATCTTCAAAATCAGCGACGCATTCAGCTTCTGATCGACAAAGCTTTTCAAAAATTCCTGCTGTAATGCAATACGGTCACGGTCGCCGTTAATATAACCCTTTCCGTCATTTCCTTTCCGGTAGCGCAGCATCTGTACCACCTGCGAACCATCCAAATCATAATTGCCCGGCGGTAAATTAATGTGCAATCCCTGAATCGGGTCATCATAAACCATTCCCTCGCCGTTTCCTTTGACATCCGGAATGGTGAAATTTACCGTACCAATATCATTAATGACATGCGCTACCGCGTCAAACGAAAAATCAATATAATAATTAATCGGGATTCCCGTAATACGGGTTACGGCTTCACAAGCAGCCTCCGGGCCGCCGATTTCACCATCCTCGCCGACATACGCATGTGCCGCATTGATCTTCTGATAACGATTCCCGACAAATAATCTCGTATCCCGCGGAATCGAAAGCAGCTTGATCGTATTCGCCGCAGCGTCATACTGCGCAAGCATCATCGCGTCCGTCCTTAATCCGTCAATGTCCACACACATCACCAGTACATTGATTTTATCTCCCTTTGCTTCCACAACAGAAGTGTTATCGGGGTTGCTGCTTGGGTTAAGTATAGATGAAAAATCAATTCCCATGCATACTACCGCAACAATAACAATCGTCAGTAAGGATATTCCCAGCACCTGAAAATATCGTTTCACATTAAATTTCATATTGAGGCTTTCTTCCTTCCATCACTAAGTGCATACAAACTCATAGTAATATTATATACTGTGCCCTCGGATAAGTCAATAGCTTAATTCTTAACATTTCAAAAACAAAGTATTACAATTATATTACACAAAACAAGGCGTGGTCTGACAGTCGTTTGCAAAACGTCAACAGACCGTCAAACGAAGTTGCAAAAAACGCTCATACCACCCTTTAAGGTGATATGCGCGTTTTTTATCTGCGGTAATATTTTCGGTTGCCCTGTCAATATGTTTAATATCCCATATCATCAATGAACCATTTTCCGTTTTTGTCATCACGAATCAAAATCATTTTCCAGTCACTGTAATTGCCTTCGCTATATGCTCCGGCATCTCCGCCTTGCGGAACGCTTACAGCGTAGTCAACCCTAAATACAATTACATCGTCAACGGTAACATTATAAACGCTTCCTCTGCCGTTTGTGACATATCCCTCACGCTCCGGGTCACTAGCATCATATTGTATATCATTTAAAGTCACAATTGCGTCAATGTCGCTGTTTAAAACAACGTTTGAGGCATTATGCCACGATGTTAATGTCTTCAGTTCTCCCCGTTTGCCTTTTTCGTTGGCTGCTTTGAAATATTCTTCTACGACCGCTCTTGCGGCAGCAACCTCTTCATCACTGAATGGCTGAAGATTTATCTCATTACTGCTTTTGTCGTAAGCATTATAGGTATTTGTAATAATCATACGGTTTCCTACATTAAATTTATTTTGAGGAATTCTTATTATATCCGCAATTCCGATATATGCAATGTCATTATCGTTTTTATCTATGACATAAAGTTCCGATTTGAAAACTGTTTTTTCTGCAAAATCGTAAATTGATGTTGCCGAGTCGTACAGCATATGATAGAAGCTGTTATATGTGCTCCAAATTCCGGTTGTCTCCGTCTTTCGCTGTATATTTTCGGAAATCTGATTTTCAATCGGTACGACAGCAATCGTTTCGCCTTTTTCATCAACTATAATCCGCTTTACGAGTTCTCCGCTATAACTGTCTTGTTCCTCTGCAGTGCCTATGAAAACCTTTTCGTCTTTAGCATAATAATTTTCCGGTTCGGTCGGGCGTATAACATTCAGACGAAAACCCTGCATATCAAAACTCCGCATCATATCTTCAAAATAATCTACGGTTACATATGTCACATTGTTATGCAAAACGGGCGCACAGCGCATTACAACGCCATATTCTTTTGATGAAACAGGGTTGTAATGAATAAGCGCATCGCCGATTTTCAGCATTATTTCCTCTGTGTTGTTTTTTGTCATATACGTTGGAAATTTTATTTTAATTTCGCCGTCAGCATATACAATGTCGTTTACGCCAAATCCACCGAGTATATCTCTCAGCGGCAGATAGTATTCGCTGCCGTATATAAAAGGCTCGTTTTTCAAAGCTATTTTATTATCACCGTTGTAAACCTCATATTTTATATCATCCGGCGCAAAGCTATTTTGAATAATTCCGCTTGCAAAAACCGTTGTCGAAAGCATAGCAACCGCAATAACAGCGGATATGACCGACATAAATCTGCTTGTTGTTTTCTTATTCTTAATCATAATAAATCTCCTTTTCAAAATTTTTTTACTGCTTGCCATTTGCGTGGTAAGCGGAAGCTGTTTTGATTTTCCTGTCGGAAGCAGGGAAAGAATTGTGTTGATATAGCTCATTTCCTCGCTGCCCGACATATTTTTTGTAACCGCCATATCGCAGGATATTTCACACTCTACCGCAATTTGTTTTGAAACATACCACGCAACAGGGTTAAACCAATGCACGCATTTTACAAATTCGGCAAACCATTTATATAAAATATCGTGGCGCTTAAAATGCGTCATTTCATGACGGAGTATGTTATGCAGCTGCTCATCCGAAAGTTCCGTTTCCGGCAAAATCAGCGTTGGTCTGAAAACACCTGTCATAAACGGCGAGGCAATATTTCCCCATGCCCGAACATTGATTTTCCTGTCGGTGTACGCGCCGATCTCGGGACAAGATATAATCTTGCCGTTTTTGCGTATGTTAATATTCAGCCATATATACCGTGCAACATTTAACAGTATCAAAGCTACTGCACCGATAAGCCATAAATATGCTAAAATATTCATTCGGTTATAAATTATCCTACCCCATATCACAGCTGCTTTTTGTAAAAGCTGCGGCTTTTGAGCCGTATCCGTCTGCACAATCGTTTCAGTTGTTTCGGGTTGTTCGCTGACATTTGTTTTCTCTGTTTGTTCCGTCTGCACCGTTTGTGTTGTAATGCTCGACGCAGGTGTCGGATTTACAGCAAACCGTACCGGCATAAGCATTACAAAAAGCACACACAGCCATATATAATAATGCCACGAATATCCGAAAAGCTTTTTTGTTATCGGTCGAAATAGGCTGATCACCCCCGCAAGGGCAGAACCGGCAAGTGATGTAATGAAAAGAGCTTTGAATATTTCACCAATCATTTTCCTCCCTCCTTATTTTCAAAAATTGCTTTCAGCTCCCGTATATCCTGATCCGAAAACTGTTCTTCTTCAAAGAGCGCGGCTACCAAATTTTCGGCAGATCCGTCAAACAGATTTTTTATAAGGCTTTTTACCTGCGATTTTTTATACTCCTTTGCCGTCAAAATCGGTGTGTAATACCACGCCTTACCCCGTCTTTCAGCAGACAACGCACCCTTTTCAACAAGCCTTGCAAGAAATGTGGCAATCGTTGTACGTTTCCAGCCCTTTTCTTCAACGGCTTTTCCGATTGCCGTTGATCCTATCGGCTCATCCGCTTTCCATACAACTTTCATAATTTCAAGCTCCGCTTCACCTATATTGATATTTGTCATAAGGCATACCTCCAACTTATTCTACTTCTGTCGACATGTATAGTCTACCACGTTAGACATACCTTGTCAAGCCCTTTTTATGGATTTATAAATTTTAACCAAATCCGTGCATATAAAATTGTTTGCAATCCACAAACTCATGATAAGTTTTGCTTGCTGCTCTCAAAACGAACAAAACAGCAGTGTTTTTCAACGGATAACGCAATCTAAAAAAACAGCGAAACGGCATAGAAAAATACTATGCCGTTTCGCCGAAAACCTTCTGTTTTATGAAAGACTGCCTTTGCACTCCCTGTTTTTTATCTTTTATCCATAAGCTTAACCGTTCCAACGAATCTTATAGCGATACAACATTGCAATGGCTTCTGCCCTTGTGATATTCTTCTTCGGATAAAATTTTCCATCGCTGCCGCTGATAATGCCTAAACCCTTCGCAATCGCGCAGCTTGCCAGGCACTCAGTCGAAATTTCCTGCTCATCGTCAAAATGCGTTACAAAAATATCCGGCATATTCGCCAATTCTTCAAATACCGTATTCTGGACAATCACTTTTGCCGCTTCTTCACGCGTTACAGGTGCGATATCGTCCGGCTGATCAGCATTTGCACCATCTGCATTTTTACGTATGCCGATAATTGCAGCATATCTTCCCATAGTTGCCTCAACCAGCTTTGTGAAATCACCGGCGGTAATTTCTTCATCCGGCAGGAAACTGTTCCCCTCCAGACCGATACCGAACTGTCCTAAGGTACGAATCATTTGCTCCGCCCAATGTCCGGAAATATCATCATACTGATAAATCTTATCGAAATCCTCAATCGGTGTATTATCCCATCCGTTGACAACCATGTTGCTGATTGCGTCCAGATAAACGGTTCTGGACGGAAGAATGACAGCCTTTCTATAAATACCGTCCGACTTCACAAATACCGACTCCAAGGGATAAACGCCGATAATCGTATCGAATGCCGCTTTTTCGGAAACCGCCTTTGCCGGATCCGGGAACTCGCCATCCGGTTTAATATCAGAAATATACATACCCGATACCTGCTTGGTTTTTGGGTTATAGCTGATGGTTGCCCGTGCTGCCGGGAACGGGATTCCATTGATGGTTTTTATATAAGAATCCGTCACAACAGCCATATCATCGGTTTTGTAACCGTATTGCTCGTCTAATGCATAATCCTCAAAGCCATCTCCGTACTTTTTCAAAAAGTCCTCTCCGCTCGCGCCCTTTAATTCATCCTCCGTCATGATTTGGGTGTCGCCGCCTTTATACTTGGACGGTGTTGCCCAGAAGCTGATGAGCTTGCCGGTTTCCGCATTCAGCGATACCGAACAATATTTTTTGTTCAGATCCTCCTGATCATCGGAAAGGGTCAGCTCCATGCAATAGCGATCCTCGTCTTTGGTGATGCGCTTGCTTCTCACTTGCATGGTCTGATCCAGTCCCAATTCCGGAATTGCACGCAGCTCCGCAACACGCTCCTCCGCGCTCTTCAAATGATTAACATTTTCAATCTCCGCCAATTCCTCATCGGTGAGCATATCTGCTGTCTCATTTTTTAATGAACTTGAGGCACCACCGCCGCTCATTCCATCTCTATAAGGATACGGTTCAATATCCTCCGAAATATCCTGCTTAATTTCCTCGCCCGTTGCCGGATCCATAAACGGCGCATTGGAGATCACATACCGCAAAACAGGATTTTTCTTAGATTCTCTCGCAACTTCATCATAATCATAAATCAAATCATATTCCAGCTTGCTTTTTGCCAACTCGCGATAGCTGTCTTTTGAAGCCTCTGCCGTTGTATTTTCTCCAAATTGAGCATCGTAGTCATGATTGGAAGTCAAGTGGGTAATCCGATAACCCTCTTTTGCCTTTTCATATTCAACATGAATCTCATTATCCCATACACGAACGCCGTCATGGAATCGCCGATACGCAATCGTCCCGTTTCCCTGCATACTGAACGTACTTGTATCCCGGCGATATGTATCCGTTTCAGTAAAGCACTCCGGCAGCAGTGTCTGCACCTGGCTCAGAATTTTCTGCTCCACTTTGGCACGATCATCTGTTACCATACCGCCCTCATTGTCGGCACGATCATACACATAGTTCGTATACCGCAAAATATTTCCGCTCTCATCTGCCGTCACACGAATACTTCCCGGTTTGCTGTCATCCTCGCTCTCCCATGATAAATCATACTGTGCTTTTTTCTCATCCTCACGGCTGTTAATTGTGAACTTGGAATAGATTTCCGGAATAGTCAATTTTGCTTTAACCGCAGCTGTCAGCTCTGTCTTGCTCAATCCCGTTTTTTGCGCAACGACCGCCGCACCGTTTCCGCCGGCAGAAATCTCCGCCGCCAATACCGGCACTGCACTGCCCGATAACAATGCCGCCGCCAATAACACCGTCAATAACTTTCTTTTCATGTTCCCATCTCCTTTTTTATTATGATTTCAGGCAATTGTATCTTGCAACTACCTATTATAAGACTTTTTTTGTCCCTCATCTATAAAACAAATGAACAAAGGAAAATGTTTCACTTTTTTTCGAAAAATTTTTTCACTTTTTTTTAATAAGGCTGAAATGCATTCATAACCTCGCTCAGCTGATTATACGCACCCTCCGGATAAGATATGATAAAACTGATCATATCCTCTCCTTTTTTCCGAACGCAATATAAAATATTCCCCATTTTGGATTGAATCTTCATCGTTGTATATTCTTCTCCGGCAATCGTCGAATACACCGGAGTGGTATCAACCTCCGCACCAACTGCATTTTGATAATTCTTTCCCACGTTTTCAAGATAGGTAACCTCGTCATAATTCGCCTTGCCGCCATCCACGCAAACAATGACTTGAATATTTTCCTCGGTATTAGCAACCGCCATCTCATACTTCATATTCCGCTGTCCCTCGTTTTCGGAATTTGCCATGCTTTCATTCATGCGCTGAACATCCTCTGCGGTAAACTCCATCGCATACCCTGACGGCACCGAAAATTTCACACCGATATAACGGCTCTCATATGTATTGGCAGTCAGCGTACCCTGTTCATATTCGGTCGGTGCAGTTGATTGATCGGACGAAACCCGAATATCGGTTGTCCCGTCAGCACCCCCGATAACACCCTCTTTGGCTGCCTTTTTGTCTGATTTCTTATCAGAGGACTGCTGCTCCGCATTTTCATCAATTTTGGATTGAGCTTTTGCCTCCTCCAATGCCTTCGTCTGGGATGCGGAAGTGCTTGCTTCCTCCAACGCCGACTTCTTTTCCTCTTTTTTACAAGAAGTAACCGAAACGCACATTGCCGCCGTCATAATCAATATGACGCATTTCTTAAAAAAATGATTCTTATCCATTTTAAAACCCCTATTTCTCTCATACCATCAAAACCTGCCATAGCCTTATTATAACTATACCCCTATTATAACACTGCTTTCGTGCAATGTCAACAAATTCTCATTCATTCCGGGTTGATTTTAGGTAATTATAAAGTCAACCTCTCTGAAACTCCATAAAAAAACTAAAATTCCGCAAATCACGATACACGATTTGCGGAATTTCCTTTAAATAGATTCTGTCACTTCAAAATAATCCGGATATTGCTTTGGTTCCTCCGAAGTATACTCCAACAATACATCCCCGTCATGATCGGAGATCTCATCAAACCCCATCATCTTATAGGTGATATACATAATCCTGTTCCGGTCGGTTGTTCTAAATTCCGCAAACAGCGGCTTATTCAGCTTTTCTTTCAACCTGGCAAGATAAATCAAAATTGCCGAGCCAACCCCTCTTGACATCACGCGGCAGCTCATCAGTAAAAGCTTAATCCGCAGTACATCGGTATTCTCCACCAAAATCAATCCGATTTTACCATAATCGCCATACTTATCGGTCAGCTGAGCAATCCGAAAAATATGCTGATCCGAATCAATAAAATCCTTCAATTCTTCATACGAATACGTATATCCTGTGGAATTTAACTGATGCGTGCGAACCGTCAGTTCATAGGCGCGCTGCAAATCATGCTCCGTCATCGGAGCAATCGTCAGCTTCATATCCAGACTTTTCAAAAATTCCGTATTATCGCCCGTAAACTCCTGCTCATCGCGCTTTCTTTGGCTATCTGCAATATACATTTTCCGGCGGTTCTTCGTATCTTCCGTAATAAACTTCGGAATCATCCGTTCCATATCCGGAATCTTATCAATATCCGCAGCGTCTATCGTAAAAATATTCTCGCTCGCCGACAAGACCTCCTCGCGCTCAAATGGCGAATCATCGACAAACGCAAAGGAATCAATCCCCAGATTCAGACTTTCCGAAATTTTCTTCATTCCCTCGCTTTTGGGATTCCAGTTAATCTGCGGATATAAAAAATATTCCGCAATCCCGAACTCCTCCAGTTTCCGATAGGCATCGTCAAAATTATTTTTGCTGGCGATGGACTGTAAAATGCCGCGTTCATCCAACGTTTTCATAATCTCCACAATTCCCTCTCGGAGCTGAACATCATCTCCCTCGGATAGAACCCCCTGCCACAGGGTATTGTCCAAATCCCAGACTACGCATTTGATTTTCTGTTCCATTGCTT
>ERZ1034984.2579-NODE-2579-length-14331-cov-4.533203_pt1 | contig 14331 bp, 12 predicted proteins | sample MGYA00520589_ERZ1034984 | MGnify/ENA primary metagenome ERZ1034984 (study PRJEB33766, sample SAMN09781790) | gut metagenome | biome: gut microbiome | host: Homo sapiens | place: Madagascar | study: EMG produced TPA metagenomics assembly of the PRJNA485056 data... | reverse complement strand
AATCAACAAAATTTCGATAAGTTGGCTTAATTATAACAGAAAGCAGGAGATTTTGTAAAAAAACCTCCTGCAAAATCAGCAAAATTTAAACGCCAGTGGAATTTACTCTTGCACTGGAATTTACTTTTTCAAGTCAGCCTTTTTTTACCAGCGGCATTCCGTCTCGCAAAATTCATCGCTGTCCGATTTTCAGATTCGGAACCGCATTGAGATCTAACCCATATCTGGTGCCATGCATATACTCATAATACCCCTGCACTGCAATCATCGCCGCATTGTCCGTGCAGTATACCGGAGATGGATAACACAGCCCGATCCCTGCCTGGTCGCACTGCTCCTGCATCGCAGCACGAAGCGCTGAATTAGCCGCCACTCCCCCGGCTACTGCAATCCTCTTCTCTCCCAGTTTCTTTGCCGCCGCAACTGCTCTTCCCACCAGCACATCCACTACAGCCTGCTGGAACGAAGCCGCCACATCGGCCTGACAGACTTTAATTCCTTTCATTTCACAGCCATTCAGATAGTTCAAGACAGCAGACTTCACCCCGGAAAAGCTGAAATCAAATTCGGAGCCGGCGATCTTCGCCCTCGGAAATTCGATGGCGTGCGGATTCCCCTCTTTGGCCACACGATCTATCTTTGGTCCTCCCGGATATCCAAGTCCAATGGCTCTGGCCACCTTGTCAAATGCCTCACCGGCCGCATCGTCATGGGTACATCCTATGATCTCAAACTCATGATAGTCCTTCACCTGGACCAGATGCGTATGTCCGCCGGATACCACCAGACATAAAAATGGCGGTTCCAAGTCCGGATGTTCTATATAATTGGCCGCAATGTGTCCTTCGATATGGTGCACTCCAACCAATGGTTTTCCTGCACCGTATGCAAGTGCCTTGGCAGTACCCACTCCGACCAGCAGCGCCCCCACCAGTCCCGGGCCATATGTCACGCAGACTGCATCCACATCCTGCAGGGCAACTTCCGCATCTGTCAATGCCTGCTCGATCACCTGGTTTATCCGCTCCACATGTTTTCTGGACGCGATCTCCGGCACCACCCCTCCATACAATGTATGAATATCTATCTGAGATGAGATCACATTGGACAGTACTTCTCTGCCGCCGCGCACCACCGATGCAGCAGTCTCATCACACGAGCTCTCAATTCCCAGCGTCAGTATCTCTTTTGACATGGTAATCTCCCTTTCTTGCATATTAAATCGTCATTATTCATCCTGATCAAAATCCAGCTCCACACTCCGGCCATCTTTGGCCGCCACAGCATTCGGGAAAATCTTCTTAACATCCCTCATATAATTTTCCGGATGCAGCATCGACGGGCTGTAATGGGTCAGCCACAATTCCATGGCTCCCGCCTCGGCCGCCACCTTCGCGGCCTCAGTCATCATCATGTGTTTGTTCTCGAGGGCCTTGGCCTGCTTCTCTTTCTCCCCGTACATACCCTCGCAGATCAGAAGGTCTGAACCGGACGCACAATCCACCAGCCCCTGTGTCGGTCTGGTATCCGTACAATATGTCACCTTGATTCCTTTTCGGGGAGGTCCGATCACCATGTCCGGTGTATATACTGTCCCTTCATCCTGAATCGTCTCCCCTTTCTGCAGACGACTCCAGAATTTGAGAGGCACCTGATTCTGCTTTGCCCGCTCCGGATAAAATCTTCCTCCGCGCTTGATCTCAATGCTGTACCCGTAACAGGTCACACTGTGGTTCACCTTGAATGCCCGGATACAGTATCCATTGATCTCCAGATCCTGGCATGGCTGTGACAGTTCAATAAAACGGATCGGAAAGGGCAGTCCCGGCGCGATCACACGCAGAGAATTCACAACCTTTTCCAGTCCCCGCGGTCCGATCATCGTCACCGGCTCGCGGCGGTCAGAATTGCCCATCGAGAGCAGCAGCCCCGGCAGGCCGCTGATATGATCTCCATGATAATGTGTAAAACAGATCGTATCGATTGCATGAACGCTCCATCCGCGTTCACGGATTGCCACCTGCGTCCCTTCTCCGCAGTCAATGAGCAGACTGCTGCCTTCATATCTGGTCATAAGAGCCGTCAGCCATCTTCCCGACAGGGGCATCATGCCGCTGGTTCCCAGTAAACATACATCTAACATCTCTTACCTCATTTCTACGGTCAGATCTTTTTCCAAAATCAGGGCATCTTCCACCGGATCCTGATAATAGTTCTTTCGTATATGGATCTTTTGAAATCCAAATTTGTCATACAATGCGATGGCAGGTACATTACCTGCGCGCACCTCCAACAGCATATGCTGCGCTCCACGCTCACATACAGCCTTCACTCCCGCATCCAGCAATCCGGCTCCGCTCCCCCGCTGCCGGTTCTCCCGGTCCACAGCGATCTGGCATAATTCTGCGGTCTCATAGCTGATCAGTAGGATACAATATCCCACTATCCTCTCCTCTTCTTCACGAATCAGGCAGATATAATCCTCGTTATCCACTGCTTCTTCCAGACTTCGTCTCGACCACAGACCGGAAAAGCTGACTTCCTGGATCTGATATACCCTGTCTACATCTCCTCGCTGCATCTGCCGGATCATTTCTGTGCCATCCTCTGCGCTCTCTCCCTCTCTGCCTGGGACTGGCGCAGATAGATCGGTGCATGTTCCCGGGCCGGCACTGCCTTTCCCTGCCCATAATAAACAGCTCCCAACACTGCCACACCGTCCGCACTCTGTCTGGACCGGTGCGGTGGCGCAAAATCAAAAGAGATCCCCCTCTCAGTAAAAAAGGCGGCGATTCGCTCTTTCTGAACCGGAACGCCGTCTCCCAGAAAATGAACGGTTTCACCCAGTTCTTCCAACTTGACCAACAGGTCATCCATTGCAACCGCTTCATTGTCCAGAACAGATTCCAGAATCTGGGTATGATCCTGATTCCCACGGATCCGGTAAACTCCGGCATACACCTGATTTCTTCTGGCATCCATGATCGGACAGACCACTCCGTCGCACACACCGTAGCCAACCGCCAGTGCATCCAGCGTTGGAACCGGTACGATCGGAACATCCAGGGCTTGTGCAAGTCCCTTTGCAGTAGAAGAACCGATCCGAAGTCCGGTAAAGGATCCCGGGCCGGCAGACACCGCAATAGCATCCAGATCATTCCATGCAAAATCTGCCATCCGGCGGACATCCTCCACCAGCGGGAGTAATGTCTGTGAATGGGTCAGATGGTTATTGACGGTAGCAAGAGCTGTGATCGTATCGTCCTGTAAAAGGGCAGCCGATGCCACCAGGCCCGAACTTTCGATTCCCAATATATTCATACCGCAATCTCCTCCATTCCTTCTATCGTAATGCGCCGGTAATCAAATCCTTTATCCAGACATTTCTCAATGGTTACACTGACCGCATCCTCCGGCAGGATCTCCCGGATCAGACTGGCCCACTCGACCAGCGTCACACCCTGTCCATAAAAATACTCCTCGTATCCGATCTCGTACATCTCTTCCACATCTGCAATGCGGTACACATCAAAATGATACAGAGGTAGCCGCCCCTGTTCATATGTTTTTACTATATTAAAGGTAGGACTGCTGATTGGCTCTGTGATCCCAAGGCCATCTCCAAGTCCTTTTGTAAATACCGTCTTTCCGACACCGAGATCCCCGTGAAGCAGGATCACCATGCCGGGCCGGCATCTGGCGGCAATCTGCTGCCCGATCCGATAGGTATCTTTCTCGCTGTAACTTTCAATGATTTGTTTGTGTTTCATCATGTTCCTGCTCTTTCTATCCAGTTACCGGCTACTTTCTGGCCAGCATCATCCACTTCTTCATGTCCTCCGCCATCGCTTTCATGGAACTGCTGCAGGCATCCGCCGGGAAAATAAATCCTCTCACAGGTCCGACATACAGATAGATCCTCTTGCCGGTCAGAACGACCTTGCTGATCTCATCCCATTTGACCACTGCCTGTTCCTCTCCCTGTGAGATTGTCACAGCCTCTGCATCTATGCTGTAATGCAGGGTTCCCTTGATCTGCTTGTTGCGTTTTTCCTGTCGGCGGGACTTACTGTAAAGCATCAGTGGCTGCACGATCGTAAACAATACACCGATCACAGCCAGAGCGACTCTGGAAGAAGTCGGAAGTTCTGCATATTTGACCGCAAGTGTCACCAGGGCACCTACACTCACCACGATCCCCAGAATACCGGAAGGAGCCGCATACGTGTGGTGCATAGAAAACGCAAACAGATCCTGTGCAGTCAACTCCACGTCCATCTCATATCTCTTCATCGCAATCCATCCTCTCCTGCTGTATTTATAATCCTGTATAAATCTTTCCCTATTATAACAGATGAATGTAAAAAAACAATAAATAATAGTACAAACGCGCCCAAATATGTTACTCTTAACAGGAGGAGGTAACTGAATGGTATTTGACAAAGATGTATTGGAACAACAGATTTACGAACAGATCGATTACGAACGGCTGGAGGATCTCAGCGAACATTTGAAACATGAAATTGAGACGATTTTCAACTCCTGCGGTTTGTATTTTCGTATCTTTTACCGCATAAAGACACCGGAGTCTATCGCCGCCAAGATCATGCAGCGCGGATACGGCACCGAAGAAAACCCACGCAAGCTCCAGGATCTGATCGGATTCCGTGTTGTATTGTACTATCATGACGATCTCAAGATCTGCCGCGACGTGGTGGAAAGCACTTTTCAGATGATCGACACCTGGTCGACATTTGACTTTAATCCCAATGAATTCAAAGCCACCAAGATCAACGGTGTATTCCGTTTTCCGGAAGAATATTTCCAGTTTTACACCAAGGATCTGTGGACACTGCCCATTGACACGACCTTTGAGATCCAGTTCCGCACCATGTTCTTCGAGGGCTGGCACGAGATTGAGCACGATATGCGCTACAAGAGCCGCCTGACCGACGAGGAATTCTGGCAGGGCAGTGCTGAACTCGCCCGTACCCTGAACTGTGTGCTGGCCAACCTCGAGCTCAGCGACTGGTCTATGGTCAAGCTGTTTGAAGAACTTGGATACAATCATTACAAGAATAAAAACTGGCCGCTGATGCTCAAGAGCCATTTCCGGATCCGCATTGTGGAGGAGGAACCGTTAGATTCCCGCATCATCAAACTGTTTGATGAGAACCACCCGCTGGCCAAGGCATTTTACAAATGCTCCCGCCACAGTCTGATCCAGGATCTGCTCAAGGGCGATCAGCCTTACGTCAACTACAACCTGATCGTCAAGCTGATCAACGAAAACACGATCCATGATCCCACATTGCAGGAGATCTGTCAGGATATCTCCCTGCCAAAAAAGATGCAGCGCAAGGACAAGATCGTCCTGACACCTCTGCTGGAACAGACACTCTTTCAGCTGACCGCGCCTCTGCTGCACAAGGAGACCAGAGAACTAACCTCGGAATTTGCCAGTGCCGCTGCTACGCTGTACCGCTGGTGCCGTTATAAGATTGGAAGTGTGTTCACGGACATGCCGGAGAACACTTCTCCATACGATGGCAATATCCCGGGATACTTTGTTCATATCGACCACCGCGCAGAACAGATGTATTTTACCATGAAGGTCCGCCACATTGATTATGAACTTCCCGGAACAACCTGGGAGGTAAGTGCCTTTCTGGCGCCACAGCCCGATGGAAAGATCCTGTTTTCTACCAAGACCAAGCGTTTCTCGCCGGAACACACCGTGCAGAAGACTTCCTTTAGCAAGCCTTCTTTCCTGACGGATCTGTCGACCAAAGTCGGGATCACAGATGTCTGCCGCCTTGGCACCAAGGCTCAGATCATTGAAACTCTGGACGATTACGAAGATTTTGTCTCTCTGATGCAGGACAAAAACAGGACCCTTCCGCTGGTCCTGATCCAGCAGTCCTCCGAGGCGATATCCAAAAGCATAGAGAGCGACTCCGACCGCACCGGCTACGACATGGACACCTTTACGATCAACGGAACCAGACTGGCCAAGGTCGTGGGTCTGTACTGTCATGTCTACATGATGGACCACGAATTTCTGGACACATGGAAACAGCTCCATGATCTCACCACGGAGCAGGCTGACGGATGTATTATGATCTACTGGCCTTCCTCCTCCGGGCGGGAACCGGAGCTGTATACTCAGAAAACGGTATCAGATTCCCAGTTTGATTTCAACCGCGCCGCATACAAATCCGGCCAGGTTTATGAGAAGGCATTCCGCCACAAACTGGTACAGCGTATCAAAACAGACAACACTATTTTAAAATAACCGTACATTTTCTTTTATGAACCTGACTGCCACTGCGTCGAAGCACCTTGGCAGTCAGTTTTTTTGATGTACGCTGTGCACTGAGGATCTCATGCATGGACTGCACATCAGTCACACTCTGTCCGGCAAGTTCTACCAGAATATCACCCACTCTGAGTCCTCCATCAAATGCCGGTGAATTGGAAACTATTTCTTCAACGTAGACACCCTGTCCATAGCGCAGATTGGAATAGTCACTTCCGATCACCCCGAGATACGGCTGAGTGCGCCCCTTTTTCATCGCATCAATCTCATCGATCAGCACATCCAGACGCAAAAATGCACACTCTTCCTTGCCGGTCCGCGAGACATGGCTCTGATCGATCACGCCCAGGATGTTCCCCTCCAGATCCACTGCGAATCCACAGCTTTGCTCGGACCACGCAATGTCCGTGCTGCACATCTGAAGCTGCATATCCTCCACCGCAACCCGGATATCATCCTGTACCACACTTCCGAGCCGCACTCCGTGCGCGATTCCCTGCGGGCATCCGATCAGAATAACCGACAATCCTTTTTCCATCTTCTCCCGGCCGACAAAAGATGCAATATGCAACAGATCTCTGGAACCGTCATTTACCGCCTCCCTGGCCACTGCCACCACGCAGAGCCCCATTCCTTCCCCGTATCCGCACAGCGATGCTTTCGCCTCGGTATTTCCCGGAAAACGAACCGTGATCTTCGAGGTATCTCCCTCAGAATACGGACTTAATATGTAGTAATTCTGATCGTCCTGGTCAAAGAGGATCCCCCACTGTGTCGCAGTCCCTTTCTCCGAAGAGACATCCGCATCCTCCAGCCAGGTGTGATTGTATTTTCCATAGGCCACCTGCACCAGAAAACTCTCACAGCGCTCTCCCACTTTGGCCGCTGCCTCCTGCACCTTCTGGTACCCGGCAAGAACCTCCCTGACCTCCCGGTCATCGATCTCAACCGAAGCAAGTGTGGACTGCGGCGTAGGCTGTGCAGTCTGTGTCTGATACACCGGTGTAGAAACGACACTGCTTCCCCGGGACTGTCTCTGTTCCAGCCAGTCTATGGCAATCGAAAAGACCACACCAAATACAACACCGGCCACGCTGGCCATCACCACCAGCCTCAGCAGATGCAGCAAATATTTTTTTCTCCTATAATCCCGATTTGGACGGATCTGTTCTTCAATAAACCGATACCGTTCCTCCTGAACCCTTTTTTCTTCCCGATTCCGTTTCTTCATCATCATTCTCCTTTGAAGAATTCCATAACTGATATTATTTTACCAAAAAAATATGAATAGATCATGAATAAGATGTGAACTTTATCCGCGTTTCTATTGCGGCTTGTCGGCTACATGTTGTATGATATATGATGGATAGATATTGATAGAAAGGATTTTCTGGATTATGAATCAGAAAGTATTGCATACATTAGAATATGACAAGATCATTCATCAACTGGCCGGTCTCGCTTACTCCGATGCTGCCCGTAACATGTGTGAATCCCTGGAACCCCATTTTGACAAAGAATGGATCCATACGCAGCAGCAGGAAACCTCGGATGCACTGACACATATCATGATGAAAGGTGAATTGTCTTTCCGCGGAATCAAAGAGATCCGTCCCAGCCTCAAACGTCTGGAAGTCGGCGGCATTCTCAGCATTTCCGAGCTGCTGAATATCGCTTCACTGCTCGGTTCGGCCGCACATGTCAAGGCCTTTTTCCGACAGAGTCTGCAGGAGGATGACCACACCGGTGATTCCCTGGACGAACGCTACCAGCTTCTGGAACCTCTCACACCGCTTTGTCAGGAGATCCGGCGATGCATTCCGGCCGAAGATGAAGTGGCCGACGAGGCCAGCAGCGGCCTGGCTCAGGTTCGCCGCAAATTAAAGATCACCGGACACCGTGTCCAGGAAACACTGGGTAATATCCTGAACGGTTCCAGCCGCTCTATGCTGCAGGATGCCATTATCACGACCAGAAACGGCCGCTACTGTCTTCCGGTCAAAGCCGAATACCGTTCCTCGTTTCCGGGCATGCTTCACGACCAGTCAGCGACCGGTTCCACGCTGTTTATCGAACCGGCATCTGTCGTAAAACTGAACAATGAGATCCGCGAACTGGAGATGCAGGAGCAGGAAGAGATTGAAAAGATCCTGGCCATGCTCAGTGATCTCGCCGCCCAGCAGTCTTTTGCCCTGTCCCAGGATTTCGACATCCTGACCCAGCTCGATTTCATCTTTGCCAAAGCCATGCTTTCCAAAAAGATGAAAGGCTCCAGACCATCCTTTCCGGAGGACGGTTACATCCTGATCAAAAAGGGACGTCATCCGCTGATCGATTCCACCAAAGTCGTTCCGATCGATCTGCATCTCGGCCGCGATTTCTCCTTATTGATCGTGACCGGCCCCAACACCGGCGGCAAAACTGTCTCTCTGAAGACGGTAGGACTTTTTACATTGATGGGACAGGCGGGTCTGCATATTCCGGCATTTGATGGCTCCTGCCTTCGAATCTTCGAGGAAGTCTACGCAGACATTGGCGACGAACAGAGCATTGAGCAGAGTCTGAGTACTTTCTCTTCCCACATGGTCAATACGGTCTCCATCCTGGACAAAGCCGATCAGAACAGTCTGGTTCTGTTTGATGAGCTTGGTGCCGGAACGGATCCGGTGGAAGGTGCCGCTCTGGCCACAGCGATCCTCGCAGATCTGCACAGCCGTCACAGTATTGTCATGGCCACGACCCACTACAGCGAACTCAAACTTTATGCCCTGCAGACACCGGATGTGGAAAATGCCTGCTGCGAGTTTGATGTCACGACACTGCGCCCGACCTATCGGCTTCTCCTGGGCGTTCCGGGCAAGAGCAATGCGTTCGCCATCTCCCAGAAACTTGGGCTGAGTTCCCGCATCATTGAGGACGCACAGAACCGCGTGGATTCGGATGCACAGAACTTTGAGGATGTGCTGACGGATCTGGAGGCAACGCGTTCCCGTCTGGAGAAAGAACACGAAAAGATTGTGACCAGCCGCAAGGAAATCTCCGCCCTGAAAAAAGAACTGCGCGAGAAGAACGAACGCCTGAATGCCTCCCGCGAAAAGATTCTGGAAAACGCCAATCAGGAGGCCAGCCAGATCCTTGCAGACGCCAAAGAATACGCCGATTCAACAATCCGCAAATTCCGCAAATGGTCCCAGAATGACGCCAATATCCAGGAAATGGAAAATCGTCGTGCAAGCCTGGGTTCCAAGCTCAAACAGAGCCAGTCCAATCTCGGAGTCAAGCCACAGAAAAAACAGTCAAAAAAAGTCAATCCAAATGATCTCAAGATCGGTTCTCCGGTGCGTATCCTCTCGCTGAATACCACTGGTACCGTTCATACACTGCCCAATGCCAAAGGCGAATTATTCGTGCATGCAGGTCTTCTTAAGACACAGGTGTCACTCTCCGACATTGAACTGCTGCCGGAGACCAAAGAGACACCGGCCAAGTCTTCCAAGAACGGCGGCGGACGCATCCGCATGGATAAGGCGGCAAATATCCGTCAGGAGATTAATCTGATCGGCATGACTGTAGACGAAGCCATGCCTGTCATGAACAAATATCTGGATGACGCATACCTGGCACACATGTCACAGGTCACCATCATCCACGGACGCGGAACCGGCGCGCTGCGGACCGCAGTCCACAATCAGTTAAAACGTATGAAGTATGTCAAATCCTTCCGGCTGGGAGAATTTGGTGAAGGAGACATGGGTGTCACCATTGTCACCTTCAAATAAAGGAGGTATACATGGCAAACAAACCAAAAATTCTTATCGTCGATGACGACGCAAATATCGCAGAACTCATCTCGCTGTATCTGACCAAAGAATGCTTTGATACCAGAACAGCGCAGGATGAGAAGGAGGCCATGCAATACTTCGTGGACTGGCAGCCGAACCTGATCCTTCTGGATATCATGCTTCCGGGTGTCGATGGTTATGAGATCCTGCGCAATGTCCGCAAGGCCTCCAACACGCCGGTGATCATGCTGTCCGCCAAGGGAGAGACCTTTGACAAGGTGCTGGGACTGGAGCTTGGTGCAGATGACTATATTGTCAAGCCGTTTGACTCCAAGGAAATGGTTGCCCGCGTCAAAGCTGTACTGCGGCGTTTTGCAGCATCTACGCCTGATCCTCTCAACGGCGTGCTCTCATCCTCCACCGACTTTGTCACCTACAATGACATTGTGATCAATGCAACGGACTATTCCGTCTACTACAAAAACAAGCGGGTCGAGATGCCACCCAAAGAGTTGGAATTATTCTACTATCTGGCCTCTCATCCAAATCACGTATTTACCAGAGAGCAGCTTCTGGATCAGATCTGGAGTTACGATTACGCAGGGGACACACGCACCGTCGATGTTCACATCAAACGGATCCGTGAGAAATTCACAGACCATCCGGACTGGGATCTGGCCACAGTATGGGGGATCGGCTACAAGTTCGATTATCACCCGCAGAATTAAAAGGGAGGCATTTTCTTGAAACAAATGTCAATTCGGACCAAATTTCTTCTGTCTCTGCTGATCCTCATTGCGGCATTTCTCACTTTAATGAATACCTACAGCCGCCATATGATGATCAATGTGATCTCCGAGGAAGAAGAAAACAGGCTTTACAAAGAGGCCGATCTAATTGCCAATGACTATATCAGCACGATCGATTTTATCCGGGAAGCGCAGCCGGATGCCGTCATCAGCTTGCGCGACAAACTCAATGCCCTGCAGGAAATGGACAGTTCCCGTTTTCTGATCACCGATGCCGATGGTGTCGTACTGGTCGACTCCAACAAGGAGCATACCTTTGAGGCGATACGGCTTACTTCCTATTCTGAAGATTTTCTGACACACTCCACCTATTCCGGCGGAGCCCTGAACCGGCTCACGCATGAAAACGGACTGTATGTCATATATCCCTTTACGGAAAACAAATCGATTACCGGCTATGTCATCGCATTCACCTCGCTGGATGCCATTGCCGAACGTGCCGTGGTCTACAATAACGTCCCACTGATCGCCTTTGCAGTCTTTATTCTCTTTTTATGCATTGTCACACTATTTCTCTCACAGGAAATGGTGGCACCTCTCACCAAACTCAACAAAACGGTCCGAGAGTATGCCAAGGGGCATTTTGATTACAAGGTCCCGAAGATCCGTCAGAAAGACTATATGGAGCTGGCCGATTCCATGCAGTACATGGCCGACAAACTCAAATATCACGACGAATATCAGCGCCAGTTCGTGGCCAATGTCTCCCACGACTTCCGTTCCCCTCTGACTTCGATCAAGGGCTACGCCGAGGCACTCAATGACGGAACCATTCCGCCGGAGCTGCACGGCAAATATCTCAAGATCATCACATCCGAGGCACAGCGCCTCACCAAACTCACCACCAATCTACTTGAGTTGAACAGGTATGAGACACACGGCATTCCCCTTGATATCTCAACTTTCGATATTAACCCGGTGATCCGCATGTGTTCCTCCGTGTTTGAGCAGCAGTGTACACAGCGCAAAATTTCCCTGCATCTGATCTTTGAGAAAAAGAGCATGCAGGTTCGCGCCGACAAATTGCGGATTGAGGAGGTCATCCAGAATCTTTTGGACAATGCGATCAAGTTCAGCCCTCACAACGGTAAGATTGAGATCCGTGTCACCCAACAGTCCGGAAAGATCTTCGTCTCCATCAAGGATTACGGAGAGGGCATTCCAAAGGACAAGCTCAGCCACATCTGGGAGCGTTTCTACAAAGTCGATACCTCCCGCGGCAAAGACAAGACCGGCACCGGCCTGGGGCTTGCGATCACCAAGGAAATCATTGATGCACACGGCGAAAACATCAATGTCATCAGCACTCCCGGCGCCGGAACCGAATTTATCTTTTCCCTGCCGGCCCTCGAAGAATAAACAGTCTGAACAGAATACAGTCTATATAATATACAGAATCTACATAATATACAAAGATACAAAGTCTGCATATTGCACCGACAAAAGGGGCCGCATCCGCCATGGATGCAGCCCCTTTCGCTTTGAAGGAAAAAATAATGATACGAAATCTCTAAATCGTCATATTTACTCTGTTCTGGTACCCAGGATACCCGCAATCTCATATTCATACTCATCGATGCTCTTGGTCATAGCAAATGCCTCATCCACATCAACGTCATAGATATGTCCATCCTTGTAGCCGATCAGTCGGTTCTTCTTGCCCTGATCGATCACATCTACCGCATATGCTCCCATCATGGACGCATACATACGGTCTCTTGCAGTTGGGCTTCCACCTCTCTGCATATGTCCTAAAATACTTGCTCTGGTCTCTATACCGGTCTCATTCTCGATACGCTCTGCCAGTTCCGTAGAATGACCGATACCCTCTGCATTGATGATAATCTGATGTGTCATACCACTGTGACGATTCTTCTTGATCTGCTCGATCAGCTTGTCATAATCGTGGTCAAACTTCTCCGGAAGAAGAATTTCCTCTGCTCCATTTGCCACGCCACACCAGAGTGCGATATAGCCTGCGGAACGCCCCATCACCTCAACCACACTGCAGCGCTCATGGGAATTCGATGTCTCGCGGATGCGGTCAATCGCCTCCATCGCTGTGTTCACTGCTGTATCAAAACCGATGGTATACTCTGTATAAGCGATATCCAGATCAATGGTTCCCGGAATACCGATGATGTTGATTCCATGTTTGGAAAGATCCTTTGCGCCGGTGAACGATCCGTCACCGCCGATAACAATCAGAGTCTCGATGCCCATCTCCTTGCAGATGGCAGCAGCCTTTACTTTTCCCTCCGGCGTACCAAACTCTGCACTGCGTGCAGTGAACAGGAAAGTACCACCGTGCTGGATTTTCTCGGATACATCCTCAAATGCCAGTTTCTTCATCTCCTGGCGGAGAATTCCATTGTAGCCATGAAGGATACCATATACCTCATATCCTCTGGCAATACCGGTACGTACCACTGCTCTCACAGCTGCATTCATACCCGGTGCATCTCCTCCACTGGTGAGTACTGCAATCTTTCCTTTTGTTTCACTCATTTCACTTTGCCTCCAATCCGTGTCAATACGTTTCTATATAGACATGTTCAGCATTAGAATCCTGACACATATATTAATTCATAACACATCTATTCTATTATGTTTACCCACTTTTTTCAATCTTTTTTTCCCACCAGACCCTTTTTTGACACATTTCACAAAATTACACCGGTATTTCGTATATTTTGCCCACGAAAATTGAAAGATACAGATGCATTCTACGGCCTCATATGGTATAATAACACTTGTATGTTGGGCAGTAGTAATTATAGCCAAAATTCTACTGCAAATTTTTACATTATGGCAACTTGAATTATTTACTATTACGTTCCATAATGTATAAGTAGTACGCTATAAAATAAGCGCTAGTTCTGTTTATTATAGCCTTATCATGCGAGAAAATATCAGGGGGAGTACCGGATTTCATTGTTCGGGATCAGAAGCCGGTACAAACTTATGAGGAAAGGGATGGATGTAAACTATGATGTTCAATACCAGTGATTTAATCCTTGACGCCGTTGTGCTGTCAATCGTAGCCCGCGATCCGGAGGGAACCTACGGCTACAAGATCACCCAGGATGTAAGAGCAAAAATGGATGTTCCAGAGTCCGCATTCTATCCTTTGTTGAAGCAGATGGTTGCCGACGGATATCTCGAGGTATACCACAAGGATTTGGGTGGACGCAGTCGTCTTTTCTACAAGATTACTGCATCCGGACGCGAGCGTCTGGTATATTGTCAGCAAAGCTGGACCAATTATCTCCAGAACGCGACTTCATTTATGAACTCCACACCTGCCGAAACACAGGAAGAAGCTCCTACTCCTGAGACCACCACTTCAGAATCTGCCGCACAGACTGACACAACTGTTGCTCCGGCCGCTGAGGAGTCTGCTCCTGTCGTGGAGGAGGTC
>ERZ1034984.2576-NODE-2576-length-14342-cov-5.961573_pt1 | contig 14342 bp, 9 predicted proteins | sample MGYA00520589_ERZ1034984 | MGnify/ENA primary metagenome ERZ1034984 (study PRJEB33766, sample SAMN09781790) | gut metagenome | biome: gut microbiome | host: Homo sapiens | place: Madagascar | study: EMG produced TPA metagenomics assembly of the PRJNA485056 data... | reverse complement strand
TTATGCCTAAAATTCCTGTGAACTTACTCCAAAGACAAAAAAGAGAATACGAGCGTTTGACAGAAATCTATGGTAATTGCCCAAAATATGTTCTCACAGCAGATGAGTTCTCAGGAGCAACCTACGATGGTATAAAGACGGTGCACATAGCAGACTTACCATGGTCGGTTGTGGTTCAGTGGCAGAATCAATATGTGCAGCCACATTAGTATTGTTGCCATAATTGACCGCAGTTACACATAGGGACTCTATAAAAGCCATTATTACGACGGTGATTGCAAACAGACTTATCTTAATTGAGCCGAACAGACCTATTTTTGCACTGCCGCTTGTAATTTTGAAACTTGAAATTTTGTGATTATTGCCGTCAAAATTACCCTTGTAGTCGTAAGATTTTACAATGATTGAAGAAACTTTATACAGATATAATAATGAAACCAAAAATATCGGAATAAAAATAAACCTCCCGCAACGAGTTAAATCCGGTGCAGGAGGTCTTGCTATGCAAATATTTATATGGTTTTAATGTCAATAGTGGAGTCAAACCGAAAAATAATAAAATAAAAAATCATGTGATAGTATACTGCCTAAAGCAGTAAATTGAATTTTAAGCAACAAGCTGATTTTGCTTTTTAGCACAATCAGTTTTCTCGAAACCGCAAGGCAATAATAGAAACAGATAATTTAAAGCATAAGAGGAAGTTTTTCAATGACAAAAGCAGAGACAGTAATAATGAGAAAACGTGAAATCAAAGTTCCTAGTTATAGGAACGGCGGATACGAATCATAGATAATCAGCAAATACAACAGCAATGCAAATTTTATCGAGGAGAAATTTATGCCCAATGTAACTGTACGACAAAATCAATCTCAGAATCAATAGATGTTATATACATGTTTTTCGCATATCTTCCCGAGGTTCTTAAGATAATATATAAAACGAATATTATCAAGTGTTTGAAGCACTATTTTTCTCAGTTGATTTTAAAATATTCTGACAGTTCAACGGGCGAGTCTACGGTGTCAAATCTTGAATTGGTTTTGTCGCCTTTTTTGATACCAAAACCGTAGGTGACGCCCAGAAAATCAACTCCGGCAATTTCTGCACCGTTTTTGTCATATACGGAATCTCCGACAAGCACAGCGTTTTTTGCAAGACATTTTTGTTCAAACAACACTTTGGTGACGGTATATGCTTTGGTGCATTTTTCTGTACCGTCCCAACCGTGAATTATATCAAAATATTTTGCAAGCCCTGCATTTTTAAGCATGGATTTTGCATATTCTTCAAGCTTGAGCGTTGCAACTCCAAGCTGATAACCGTCTGAATTCAACTTGCTTAACGCAGTATCAATCCCGTTATAAGCACTGGATTTTGTAATGCCTTCGTTTGCATACAGATTTCTGTAGATGTCAATTGCCTTTGCAAGAGTTTCTTCATCGGGTATATCATAAAGTGTTCTGAATCCGTCGGAGAGCGGACCACCGATTACAACGCTGTCGTTCTCAACTGAATTTTTCTTTAAATTAAGCATGCTTGCAGTTTTGTGATAGCAATGCAAAATCCCCTCCGAAGTATCGAGCAATGTGCCGTCAAGGTCAAATATAATCAGCTTTTTTGTATTTTTCACAGTACAATGCCCCTTGCCTCAAGCTTTGCGTCAACAGCTTTTTTGTTTTCAATATATCCGTTGAGCCGCTTTTCCGTTGCCTCAAGAACACCCTCAAGCATTTTGATTTTTTCGCTTTCACTCTTTGAAATTGAATGTAAATCAATCGTTACTCCTGTATATTTAAGCCCTTTTGTCAAACTGAAATTTTCAGCATTTTCAAGAGCTTTTTTATTTTCTGAATACAAATAAATCACTCCCTGATGACTTTTTTTCGTTCCTTTGATTTCAATGAAAATCGGTCTGATTTTTGAAAATACTTCCTTGTTCATACCGTCAAAATAAATGTGCATCTGTTCTTCGTTAAGAAAAATTATCCAACCTTCGTTCTGCTTTGACAAAATAAAAGCCGAGATATCTTCAATAGTTCTGTTTTCATACAACTTATCCGAAACAATGGCACAACCGTCAAAATCCGATATTTCATTGCTGAACTTAAATGTTATCTGAAAATTATCATTTTTGGCAAGTTCTTCAATCAGAAGTTCATTTCCGTTTGTAACAATACTGTCTGTTTTGCCAAGATATTCGGCAAGTTTAACAGCAGCAAAGTATCTGTGAATATGTCTGAAATCGTCCATAATGCGGTTGTCAAAGCAAATCATTCTGTCGCAAAAATTGCCGAGATTTTTAACCGCAGTGGAATATGCCGCAATGGCAGTTTTAACCCGTCCGTCAAAAACATAGGGGAGAAGTTCCGACGGCATCGCAAACGGCAATACGGTACAACTGTTGCCGAAAATATCCTTGTACCTGCCGGCAATATCATCAGGATGAGGCTTTATTGCAATGTGTGTGTTTTCAAGAAAATAATCTGCAAAAAGTTCATACAGCCTGTGCTGGTCGCAAAGCGACATAATTCCCAAATTTGCCATATGCTGAGTGAGTATCAGACTTGTATTTCTGTTTGCCTTGATTGTTTCTTTAATTCCAAAGAACGAAAGAACCTTGTCAAGCGTGTGTACATCAAGATTTTCAAGAATTCTTTTTACTGAAAAATCGGTCATTTTGGGGTGAGTGAAACCTTCTGTTTGTGCCTGAGCGTCTGCAAGTATTTCAACACAGCAGTCATTTTCTCCAAAATATCCGAGCGTGTTCATTAATGCAGTCTGCGTTTTGTTACGGCTCATATTTGATATCATAAACTTGTTGTCGGAAAGCACACCGCAGCCTTCTTCAAAGCAATGATATTTAATCTTGTTTTTGATAACATACCAGCCAAAAGGAAAGTGGTCGGGACAAAGATACAGTTCATCTGCCGAATTTGGGTTTATCGGAAGAACCCTTTTTATTTCTGTGCAGGCTGATTTTAAAATCAAATTTTTAGAGCGGTGTTTTTGCTCATTTTTCTTGATATTTGCGTTTACTTCCGATTCTTTAAGTAAAAGTACATCGTCAAATATGCCTGAATTTTTGTATCTGTCTAAAAATGCAACCGAATTTTTGTGAATGTCAGAGAGCAATAATACGGCGGTGTCGTCTTTTTTGCGTGTAAGTCGATGAAGCACACAGCATTGTATGTGATAAGTGGTAAGTGCGTAGTATAAAATCATAGTTTATCTCACTTTACAAATTCGTTTTCAATCAGTTTACCAAGACTGCCGGTTTCAAACGATGCAGAACCTACGGCTCTGTTTACGGGATAGTCGGCAAAAAGATTGCTGAAATATTCGGGACAGGAAATAACCTGTCTGCAAACGGCATATGCGTCACTTCCGCAAATGTTCATCATACATGGATATTTGGCAAAATGTTTTGTGTAGTCATTTACAAAATCATGAATACCGTCCTGAATTTCATTTATCATACCGTATCCCTCAACCTCGGGATAGTCAAATTCATACTTGATTCTTCCGCCATCGTCAAAATCAAAGCCTATGAATGACGGTGCGGGAGCGCTGAGCATAATTTCGGTAAAAGCTCCGTACATACGCTTTACATCGTGATCACGGCGGATTTCACGGTTGATTCTCTGCGAAAACATATATGATGTGATTATGTCGTTTGTCGTCTGCGGTTCGATTATATCCATATCGTGAAGATAGGTTGAGCCTGCAACAAGTCCTCTGACCTTGCAGTCAAGCTTCCATTCATCCTCAATAAGGTACCGCAGAGCGGAAAATCCGCTTGCCGCCCAGCCGATATCAACTATAACGGCACTTTTGCTGTTTCCGACAGCCGCTTTATAGTAAGCTTTTGCGGCGTTGTTACTGCGCCTGTAATGCTCTGTAACAATATCCCAGTGTACGGTAAATACCTTGACTATATTCTCGTAGTTTTCCTTTGTAAGCAAGGTGTCTGCAGTAAGCTCCGCCTCGTCAAGAAACGGCTGCATTTCTTGAAGGTCCATAGCCTTTAAAATTTTTGCAATTGTCATCTTGCGAGGAATTTTGTACTTTATATACCGCAGTAAAAGTTCATTTTTGAATCTGTTTACGGTAAGCTTTGTTGCGGCAGAGCGTGACCAGTATACATATTCCGTGTTGCTGTCGGAATAAAGTTCATCATACACGGACTTTAAAATGTATCCGTCACGGGAGAGGAAGAGTATTTTATCAATCCCATGATTTTTGCAGTAATCATTTATGAATTTGCAATATCCGAGTACAAGAAAGCCTGCATAAGTGTAACCGAATTCGTAATACTGCGAATACTGTTTATCACCGTTTTGCAGCTTTGCGTTGACAATTCCACGGTATGCCGAGCCGATAAGTGATGTCATATCGAACGCTCTGTGCGCATTTCCTCTCGGATTTACACCCTTATACCATACAGGTTCAATATCGCATTTTCGTGCCGAACGATTGTCCGAAACAATGTTATCACCGATATGAATATACTTTTTCTCAACGCCGTATTGCTCCTTTATGTATTCATAAAGCAAAAGCGAACGCTTGCTTGCGTTGTATTCGTTTGAAACAATAATATTGTCAAATCCCTCATATCCGCATTTTTTAAGCATTTTTTCAATAACATCTTTTGAAAGATACATATCCGAAACGGCAATAATTGTCTTTCCAAGATTTTTTGCTTGCAAGAAAATTTCTTTCATATACGGGTTCGCAAAGCACAAATCAAGCTCCGTTTCAATTTCATACTGCATAGCCTTGTCGATATCAAGCAATACAAATCGTGGCAGCTTTTCATAGATATCACGCAAAGTCACCTCATAAGTGCCGTTCTTTTCAAAAGCCTCCTGCCTTGCAAGCTTTTCTGCAAGTTCACGGTAACGCTTGAATCCGGGACATTTATTCTTTTCACCCAAAAGGAAGAACAGCGACTTTGGATTATCAAACGGGCGTAAAATCAGTGTGTCAAAAATATCAAAGGATATAATATCGTTTACAAGAAACTTTTTTGCCATAAGTGTGGGTGATGGCCTTTTGGCAAAGCTTGACTCCGGAGCGCTCACGCAAGGCTTTATTGTGTATTTTTTTCTTTCATATACCCTCGGCTTTGCTCCCGAAACACCTCCGAGCTTGCTCGATAAATGCAGAGATGTGAGATAAAGCATTCTTCTAAAACGGCTTTTGTCGGTATCGCCGTATTTGTAAAAGCCCTCAAGTACAAAGCGGTTTTTCATTACAGCCTTCAGTTTGAACTTTTTTGCTTTTCGTTTCAGCTTTCGCTTGGTATTCTGAATCGTACTCATCACGATTTTTTATCGCTCCTTGCTTTTTCTGTATCATAAATTGATGTTGTGACAAACTTTATTTTCATTTTCTCTCCAAGGTTTTTAAGCTCCTTTGATATTGCAAGGTTTTTTTCTTTTAGAAGAATCGGATCGTAAACACCGCACATATTTTTGTTTATGTAATTTGAAAGCGGATTTTTGGTAAATCCGTCATACCCTGCAAGTGCAATCGTTTTAACCGACGCTTTTTTTAAAAGCTTGAGTACCATAAGACCGGAGCTGTCCGAGGCGTCGTCGGTTGCGTTTGTAAGCTCCGAATAGTTTATGCAGACCGCTTTTTTCGGAAGATTTTTGATGTTAGAGGTGAACACGGTCTTTTTTAGGTTAAGCCTGTCCTCAAGCTCGGAATATCTGACTGCGTTTCCGACAAAAACAATATTCGGCTTTATGTAGTCCGGAATAAAATTAACCGAGATTACAAAGGGCCTTTTCTTTGAAATATACTTTAAAATTGAACCTTTTTCACTTTTCACCGTAGAGCCGGGGGAGATAACAAGCACATTTTTTCCGTCAAGCTTTTTACGCAGTCTGTCAAGAATTTCAATATCATCAACTGCATTGCTCTGGTATTCCTGATAAATTTTTTCGATAAGTGCTTTGTTGAAAAATCGCTTTTCTTTTTGCGGAATCTGCTTGAGTATACTTCCGATTGCAGGCATTGAAAGGGAATGCTTTGCCATAAGATATGACGAATAATTCGGGTGGCAGTTGTTGGATGCAGAAAGGAAATATGCCGAATTATAGCCCCACGGATTGCTCAGTGAAATCGGAATAAGGTAACGGTCAACGATTTCAAGAACAGGCAATACATCATAGTTCTTTGAAAATGTTCGGTTGAGGTAATCCATAAATAATTCACTGCAAAGATTACCTGCACCTCGTCCCATTCCGTTTGCACTGCAATCAATAATTATATTTCGTTTTGTATTGTAATGAGAAAGAGCCTGAGCATTTGAAAAGGCAAGCTGAAAATTGTTGTGTGAGTGATATCCAAGGCTGATTGTCGGATTCAGATTGTTATCCACGAGAAACACCTGACGAATAAGGTCTTTTTCATACATCACGCCGAGTGTGTCAACAATGTAAAAGGCATACGGCTCAAGCTTGTTGATTCTCTCAAGCAAATCAAGAAACTGCCTGTCGGTATAATTAGTAGTTCCGACAGGCTGCATAAACAGCTTGTAGCCCTTGCTTTTTATAATCTCTGCCCATTCAAATGCAAGGTCAATTTCGTTCGGATGAAATGTAAGTCTGATTCCGTCAAGAACGGTTGAATCTGCGTCCGAAAGTAATACGGGATTGATTTCACGCTCGCCGATTGCAATCATCGCAACATACATCGTGTTCATACTGCTGTCTGAGCTTACAAGCTCGTTAAGCTGTTCAACGCTGTTGTAGAGTGAATAATCGGGATCGTAAGTCTTGTTAGTCAGAAATCCGCACTCAACAATATCCGTGTTTGATTTTGAAAAATTAAAAAGCATTGTTTCAATTGCTTTTCTGCCAAAGTGCCAGTTGTTTACATAACCTCCGTCACGGAGAGTACAGTCAAGAATTTTAATATTACTCATTGTTACCGTTATTATCGCTTTCTGTATTATTCTTAATGTAGTGGTCAAAAATCACCTGTGCAAGGTCAAAGTCAATCGGATTATTAATGTCTGTTGCTTCTATAAAATCCACCGTAACACCGTAAGGATTACTGCCGATTCGTCTGCCGTCTTTGATAAGCTTTTTTGTGTAAACATACAGTCCGGTTGTTTCTGCAAACACATTTTGAATATCTTGCGTCCTCGGAATCTTGTTTGTGTTGTAACAAGCGGCGCCGTCCATCCACAAAAATTCCTGAATCGGCTTTACGGTAAAGGCGGAATCATATTCCTCATTTTTCACCTTATCAATTGCAGTTTCAATTGTTTTTGCTTTGATAAAGGGCGCTGTTGCGTGGGTGAGCACATAAATATCTGCGTCAACATCTTCCGCAAATGCTTTAAGCACATCAATAATCAAAGTGCTTGATGTATCAAGACTTTCACTTCTTTTGAGAAACTTAATGCCGTCGGGAAGATATTTTTTTACTTCCTCATTACTGCAATAAACATATGCTTCGTCCACACCTTCAACTTTTGTAAGTGTGTCAAGAATGTAGGTTAGAAGCGGCTTTCCGCCATTGAACGCCTTTGTATTCTTACCGGGTAATCTTTCATTGTTTAACTTCATAGGCACAAATGCCACAACTTTTTTCTTTTCCATATTTATTCCTCCCATTCAATATCTCTTGCAAGCTTTGCTTTTAATCTTTCTATACTCTCGCTGTCTGCTTTTTTACAACGAACAGCAATATCAGCCTGTGTGTATTTAAGCTGTTTGCGAATAATCAGTGATTCAAGCCTGCTTTGAATTTTTTTATCTCTTGTATATGCAAATATCATCAGCTGTTTTTCTCTCATAAGACTTGAGTCTTTCGGAGTGAAGTCAGCGGTGACAATATATAAACCGTCAGTCGGTATGTTAGGATTGAAATTTATTATGTTGCCAAGGTTTAGTAACAGCGAAAGTCTGTAATCATAAACATCAAGATTATCGACTTTCTCCATATCGCCGTCAATCAAAGTATCACCGTTATCTAAAGCAATGCCGTAGCGATTCAGAAAGTTCGTAATCTGAGTTTCATTTATATTGCGTATTGAACTTACATTGCGAATACCAAGTTCTTTTAATAACAAAGTTGCGATAAACATATCGTCAATTCTTTCACGGTTTGTTTCAATGTCGGTTGTGAAGTAGTAGGAATGAACTGCAAACTTGTCAACGCCCCTGATTGATGTTGAACTTGCCGTTAAAGCCATATCAACCTCACGGTCGATGACAAACGGTAAAAGTTCCGACGGCTCAGACTTTTCAAGCAGAATACAGTCAGAAAAAATTCTTCTGTAATTTTGCCACCTGTCCTTTGGGTGAGGTTTTACAACAAGCACATACTCATCATTGCACATATAATCGACAAGTGTTGTCATCATCAGCTCCTGTAGGTCAAGGTCTTTGATTTTGAGTGTGTTCAGATCTTGAGTAAGATAAAGGCAAATCTTTTTATCGCCTCTGATTTTGTGCGGAATGTCACCGAAAAAGTTAATAATCTCCTGAACTTTGTCGGGAATTTTAAATTTCAGAATATCATAAATGCAAAAATCTTCCGCTTTTTCATCATAAAATCCTTTCTGCTGGTGACGAAGGTCGCACAGCTTTGACTTGACGCACCTGCTTTGTCCCATACAACCGAGATACTCGTTGATTATGTGGTTAGTCATATTATTGCTTTTTGTGATTGAAATGTATCTTGATTGTTCCGAAAGCATTCCGCTTGCATCTTCAAAATAGTGATAGGGGATGCCTTTGTTTATAAGATAAATTCCGAGTGAATGTTGGTCTGACGCAACATAGATTTCCTCAAATTTTGTTATGTCCTCATCAAGCCAATTTTCAAATGTTTTAGAAATATTTTCAATTACGGATTTAATTTCTTTTTCACTGCTTGTATTATCAAGTGCATTGCCTTTTTTTAACTTGAATTTTTGTTCGGGAACATATCTTGCTGTTGTAAAAAATCCCGAATCAATCACCTGCTTTAAAAATGATTTTCTGTTTTTATCAGGCTTTATGTATTCAAGCATCAAAAGCTCTGCGTCATCATTTGGATGATATGCCAGTTTGTGTACTATACAGCACAGAAGATGATACATTGTAGATGCGTGGTATAAAATCAATATAATCACTCCTGAGTAATATTTTTTAAGCGTTCAATTCCGCTCAAATAAAGTGAAAGTGCGTCCTCACCGCTAATCTTGCATTTGCAATCGGTAATTTTTGAGTATTTCACAAAGTCATTTGCAAAGTCACATACGGCGGTGTATATTTCTTTGAGGATTGCCGTGTCAATTTTCTTTGAATAAACCCAATGCTTTTCCGATTTGTCAATTTTCCAAAGCAGTGGCTTGTTGCCTTGAATGATTTCGGAAAGAGCTAAAACATTGTTATCATCGGCACAAAGATAATTGTTCATGCTTATTCCGTTGTAAACAATGCTTTTATCAATCCGATAAATCGTCTTTGCAAATTCCTCGCTTGCACATTTTTCGGGTAACGGATCAACAGTCACAACCATACGACTGCCGTTGATAACGGCTCGTACTGTATTTTCAACACCGTCACTATCCTTATCAATCCATGCGGTTGCCATAATTTTTGCAAGCTCGTCATCGCTGATTTTTCCGTTAATTTCAGAAAGCGGATACCTCATCAGCTTGTCAAGAACACCAAGCCTTGCATATTTGAAAACAGGCATTTCGTGAATTATTTTTCGCCATTCTTCAACGGTTCTGTATTTATCCGTTGCAAGAGCAGACCATGAAAAAAACATCAGTTTATCGGTGCTTTCGCTTAATATTTTGACGGTTTGAGCAAATATTGAGTTTTCGTCACAAAAGAAAATCATTTTTTCTGCATTGTGTAATCTTTCAACGCACTCTGATGCAAACCCTACAATTGCGGGAGCAATGCACATATATCCAAGCTCATATTCATTGCTCATTCTTTTTAGTCCGCTGAAAAGATTCATACCACATATCGTGTTGTACAGGCTTTTGAATTTTTCATCTTTAATCGGATTGTCAATGTGTTCCATAAGAACGGTAGGACAGCGGTAATACATTTGACTGCAACCCATTTTTGCATATTTCTTAATGAAATGATAATTATTGCTCATAACGCAGGTGTGACTTTTGTCATCTGTTTCGATAACATTATTATTTCCGTTTGCCACAATAAGTTCGTCATAACCTATTTGGTGGCTGTCAAGCAGATGCTTTATAAATTCTTTTGGGTATATCGACCTTATCACAATTGAAACCTTCATATTATTACAGCGTGCAATGTCAATCATACGCACAATGTATCGGTTCTCAAAAAACGAGTTTTCAACCAATGAAAGCTCTAATTTATAGTCAATCAGTGTTTTAAGCTCCGCATTTATTTTTTTATAAATCCGAGAAATTGTAAGACCTTGCTTTCCGTATTTTTTTCTCAGCAGAGCAAAACCTTTTACACCCGTGACATTTTCAATTTCTGCAAAAATTTTGTCATCATCTTTAATTTGATTCAAAGCTGAGCCGAATATATCGGTGACAAGGTGTGAATTGTCGAGCATACCCGATGCAAGTTCACAAATTGACGGTCTTACGAATATTTGCGAGAGATAATCCTTGCCGACAGTCTTTGTGAAAATCCGTTTGTTGCAGAACGGAAGTCTGCACAAAATATTGATTTTTATAAGTTCAAGTCCGAATTTGACAGGATTGTTTGTTGCCGCCTCACGATTTTGATTTTGCAGACACATACAATAAAAATTCACATCATCATTTCCCGTGGTGAGCATATTGTAAATCTTTCTGACAAAATCAAGTGATAGTTTTTCTATCATTTTATTTCTACCCCGATATTTGATTGAAACCGAAAACACCGATTTAATCAGCACTTTTTCAAATTTCGTTCAAATTATATTACCTGATTTCACAACGGTCAATAACAATAACTAACTATTTACAGCAAAAATACAAGGGTTTTACATTATGCAATAATTTGTAAAACAACCTATATTTACTTTACATAATCACGGGTGAATACTGCTAAAAACGAACTGTAATATTTGTCATGTTTTCTAAAAATAATGACAAGACAATATCCTATGTTGCATTTGCGTTTGTTTACGGTTATAATGAGAATGAAATGACGGTTGATAATGCGGAAGTAAACATTTCACCGTTAATTCAAAGCTCCGAAGATTCTAAGAATGAAACTTCTGAAAAAGAGGCTGTTGACGAAGAAGTCTTATCTGAAAGTATTGATAAGTCAAAGCCGTATATGCAGACAAGCTCTGAATATGACAGCACAGGCAACTATGTAACTTCCGAAACAAATGAGCAGGGAAGTACAACAAAGTATTCTTATGACGCAAACGGCAACAAAACTGCTGTTACAGACGGAAATGGTAATGTAACCAATTATACCTATGATACGAACGGAAATGTATTGTCAATAAAGAACGGTACTTCCGGCAACGAGTATTCTTATACGGGTACAAACTCTGTATCAAAAATCGCTCATAACGGTTTTAGTTATTCATTTAATTATGATGTATTCTATAACCTTGTTTCAACTAAAATCGGCAATGTTGCAATTACAAGCAATACCTATGACAGTAACGGCAATCTCGCAAAAACAACCTACGCAAACGGCGATTATTTTGAATATTCCTATGATGATTACGGTAATATTTCTTTAATCACAGGTGAAACAGGCAAAATTGCCGAGATGATTTACAACAAGCAAGGTCTTGTTACAAAAGCAGTTGACTATTCAAGCGGTGAAACCTCATATTACTACTACGCATTCGACGGTTCGCCTGAAAGCGAATATCGTACATCATCTGACGGCAGTCTTACTCACTACATCATAACCGATTTAAACGGCAATACAGTTGAAAAAAACATCTGTAAACGGTCAGACTAAAACTATCACTACAGGCACAGATAAAGACGGAAAGTCATTTGTAAATAATGACGGCGTAACTAATGAAACATCAACAGATGATTTCGGCAGAGTGTCAACTGTAACAACAAAACAGAATAAGAGCGATACCGTATTCACAAAGCAGTATTCTTATTACCACGGTAGCGAAAGCAATGCCACTACCAATATGGTTGGCGGAATCAGCTATAAGTTGAGTTCCGATAAGGTGCTTAACTACAGCTATAATTACACCGATACAGGTAATGTAGAGAATGTGTATGAAAACGGTAAAAAGGTGGCTGTATATACATACGATGAACTAAATCAGCTTGTATGGTATGCAGATACCCGCACAGGTCGCTATATCAGAATAGTTTATGATAACTACGGTAACATTCAAAAAATGGAATCGTATTCACTCGGAACTAACTGGGCACCTGTAAAATTACTTGAAACAAGAACTTATTCATATGGCGACACTAACTGGAAAGATAAACTCACCGAGTTTGACGGCGACAGTATCACATATGATAAGAACGGTAACCCATTGACATACCGTGATGATATGACTTTTGAGTGGGAGAACGGAAGAATTCTCAAGAATATAAACACTTCCGATAAAGCCATTCAGATGAGTTATGACTCAAACGGTATGAGAACACAGAAGTCTGTTGACGGAGTGAAAACTAACTATTACTACGACAGCAGTAATAACCTTTTTGCACTCACACAGGGCAGTGATACGCTGTTCTTCTATTACGATAATTCGGGTGAAGTGATGTCAGTTTCCTGCAACGGAACAATGTATTACTACATCAAAGACCTGCAGGGCGATATTACCGAAATCGTTGATAAGGACGGCAAAGCAGTAGCAGAGTATGCCTACGATGCGTGGGGCAATATGCTTACCGAAGACAACGGCACACTGACAGTTGGCAAACTGAACCCGTTCCGTTATCGCAGTTATGTTTACGATGATGAAACAGGCTTGTACTATCTCCAGTCCCGCTACTATGACCCACTCACAGGCAGATTTTTAAATGCTGATATTTATTGCGATACCGAAACAGATACCCCGCTAAGCACAAATATGTTTGCTTATTGTGAGAATAATGCGATAAATAATGTTGATTTTACCGGTGAATGGTTCTATAACTTGAAGGATTACTATAATCATAATATAAAAAGATGGAGAAAAAATTCTAAAGCTAAGTCATATATTGCTTTTAAACATTCATATAAGGATAAACTTAATAGATTCCGTAAGAATAAAAAAATAGTAGGCAAATTTAATGGATTTATTTATGGTCAAAATGTAAAGCATAATGGTTATAATATTCAAAATGTATTATTGGGAGTAAACAACTGTAAGGTTGGCTCTAATGGCTGTGGTTTAGTAGCGGTATATAATGTAATGAAATGGATAGAAAAATATCAATATTTTCCTAATGTTATTGTTGAAGCGGAAATAAACGATATGCTCGTGTTAGGTGGTTCTTTAGGAGTGAGTGACAAAAAAATTGGTGAATATTTTCACGCTCATAAAGTTAAATATGATAAAATTGAAACGGTTTCCAAGCTAAAATCCAAAATTGGTAAATATAGAATTAGTATAATATATGTTAGAAATAATAGAAGTATAAGTCGACATTACTTTTGCGTTATAAAAAGATACAATAAGTTTTTAGCACTTAATTATTATAATAATTTAACTAAACTTATCGATTTTTCTTGGAGTATGTGCGATGAAAATCACTTTATAAGAGCATATTGCTTTAAATAAGAGGGTGCGAGAGATGAAGAAAACAAGGAAGATAATCATTGTTATTTTAATAATTGTTACCTTAATTGCTGTACCAATAGGCGGTTATTTGTATTATGATTTATTTGTTACTGACGAAATCGGTGATGAGTATAGGCAAACTTGGCAAACGGATGACAAAAGCATGACCCTGGTTACTGACAATAAAAAAGGATTTTTGTTGCAAGATAATCAAATGTTTAGCGGTAGTTTGTCAAATAATGAAGATACTATGGTTGTTGAATTTGGTTTTGGTGCAAATTGCATTGCGTATACGGACTCGAATGATATTCTTTTTGAAGGTGATTATTCCTATAACTTTATTACATCTGAATTAACAATCAAGGTAAAAAATACAACCAAAAAGTATGACGATATGTTTTTCTACAAGGAGTTTAAACTACATAAAGTTTAAAAATCTATGACAGTGACAGTATTACATATGATAAGAACGGCAACCCTCTGACATACCGTGACGGAATGAGCTTTGAATGGGAGAACGGAAGAATTCTCAAGAAAATCAACACTTCCGATAGTTCTATTCAAATGAGCTATGATTCAAACGGTATGAGAACACAGAAAACCGTTGACGGAGTTAAGACCAACTATTACT